>Ga0067045_1027343_pt1 | contig 348403 bp, 321 predicted proteins | sample TerdegcTABiofilm_FD_59184 | JGI IMG/M metagenome (GOLD analysis project Ga0067045, IMG submission 59184) | Combined Assembly of (Gp0054472, Gp0054536) Wastewater bioreactor microbial communities from Singapore -Terephthalate degrading...
TTTTCCTGTGTTGCATTTTGATAAACTTTAAAATGAATGAATAATAAAAAGTACTAAGCAAGGTTGTACTGCTGTAAACGGGTACTGTAATACTTTCTACACCTGCGGGAGTATGGCAGGATAAGGGTGTTTTCGTCGGTTTAGGTTCATAAATCCGTACATAAAGATAGGGCGTGTACTCCCGTTTATCCTTCTATGATCCGAAAAAGTCCGGCAATTAACCGGCAATACATAAAAAAAACAGCCGCAAAGCATGCGATTATAAGTGTCTGTTTTCTACTACGCCTTTATGTACGCTTTCGGAACCAGGACTTTTACATACGCCATATCTCTTATGTACACATAATTACATTTAAAGTAAATACGCGTTGAACTTTTATAACATAAAGATACGAAAGGAAAAAAATAACGGAAAATGACAAATTTTATAGTTTATCGGAGAGTGGGCCGCAATCTGCTTAAATACAATTAATTATAAAATGCCAAGTGAGGGAAAGTTATTTCTAAGTTCAACACGATCCAAAACCCCTAAATTTTTAAGATACTCCTGTGCCATATCTAACGAATGGTGGCGAAGCTGATTCTTTAGGTCAACAATATTAATGCCCGCCTTTATTTTTTTGATTTGCGCATCAGAAAAGGGTAAGCACCCTTCGGGATTCTTTTTAATGTGAATAACCCCAGAGAAAGGGTTAATATTATTCTTAGGATATTTGTCCACCCTTTCTTGATAGACAGCACATAGACAACGAGCATAATTGTATGCTGTACCTTTTTATTTTCCTTTTTCCAAAAGATGCAGAAGAAACTTATTGGCTTCTTGTTTGGTAATATGGGTGTCATTTATGCCATTTAATCAAACATGAAAATGCCTGACCTTGCTTTCATAGGTGCTGTATGTTTTCGGTCTAAAAACGGGTTTAAATTCTTTAAGGATCGAAGTTAATAAAGGTTTTACTTCACTTTGTCTAAGCGGTTGACGTTCTCTCTCTATTGAATCACCATCATTCGTTGGGGCCAATGCTTTAATCTGTTGGAAAAGCTATTTTGCCTGGGTTAATCGTTTCTCTAAAGTTTTTAGGCGATTTAATTTACAATATTCTTTTATACGCTTTTTATCCCCTTTCGGAGGTGGTACATAGTAGAATACAAACCAACGTTTTGTGAGGTCTTGAGACTTTGGGAATAGCTCAGGGTAAATTTTTTTATTCTTTATTATTCATTTTCAGGTTTATACAGTGTCGAGCTGTAAGAGTTGAAAATGAGATAAAGAAGTGAGACAAAACAATAGCATAAAAATAAAAAAAGCCTGAATTGCTAAAATTCAGGCTTTTTTTGTGGAGAATATCGGATTCGAACCGATGACCTCTTGCATGCCATGCAAGCGCTCTAGCCAACTGAGCTAATCCCCCTTTTTTAAAACGGCCCCCATATATAGGAGTTTATGCACTATGTAAAGAACCCGGGATGTTTGTTACGGCCTTTTATCCCCTGCGCCGCCCCGATACTTACAAAACATTGTTAATTTCTTATCATGTCCTGCGTTTTCGGAAGCACAAAAATACATTTTTTTGTATTCGGAAGAAAAATATTTTAAAATATGATACTACCCGAGGTACACGATGCATTGGAAAACATGCTGCGTCAGGGGTTTGGCTCAGGTGCAGGAATTTTGAACATGGAAAAAAGAGGGGGTGGCTCTATTAACGAGGCGCTTATTCTGCGTACAACCGTAGGCTCTTTTTTTGCAAAATGGAACGATCTTTCCGGTAAACGGGGGCTGTTCCGCGCAGAAAAGAAAGGACTTGAGCTACTCGGTTCGGCAGGCTGTATACGCGTACCTAAAGCGTATGCGGCGTATGAGGACGGGCAGCACGGATACCTGCTGATGGAACTGCTGGAAACAGGCGACCCTGAATTTGGATTCTGGGAAGAGTTTGGCCGGCAGATAGCTGCGCTGCACCGCCACAGCAACGAAACCTTCGGGCTGGATGAGGATAATTACTGTGGTTCGCTCACTCAAAAGAATACAACGCATACCCGCTGGAGTACCTTTTTTATCGAAAACCGCCTGCAACCCATGCTGAAAATGGCTGTGGATAATAATAAAGCCGATGAAAGCGTGGTGAAAAAGATGGAGAACCTGTATACCCGCCTGGACGAAATATTCCCTGACGAAAAGCCGGCGCTGCTGCATGGCGACCTGTGGGGCGGAAACTTTATGTGTACTCTTTCGGGCGAGGCTGCCATTTACGACCCGGCTGTGTATTATGGGCACCGCGAAATGGACCTGGGTATGAGCCGCCTGTTTGGAGGTTTCGATCTGGAGTTTTACGAAGCTTACGATGAGGTTTATCCCCTGCAGCCGGGCTGGCAGAAGCGACTGGATATCTGTAATATATACCCGTTGCTGGTGCATGTAAACCTGTTCCCGGGTTCGTACATACAATCAGTAAAAAATATTCTTTCGCGTTTTTAGGAGCTTAGTACTACACTCAGAATTTCGTGACTCTTTATTCTCAGTCCTCCATGAAAATGAATCTGGAAGTAAAGAATGAGTTTGTTCAGCAGTTCGTTCCGGTCGTTTCGCTGATAGCCTTCGGGGCAATGATCGCTGTGCAGTATAACGGCCAGCAGTTCGGCAGGCTTCCCCTGTATCAGCATTTCGGGTAATCCGGCGGCATGGTGTATAAAACGTGCTTCGCCTATATGGAAGCAATAGGTTTCGTAGGGTGTGTCGCTAAGCATACCTATACCCAGCAAACGGGCCATGCGTATCATAAAAAGCAGGGGCATGGCAGCTGCGGGTTGTTCGCAGTGTTCCAGTTCCAGTATACTTTCTTTCAGAAAAGCAAAGAGTTCGGCATAGTCCTGGTGCTGATCGTGCTTAAGAATTTCGTAACTGAGCTCGGCGTAGAACATAAGTATGGCCTGGCGGGCAGGCTGAGCATAACAGCGGTATAAAGGCTGAGCAAAACCGGCCGATTTAAGAATACTAACAGCTCCGGGCTTACGGGCTGTTATGGCTTCGATGTGTAAAAGGGCAAGGGGCGAAAAAACAGATGCCGGTGTTTTACTGGCGCGGCTTTGTACACCACGGGCCATATAGCTTTGCAGGCCTTCGGCACTCAGCAGCTTTACAATAAGGCTGTTGTCGCTGTATTTTAGGCTGTGAATAACAATGGCTTCGGTGGCCAGTTCCATACAATTACTGCATTACCAGAATTTTGGCCACATGTTTGGCCTTTCTTTCGGCACCGTTGGCAAATACCAGGTAAATGCCGCTTTTAGCGCGCTGTCCGCCGAAAGACTCCATATTCCATACCGCTGTACCGCCGTTGGCAATAGTTTCGTATATAAGCTGCCCGTTTGCGTCGGTGATCTTAACCTCGGCATCCTGTGCCAGGTTCTTTATGGTTACATACCCGCTGTAACCGGGCCGTACCGGGTTGGGGAAGGCATATACGTCGCCAAACTGGTCTTCGGCCTCTGTGGCATCGGAACGGTAGGAGCATATACCAAGATCGGTACTGAAATACACATCGCCGGAGCTGGCATCAATATCGGCGCTGTATACCACATCGGAAAGAAGCGGACTGTTTGTCTTTGTAAAAGATTGCAGTATGGTAAACCCGTCGTCGCTCAGCAGGCTCACTCCCGAGCCGGCCATGCTTATCCATTTGCGGTTGCCTCCGTCTACGGTTATATTGTATACATTGGCACCTTTCAGTATGGGTTCGTTGTTGCCGTCTTCGGCCTTTACCACCGGTTGCGAAGCGTCGATATTTACGCCGGATTCGAATACGGCTGCCGGATTGTAAAAAATGGTAAATCCTTCGCCGGTGCCTACCCATACTTCGCCGTCTTTATCCAGCGCCAGGGATGTAACCTGCAGCGAGGGTAGTTTGCCGCTGCCAATGGCTTTGGTAAGTACCCGTACGTTAGATACCACATACTCTTTATGCTGCACGGCCACAATGCCTTTATTGTATATGCCGAACCACAGAATTTCGTCGGTAACGGGCAAAATTTTCACCACACGGTCGCTGGGGCTAATGCCGGGTATAGTTACCGTGCTTATGCCACCGTCGGGGCTTAATATTGCCAGGGCTTTGGAGTTGCCTCCGTTATGCATAAGCAGGTTGCCTTTGCTGTCGAAGGCCAGTGCATGTATGGATGCAGAGGATGCATCGCCCAGCAAACCACCGGTAGTGGTATGGTTGTATACATCGGTGCATATATAATCTTTTATGCGGAACAGCCCTCCGGAGTAAATGGCGGAGGCATAGTATACCGAAGGATCGGTGGGGTGGCGGATAATATCGTTAAAGTCGTAAGCGCCCTGCATCAGGGGCTGGTTGTCGCCATTCTGGAACTTCCAGTTCTCTTTATCGAAAAAGAATACACCATCGCTGTTAAGTACCGGCCCGAATCCGTTGCTCAGACTCCCTGATGCAATGGCCAGGCTGCCATCATGAACATCAATCTTACGTGTTTTATTGGTAAGAGGGCCCTGCGGATATATAAGCTTAAAGGATGATGGTGCCGAACATACCAGCATGCTAAAGTAGGCGTCGGGCACCCACACGTTGTTTTCGGATGTGATAATGGGTGTGCGTGGGTTTACAAAAAAATTATCGGCTACACTTATAAAGGTGGAGCCGTCTGTATTTTTTACAATTACACTGCCTGTATTGGCAGAGTCGGGGGCTATGGTAACGCAGAGCCGGTTACGGCCGCTGTTGAGCCCGTTGAGGGTTTTACCGTAAAAGTTGCTGAGCGAACTGATGGTGCCGCCGCTGTTGAGCACAAAAATGGTATCGGCCCAACCGGTATTGCTGCTTTGCTTTGCTGAAAAAAGTGCATGTATCCTGCCGTCGAATTCGTCTACATGGGTATAAATGCCGTTGGGCAGTCCGCTTACGGGCAACCAGGATTCAAAATTTTCGAAGAGATTATCGTCGGAATAGTAGTAGAGCCCTTTTTCGGTAGCGGCATAAATATTGTCATCGTCAACGAACACATCTCTTACACCTATCTCGGGGGCATTTACCGGCTGAAACTTTACGGTACCTACAAACTTAAGGTCGTTCAGGTTGTAGCGGCTTATTCCGAATCCGGCGCAGATATAGGCCATATTACGGAATGCGGTAATGGAATATATCTCTTTGTCTGATACCGAATTGGAGTTGATGATATCGGGAAAATTGGTAAAGGTATTGTCTTTAAAGATATCGATATTGCCGTTTTTATAGCCTATGATAAGTGCCTGGGCCGTGTTGCTGTAGGCCAGTGCAGTTACATACTGGTCGGCCATGCCATCGTCTTTGGCAAAACGGTGTATGGAATAATCTTCCTTTGCCACGCGGTACATACCGGTGCGGGTACCTACAAATACATACTCGCCGGCTTCGGCTGCGGTATAGGAATCGGAATAGGGGAGGTAGCTCTGCCAGGAAAAAACAGGACCGCTCTGCGCATGTATGAGCTGCAGGGCGCTTGCAAAAAGTCCTGTAAGTATGGTCTTTTTCAGGTTCATGATTATCATTAACGCAAAATTAGTGAAATTGGTGTGCAGGCTGTATTTTATCCGCTAAAAATCCTACTTTTGCAGCGCGCATCCGTAGTTCAATGGATAGAATAGCAGATTCCGGTTCTGTCGGTTGGGGGTTCGAGTCCCTCCGGATGCACAAGACATTTGTCCGTCATTTTAATGTATAAAGAGCCCGGGAGTTTCCCGGGTTTTTTTGTGGTACGTTGCTTCAGGCAGAGGCTTTGTACATTTAACAAAGGGTATGTGTGTATATAGCATGCCGTTTGGTTCTTTCTGAAAGATTTTTGTAATCACATTCCCTTATGGCTGTTATGGCCGTTTGTTCCGTCTGCCTGAAAGAGGAGAAGAAGTGGCTCAGAGCAAAAGTGCGAAGAACCGTCAATCGTTTTTTAAAACGTCAGGATCATCGTGTTATCAATAAAACACAGCGGTCTTTTTCAGCGTACACTTAATTTTGTAATAAGCACTGCGTATACAGCGGGGAAAAAGCGCTTCATAAATACGCCGAACTTTTCCTTAGTACCGGCGATTACGGCTTCGTTTCGGCGTTTACTTACCGCACGCAGTACTTTCTGTGCAAAGCGGCCTGGGTCTATGCCGCTGTCGGTGCCTTTGTCCATCTGGTTCAGTGCGGTACCGTCGCCGGTGAGCGCATGCATGGTAATAGGCGTTCGCACAAAACCGGGGCATATAAGCGTAACCTGCAGCGGGGTATGATGCAGCTCGGCACGGAGCGAATCGAAATAGCCATGCAGCGCATGTTTGGAAGCCGCATAACCCGAGCGGTAGGGAGTGCCCATTTTGCCCATAACGCTTGATATAACTACGATCTGCCCGGAATTGCTCTTAAGCAGAGCCGGCAGTAACAGCTTGGTAAGAAATACCTGGCTTATAAAGTTTACCTGCATCAGGGTTTCGTCTACCTCTATTTTACTTTCCAGGGCCAGCGCACGCTGACTCAGCCCTGCATTGTTAATGAGTATATCCAGCTTTCCGCCGGTAAGGGCAAGCACGTCCTGCACATTCTGCTGCACGGCGCTGCGGTCGGTAATATCGAAGGGGGCCTGTATTACCCGGGCCTTGTGTATGTGCGAGGCCACACGTTCCAGTTCGGAAACCCTGCGCCCGGAGAGTATAAGGGTACAGTTGTCTGTGTCGAGTGCTTTGGCCAGGGCTTCGCCGATGCCTGAGGAGGCCCCCGTTATCCATATGGTTTTATGGGAATAGTATTGCATGGGGTGTTATGTGTTTAAGGGAGAAAGATACATAATTTTACCAGCCTCCCGATGCGCCGCCGCCACCGGAGAAGCCTCCTCCTCCGCCACCCCAGCCACCACCGCCGGACCAGCCACCACCGCCGCCGCCCCAGCTTCCGCCACCCCAGCCTCTGCCGCCGTAGTAGCCACCGCTATACCAGGTGCCACCGCCGCCGCTTCCGCTTTTAGGCAGTACTATGGAAAGAATAATAACAATAATGAGGATAATAATTACCAGGTGCCAGCTTTTAAAAGTGAAACCACGGCCGGAAGGATCGGCCGTATATTCGCCGTGTATGGCACTTATAACGGAATGCACCCCGTTTACAATGCCCTGCTCGTATTTGCCGCTCTTGAAATAAGGGATAATATCTTTGGTTATAATACGGCCGCAGAGCGCATCGGGTAATGCGCCCTCAAGCCCATAGCCAACCTCTATGCGTACTTTGCGTTCCTGAAGGGCTACTACCAGCAGCACACCGTTGTCTTTACCCTTTTGCCCCAGTTTGTAGGTTTTAAAGGCCCGCAGGGCAAAACCTTCAATGTCTTCTCCTTCGAGCGAGGGTATGGTAAGCACAACCATCTGGCTGGAGCTGCTGTCTTCTTCCTGTTGTATGGTAGCTTCGAGCATACTCTCGGTGCTGGCATCGAGCATGCCGGCCTGGTCTATAATATGGCTGCGGCCTAATGGAGGAACGGCGGCCTGGCCGAAAAGAAATGCGAAACTGCCCCAGAACAGCAGCAGGGCCAGAACTGTTTTTTTCATGTGTTTATGCCAGAATAATGTCATTGGGTAATTCGTTGGTATCGTCGGGGCCGGCCTTAAAACCATTCTTCAGCAGCAGATCGCGGCAGGCCGAAATAGCTTCCAGAGTGCCATCGGCAGGTTTTTTGTTACGGATACCGTTTATTATCATTCCTGTAATTTCTTTCCATTCCTTGTCTTTTACCCGGGCCTTAATGCCAATATCGGCCAGTACGTATACCTGCCGTTCGAGCAGACTTATATAAATAAGTATGCCGCTGCGCTGCCGTGTGGCAAAGATCTCTTTTTCGAGAAATATGGTTTCGGCCTTTTCTTTCACAACCTGTAAGCGTCCCTTGCGTGTGCTGAATAAACGTTTCATGGCAAAGGAACGCGATGTAATAACCACACCTGCTATAAATAAGATCGATTGCAGCAGTACAAGGTAGTTTACCTGAAAAAAGGCGATGAATGAATTTTTGAAGAAAAGTTCTTCCACCAGCAGGTAAATAATGGTGCCGATCCACATAAACCATACGCCGCCCCAGAGCAATGCAGAATTATAACGCCCGCTGGAAGAAGCATAGGCGATACGTATCTCGCCGGAAACAGCATGCTCGCAGTCTACAATACGTTGTTTAATAGCTTCGAGCTCTACATCGCTGAAAATGAATTTTTTATCGAATAGCATAACGGATCCGGGATATGTGTTTGCGGAATTTAGTCCTAATTAATGATAAAAGTACGCTTTTTGCCTAAAATGTACATACCTTTGTACTCTGCTTAGGAATTATATGCCTTCTGAATCAAAATTGCTGGAAGCCATCGAAGGCGACCGTTTTGTTTTTGTAGAATTCTATGCCGACTGGTGTTCGCCCTGTAAGCTTATGAATTCCGTACTAAAAAAGGTAGAGTCTACCTTTGGTAACCGCATACGTGTTATAAAGGCCGATGTGGAAAAATCGCCCTACATGCGCGAAAAGTACCATATAGAAGGTTTGCCTACCAGTATGCTCTTCCATAACGGCGAATGTATCTGGAGACGTTCCGGTGCCTTGCCCGAAAGTTATGTTATTGCCGAACTCGACGCCAAATTGTCGGTTCAGGGATAATCTGTATCAATTGCTTTACATTGCAGCCCTTCTTCCTGCAGAAAACGGAGAAAGGCCGGTAAAACCTGCTTTAGCAAAGGCAGGCAGCGGGCGCTGTCGTGGAATACGATAACCGAACCGCGGCGGGTCTGCCGGCGCAGTTTGGCCAGGCAGGCCGCAGGCTGCATATCGCTGCGGTAGTCTTCGGCTATTACATCCCACAGTACAATGCGGTATATGCGGCGTAAGCGCCGGTACTGAGAAGGGGTAATACGTCCGTAGGGAGGCCGGAAAAGCGGTCGGTATGCCGGGCATTGTTTTAGCAGTGCATGGCAGTCGTGGGTACTTTGCAGGTACTGTTGCAGGGGTGTTTGCAGGCCGTGCAGATGCTGCATGGTATGGTTGCCCAGCAGATGCCCTTCGTTGTGTATACGCTGCAGCAGTTCGGGGTAGCGGAGCGCATTCTGGCCTACGGCAAAAAAGGTAGCTTTTGCACCGGAGGCGGCCAGGGTATCGAGCACAAAAGCGGTGGCTTCGGGATGCGGCCCGTCGTCGAAACTTAGAAAAACCTCCCTGCTGTGTGCATTTCCTCTGAAAAGGATTTGTGGAAAAAGCCATTGTACGGGTATGGGCGTACGGGGCAGCTGCATACTCAGAAATTGCGTTCTATAGAGAAGTTCACCAGGTCGCCGAGCGATTTTTTATAGATACTGTCGGGGAAAATATGCAGCAGTTCCAGCGCTTGGTCGCGGTAACGGAACATTTGTGTTTCGGCATACTTAAGTCCTCCCGAGTTGCGCACAAAATCGAGCACTTCTTCTACTTTACGAGGGTCATTATTGTTGTTTTTTACCGTGGAAATAACCCGTTTTTTGGTTTTGGCATCGGCCGTAGAAAGGGCGTTTATAAGGGGCAGGGTCATTTTCTGCTCTTTAATATCGATACCGGTGGGTTTGCCTATAAGGGACGACTGGGCATAATCGAACAGGTCGTCTTTAATCTGGAATGCAATACCAACATATTCGCCAAACAGCTGCATGGTTTCTACCATTTTTTCGGAAGCACCGGCCGAAAGTGCCCCGCAGGCGCAGCACGAAGCTATGAGTGATGCAGTTTTGCGACGTATGATCTCGAAATATACCTCTTCTGTAATGTCGAGCCGGCGGGCTTTTTCTATCTGCAGCAGTTCGCCTTCGCTCATAAGGCGTACAGCCTCGCTGGTAACCCTCAGCAGATCGTGATCGGCATTATTCATGGAAAGCAGCAGACCTTTCGACAGCAGAAAATCGCCTACCAGTACGGCAATTTTATTTTTCCAGAGCGCATTTATAGAAAAGAAGCCCCGGCGTTCGTTGCTGTCGTCTACCACATCGTCGTGTACCAGGGTGGCGGTATGCAACAGCTCTATAAGGGTGGCGGCACGGTCTGTACGTTCCGAAATATTACCGCAGGTGCCGGCCGAAAGGAACACAAACAGGGGACGTACCTGCTTCCCTTTGCGTTTTACAATATAGCGTGTTACGGTGTCGAGCAGGTATACATTGCTTTTCATGCTTTCGCTGAACAGCTTTTCGAAACGCTGCATGTCGTTCTTTACCGGTTCCTGAATTTGTTTTAGGGATAACATACTGCCGTAAAAATAGCTAATCCTGTCAGATTTTACGAATTTATACGACGAGGCCCTGAGAAAATCCGGCAGCTTTCTTCAGGAATACTTCCTGGTTCTTTTATAAATTGTAAAATTTATTTTTCATTAATTTCATAGTTTATAATTTAAATATCTGATATAAAGAGTATAAATTACTTTTTTTAATTTTCTTTTTTGTTGTAAGTTTAATTAAAAAATTGTATAATTGTATTCGAAACAGGGTTTCTGACGGTTTTCGCCCATGCCGTTCCTGCTCTCTGAATACAGCTTAGGCCTGCTTTATATCCTGTTTCCGTTTCTGGTACACAATTATTAACTAAAAACGTACAGGAAAATGGAAAGGTTTTCGCCCTTAACCTCCCGGATTCCCTCCCGGTTCACCCGTATTTTTGGCTTTTGCCCGGGCTGTGTCTGGTATGCTTCTTTATGCGCAGAGCGTTATCGCTTTGTATTGTCCGGACCTCTCTTTAGGCTAACAATGCCTTAACAGCTAATGTGTTCCTGCCTGTAATTGGTTTATGCCGCCTCTTTTACAGAGCCGGAGCAGGCTTTCTATTGTCTTTTTTTCGGTATTTCTTTTCTGTTCCATTTATAATTTTAAAACTGTTTACTTATGAAAAAAACTCTTAAAACAAAAGGAGTAAGGTTCTTTGCGGGCCTTTCCCTTACATTTTTGCCACTGGGGGTATTGCTGGCCCAGCCGGTGGTACAGGTGCCTCCCGGCTGTAATGTGGTTTATGTTGGCGTTGGTACGGGAACCGTTGCCGGTTATGGTGGTATTGTGGGCAATAACGGTATTGTAGTTATGCCAGACCCATTCGATTTTGCCACCGGTGCCGGCGACTTTACGGTAAATCCGTTTACTGCCACAATTTCGGGCTGGTCTTTACTGGGCGACCTTTCTGTGCAAACCACCAATGTGCCGCCTATGGCTCCGCTGCAATCGGCGACTGGATTAACGGTAAATATCGAATCGTATAATAAAAACATGCGTATCCCTTCGGAAGTAACCAGTCCGTCGTCGAGCCTTATGGCTCGCAGCAAAGGGCGTGTAATAATTACGTATAACGATACAACCACCCTCTGCGGCGGGAGTATTCAGTTTGATATACTGAAAGAGTATATGGACAGCAGTTATGTGCCGCCAATTATAGGGCCCGACTGCTGGCTGCCCGATTCTACCTATACGTATTCGGTAGACCAGATTGCAAGCGATAATCTTACCGATGGCATCGGACTGGATAAGTACTACTGGTATGTGCAGGATGCGGGGGGTACAGTAGTGCCGCCGGGCCTGTTTTATACCTCGGCCGATAAAAGTTCAATTACGCTTACAGCCCCTTCGGTACTGGACGAACCTTATACCATTACCTGCTGTTATGGCCGTGCCAATCCCTGGGACGGCGATCTGCTTCCCTTTCCGGGTCCTGGATCGCATCAGAAGTGTGTAAGTAAGTTAGTGGGCGGGCAGCCGGCCCAGCCAATGGTTAATATACCCGACTGTGTAGATATTGGCGACCCTTCGTTTGTGGCCTCTGTGGTGAGCCCGGTGGGCGGGTACAATTATACCTGGCAATCGTCGAATCCCATCTGGTTGCTTAATCCCGGTCCTATGGGACACAGTGTTACGGTAAGCAGCCTGGGCGAGGGCCCGGGGGTTATTACTCTTCTGGTGTCGAACGGGGGCTGTAGTTCATCGGCCAGGCTGGATACGGTAAACCGCCGTTTTGTAAGCCCCGATGTGTATATCGATGCCCCGGTAACCTGTCTTTCTGCCGGTTTGTTATATAATTACACCTTTACCGTGCTGCCAAGCGGTGTGCAGGTAAACCCTACCTGCTGGCAGATGCCCGACCCCAGCTGGATTGTTACGCCGCTTAACGGAACTTCGTCTTCGATAAGCATACAGGTGCCAGACAACTTCCCCCCGGGAACCTATACCATTTCGGCATTTTCCTGTGCATGTCCCACGGGTGTAATAAGCATTAATGTAGATGTTCGTCCGGAAACGCCGGTTATTTTATCGGGTCCTACCTGTATCGATTATGGAAGTACAGGCATGCTTACCTATGTGGTAGATCCGCCAGGCATATATAACTGGACTATCCCCTCTGGCTGGAGCGGTTCCAGTTCCAACGAAACCCTTCAGGTTACACCGAATGGAACAACGGTTGGTACCATCAGCGTAAACGGCATTGGCAACAATGGCTGTAACAGCCTGGGCAGTGCCAGCTGGACCATAGGGTTTAATGCAATTGAACCGACTTCTGCCACTATCGGCTGTTTCAACTTCGGGGTAGACGGAACCACTACCGTAACTATTGGCAATGTGCCTTCGCCTTTTACAGGAACGTATCTGGTTTTCAGCGATCCGGCAGGCCTGCTCGATACGCCTCCCTACTCGGTAGGCCCTACAGGTACTATTACCCTAAACACACTGGGTACGGCTTCAGGTCCCTATACGCTTCATTTTGTGCATGCCACAGCCTGCGATACCAGCGATACACTTAGCGTAAACGTTACCGTTTCGGGGCTCGGAGTGGCCATAATGCCGTACTATTCTATGGCCTACGACCTGTTTCAGGTAATGCCTCCCATAGGCACAGCGTATCAGTGGTTTCTGGATGGTACACCTATACCGGTAAATACACCCTTCCTGATCCTGGATGATCCGGGCCCCGGCCCCACAGAGGTTTGCGTGGATGTAGCCGATAACCTGGGCTGTGTTACAAGGTTATGTGCGCCGGGAGGTACGCATCAGCGCCAGCCTGAAGCTTCGGACGATGATCCGGACCGCCGCCTGTTTTCGCAGATAAATCTTTTCCCTAACCCCAACAATGGCGAATTTACACTGGAAATGCCCGAATTTCGTGGTAATGCCGCATTACGTATTGTAGATGCGGGCGGCAGACAGGCCGGAAGCTATATGCTTAAAACCGGGGTAAATTATATTGCTGAAAAGAACCTGGCTGCCGGTACATACTTCCTGCTTATTGATGTGGAAGGAAAAACAATGGCTAAAAAGATACAGGTAACGCAAAAATAAATGTGCAAACCGCGAATAGAAAAGAAAAACAGATGATTCAGCAGAGAACCCCGGCCGGGTTCTCTGTTTTTTTAACCAAATATCGCTAAAGCATACTACCTTAGCAGGTAATAGTAAAACCGGATAGCTTGCCCCAAAACCGGTTTTTGTTTATGAACAGGCATTTTCAGGAAGAAGTGTCTAAACCTTTATAATCATGAAAAAGATATTGTTTTTTTCGCTGTTTACGCTATGTGCTGCAGGTCTTATTCGGGCTCAGAGCCCTGTTTTTGCCTGGGCCCGGCAGTTTAACGGTAATGATGGCAGCGTACTTGAACTGGATGCTGCGGGTAACAGCTATATAGCGGGAACTTTTGCGGCAAACAGTATTGTAAACATAGGCGGAATTGTGCTGAATGGCAGCGGATCGGCAGAGAACTATTTTATAGCCAGGCTCGATACTGCAGGAAATGCAGTCTGGGCCCGCAGAATGACCCGCGTGGGCGGACTTACCGAAAGTGTGAACAGAAACAAGATTGCAGTGGATGTAAATGGTAATGTGTACCTGTGTGGCTTTTACCTGCCCGGAGCCACTATCGACGGACAGCAGATAGCCGCTTCGGGCTACGGATATTACCTGGCACGCTTTAACAGTGCTGGTAACCTGCAGTGGATAAAAACCATAACAAGCGCTGATAATATCGGCGGCGGCATTTCGGTATTTATTTCGGCCGGTGGACAGGCAAGGCTTTTTGGTGTTTTTAATACACAGGTACGGTTTACAGCAGGAGATAGCCTTACTAATACCGGTAATGCAAACGGTGTGGACGCTTTTATGGCTCTTTACGATAGCAGCGGAAGCTTTATATGGGCCCGGGAACTGGGTGTAATTGCTCCTGCATTTAATCCTAATACAGCTCTGCCGCAGGAATTGTACCGGCCCGACGAGGAACACGCATACATCTATCGATACGTGCCTTCGGTACATACCGTTGTGCGATACGATATCGATGGCAATGCACTTATGACACGTTCTGTGGTTTCAGGAGGAGCTACGCTTAACCTGGCCTCTTTTGCCGTAGACGGAGCAGGGAATTTTTTCCTGGGCGGAGGTTTTTATGGAGGAAACCTGAACCTGGAGGGTAATGTAGTGCCGAAATTTGGCAACGGGGTTTATACCGATGCATTGCTGCTTAAGTACGACTCGTCGGGATTGTTCCAATGGGTAAAGTCGTACAATTATGCGTATAACGATTATCATGTACAGGTGCATGCCGATGCTTTGGGTAATGTATATGCAATTGGTCAGCATGCGGCCCTTGGCGGCGATGCACGGGCTATTTTGCAAAAATTCGGTCCCGACGGAAGCTTCATCTGGGAAGAACTTATGGTGCCGGGGCCGGGAGGCCCGAACGATCCGCCGGGGGTAGTAGCTCCCCGCAATCTTGTACAGGCCTTTAACGGGGGAAACATACTGGTACTGGGCTATTACAGGGAGCGAATCTATTTCGATGCATCTACCTCTTTCAGCAGCCCGGGAGTATTTAAAATTTTTGTGGCACAATATGGAATATGTAATACAGCACAACCTTTGGTTTCGGTATATCCCGCTCCGGAAGTGTGCGCCGGCGACAGTGTGCAGCTTAGTGTAAGTGCCACGGGTGCTTACTACCAATGGTCAACCGGAGATACCGGAACAGTTATATGGGTAAATAGCAGCGGTGCCTATTATGTGGTAGCCGCAGAAAACCAGGAGTGCTATGCCGTGTCGCAAACGGTGCAGGTACATGTTACTGCGCCCCCTTCAGGGGATATTACGTTACAGGATAACCAGCTGCTGGCACCCCTTGCTGCCCAGTACCAGTGGGTAAATTGCGGCAATGGTCTTATACTGCCTGGCGAAACAGATCCGCAGTTTGTGCCGCAGCAGAATGGTAATTATGCGGTAATACTGAGTTCGGCCGAAGGCTGTACAGATACTACTGCCTGTTTTCCGGTTACTTTTGTAAGTATGGCAGAGTATGCGGCTCCGTATGTAAGCATATATCCAAACCCCGCACAAAACCTTGTATATCTGAAGGCAGAAGAAGTGGAGCGTATAGAGATGTTCGATGTTTCCGGAAAGCACTGCAGCCCTTTTGTGCAGAAAGGAGATGACAGTTATACCTTACACACCGGCAACCTGCAGCGGGGAGTGTATTACCTGCGTATATGGAGGCATGGTATGGCTGCGGAAACCCGTAAGCTTATTCTGCAGTAAAAGCATGGGGCTGGCTTAGGGAATTATTTGCACCTTTGCAGCAAATACAGGGCGAAACCATGAAAAAAATAGCCGTATTTGCCTCGGGAACAGGTACAAATGCACAAAAAATACTGGATTATGCAAGGCATACAAATGCCTATGAGGTGGCCCTGGCCGTTACCAACCGGGCCGATTCGGGCTTTGCACAAAGAATGCTGGCGGCAGGGGTAAAATTATATGTAATTAATAATGCGTTCCTGAGCTGCGAAAAGCCGCTGGAAGAAATTCTGGGCGAAAAAGCTGCAGACCTGCTGGTACTGGCGGGCTTCCTGCGCAAAATTCCGGTATCGCTTATACAGGCCTACCCCAACCGTATACTTAATATACACCCGGCCTTACTACCGGCCTATGGCGGAAAGGGAATGTATGGCATGCATGTGCATGAGGCGGTGATACAGGCCGGCGAAAAACAAACGGGTATAAGCATACACCTGGTAAATGAGGAGTATGATAAGGGGCGTATTCTTTTCCGGGCCACAACAGAAATACAGCATGGAGATGATGCCGCAGCGGTGGCTGCAAAAGTACAGCAGCTGGAGTGGGAACATTATCCGCGTATTATTGCAGAATACCTGGAGCAGCTGTAAATACTCAGAAAAGACCGTATAGCAGCCGCCCGATGCTGAAGTAAATAAACATACCTGTAAGGTCGTTTCCGGTTGTAATAAAAGGGCCTGTGGCCAGGGCCGGATCTATATTTATTTTATCGAGCAGCAGGGGTATCAGTGTACCCATTATGGAAGCAAATATAATTACAGTAAACAGGGCAATACTTACCGTAAGACTTATCGAAAGGCTGTCGGCAAAGAATAGTGCATAGCCCAGTAGCAGCAGGGCGCACACCAGGGCACTTATAAGTCCTACGCCCAGTTCTTTAAAAAGGCGTTGCCATATGCCGTTGTTTTGAATGGAATTGTTGGCCAGCGATTGCACAATAATAGCCGATGACTGCACACCTACGTTGCCGCCCATAGCCGCAATAAGGGGTATAAAAAAGGCCATTTCGGGGTGTATCTGTAATGTGGCTTCGTGTGCACCTATAATGCGCGATCCTACAATACCTCCCACCAGCCCGATAAGCAACCAGGGCAGGCGGGCCCGCGAAAGTACCCATATTTTATCGTCGGCTTCCACGTCTTCGGAAATACCAGATGCCAGCTGGTAATCTCTTTCGGCCTCTTCTTTAATTACGTCTACCACATCGTCGATGGTAATGCGCCCCAGCAGGCGTCCCAGTTCGTCAACAACGGGCAGTACCACCAGGTCGTACTTTTCCATAATGGTGGCCACTTCTTCTTTTGTAGCTGTGGCTGTTACAGAAACTACGTTTGTATCGGTAATTCCCTGCAGGTTGGCAGTGGTAGGGGCCAGCAGCAGGCGTTTCAGCGGCAGCAGCCCTACCAGTATATCGTGGTCGTTTACTACATAAATGGCATACAGGTCGTCCAGTTCTTCGGCCTGTTTACGGATTTCGCGCACACATTGTATCAGTGAGTTGTCCAGGTGTACCTTTACAAGCTCTTTGGCCATAAGCCCTCCGGCAGAGTCTTCGTGGTAACCGAGCAGGTCGGCAATATCTTTGGCCTGCTCAAAGTCGGTAATTTTAGACAGTACTTCTTTCTGCTGTTCTTCGGGCAGGGCAGAAATAATATCGGCTGCATCGTCGGAGTCGAGATTGTCGATTACTCTTTCGGCAATTTCGGTAGTGGTATACAGCTGCATAAAGCGTGGCCGTATCTCCTCGTCAAGAAAGGTAAGGGTTTCGGCAGCTTTTTCTTCGTCCAGACAGGAAAACACAAAAATAGCCTCATCTTTCGAAAGCCTGTAAAGCGTTTCGGAGATGTCGGAGGGATGCAGCTCGTCAAAAATATCTTTGATATTTGATGACTGACGCGCATCAATCGCGGAGCGGATATCTTCCAGGAAGGCTTTATTTACATTGAATTCCGCCATGTTACTGCCTTTTGCCTGCAAAGATAGAACTTGCCTGCAAAGCTGCAAGCCTTTTTAGGAGCTTTTAGCCTGTCCGGTGCAGGGTGGGAACTCAGGAAGCGGGATACTGCTCGCTGTAATGCTGCTGGCAGTAGGCCAGTACATCCAGTGCCTGTGTGCGGTTGCCGAATTCTTCTATTTCTACCTTTTTCTTCTCCAGCGTTTTGTAGTCAAGGAAAAAACGTTTCATCTCCAGCATCGTGTGCGGAGGCAGTTCGTTTATATCGTTTATGTAGTTTACCGAAATATCGTTGGCCGCCACTGCAATAATTTTGCGATCCTGTTCGCCCTGATCCATCATATACATTACACCTATAATTTTGGCTGTAACAATACACATGGGTTCTATGCGTTCGCTGCATATTACCAATATATCCAAAGGATCGCCGTCGCCGTCGAGGGTTTGGGGAATAAAGCCGTAGTTAGCAGGGTACATTACCGATGAAAATAAAACACGATCCAGGCGCAGCAATCCGCTGGCTTTATCGAGTTCGTATTTTATCTTGCTTCCTTTAGGTATTTCTATAAGGCAGTCTACCAGGCCCTGGGGCATGCCGGTATTACTGATCTCGTGCCATGGATGTATCATATCTGCGTGTGGTTTTGCGCGTTATTGCGCAGCTGTTCCTCTTCTGCTTTTTTTGCCCTTCGGTAACGTACGGCCAGTATTACGGTGCCTACCAGTATTATGTAGGGAATACCCATAAGATACAGGATGCCGCTGTTTACACCTTTCTTAAGTTCGCCTTTTTCGCCTTCGGAATTTTCTACCGTGGCGCGGCAAACTGTACACTGGGCATAGGTACTGCCCGGCGAGGGTATACAAAATAACAGTGTAAGCACCAGTGCTACGTATATCCCTGTTCTTTTCATAATGCAAAGGTATAAAAGGGAATGCGGTTTTGCTGTTAAACTTGCTAAAATGCTATAGAATTACTGGTAATACGGGCTTATAAGCAGGTATACCACGGGGCCGGTAACGGCTACGTAAAACCATATAGGCCAGGTAATTTTTGCCAGGCGGCGGTGCCGCGCCCATTCGCCGGTAAGTGCCCGGTAGGAGCTGTACAGAATAAAGGGCATAATAATAGCGGCCAGGAAAATATGGGTAATAAGTATAAAATAATATACATAGCGCATGGTGCCCCCGCCGCCGTATTTGGTTTCGCCGGCAAACAGGTGATGGGCAATGTAGGAGAGCAGAAACAGCAGAGATAATGCCATTGCTGTAAACATAATTTTTTTATGATTGAGGTATTGCTTTTGTTTTATAGCAATTAGTCCGAGTATAAGCAGTATGCTTACCGTAGTGTTGATAATGGCATTGATTTTGGCAAAAACATGCACGTCGAATCCGAGATTTACGTTCAGGTGTGTTCTGCCCAGAATAACTATTACGGCGAATACCACAATGGAAAATACGCCAATGAGCAGGTTGGCCTTTTTATCGTTCTTTTTTATAACCGGTTCCAGCATAATTAATGTGCGTTATGGATAAATGGTTTCTTTTTTTAGCCTGTTTATGTCTTTTATAAGGTCTTCGGCTTTGCCCTGCACGGTACCATCGTAAGCGCCGCGTAGTTGTCCCCGGCCGTCGATAAGGATAAGGAAGCCGCTGTGTATGTATCCTCCGGGCTCTTTATCGCTGGCAGAAGCGTAGGCCATGTAGTCTTGTTCGCATATGGTGTATATCGAATCTTTATCGCCGGTAAGGAATCGCCAGCGGGGCTCGTCGTAGGCCTTGTCGCGGGCATACTGTTTCAGTACCTGCGGTGTGTCGAAGTCGGGGTCGATGGTGTGTGATACAAAGTATACACTGCTGTCGTTCCGGAAGGCTTCGTAGGCCAGCTTCATATTCCCGGTCATCTTAGGGCATATGGAGGGGCAGGTGGTAAAAAAGAAATCGGCAACATATATTTTGCCTTTAAGCTGTTCATTGCTGAAAATGCGGCCGTCCTGGTCGGTAAAGCGGAAAGGGCGTATGCTGTGCGGGACTTCTTTGCCGTCGAGTATCTTTTTTTCGCCAAGTACAGGCAGTGGAGTATCGTCGGTGGCTGCTGCCGCATCGGGCTCTGCTTTATCTGTTGCCGGCGAATTGCAGGCTGTTGCAAATAACAGTATAAGCGCGGTGTACAGCGTTTTATTTAAAGTCGATGTATTTATGTGTCTTAAAAGCCAGTTCATATTCCTTGTAAAGCATGGATATTTCTTTTTTCAGGTTAGATCCGTCGGATTGCATAACCGGGTTGTAGTAGCCGCGGATATGAGCCTCCATATCGATAAGGGCTACACTGCCGGGATCGATGCTAAGGCTGTCGGCAGGATCTTTTTTGAAGTAGCCTTCTGTTTTCAGGTAGTGCGCCAGGCTGTCGCTAAGGCTTACATAGTGCCAGCGGGTATCGCAGCCACTGAGTTTTGCTGTGCGGGCCGATGGCAGTTCCAGTTTTAAACCGGCCGGGGCTTTCTCCAGGAAGCTTACAAACTCAATGCTTTTGTACAGAGGCAGGGTTTCGGCAGCCATAAAGGTTACTTCTTTGGGTATGTCGTTCAGCTGACTCATATCCAGGAAGTGGGCCAGGTATATTTTGCCCTGTATGCTTTTTGAGCTGAAAGGAACCCCGTTTAGATCCTTAGCGGCAAAGGCCGGTATGCTGTGGTAGCTGGTATCGTACACGGTAGCTCCGCGACGCTGAATTTCGGTAATTGTGCGCGGCCCGTAAAAATGCAGCCTGTTTACCTTATGCACACCGGTGTATACCATAAGGTAAAACAGCAGTGCGGGTAATACAAACAATGCAAATAATACAGCGACTTTTTTAAATTTCTGTCCCATTTTTTAAAGAAAAAGCCCCCTTAATCACTGTTAAGAGGGCTATTGAATTTTATGCCTTTGAATTAGTGTGCATTTCCGTCAGAATGAGCTTCCCCTCCTTTGGCATGATCGCTGCTGTGTGCAGCATCGTCATGGGCCGTCCCGTGCTCTTTATAGGTACGGGTAAAAAAGTCGGGCTCTTTCAGCTTAACACCTTTCAGTGCGTAGCCTTCGATCATCATAAGGGCAATAAAGTATACCAGAAAGATGGTAGTGAGCGATACGGTAAGCTTAAAGTTGAAGCGTTCGTGCCCGAGGTGCATGAACGAAAAAATAATGTAGTAAGCTTTTACCAGTGTAAGCGCAATAAAGATCCATTTCTGCACCTCGAAGCTCACAAAACGGGTTTTACCCATGCCGGCATCGTTCGCAAAGGCAAAGCCAACTTCGACAATGGTAACGAGGAGCATAATGAAAAATACTTTCCAGATCCACCAAGTATTCGGTTTGGCTATTTCCTGGCCCGGCACGTATGTGTGCTGGTGGTAGTGATCCATGTGAAATCCTGACATATCTTACAGTGTATTACGAATGAGTTAATTTTAAACAGCTGAAAATCAGAGCAGGTAGAAGAAGGTAAATACAAATACCCATACCAGGTCTACAAAGTGCCAGTACAGACCTACCTTTTCTACAAATTCGTAGTGACCTATGCGTTCCATACGGCCGTTCAGTACCATAATAAGTGCAATAATATTCAGTACCACACCCGAAAATACGTGCGATCCGTGGAAACCGGTTATAAAGAAGAAGAAATTGGCAAACTGCTGTGCCCCGTATTCGTTATGGTGCATATTGGCACCGTAAATACGCATGGTTTCCAGAACGCCCTGTTCGTTAATAATCTCTACCAGCTTTCCGTCGTGTGTGCCGGTAATAAAGTGGTACCATTCCCAGGCCTGCGAGCCGAGGAAGAAGAAACCTCCTAAAATAGTAAGCACAAGCCATTTTACAACCGCCTTTTTGTCGAAACGGTGGCCGGCTTCTACCGCAAGCACCATGGTTACCGAACTCATGATAAGTATAAAGGTCATGAGCGATACGAATGCCAGTTTTATGGGGGTATCGGTAAAGGGGAAGTGGTTGAATACCTCATCCGGCGAAGGCCAGTAATCGTTGGAGGCCTTATTACGCATGGTTCCGTAAGAAATAAGCAGCGAGCTAAAGGTAAATGCATCCGAGATGAGGAAAAACCACATCATCATTTTACCGTAACTTACGTTGAAAGGAGCTACGCCTCCTCCCCAAATACTTCCTTTTGATGTAACGCTTGTAGAATCTGCCATATTTTATTGTATTAGAGGCAATGGAATTTCCTGCAAATAAAATCAGATTTTAACAAATTGCCAACAATTTTGCCAATTTTTAGTGAGTCTAAACTATGCGGTGGTTTTAACAATCAGGAAAATAAACAAATACAGCCACAAAAGGTCCAGAAAATGCCAGAAGTAGGCCGTTAGCTTCAATCCCAGGTGACTTTGTGCTGAATATTTATTCATAAATGCACGTATGGTGCTTACAATTACGGTAATAACTCCGGCAATAAGGTGTACAAAGTGCAGCCAGGTAATGGTATAGAAAAAGGAACCGGATACGTTTTTGGTATCGGAGAAGTACAGGCCTCCGTCGATCATGGTTTTCCAGCCGGCGAACTGCAGTGCGCCAAAAATGAGGGCCAGTACCAGTACACCCAGCAGGAACATACCCGCTTTCCGGCCGTTGTTTTTGCGGGCCTGCTGCAGGGCAAAATTCATAGCTACGGAGCTCAGCAGCAGTACCACGGTGCTGTACCAGAATACAGAGGGCATATTAAATTCGAACCAGTTGCGCTGCCCTTCGCGCACAATAAAGGCGCTGGTAAGGCCGGCAAAGGTCATGGCCATACTGCCAATGCCCAGCCACAGCAGAAATATGCGGCTTCGTTCGTTCTGTTTGCGTTCCAGTTCCAGTTTAATATCGGGCGATGTACTTGCCATAATGTGTTTGTTCCCTTTTACAGGTTTAAAAAGAGCAGTATCTGTACCACCGGCAGGTAAAAAAAGGAGGCGAACATAAGCCGGGTTGCCTCTTTGTCGCTTTTGCCGCTGTACAGTTTATATGCAAAATAAATAAAGAAAATGTTCATGATAAAAATACCGATACTACTGTACAACCCGGTAATATGGAAAAAATAGGGGAGCATGGCTACCGGCAGATTCATAAGGGTATAGAAGAAGATAACGGCGGCATTTTCGCGGGTTTTTCCATTGCGGAGGGGTAGCAGGTAAAAGCCTCCTTTCTGGTAATCTTCGAATCCGCGCCAGGCAATGGCCCAGAAATGGGGAAACTGCCACATAAACTGAATAAAGAACCACAAAAGTGCTGCAAAACCAATACGGTTGTCGGCTGCGGTAAAACCCAGCAGCGGAGGAAGTGCACCGGGTATGGCGCCAACAAATACGGCCAGCGGTGTTACGGGCTTCAGCGGTGTGTAAATATAGGCGTATATAAGCAGCGAACCCAGGCTTAATATAGCCGTAAGGGGGTTACAGAACCAGAAAAGCAGTATAAAACCGGCAATGGCAAACAGTATACAGGCCGTGTGGGCTTCTTTTATACCGATACGCTGCTGGGGAAGCGGGCGCTGAAAGGTACGCTGCATACGTTTGTCGCGCTCGCGCTCGTAAATCTGGTTAAGCCCGTTGGCAGAGCCGGTAATGAGCGAGCCTCCTATGGTAAGTGCAATAAGTGTAATCCAGTTTACCTGCTCGGCAGCGGCCAGGTAACCCAGTACGGCTGAAAATATCACCAGGCCGGCCAGGCGAAATTTTGTGAATGCCAGATATTCGGAGAACCTGCTGGTTTTCTGCACCTCAACTTCTTTTGTTATTTCGCTTGCAGCGCTTTCTGTTATCACTGTGTATTGAAATCGGATGCAAAGATAACTTATACTTTTTTATTTGATATAAGATCGTCTAAAAACCTAAGCGTTTTGGTTGAACAGGCGAACAGTGGCGGGTTTTGCTCAGTGCTGTTTTTTTACTACGGTCTTAAAGTATTCGAGTGTACGTCGCAGACCTTCGCTGCGTTCCACGCGGGGTTCCCAGCCCAGTATTTCGCGGGCCCGGCTTATATCGGGGCGGCGCTGTTTGGGATCGTCTTTGGGCAGCGGCTCGTATATGATTTTGGATGCGGTACCGGTAAGTGCCACAATTTCTTCGGCAAACTGTTTAATGGTAATTTCGGCGGGGTTACCTACGTTTATGGGCAGATGGTAGTCGCTCATTAGCAGGCGGTAAATGCCGTCTACCAGGTCGTCTACATAGCAAAAACTGCGGGTCTGTGAGCCATCTCCGAATACGGTAATATCTTCGCCGGTAAGTGCCTGGTACATAAATGCGGGTAGGGCACGGCCGTCGTTCAGTCGCATACGCGGGCCATAGGTATTGAAAATGCGTACAATGCGGGTTTCGACACCGTGGAAATTATGGTAGGCCATGGTTATGGATTCCATGTAGCGCTTGGCTTCGTCGTATACACCGCGCGGACCAACCGGGTTTACATTGCCCCAGTATTCTTCGGTTTGCGGGTGTACCAGTGGATCGCCGTATACCTCGGAGGTGCTGGCTACCAGGATACGGGCATTTTTGGCTTTAGCCAGTCCCAGCAGGTTATGGGTACCCATAGCACCCACCTTCAGTGTCTGTATCGGAATTTTAAGATAGTCGATCGGACTTGCGGGTGAGGCAAAGTGCAGAATATAATGCAGTTCGCCGGGTACATGCACAAACTTGGTAACATCGTGGTGGTAAAATTCGAAATCGCCACGGGGAAACAGGTGTTGTATGTTGTCCATACTGCCGGTTACCAGGTTGTCCATACCGATTACATAATAGCCTTCGCTCAGGAAACGCTCGCAGAGATGCGAACCCAGGAAACCGGCTGCACCGGTTATCAATACTCGTTTTTTTGACATTTTACCTTGCTTTGTGTTTGTGCGGACTGCCGCAGGGCTGCTATTTGTTGTTTACAGCTTCTTTTTCGTTTACGGTGTAGTTGCGTATCTCTTCGCGCCCTATGCTCAGGTAGTCGAAGCGCTGTTTTTTCATAAAATCGGGCGAGAAAATATTCCTTCCGTCAAAAATCACCAGGTCTTTCATCCGTTTTTGTATTTCGGCAAAGTCGGGGTTGCGGAATTCGGCCCATTCGGTGCATATTACCAGGGCTTCGGCTTCGTCGAGCGCTTCGTAGGCCGAAGCGGCATAACGGATATCCAGCTCCTTGTCCTGCTGTGCGTTTTTTGCACCTTCGGGGTCGTAGGCACTCAGGATAGCTCCTTCGGCCAGCAGGTTTTTCATGATCTTTATAGAAGGTGCTTCGCGTATATCGTCGGTATCGGGTTTAAAGGAAATACCCCATATGGCCAGACGTTTTCCTTGTATGTTCCCGTTGTAGTAGGCAAGTATTTTACGGGTAAAGGTATCGCGCTGCAGTTCGTTTACGGTCATCACCGATTTCAGTATACGGAAATCGTAGTCGTACTCTTCGGCGGTTTTGGCCAGTGCCTGCACATCTTTCGGGAAGCAGCTGCCGCCATAACCGATACCGGGAAACAGGAAACGCTTACCAATGCGGTCGTCGCTGCCTATGCCCAGGCGTACCATATCTACATCGGCCCCTACGCGTTCGCACAGGTTGGCGATTTCGTTCATGAAGGATATTTTGAGTGCCAGGAAGGAGTTGGCGGCATATTTGGTCATTTCGGCACTGCGCTCGTCCATAAAAATTACGGGGTTGCCCTGGCGTGTATAGGGCTTGTACAGTTCGCCCAGTATTTCGCGGGCTTTTGCATCGCTGGTGCCAATTACCACCCGGTCGGGCTTCATAAAATCTTCTACGGCATAGCCTTCGCGAAGGAATTCGGGATTGCTAACTACGGCAAATTCACCCTTGTAGTTTTCGGCAACAGCCTCGCGTACCAGGTCGGCCGTACCTACGGGTACGGTACTTTTATCGATAATGATCTTGTAACCCGTCATAATGCGGCCCAGTTCGCCGGCAACACCCAGTATATAACTGAGGTCGGCAGAACCGTCTTCGCCGGGAGGTGTAGGCAGAGCCAGGAAAATTACATCGGCATGATTTACCGCTTCCGGCAGGTTTGTAGTAAATGAAAGACGATTTTGCTGTATGTTCCGTTCAAAATATACATCAAGATGCGGCTCGTAAATGGGAATAATGCCGTTACGCATATTTTCCACCTTGGCGCGGTCGATATCCACACATATAACGTGATTCCCGGTTTCTGCCAGACATGTGCCCGTTACCAGACCCACATATCCTGTTCCAACTACGGCTATATTCATTGTTTTCCTTTAAAAAAAGACCGGGCAAAGGTACATAAATACTTTAGGTCCGGCCATTAAATTTATTTAGTTTCTGTTTCGTTTTTATGGCATTCGAGGGCATACACCAGTGGTATACGTTTTTCGAAACGACTGATGCGGAATTTGCCGGGCTCGTCTTCCCGTACATGCCGGAAGCAGGGGTAGGGCGAGTAGTCGTATTCGGCAAATCTGCGTATATGCAGTCCCTGGCCAAGCAGTGCGCCCAGTACTTCGCCCAGGTTATGGTTCCATGATATGGTGCTGGATACCATGTTGTCTTCGCGGTTGGCATAGGTGCCTGTTTCTGTTTCTATTACCGGGGCATAGTTGAAATAATCGTAGGCAACATACTCAAAATCGTTGTCGTACATCCATACCACGGGATGGAATTCGGCAAAGACAAAACGTCCGCCGTCTTTTAGAAAGTGTTTTATTACGGAGGCCCATCGGTCCAGGTCGGGTAGCCAGCCTATGGTGCCGTAGCTGCTGAAGACAATGTCGAATTTTGTATCCAGGTGTTGGGGCAGTTCGTAAAGGTCGCAGCAAACAAAACGGGCATCGAGTCCAAGTTCGGTATTAAGTTTGCGGGCTTCTTCAATGGCTCTGTCCGAGAGGTCGGCTCCGGTTACGGAGGCGCCCATGCGTGCCAGCGACAGGGTATCCTGCCCGAAGTGGCACTGCAGGTGCAGGATGTTGAGTCCGCGCACATCGCCTAACAATTCCAGTTCGATAGAATTGAGCGTGTTGCGCCCGTTTTTAAAGCTTTGCAGATCGTAAAAATCCGATTGCAGATGTACCTCAGTTTTCTGGTTCCAGGTATTACGGTTTATATCCAGGTAGTTATCAGTGTTTTGCATTGTTTTGCTTTTCGCGGATTAACAGTTCCAGGTCGGCCGGAGTATCTACGGAGCGACTCTGGTATATGGTTTCGATGGCATGTATGGCTATGCCATTCTCGAGCCAGCGGAGCTGTTCCAGGCTTTCGGCCAGTTCCAGAGGGCTTTGCTGCAGCGAGGCTATATGGTTTAGTACGGGCCGGCGGTAACCGTACATGCCTATATGCTTAAAGCAGTGGTGTGCCGCAAGCGCCTGCTCCACACTGCTGCCGCGCACATGCGGAATAAGGTTGCGGCTGAAATAAAGGGCACGTCCCTGCAGGTCGCACACAACTTTTATAATACCGCTGTTTTCGGCATCTTCGCGGTCTGTAATGCGCTTAATAAGTGTGGCTATTGTGGTTTCGGGCTTTTCGAAAGCGGCTGCCAGTGCATCAATCTGCTCAGGATGAATATAGGGTTCGTCGCCCTGGATATTTATAACGGCATCGAAACGTTCGCCCAGCAGCTCTTCTACTTTGTCTGCAGCCTCGCGGCAGCGGTCTGTACCGGTAGGATGCCCGGTACCGGTAAGTACCACCTGCCCGCCAAAGGCGCTAACGGCATCGGCAATTCGCTGGTCGTCGGTAGCTACGTATATGTGCTGCAGCCGGCTCTGCCTGGCCTGCTCGTACACGCGCTGTATCATGGGTTTGCCCAGTATGTTTGCAAGGGGCTTGCCCGGAAAACGGGTGCTGGCATAGCGTGCAGGAATGAGTCCCAGAATTTTCATAGCCACAAAATAACATAATCCCTGCTATTCTGAGCGATAATTTTTGATGGGAGGTATGGATTTTTTGAATTATTAATGTACATTCGTTGAAACATTTATCCGGTACTATGAAATATACCCGCTTTGTATTTATTATGGCTCTGGGCCTGGGAAGCCTGAGTCTTTTTTCCTGCAAGAAATGTCTTAAATGCTCTTTCCAGGAGCCTTCCAATCTTACCAATACGCGCGAAGACTGCGGCAATAAAGATTACCTGGAACTTTTTAAGGCCGATGTAATTAAAGAGGCCGAAGGTTTTGGCGTGGAAGAAGGTAAAGTTACCTGTGTAGATTCCAAATAAGCAGATATTACTATATTATATAAACAGATTAAAGACTGTCCCTGCGGGCGGTCTTTTCTGTTTTCAGAAACCCGGGCAGCATAAGCTTATCTGTAAGCCCCGGCGCACATCAATGCCTTTCGGGAGAAGAGCTGCCAGCTGTATTCGAAAGAAACGGCCACAGACGGCATCAGCAAAAAAAGGAATATAAGCCGCTTTTGTATATATACGTAAAACCGGAATTTTAGTTACGTATAAGCTTGCGGGTATCGGTATAGCTGCTGTTTTTTATGTGCAGAATGTATATGCCGGAAGGCAGATGCTGCAGGTCGTATATCTGTTTGCTGTCTTTACTTTCTGCTTGCCATACCTTTTGTCCGTTTATGTTTTGTATCTCAAGACTAAAAGTAGCTTCTGCGGCCTGCGGAAGTTCTACGTGCAGGTAATTGGCAAAGGGGTTGGGATATACCTGTATTACGGGCCTGGGCGGAGCCTGCGGTTCGGCCAGGTGCGAAGAGCAGCTGACACCGGTAAACTGCAGGTTCTCCTCCGAAACCAGCAGTGCTCTTGCACTGTCGGTACAGGCACGCATGCGTATACGCTGATCCAGGCTGAACATCTGCATACAACTGTCGCGGTTGTAATACATAAAGTTCTCGCTTTGTACGGTTACGGTAGTATTGCCATCGCTGCAGGTGCGGGTGCCGTCGTTACACTGGTCGGTAGCAATCGGGAAATCCCAGTCGAGCGGGGTATCGGCGCAGCGGTCGCCAATATCTCCGTTATGCAGCAGGCCGCACTCGCCCAGGTATATAAAACCGTCGTGGAAAGTATGGTACAATCCCAGATAGTGTCCCAGTTCGTGTGTAAATATACCACCTTCGTTAAAGGCAGGATTCAGGTCGCTGCCAAAGGTGCCGAATACGGTAGAGCCTACGGTAAAGCCATCGTCGAGGCTGGTTTTATCCCATGGGAAAATAGCATATCCGCCTTCCTGTTCAGGCAGTATCCATACGTTCAGGTAGCGTTCGGGGTCCAGGATGGTTACCGCTTTTATATCGCTCAGCTGGGTTTGCGGAAAATCGGGATAATAATGCCATAGTATGCCGCCAAAGGTTTGTCCGTTTGGTTTGCGGGTGGCCAGGCACAGCTGCAGCTGACAGTCGGCGGCCACAGGCCGGAAAACGGGGCGTATACGGGCGGTATCGGCATTAAGGCGGCGCAGGTCCAGGTTGCTTGCATCTATCTGGCTCTGCACCCTGGCGGGGTTAATGCTGTCGGCCGGAGTACGCATAATAATATGTACTACCACCGGTATATATTGCAGGGTAGCATCCAGGTGTTTACCGTCCTGCCTGTATGCTGTCGCATATGCGTTAAAAGCATCTTCTGCTGCCGAGCGGATTCCGCTTGCCGGCTGCATGCAGTGCTGGGCATTGATGCTTTTTGTAAGCAGCAGCGTTGTTGCTGCAATAATCATTCTTTTACAGATCATATGCGCTAAGATGCATTTTCGGGTTGCGGGGTTGCATGGTGTTGCCCGAAAGAAAGAATTATGAGTTTGTTACACAAACAATGCAGCAGCTTGCAGTTGCGTATAGTGTTAAGGGTAGTTATGGGCGCTTTTATACATTCAGGCAGCAGCTCTGCTTAATCTGTCGCAAATGTTCGTAAGGGGTTTAGACTTAGGTGTTGTTTTTAGTTTATTCATACTGAAGATGAGTGGGGTATGGGCAAAAGTTTTATATTTGCAATGATTTACCTACCGTTATGCCTAAACCCAAATTATCTGGCCCCAAACCATACAGAGATTTCCATCCGGGAAGACCTAATGTATGGGGTATGATTCAAACTATTGCGATAACTGCTATTGGCAGAGGTCAGTTTGTTTTAGCTATCGTAGCTGCCGTAATCTTAGCGATCATTATAAAAATGCCGGGAGAGCAGGTGTATCTTTATAATGGATAAGTTTGTTGATAAATTAGAAGATTGGTATATTGTAGGTTGGGTTCTCTGTATATTTATGGCTGTGGGGTGGATTGTTACTGCTAAATTTTTGCGAAGAACACATACAGGTGAAATTACCCGAATGTCTTCTGAGAAAACAAACCTGCAAGAAAAATTAATCGGTAAAGTAGGTTCCAGCAAAGAATCTGTTTAATAAAATCTTTGATTCAAATGGAAATAGTCTTAATTATACTTATTGTATTGGCGTTTTATCATTACATCTACGAAAATGCAGTAGCGCCGTCTATTCGTTTAAAACTCCGGTATAAGCTTTTTATGCTGCGAGATGAACTGCGCCGTCTTAAAATGCAGAAGCCTGATGTAATTAATGATGCATTATTTAGGCAGATAGAAGGCTCGATCCATAGTTCTGTTAAGTTTTTACCACTTTTTAATTTTGTGCTTCTTTACAGAATGATAAAGTCGTACAGGAATGATTTACGGTTAAAGGCAGAAGTTGAAAGGAAAACAGAATTGATAGAGGACTGTAATATTGAAGAGGTAAAGCAGATTAATAAAAAAATTGCAGATACGATTGCGTATGCGATTGTTGTAAATTCAGGTGGCGTTTTACCTTACTTTTTCGCCGTAATTCCTGTAATTCTATTATTCAGCAGTATTCAAAGTGGAGCTAAACGTATTTTAGCAACACCAACTAATGTGTTAAGCAGTAATCTTTTAGAAGAAGATCTGGTGTTTGCTCAGGTTGGTTAAGATATTCCTCAGTTAAGCGGTTTGTTCGCCGGTGCTGTGTTTTTATGCATGCTGCCGCAAGGCTACAGGTTACGTATTATTTGCCAGTAAGGGTCGCGGTATATCTGGTAATTCAGTTCTGCCCTGGAGCGTTGTGCATGCAGGGTTTTATACAGTATATGCGAAGCCTTGCGGAAGTCTTTTGCCGCAAAATACACTACGCGTAAATTGGCCCCGGTTTCGCTGCCCAGGTGTATATAATCTGTGGCGGGCTGCAGTTCAGCGATAATGGCATCTTCGATGTGTTGCATATTGCGGAGGGTTTCCTGCTGGGGCATGCCTTTATTGGCGGCACCCTGGTAGGGCATTTGTATACACAGTATCCAGGGGTAGGCAGGTTTACTGCTGTATTTTGCAGCGCTGCGGTTCAGTATGGAGGTATATGGCAGTCCGTTATCGAATATACCCTGCAGGGTAATGTATTGTTCTTTGCCCCGGTTTTCCCATACTTCGTTCCGGAAAGCCATCAGTGCTGTGTTTTGTGCTTCCAGCAGGGGCTTTAACAGGTTCAGGGGCTGTGCACCGTTTTCGTAGCCTGTATCTGCCAGTACCCGTATATTATCGGTAGCAGTGGCTATGTTCAGCTCTCCCAGCAGGTTGTCCAGAAAAATGTAAACCCCGCTTTGTATCTCTTCTTTATCAGCCTCGTTGTAGTGCTGGTACAGTATTATAATTTCTGTGGCCAGGGGCAGGCTGGCATCAGGAAAATAGCAGAAGCGCAGGTTTGTTTCATCAAAAGTATAGGTATTCATCTGCAGACTGAAATCTTCCGTTCCGGCGGCGGGTTTCAGCGCGGTAAACTTCCAGCCCGGTATATGGGGTGCTGCGGCTGCCAGGGCTTCGGCAAAGGGAATGTTCTTAAGCACCCCATCGGCGGTAAAGATCAGTTCGGCAGTGTGGGCATCGTGCCAGCCGCAAAGCAATGTTATTCCGCTGTGTACCTTTTTCAGCTTCCGCAATACGGGGTTAAGCAGACGGCTTTCGGTATGCTGCTCGCTGGCAAGGGCTTTGCGGAAGGTAGCTTCGTGTTTTGTAAACCATTGCCAGAAGTTTTTAATGCTACTGGCGCTATCCGTATGTGCTTTGCCGAAAATGTGCTGTAGAAAATTCATTTATGTTTCAAAAGTAGCGAAACATCTGCGTTAATAAAAGAGAGGGTGGTGCATAAAAAATCCCCTGCGTATATACACAGGGGATCCGGAAAAATATAAAGTACCGCTGCTTATGGGAAAATACCCAGCAGGGAGTACGATTCTACAATTTTGCGCAGTGCAACCACAAATGCGGCCGTACGCATATCTTCCACACCTTTTGTGTTCCAGTAGGCATCGCGGATAACGTCGTAGGCATTTATCATGGTTTCTTCCAGTCCGGAATATACCAGGGCAATTTCGTCGGGCCCTTCAATAATGGCCTGTTTTTCGGCATCGGTGATCTTTTTACCGGTAGTACGTTCGATATTGTTTACAATACGTGTGTTAACGGCACCCTGGAAACGTTTTTCCATACGGCCAAAGCGCACATGCGAAAGGTTTTTGAGCCATTCGAAGTAGCTTACGGTAACACCACCCGCATTGAGGTATATATCGGGAATAATAACCACACCTTTTTTGGTAAGTATGGTTTCGGCTTCGGGAGTAACGGGTCCGTTGGCACCTTCGGCGATCAGTTTTGCCTTTATGTTTTTGGCATTTTCGATATGTATCTGGTTTTCGAGTGCGGCAGGTACCAGTATATCGCAGCTGTATTCAAGTGCTTCGGCAGGATTTTTAAACGATTTGGTTCCTTTAAATCCGTTCAGGGTACCTTTTTCGCGGAACCATTTCTGAAGTTCAACGGGGTTGATACCTTTTTCGGAATATACAGCGCTGTTGTATTCGGCTACGCCAACAATAACGGCACCGGCTTCGTGGAAAAATTTAGCGGCATGGAAACCTACGTTGCCGAGGCCCTGCACCACAATGCGCTTACCTTCGATGCCCGGGGTCATTCCCCATTTTTTACAGTCTTCTTTGTAGGTAAGGGCGTGGCGTACACCATAGAATATACCCAGGCCGGTGGCTTCGCGGCGTCCGCGGATACCACCCTGTCCGATGGGTTTACCGGTAACACAGCCCAGTGCGTCGGTTTCGAGCGGGCAGAAAGTCTGGAAAGTGTCGGCGATCCAGGCCATTTCGCGTTCGCTGGTTCCATAATCGGGAGCGGGAACGTCGATACCGGGGCCTATAAAGTTTTTCTTTACCAGCTCGGTAGTATAGCGGCGGGTAATGCGCTCCAGCACCTCGGGGCTATAGCTGCGCGGATCGATTTTGATACCTCCCTTGGCACCGCCAAAGGGTACGTCCACAATGGCGCATTTGTAGGTCATGAGGGCCGCCAGGGCCATTACCTCGTCCTGGTTTACGTGTTCGCTGTATCGGATACCTCCTTTTGTGGGGGTTTTGTGGTGCGAGTGCTCCACCCGGTATGCTTCAATTACTTCTACCTTGTCTCCTACACGTACCGGGAATTTCATACGGTATACACTGTTGCAGTACTTGATTTGCTCCAGAATACCCTTATCCGCATCCACGAATTTTGCGGCCTTGTCAAAGTATTTTACAACGTCGTCGAAGAAGTTGTTTTCTCTTTGTTCTTTCAATTTTTTAGCCATAGACTTTCAACAATTTCGGAGCAAATGTAAACAGTTTTTACATCTGCAAATGCTTTTTTACGGGTTTTAACGGAAAAAAGAAATAAAATATGAGGCATGCATACGAAAAAGAGCTGAAAAGACTATGTTTCAAGTGTATTTGAAGCTTTTTAAGCCTGTGTTTGATGTGTATACGTAAATAAAAAACCTGCAACGTTCTATACTGCTGCAGGCCTCATTTTTTTATATATACTAAAAATATTCCTGTTGGGGGGCTCAGGGTTTTTTAATTACATCGCGGGCTTCCTGGCGGGTTTGTTCTATTACGCCTTCGCCGTTGCGCAGGTCGTCGTTAGGATCGTCTTCTTCGCCGCCCTTACCGGGTTCAATGCCCATTTCGCGCAATATCTGGTCGCTTATATCGAAGCGGTCGTTGCCGTACATAATGGTGGTGGTACCGGCCTTGTCGAAGATCATACCATAGTTTTTGGTTTCGGCCACGGTTTGTATGGTCTGGTATACTTTATCCTGTATGGGTTTTATCAGCTCGGCCTGTTTCTGTATCAGATCGCCTTTAGGGCCAAAGCGTTTGCGTTGCAGATCCAGAATGGCATTCTGGCTTGCGCTCAGTTCGGCTTCGCGCTTCAGGCGCATATCTTCGGTAAGCAGTACTTTTTCGGCTTCGTATTCCGAGCGTTTGCGTCCCAGTTCGGATATCTTGTTATCAATTTCTATCTGCCAGCGCTGCGAAAGTCCGTCGAGCTGTTTCTGTGCGGCCTGGTATTCGGGCATATTATCGAGAATATACTGGGAATTTACATAGGCAAACTTCTGTGCGTTTGCCTGTACGGAGCCAAGCATGGTAAAAAGTACCGCTGCCAGTATGCCCAGAGCGGCTGTATACAGATTCCGTTTTTTCATATTCTGTTTCATCAGGTTAGGATACATTAAAATTGCTGACCGATAAGGAAGTGGAAATTACCTTTTTTACGTGTTGCCTCGGGTACGCCGGGTATAGGGTCGAAACCATAGCCGTAGTCGACACCGATAAGACCGAACATAGGCAGGAAGAGGCGCAGACCCACACCGGCCGAACGGTTCAGGCGGAAGCCTGAGAAGCTCTTAAGCCCGGTCCAGGAGTTACCTGCTTCCAGAAAGCCAAGGGCAAAGATTTTGGCACTTGGATTGCCGGAAATAAGTACGCGGAACTCGGTGGTGATTTTACCGTAGGCTGTGGCTCCCAGGAGCTGGTTGCTGGCATAACCCGGTGTAAGCGAGTTGTCGGGGTAACCACGCAGGGCTATAATTTCGCGACCGATAAACTGGTTGTTGAAACCGCCCAGGGCCATAAGACCCGAACCTCCGAGCTGAAAGCGTTCGAACATGGTTTCGGGTTTGCGGTAGCTGTAATTACCCAGGTAGCCGAACTCGAAACGGTTGTAGATAACGAGGCGTTTCGAAAGTTTGGGCCCGCCTATGCCGCTGTAGAATTTGGCACTGAATTTCCATTTGTGGTATTCGAGCCATTTGTTCTGTGCGCTTATACCCAGTCCGCGGTAGTCGACCTGGTTAAACATACTGTAGGGCGGGGTAAGCTCGAGCGAAGCTGTGATATCGGAACCGCGTGTAGGGAAAATAGGATCGTCGGAAGAGTTACGGGCCAGGGTAAAGTTAACAGCAAACTTTTGGGCGGTACCATCGGTATAGCCTGGTGCCAGCTGATAATTTTTAAGGGTATACATTTCCCACTTGGCCGTAAAGAAGAAGTTGAAGAAATCGTCGGGCCATTTTAAGCGGCGGCCAACGGTAACTGAAACGGCGGTAGAGGTTATACGTGAGGTATCGCTGGTACTGTTTATGCCTCCGTTAGTCATTGCCGATGCCGAGTAATTGCTTCGGTTATGGTAGGCATTTATAGAGAATGAGATCGGTTTTTTGCCACCCAGCCAGGGTTCGGTAAAGCCGAATGTATAGGCCTGGAACCAGGGCCCGGAAGATGATATACGCAGGCTCAGGCGTTGTCCGTCGCCGCTGGGTACGGGTTTCCATGCGCTGCGCTTGAACATATTACGGGTAGAGAAGTTATTGAAGGTTACACCCAGGTTACCCACAATGGTGCGGTAACCGTAGCCACCGGAAAGCTCTACCTGGTCGTTGGGCTGTTCTTCTACGTAATATTCCAGGTCAACCGTACCGTTTACAGGATCGGGTTTGGGAATTACGTTCATGCTTTGTGTATTAAAGTAACCCAGGGCACCCAGTTCCTGCTGGGTACGAATAATGTCGGAACGGCTGAAAAGCTCGCCCGGACGGGTACGTACTTCGCGCAGGATAACATGGTCGCTGGTTTTGGTATTACCGGTAACGGTAACCTTACCTATGCGGGCCTGTTTACCTTCGTAAATGCGGAATTCTACATCTACCGAGTCGTCGGTAACCGAAGTTTCCACGGGTGTTATCTGGAAAAACAGGTATCCGTTGTCCTGGTATAAACTGCCTATATCCAGTCCGTTGGGGTTGTAGTTAATGAGTTTGTCGATACGGTCGCTGTCGTATACATCTCCTTTCTGCAGGTTGGCAATCTTGCTCAGGTCTTCGGTAGAGTATTTGGTATTACCCAGCCATGATACATTACGTATAAAGTATTTTTTGCCTTCTTCTACGTCGATGTTAATGAACATTTTGCTGCCTTCGTACCATATGCTGTCCGAAAGGATACGTGCATCGCGGAAACCGTTCTTGTTATAGAGAGCTATAATATTGTCTTTATCTTCTTCATAATCCAGCGGGACGTATTTGGAGCTTTTAAAGATATTGAAGCGGAACGAGCTCTTGAAGTATTTAAGCAGCATGGGGTAAAACCCGTACTTTTCTTCATCGGCATTTATGTTACGTACGGTAGACTTAGGTTTGGAAACCAGGTTCCAGATATCGCGTCCCAGCAGAAATTCTGAACGTTCCTTGGTATTTTTCATCACCTGTTTTACTTCGTAATCGGTGAGTTTTTCGTTGCCGTTTATGCTTATACGTTCAATTTTTACCTTTTCGCCCTTATTGATGGTAAAGTAGAGGATAACCCCGTCGAGACCGTTGGTATCGAGCTGTTCGTTTACGGTTATATCGGCAGTAAGATATCCTTTATCGTCGAGATAGTCTTTAATTTTGTATTTGCTGTTGTAGATAAGGTTGGGGGTAAGAATTTCGCCGTTGAACACCTTTATAAGATCGCGCAGGTTATTGGCTTCGGTATTGTTTACACCTGCAAATTTGGTGGCTTTGAGGCGGGGGCGTTCTTCTACGCTTATTTCGAGCCATATTTTACCGTCTTCGATCTTACTGGCCGTAATTTTTACGTCGTTGAATATTTTTTCGTCCCAGAGTTTTTTCAGGGCTTTGGAAACTTCTTTGCCGGGTACGTTTATTTTATCGCCGATTACAAAGCCGGAAAGGAACTTTACGTAGTTCTTGTCGATCTTGTCGCTGTTGCTCACCACGTTTACATCGGCCAGTATGTATTCGGCACTGTGTTCGTAGCTGATGTATTCCTTATTCTGGGCAAAGCCGGTGCTGAGCCCGAACAGGAGGAGAAAAAGAGATATGATCGTTTTTTTCATGAATCTGATGAAGTGTGACATTAACGTACGAACGGCTGAGTTATTGCACTTTGTTTTGTTCGGCCAGTATCTGTTCGCCGGTTTTTCCGAAGCGGCGTTCGCGTTGCTGGTAGGTTGCCAGGGCCTCTATAAAATCGTCTTTCCGGAAATCGGGCCATAGTTTGGGGGTAAAGTACAGTTCGGCGTAGGCAAGCTGCCACAGGAGGTAATTGCTTATACGCTGTTCGCCGCTGGTACGTATCATAAGTTCGGGGTCGGGTATGCCGGCGGTGCACAGCAGGGAGCTGAACATTTCGGCAGTAATATCTTCGGGTACAATTTCGTGGTCGTAGGCTTTGCGGGCCAGGGCTTTTACGGCATTCAGTATTTCCCAGCGGGCACTGTAGCTCAGGGCTATTACCAGGGTCATACGGTTATTGCCGGCAGTAGCTTCTATGGCTTTGTTCAGGTTGCGGCGGGCTGCATCGGGCAGGGAGTCCAGGTCGCCAATGGCATGCAGGCGTATGGCATTTTTCTGCAGGGTGTTTACTTCTTTATGGAGCGACTCTATAAGCAGTTCCCACAGTCCGTTCACTTCTTCCTGGGGGCGGTTCCAGTTTTCGGTAGAAAAAGCATACAGCGTAAGATATTGTACTCCCGATTCGGCGGCAGCCTCTACTGTTTCACGTACCGCCTTTACGGCATTACGGTGCCCGAAAATACGCATCAGGCCACGCTGTTTGGCCCAGCGCCCGTTTCCGTCCATAATTACGGCCACATGCCGCGGTATATTGTCTGGATTGAGATATGCTGACGAATTGGAAGACATAGAACACAAAAGTACTATATTATCTTTTGTTTTGACGAAAAGTTGAGCGGCTTTTAATCCCGCGCCAGCAATCGGGGTTTTTATCCTTGATGCGGATGGAGAGATGCAGCCCCAGGTAACCGTACCAGTCCTTGGTAAGGGCAAAGCCACGCTGCCGGTCGGTATTGCTTACGGAAGAGCCCAGGCTCTGATCGGCAACCTCGATGGCGGGTTTGCCTCCGGTAGCTGCAAGCAGTGCGGGATCGGCATAACGGGTAGAAATATCGTCGATATAATCGGTAAAGGTAAGGCGCATGCCCCAGTCGAGTGTAAGCACCACTCCTTTAAAAGGGGTAGTTTTTATGCCTATGCCGAAAGGTATTACCGGTTGTACACTTTTGTAGGGCCGGCGGCCTTCTATACTGCCCTGCCCTTCGGTGTTGAGTTTATGTACATCGATCCACTGACCCTGGTACAGGTTTTGCGGCCTGAACCAGAATGCACCTATACCGGCAAACAGGAATGGTGTAAAGCGGTTGGCATCTTTTTTGGTACTGCCGGGCTCGTAACCGAAAAAGTTAACTTCGCCGATAACGGCACCCTCTATCAGTAATGTGCGGAACTGCTGGTTGCGCTGTATCTGATAGTCGTTACGGCCGTTACGGTCTACATTCCATAAACGTGTACCCAGCGCATTGGCGCGTATGCTGAAATGATGGTTGAAATTGCGGCGGTAGAATACTCCTAAACCCACAAACGGATCTTCGAAAGGGGTTATGGGGTTAAGTTCGCCATGATAATAGGTAACACCGGCATGTATACCTACTTCGTTTTTTTGTGAAAAGGAATTACCTGCTATAAAACATAAACAGGCTGTGAGTAAAATATGTAGGCGAAAAATGTGCTGCACGATTCTTTAACGGAAGCCCTCCTCAAAAATTGTGAAAGCGTGTTAAAAGAATTTCGGCATGGAGGTGCGTCCGCCACCGATACGGAAATGTACATTCAGCATCAGTGTCATGTAGGCATCTTTGTCGCGCGGGTCGCCACGTTGCTGCCCGGGAGCGGTAGCACCCGGTATATTGCCTTTGGACGGATCGGCCATGGCGGCAGCAAGTGCCGGATTGGAAGAACCGCTGGCGGCAATTGTTGCAGGATCTACATAGGTAGTACTTACATCGTCTATATAATCGGTAAAGGTTTTACGCAGACCGGCTTCGAAACCGATACGTATCAGCGGGCTTACACGTACGCTGAAACCCAGACCGAAAGGTATGGCCAGCTGAAAACGCTTGTAAGGCTGGCGTGTGGGAAAGGCACCCTGGCCTTCGGTATGCAGCGGCTGCAGGGTATGCCATCTGCCATCGGGACCCGGACCTTTGGGATTGAAATAAAAACCGGCAACACCACCAAACAGGTACAGGTTGCAGGGATTCTGCGACCCGCGGCGAACGGCACCGCGCAGCTTGTATCGGTTGCGCTGAGGTGTTTCGGAAATAAGGTATACCTCGAATTGTGTACTCATCTCGAATACGGGTGCACGGAATGTAAGGTTACGGTTGTTACGTGCAGCCTCGTCTGTACGTGCATCGCTGCCATATAACTTTATATACGAAAAGCTTACCTTCTGGGCAAAACGCCTGTGGTAGAAGATGCGACCGAATATATTGAATGCATAACGGCTCGAACGCATGTCCAGGTCGTTGGCAAAATTGGTGCCGATCTTATTTGCGCCTCCCAGTTCGCCCAGGAAGTTGGAAACACCTACGCCGCCGCCGACTTCATATGCAATGGTAGACTGCTTGTAGGCATACTTACGGCCGCGCCCCCAGTTTTGGGCATACGACGAAGTGCCTGACAAAAATCCTGCGGTGAGTGTGATGAGGAGGATTAGAAGCTTGTTTTTCATTTTCCTAATGGATAAGGCGTTTGGACAAAAGTAGGTTAACTTTTCCTATTGGGCAAATTTTGTTGAATTTCTGGCATCGGTGCCCCATAATAGTTTCGTTCTGAGTGTATTCAGGTAGTCGTTTTCTGTGAGTCGTAGTATGTTTATCAGAAAAGGGGCCTTTTTTACATAGATGATCTGCCCGTTATCGATGCTTTCGAACTGCGAATCTACCGACATCAGGAAGCGGGTGCTGCGACTTTTAACGCGCAGTTCTATTTCGCTGGAATCGTCAATTACAATAGGCCGTACATTCAGGTTATGCGGAGCAATGGGGGTAATTACAAAACTGTTGCACTGCGGCGATATTACGGGGCCTCCGCAGCTGAGGTTATAAGCCGTGGAGCCGGTGGGGGTGGAAATAATAAGGCCGTCGGCCCAGTACGTACTGAAATATTTACCGTTTACCTGCATCTCTACCGATATCATGCTCGAGGTATCGGTTTTGGTAACCGTAAGATCGTTAAGGGCATAGGGGCTTACTTCGAACAGGCCGTTACTGGTATGCACCTCCAGCAGGCTTCGTTTGTCCAGGTAAAAACTGCCTTTCAGAATGCGGTCGATGGCATTCGATATCTCTGTTTTGGAAATGGACGACAGAAAGCCCAGCCTACCGATGTTTACCCCAACGATAGGAATGTCGCTGTCGCGCACCAGGGGCACAGAGCTCAGCAGGGTGCCGTCGCCTCCGATGCTGAACAGGAAGTCGGTACGGCCTTTAAGGTCGCTGTAACTGTTAAATAAAGGGTAGTCGAGGTGTATATTCAGCCGCGTACGCAACAGCTGTGCATAGCTTTCGAAGATAAGGATAGAGCAGCCGGAGGCATGCAGTTTTTCGAGCAGTTCGAGAATGGCCGGCAGGTTACCCGGTTCGGCCTTTCGTCCGTATACGGCTATGGTCATATCTGGATGAATTTTGCGGCAAAGGTAGTATATTCCGCTATGGCAGCCCTAAAATAAAAAAGGTGCATCTGTGCAGACACACCTTTTTACCAGGCTTTTGTGCATGTGGCATTACATGTTAATAAAGTTCATAAGCATCTCGTAACGCTGCTTCAGGTCGTCGTCGAACTCACTTTCGTGATACAGTGCCTTTATATTGTAGTTGAAACGGAAAAAGGCATTTTTGATCGCCGAAAGATCGGTTTTGTTTATTTTAAGTATTACATCCATCCGCATATCGTCGAGTGTGTTCAGGTACAGGTTCAGAATTTTTCCGCCTTCCTGTTCCACGATGCGGGCTATTTCCGTAAGATGGTAATCGTTCTGGCCCATTTCCAGTATTACAATGGCACCGGGATCTTTTACCGACGAAAGCTGGGCTATGCTTTCTACCAGCACTTTACGTGTAATGGCACCTGCATATTCGTCTTTATCGTTAATAACGGGAATAACCGAGAGCTTTAGTTCTGTCATGATCTTCAGCACATCGAAAATATGCTGGAACCACCGAACCTGAGGAGCAATGAGGGAAAGTTTATAATGCGAAAGCGGCTCGTCGGGATTATTCATCTCAAAAATATCGTCTTCGCTTATAATGCCCAGATATTTCCGGCCTTTTACAACCGGGAGGTGATGCACGCGCAACTCCTCCATCCAGGCCATGGCGCGCATTCCGGTATCGCTGATCTTCAGCGGCGGAACTTCGTAGGATATGAGTTGATCGGCTGTCATATACAGTATTTACGTAAAAACGTAAGCAAACGTTCAAAAATTTTGCTGATTAAACAATATTTTACGACGAAGTTGAACAGAAGCGCGTGGAACCAAAGGCCCCGGAAGCTTAGCAATTCGCTTAAAATCGCTTAACTTTGCAGCGCTTAACAGGGAATTATACAAACGAAAAGAGGGAATAAAAGGAATGACAAAATTATCGGTAAACATTAATAAAATTGCTACCCTGCGCAATGCACGGGGCGGGAATACGCCCGATGTGCTTCGGGCAGCCCTGGATATAGAACGTTTCGGGGCCGACGGTATTACGGTGCATCCCCGTCCCGACGAGCGGCATATCCGCCGCAGCGATGTGCTTATGCTGGCACCTGCACTGCAAACGGAATTCAATATAGAAGGCTATCCCAGTCCCGATTTCCTGGAACTTATAAAGAAAGTACAGCCGGCGCAGGTTACCCTGGTGCCCGATCCGCCTGGTGTGCTAACCAGTAATAACGGCTGGGACTGCATACGTTTTGGCGATCTGCTGCGTGAGGTAATTGATACCATACGCAGTACCACAGAAGCCAGGATAAGTATTTTCCTGAACCCCGATCCCGGGCAGCCTTTTGCCGCCGCCGATACCGGGGCCGATCGCATTGAGCTGTATACCGAGGCTTTTGCCGCAGGCTTTGCCGGCGATCCTGCCGCCGCTGTAAAACCTTATGCACAAACAGCTCTTAAAGCTGCAGAAGCGGGCCTGGGTATTAATGCCGGGCACGACCTGAACCTGCAGAACCTGAAATTCTTTAAAGAAAATGTACCCGGCCTGCTCGAAGTTTCTATCGGGCATGCCCTTATATCCGATGCCCTGTACCTGGGGCTGGAGAATACCGTACAGATGTATAAACGACAATTGCAGTAATTATGGCGCTTTTTTGCAACGATACCGGCAGCGGATATCCTCTTATTATTATGCACGGCCTGTTTGGGCAGAGCGATAACTGGGTTACCCTGGGCCGCAAATATGCAGAGCATTTTCATGTGTATATGCTCGATATGCCCAATCATGGGCGTTCGCCACATTACGATAATCTGTCGTACCCCTTTATGGCAGAGAAAGTACTTGAATTTATGGACGGGCAGGGACTGGAACAGGCGCACATAATAGGCCACAGTATGGGAGGCAAAATTGCCATGCAGCTGGCGGTTACTTACCCGCAGCGCGTGTCGCGGCTGATAGTGGCCGATATCGGGCCCAAGGCATACCCTGTGCATCACCAGACCATTATACTGGCTTTGCAGCACATAGATACAGCCAGCCTTACAGGAAGGGGAGAGGCCGATGAAACCCTGCAGAGCTATGGCCTGGATCAGGGTACCCGGCAGTTTTTGCTGAAAAACCTATACTGGAAAGAGCCCGACAGACTCGAATGGCGGTTTAACCTGCCGGTAATTGCAGAGCAGATAAGCGAAGTGGGCAAACCTCTGGCGGCGGACGCACTCTACAAGGGCCCCTCGCTGTTTGTACGGGGCGGAAAGAGCGGCTATATACAGGATGCCGATATGGAAGGCATACGCCGGCATTTTCCGCAGGCAGAGCTGGCAACCATAGAGGGTGCCGGGCACTGGATACATGCCGAAAAACCAGTGGAATTCTATGGACTTACCCTTCAGTTTCTGCAGGAATAATGAGCCCGGGCTATGTACATACACCGTTTACATTCACCGACCAGACGGGGCATACGCTGCATTTTGCCCGTACACCCCTGCGTATTGTAAGCCTGGTGCCTTCCATTACCGCATTTTTATGCGATATAGGTTTACAGCAGCATATATGCGGAGTTACCAAATTTTGCATACATCCGGCCGGTGTGCGTAAAACGGCACAGGTTGTAGGGGGTACAAAAAACTATTCCGTAGATAAGATAAAGGCTCTGCAGCCTGATGTGGTTATTGCCAACAAGGAAGAGAATGTACGCGAAAGCATCGAAGAGCTGCGCAAGTACATGCCTGTTTATGTGAGCGATATTACCACCCTGGAACAGTCGCTGGATATGATGCGGCAGCTGGGTGGCCTGTTTGGCTGTGAAAACACTTCGGATGCTCTTATACATGCTATACAGGAGGCTTTCGATGCCTATCCCCGGCCGCAGCAGTCTGTACCCACAGCCTATTTTATTTGGCGCAGGCCTTACATGAGTGTAAATGCCGGCACATTTATACACGACATACTGCAACGGCTGGGATTCCGTAATGTATTTGCCGGGCGCGAAGGGCGCTATCCCGAAATAAGCGTGGCAGACCTGCAGCAGGCAAGCCCCCGGCTTATACTGCTTTCTTCCGAACCCTATCCCTTTGGCGAAAAGCATATCGACGAGTTTCGCAGGCTGCTGCCCGGGGCCGAGATACGCCTTGTAGACGGCGAATGCTATTCGTGGTACGGCTCATCCGTAAAAAGAGCCCCTGCCTATACATTGCAGTGGATGCAGTCTGCCGAAGGTATATAGTTTGTTAACTCTATTTTTTATACGGTATAAATTGCCGGATATTGTCCCGGAAAAGATGTAAAGAAGAGGAGCCGGCTGCTTATATTTGCAGCGGCTTTAGGGCAGTATTCAGGCATAATAAAAAAATAACCCGGAAATTTTTCGGTTATACATTAAAAATACGGATATTTACCATCTACCCCATGAATTAGCCGGATGTTAAAGAAATTGTATGCGTTCTCCGTTTGTTTTCTCTGCCTGTTATCGCTGCGAGCCCAGAAAGTGGGTGTTGTACTGTCGGGCGGAGGCGCCTGGGGTGTGGCACACATTGGGGTGCTGAAAGAGCTGGAGCGTAACAATATTCCTATCGATTTTATTGCAGGTACTTCTATGGGAGCTCTTATTGCAGGTATGTACGCCAGCGGCTATTCGCCCGATGAGATGGAACAGATTGTACTCGATCCCAATTTTCAGAGTCTGGTCACGGGCCGTATCCCCCAGGAGTACACCTATTATTTTAAGCTGAGCGAGCCCAATGCCTCAATCCTGAACCTGAAGCTGAACCTCGACAGTGGTCAGCTGCGCACGTCTATTCCTACAGGTATTATTTCGGCATACAACTACGATTTTCGTATGATGGAACTGCTGGCACCCGCCGCTGCTGCTGCCGATTATAATTTCGACAGCCTGTTTGTGCCCTTCCGCTGTGTGGGTGCCGATATTATGAATAAGCGGCAGGTGGTGTTCCGTAAGGGATACCTGCCTTCGGCCGTGCGTGCTTCGGCTACATATCCGCTGTACATGCGCCCCATAAAGATCGACGATATACTTATGTTCGACGGCGGCCTCTACAATAATTTCCCGGCCGATGTGCTCGATAAGGATTTCAATCCGCAGATTATCATCGGCAGTAATGTAACTGGTCCCGGCGGCAGCACGCCCCCCTCGGAAGACGACCTTATTGCCCAGATAAAAACCATGGTAATGGCACCGACCAATTACGATGCCATCTGCGAGAATATGGTTATTATTATGCCCAATGTGCCCACTTCGCTGTTCGATTTTACCAATAACCGGCAAACTCTCGAAATAGGCCGTGAGGCTACCCTCGAAAAGCTCGACAGTATAAAGATGTACGTGCATTCGCGCCGCAGCAGCGAAGAGCTTATTGAAAAGCGTAAGGCTTTTAAAAGCCGGATTAAAGAGCTGTGTTTCGACGAAGTATATGTTACCGGTTTACGCAAGGTGCAGGCCTCTTATGTGCAAAAGCTGCTTACCGACCCAAAGTCGGACAGTCTTTCGGTAAAAGATCTTAAAAAGCAGTATTTTCAGCTCGTAGCCGACGAAAAAATAAAGGATATATATCCAATGGCTCTGTACAATAAGCGTACCCGGCGTTACGACCTGTACCTTAAAATAAAGCCCGATCAGAGCCTGGAGGTAAGCCTGGGTGGTAATTTATCTACCAAGCCCTATAATACAGCCTTTGTGGGGTTAAAGTTCAAGCGTTTGTGGAATAATGCTCTGTCTGTTACGGCCAACGGCGCTTTTGGCCGTGTATACAACAGTGCCCATTTCGATGCCCGGCTCGATTTTCCGTCCAAGGTGCCTTTTTCGCTTATTACGTTCTACAACTATAACCAGTACAACTACTTTCGTAACCTTAATTTCTTTATCGAGACCAAGAAGCAGCAGGTAGTAGTAAACCAGGACGAGCATACGGCCGGGCTCAGTTTCGGGTTTCCCGCAGGCCGCCAGGGCAAACTCTATACCGGAGGAGCTTTTGTATATTTCCAGAACCGTTACTACCAGAATCCCTTTTTCAATACGGCCGATACGTCCGACAAATCGCTTTTCCGCCTGGGAACAGCCAATATTGTATACGAGCTTAATACTTTCGACCGTAAGCAGTATCCTACCCGTGGGGCCTGGATACAGGCATCGGTACGTTATGTATACGGAGCCGAGGATTATTTTCCGGGCAGTACCAGTAAGGTAAGTGGCTTTTCGACCCGCTATGCCCAGTGGGTACAGTTTCGCCTGGCTGGAGAGAAGTTCTTTTTCCGGTATAAAAAATTCCGCATCAGTCTTAACGGCGAACTTTTCTGGTCTACACAGCCCGTATTCGGTAATTTCCGTATCAGTAACGTAATGGCGCGGCAGTACAGTCCGCTGCCCGAAATGGCCAACCTGTTCCTGCCCCAGTTCCGCAGCACCGAATATCTTGCGGGGGGTACCCGGCTGGTATACAGTATTATTAAGAATCTCGATCTGCGGGGCGAATTACATGTTTTTCAGCCTTTCCGCGAAGTATATTCCGACCAGAACGGGAATGCCTACCGCAGTGCCACCTGGTTTTTCCGTACCTATTTCCTTACTTCGGCCGTACTGGTATACCATACGCCGGTGGGGCCGGTGAGTCTTAACTACAATTATTACCATAATACCGACCGTCCGCACAGTGTTTATTTCAATATAGGTTTCATCATTCACAATAAAAGAGCTTTAGAATAGTTATTTTTGTGCGGAATGGCAATACTTAACAAACATATACTGCCGGGGCTGGCGGCCCTTTTGTGCATTGTGCTGCTGGGCAGTTCCTGCGGCGATAAAGGTCTGGCGGCAGGTAAGGTCAGCTTTAGCCGGGATACGGTACTGTTCGATACTTCTTTTGTACAGATCGGTTCCATGAGCAAGGTAATACGGGTGTTTAACCCCGGTAACCGCGATATACGGCTCAAGAGTGTTTACCTGGAAAAAGCTTCGGCTTCGCGTTTCCGTATTAATGTAGACGGAGTGCCAGGCCCTAAGGTAGATAATGTGGAAATACTGGCGGGCGATAGTATATATGTTTTCATAGAGTCCACGGTGGATCCTTCCGGAGGCAGCGGGAGCCTGTTCGAAGAAGACCGCATTGTGTTCGATTACGATAAGGGGCCCGGCTATGTGTACCTGGCCGCCCCCGGGCAGGATGCCATATACTATTACCCCAACGATACGCTGCTCGATAACTACGGGCGTAAATATCCCGTGCGTATTTTGCAGGGCAACCATATATGGAGCGAAGGAAAGCCCATTGTTATTGTAGGTACGCTTGTGGTGGATGCCGGTGCTACCCTTACCATGCAGCCCGGAACGCATGTACACATGTTTAACGGGGCCATACTGTGGGTATATAAGGGTGGTACGCTTAAGCTGCTGGGCGAAAGAAACCGCCGCATTATTGTAGAAGGTACCCGCCTGGGTACACAGTACGCCAACCTGGCCGGGCAGTGGGACCGCATATGGATAAACGAAGGCAGCACCGGGCATGTGATACGGCATGCCATTATAAAGAATGGCCGTATGGGTATACAGGCCGGCGGGCTTGATATTTCGGACGGTTCCAGTCCCCGCAGTCTGCTTATTGAACATACTTCCGTATACAATATGACGGTAACCGGTATATTAGCCATAAACTACAATATAAATGCCGATAATGTTTTTGTAAACCAGTTTTCGCAATACGGCATGGCATTGCTGCTGGGCGGCACCTATAACCTGAGGCATGTTACGGTGGCCGGCTACCAGTCGGGTACGCGGCCGCAGCCGGGTTTGTTTTTTGCCAATTACTACCAGGCGCCGGACGGGCTGTACGTAAATGCCATGAATTTTAAAGCCGAAAATTCCATTTTTTACGGAACCAATCCCACCGAAGTATCCTACGATTCCGACAATGGTGCGGCACTGAACTTCCTTTTCCGCAATTGCCTGATTAAGATCGACGAAAAGATCGATACCGATATTCCCTCTTTTGTAAACATTGTAAAAAATAAAGATCCGCAGTTCTATGCACCTTATTATTACGATCCCAGTCTTAAAGGCGATTCACCCGCCCGCGATTCGGCAGATGTAAATATTACCGGTTCTTCGCCTTCGCTGTTGTTCGACTATCATGGCATAAACCGGCTTACAGACGGCCGCAGCGATATGGGGTGTGCCGAGTATAAAGGAGATTGATTATGAAGTGGCTACGGTTTAGGAGTTGATTTTTTTGCAAAATTATTTTGGAAATACCGAAACACATTATACATTTGCACTCCCAAATTAAGAGAAAGTTCTTTGGGAAATAAGCGGAAGTAGCTCAGTTGGTAGAGCACGACCTTGCCAAGGTCGGGGTCGCGGGTTCAAGTCCCGTCTTCCGCTCTTTTAGCCTCCGCAATGAGGCTTTTTTTATTTCACCCGATTTGCCCCGGTGGTGGAATTGGTAGACACGCGGGACTTAAAATCCCGTGCCTTCGCGGGCGTACGGGTTCAAGTCCCGTCTGGGGTACAAAAGCAAAAGCCATGATTGCGAGATCATGGCTTTTTTGCTGAAGTAAGATTTTCAAACAATTTTCAAACACCACGTGGTTTCTCTCCGCGAAAGGTGATGAATCATAAAAAAGTTTTGACGGTGTATTCAAAGAGCTAATTATCTTGCAAGGTGTTGAAAGCCTTCCGAATGGAAAGCAAATAAGCAGATAGTAACTGGACGGAAGCTTATTTCGGGAATGTAACGTGAACTGTGTCAGTGCTGAATGAACGCTTCTCAGAAGCTTCAGTGCTGCTGATAAATTCAGCCACCAACTGTCAGGTCAAGTTGTAGCTATTGCAAGTTAAGAATACCAGTCCCCATTCAAAATATTTGCTAAATATAATCCTTCAAGCCGTTTTTAAGGGGAATGAGCTCATAAGGGTCATGTGTAATCTTGTATATAATTCCTGTGGTATCAACAGCCAAAAAGTCACCATCTTCCAAATTCATCAGGTGGTAATAGGTTTTACCCTCCAATTCCAATTCGTAAACGTCATTCGGATTAATGAATTTCGCATCTTCTGCACTTATTAAATCCTTAATGAGGGCTATCCCTTCATCGTCATAATATTCAACATTCGACCGCGAAATCTCGATTTTATCCATATTCAGATTCTTAAGCTGCGCCGGATCTTGAAACGCATACCCCATTAACAACCCATAACATATTTCGATACGCACCCGGATATCATTATCCCGGGATTGATCGAAAACAGCGATATCCCTGACAGTAAAATACCGTCCTTTCTTATCTTCGAATTTATTAAGCAGCGCAACGTCAAGTGTAAATTGCACAAAATCATCCGTCCTGTTTTTTCGCTTCTCCGACCCGGTTATAATGCCTGCAGTAAGCTGTTCGGGAATTGGTCCAAACCTATTTCCGAATTTTTCGAAAATACGTTTCATTAATTCGTATTCGAGAGGAAAGTCTTCGTTACCGTATTTTTTTCTCAGAAAGCTTAACATACATTATAGAATTACTAAAGTTGTCTGCCAAATTGCAATGTTAAAATTTTGACTTCCGGAAATATGTCAACCGTTCAAACTTTACAAATGCTCTGTTTCTAAAAAGGATACTCCTCTTACCGGAAGTCTTTCCATCTCCTTTTTTAACGTATCTGATACGTAGTAAGAATGAGGATTGAAATAGTTTATACAAACAAGGTCATATTGGTCAATACCAACCTCGTCAAGAAAGTGAAATTTATCCCGGGGCCATACTTTCGTAAAGGGATTATTATTTCCTTTCTTAGAACTCTTAATAGCTTCAAAATTACTATTATCTGATAACTCAGTTATTGATGTTTTTAAAACTCCAAATTTTGCGAATACAAAATCCGTCTTTTTATAATCAATCAACTTAGTATAATCTGTTATGCTGTGTATAAAATAAAAGTCTGGTAAAAAACTTCCGTCTTTTCTCCTAACTTGGCATGGATAGAAGTTAAATCCCTTTAAGCTCTTGTTTGAAAATAAATCAAACAACTTTTTTGTAATTACTACTCCATATAGCGAGCTTATGTTGAACCAATCATAATCAATTGCTTCTACATCAAAATAAAAAAAGTCAAGTTTGCCCCCTAAATAGGGTTGTCCATTATCGATTGAATTTTTAAAAATATGATAGTTCGGTGAATCAAAGTTACAGAGAACTGGTGCGTCGCCATATTTATCATATTCTGAGTCAATTAAATATCGTTTCATTTTCAATCTCTAATGCTTTGATGAGCCAACTTCTCTAATAGGGGGCATTGGGTTTTACCAAACTTCTCCTTTTCGTGGTTGATTTTCCAGTAGTTCATTCATCATAATGGACAGGTAATATTTTAATCTTCATATTTTGATATTTGCCATTCACGTCTTGCCATTCAGCGGGTTGCAAATAGTTTTACTGGTATTTATTCCAAAATCATGTTCGAATATAGCAGACTATCATATTCAGGCCGCCAATCGGTCTTGTTAAAGTATGCTTTAACTGCATATTCTATTCCTATCGGCGCAACATATTTTCTATAAGCCACATGGTTGCTATCGTATTTTTTGGGATTCCGTATTGGTTTTTCCCAAAAGTCTAAAATCGTAAAATTTGGCTCTAATCCTATTTTATAAACAGGCAACCTGATACTTTTTATATTCTCAGTATAATTTCCACGTACAATCCACCTCTTATGATGAAACAGTGCGTCAAAAGTGTTACTGAAAAACAGGATATCATTACCAGGAACAATTTTATCCACATCAAATCCATCCGTCATTTCTATTAAATTTTTGAATATAATGACTGTCAATGACTCTTTGGTGGAATATATTATCTGGCCGAGCGCATTCCTGTTGTCGTCGATTTTTATGGAGAATAAGTCCCCTTGCTTAAGTTTCATGGTGAATCCTCTTAAATTTCTTCAATGTTACCATTAGAAATTCTGAAGGTACTTAAAAATTGAAATGCGTTGTCAGAAACCTCAAGACGATGATCCTTGTTCACAAAAAAATCCATGTTTTCGTCTTCCCGTTGGATTTTGCCCAGTAAAAATCGGGAAGCGCTCGATTTGGGAGAAGGTCTTTAAATAATTGAGATTTGCGAACGATTACATCATCAAGAAGAACACCTGTAAATTTATGTTCAATGATTGCTTACATGAGAGATTCTGTTACAATATAACATAGGAAAGGTTCAAGTAAATCATCTCCCAACCAACCATCAAATTCGTAATTCAGTCTCTCAGTAATTGGCGGATGACTGGTTGCGATGAGAACGGTCTTTTCACCCAACCTTCCTGCAACTTCGGGATCAGTAATTTGTTTCATTGGCTATGTTTGGATTATATTTTATTCATCGCGGTCAGGCTGTTTTATAACTCATCTGAAAGTGATTCGATAAGCGCATTGAAACTTGTGGAGATCAATATTAAGTTCGAATACCCTAACCTTGTATTTTCCATCTCATGGTCCCCCAAATAGACATAACCAGTATTTTCCCCCTCGTAAGAGATATAGCCCAGGTTCCCGCCGGGGTCGTGTCGGCTTTTTAGTCCATTATGCAACCGTCTATTTATCAGCATCGTTCCGGTGTGCCGGAGCATTTATTATGCAACGCATGGAACGAAGTGAAATAAATCTTCGTGGACAATGTATACTCGTTGTCATCTAATGACTTATCTCCCTTTCTTAAATCCATAAAATAAATTTGAGGAATAAATCGACATGTAATACCTATAATTTTCTTAAAGACCTATTGTCTATAAAATACCTGTTTCATGATAATCTAGGCCTTGAATTTTATGCTTCTCAAGGGTTGTCTTAAGATCTTCCGAAATGAAGTACTTATTAGGTTCAAAGTAATTTATCCTAATTACTTTAAAATCTTCAAGTTCATTCCCAGTAAAAGAGTACTTTTGCCTTGGGTATAGCTCTACGAAAGGTTCGTAATTTTCCAAATTTTCCTTATTGATACTTTCAAAAGTGGAATTATCTCTTAGCTCAATCACTTTGTTGCTTGCAATTCCCCGTTCTAAAAAAACAAAGTCAGTCTTTTTATAGTCTATCCTCGGAACATAATCAACAATACTGTACATGAAATAATAATCAATTCTTTCTTTTTTGTCGAAACTCAACACTTTACATGAAACAAAATGAAAGCCCTTAAGTTCACTTTCTATGAATATTTCATGTAGTTTCGGAGTAATAATTAATCCAGGAAGGCCCCCAACTTCAAAAGAATCAAAACTGAACTGTTTTTTTGTGTCGAATGAAAGAAAATCTAAAGTCGGTTTTGAGTCATCTTCTTTCATGGCCTTCACAATGCCTAGAAATGGCTCATAATTAGGATTATGCAAGTCGCATATTACTGGCTTTGCACCAGTTTTTTCGATGTTATGTTCAATCAAATACCTTTTCATGCGTTAACATATTTATTTCCTGATATTTTCATATAGCCGGAACTGCTAACAGCCAAAATCATTAATAGAACGATAGTAGTAAATTTCTTTCATACCCTCTTTAAAGTATTCTTACTTTCTTCACTGTTTAACAGGTGCGTTTTAATTATCAGATTTGTGACTCCTGACCTATTTGTGGCGGCAAAGCATAGAAGAATGGGCTTTGTAATTTATTAAATTACGAATCCGGACCATCAGCAAACGAAGTTGTGCTTGTAGTCTGACCATAATTCCTGAATTCCTGATCTCGCAGCCCAACTCTCCCTTTTCTGTAAATTTTTTTATCTTCGCCCCAACACCTATTTTATCAATCAGCCTGTAATGAAAAAACTGCTATTCCCGATCCTTATGTATACACTGTCGTGTGTATTACTCAATGCCCAGCTGATGGAAAACCGGGCAAATCTTAAAACCACTGCCAAATGGCCTTCGAACGATATACGCGTTTCCTGGGTAAATCCTACGGCCGAAAATGCTCAGCAACGCGCCTGGGTGCAGGATGCCGTAACAAATACCTGGCAGAAGGAATCGGCCATTAATTTTATATGGTGCAGCAATGCAGAAAATACCTATGGTATTCGTATTCTCATTGCCGACGATCATCCGCATACCAAAGGGCTGGGAAAAGAGCTGGCACAATCTTCTGCCGGAATGGTGCTTAACTTCGAGTTTCGAAAGTGGCTGCCTATAGCCGGCGGCACACGCGAGCAGGTGATGAAGCGCTACGAGTATTACATACGCGTAATTGCCGTTCATGAATTTGGCCATGCCCTGGGTTTTGCCCACGAACAAAACCGGGGCGACTGTCCGGTTTGCGATTCGGGTCCGCAAGGCTCAAACGGCGACTGGTGGACCTCTACCTGCGATATTAACTCGGTAATGAACTATTGCAACCCGGTGTATAATAATAACGGGCAGCTCAGCGAGGGCGATATAGAAGGTGTGCGCGCCCTTTACGGTCTGCCGGCTCCCATCGGAGGCGGATCGCCCGGAGCACGTACAGCCCGGCTGGTGCACAGTGTAAATACCAATGCCGATAATACCTCTACCGTTAGGGTATATCTTACGGCCGATAATGCCGAGCTTAAACAGGTAACGGGTGTGGCCTATGCCCTGGATACACGTTTTTCTCCAAACCGGGTTACCTCTTATGAAACGGGCGACCGGTTTGCATTGGAAATAAAACTGAAAGACGCCATCAATTTCCAGATAAACGGTATGGTTTACTATGCCGACGGAAGCAATGAGTCCTTGCAGCATTACATCAACTTTAAACCGGCCACGGCAGGTAATGCATCGGCCAGTCAGGTAATTGTGCGCTGTACCAATACGCCGGCAGGGAATAACCGCAGCCTTTTCGGTTTTTATATCGATCCCTCTTCAACCCTGTTTAAAAAGATTGTACGGGTAGAGTATACACGCGATCATCCCACCTTCAGTATAAAAACGCTTACTGCCGACAGTCCCGGAAACAATTTTGGGGTGCAGTGGAATGGCTGGGGATGCCTGCCTATTGGTGTTAAAGTATTTTATACCGAAAATAATCAGCTGTACTACAGGGAACTTACATTCGATATGTGTAAGGCTCTGAACGGAAAGTAAAATGCCGTGTATAATAAATAACCTAATACATATACAAACATGAAAACACTACTTAGTATTACATGTGCTTTTTTTCTGCTGTCGGGCGTAGCTGCGGCACAGATTACCACAAAAGGAGGCAGTTCGGGTGCAGGTGCACAGCGCGGCTCGCAGATGTCGGGAGTCTTCGACAGCAAACGCGGAGTTATGCACCGGGTTTCCTGCTATGGATATAATATAGGAGAGTTTGTTTCGGACGAAGTGGTATACATCGTTTGCTTCGACCGCCTGGAAGGAGGCGAAGACCTGGATATAAACTGTAAAGAAGACCGGATATGGGTAAAAGGGTATTTCGAGCAGAAAAGTGCTCCTTCGGGAGGTCCCTGTCAGCAGGGAACAGAGAATGTATTTTATGTAACTGAATGGCGTTGCCAGTAAAAGTATAATTATAAAAACCTGTATTATTATGAATCTCAGAAAAGTAATTTTCGCTGTAGCTTTTGTATTTCCGTTATTAAACGCTTCGGCTCAGATGACCGGTAACGATAGCGATGCCCACGGCTGCAGAGCCTCGGCAGGGTATACCTATTCTAAAATTAAAAAAGAATGTGTGCGTCCTTTTGAACTGGAGCTGCAGTTGGATGAGGTAAATCCGCAGGGCTCTTCTACATTTGCTGCGGTTATCTTCACTGCCGACTCTAAAAAAGCGGAGTTGTTTGTTCCCCGGACTGATAAGGGCAGTATTATACTGGTGCGCAAAGGTAAATCCGATCTCTGGTCAAAGGCAGGATATGAGCTTGCCCGCTCCGGCAATAGTTACAGCCTTAAACAAAACGGAAAACTTATTTACGACAGAAAATAATTTGGACTCTTTCCGGAGCCAAACCGCTTCTGTGGAGAGCTTCAAAAGCAAAAGCTATGATTGTGAGATCATGGCTTTTGTTTTTTTGTCCGGGTATTACTAAGGTTAATACACTGTTACAGCTTTACTATAAAGACACAGGGCACGAAGAGAATTGTTTTATAGATGCGGGGCGGAATTTTGTATCTTGTATTGATTTACTATGCATTTATGAAGCGTATCACTGGCGTTATACTACTCTGCCTGGCAGGGCTAACGGCCTGCAAAAAAAATAATACCGGGCAGGGCGAGAACTGCCCTTATGTGTTGTATACACCTTCTGGCAGTGGTTGTGCGGCAGGCTCGGTGCAGGTATCCGGTTCGGACTGCTGCCCGGAAAACAAGCCCTACTCCTGTAACGGGGTTTGTTTTGCGACCTGTGAAGAGGCAGACAAGGCATGCAGTAACAGCGTTATAAAAGGGCAGGTTCCGCCACCGGGCTCTGCACAGCTGAACGGTGTATGGAAGCGCAATACGCTTTCGGATCCCTGCGAAGAACTTACTGTTTTTTACGATGGAACCGAGGGCCGGGTATCAGCGGCAGCAAATACCTGCTGTTATAATGCCGGGGAGTTGATATGGCAGAATTATGCAGGCGATTATATAGAGGTAAAGGCCTGCTCGCAGAGCTTTCAGAACAGCCTGGTTGTATTCAACGGTAATAATGCGGTAACGGTAGGTGGTATTCCTTACCTGCGTCAATAAAGCGGTATATCTGGCATTATCGAAGATGAGGAATCTGTTTTTTGTGCATCTTTATACCGTTGAAACAGATACATGGAAATACTTATTATTTTTTTGCTCATACTCCTGAACGGAATTTTTTCGATGAGCGAGATAGCACTGGTGTCGGCACGTAAATCGCGCCTGGAAGCGGCGGCCAAGCGGGGCGACCGCAATGCACGTGTTGCCCTTGAAACAGCTAATGAACCCAACCGTTTTCTTTCTACCGTCCAAATTGGCATTACACTCATAGGTATATTAACGGGTATTTTCGGAGGTGAATCGGTTACCCGGAGCATCGAAGATAAACTGAATAATGTGGCCTTTCTGGCACCCTATGCACATTCGCTGGCAGTAACCGCAGTTGTGGTGCTTATAACCTTTTTTTCGCTGGTATTGGGCGAGCTTGTACCTAAGCGTATTGGGCTTACCAATCCGGAGGCTATTGCCAGAATCATGGCCCGGCCTATGCTGATATTATCCAAAATTACGGCTCCTTTTGTATGGCTGCTTACTTTTACCAGCGACCTGCTCATACGCATATTCCGGATACGTCCTATGGCCGACAGTAAGGTAACGGAAGAAGAAATCCGTGCCATTATACAGGAAGGTACGGAGGGCGGCAGCGTACAGGAAATAGAACAGGATATTGTGGAGCGGGTTTTTATCCTGGGCGACCGCAAGGTGGCCTCGCTTATGACGCACCGTAACGATATAGCATTCCTGGATATAAGCTGGGATGCGGTACGCGTGCGTACTGTGGTACTCGAAGAAATGCACTCTCTTTACCCGGTATACGAAAACGATAAGGACGATATTACGGGTGTGGTATTCCTGAAAGATATCTTTCGTCAGCTCAGCGAAAACTCTTTTTCGTTGCGCGAAATGCTGTCTGTTCCCCAGTTTATGTCGGAGCATGTATCGGCTTATGATGCTCTGAAGCGTTTTAAGGAAAGCGGAGTGCATTACGGCCTGGTAATGGACGAGTTTGGCCAGATGCAGGGAATTGTAACCATGAACGACCTGCTGGAAGCGCTGGTAGGTGATTACAGCGATTTTTATGCAGAAGAGTTTACTTTTATACAGCGCGAAGACGGCAGCTGGCTTATAGACGGACAGTATCCAATGCACGACTTTCTCCGGAAATTCGATCTGGACGATAGCGATAATGAGTTTCCTTTCAATACCATAAGCGGCCTCATTATTCATGAATTGCAGACCATTCCGCATACCGGCCAGAAATTACGCTGGCTTAATTTTGAACTGGAAGTGGTAGATATGGACGGGGCCCGCATCGATAAAATACTGCTGCGCCGGATAGGCAACTAAGCCCTGTAACATTTAGTTTTCGGCTGCCGGTGCTTCTTTGTCGGTTTTAAGGTGTGCAATGGAAGCCCGGCTAAGCCCGGTTATCTGCATAATGTATTCCGGGCTGGCTCCGCTTTTTTTCATGTTGCGTGCAATTTCCCGGTTGCGGTTGTTTTCGCCGATGGCCTTAGCCTGTTCGCTGTTTATACGTTCGTTGCGCTCCTTAAGGCTGGAATGCAGCAGCAGGTGGCGGGTACTGTTCTCCATTTCGTGCAGCAGCTGGCTGTGGGCAAAACTATAATAGCTTTTGTCGCTCAGCAGCAAATGATCCAGCACGGGCAGGTTAAGCAAACGGCCGGTTTGTATAAGCTTTTCGGTGAATTGTATGCTTTCGTCATCAGGAACAACATTGCTGCCCAGGTTGATGTGTACCAGCATAACGGCGCTTGCATCTTTCTGCAGGGGAATCCGGAAAATGTCGCGGACGTCGGTACTTAAGCAGCTTAGGGAGCCCAGATGCACACGGTCGAGCCCGAGCATGCGGCCTTCCTTGTCGAGGGCAATGGTCCATATCTGTTCCAGGTGCTGGTCGCCTGCCGTTTCGCGAAGCAGAAGCATCTGGAAAAGTTCGTAAATTTCGCAGGGCTCCAGGGCCCGCAGTTTTTTGGATGTACTGGGTTTAAGGTTCATGATCGGTAACGATTTTTTATGGAAAAATATTTTGGCTGCCGGCAATTACAAAGTTATGCTAAAACAGGTGTTTTGCAAACCGTACCGTTCTCATTTGACTGTTTTGGATGCCTCTAACCATAAGGTTTTCAGGCGATAGCGACGCAGGTAAAATTGTTCGCTGCGTTTGTTTGCCGGAAGGGGTATTTTACTATATTGCAGTATCCGTTTAACCGCTTCCTGATGCATATCCAAAATTCGCAGGTCCGGCGTTTGGCCTGGCAAAAAACAGCAGCAGCTTTTCCGTCTGTAAAGCAGGACGGAACATCATCTGCCCTGCCTGCAAAACAACAGGAAGCAGGCTTGCCCACTGATCTTAAAGAAGGTCTGGAACGGCTTTCTGGCCTGGCTATGGACAACGTGCAGGTACATTACAACTCTGCAAAACCTGCACAACTGCAGTCATATGCCTATGCGCAGGGGAATCATATTCACCTGGGGCCCGGGCAGGAAAGGCATCTGCCGCATGAGGCCTGGCATGTGGTGCAGCAGAAACAGGGTCGTGTAAGTTCCGGAGCCGGGGCCGAAGCTAAGACCGGCTTTGGGGATGTAATTCAGCGCAAAGTGTTTCTTTTCAGTGGAGGAGCGAATACCCCGCTTACCCAGGGTGCAGATTGGTTTGGAAACAAACCCTATAATCTTGCTCCCAGCGACGAAGATATGTACATCGAAGGTATTACGAATCAGTTCCCGAACCATGCCATAATAGATATGTATGGTGGTAATGTTAATTATGGTCTGAACCCGGGCGAAACGGCCATTATTGTAGCTCACGGAAAGCAGGGGGGAGGTAAAGACAGCTTCAGTAATGATAATGGCATCGTGGTTACTGCAGAGGTAATACTGGCTGTTGAGCAGATACTTGCAACGAACCGGCAAAGACCTTTGCGTATATTTGTAGCTGCCTGCAACAGTGCCCGGGAATCGAAGAGTATAAAAGTGGGTAGTATTGGCGACAGTCCTGTGCGGCAGATAATAGAAAAGCTGAATCTGTACGATGCCGTGGAACAGGGCCAGGTTATTTTTGAAGGATATACGGCACAGGCCGGCCTGCACAATTACGACAACGAGAATCAGGTAACATCAGCGAAAAAAGGAAGGCATATCTGGGGAAAGAATAATGTAACCCAGTCCGGAAATATTAACGACAACCAGGTGCCGAAAACAGAGATGCTTTTTGGCTACGATACTTCGCTTACAGCGCGAGCCTATATAAACCGCAACACGAAAAACAAGGTGCATTATACCGGGCAGTCGCAGCCACTCGACTCATTCCATGGTATCAATATGGATCAGCTGCAGCAGAATTTGCCCCTTTTCAGTACCATGAAGTCTACAGTGAAGCCACAGCCGCCGCAGGTGCTTATGGGATATGCCTCCGGCAACGACGAAGAAGAGGATGATATGCAGATGGAAGAAGAACTGCCGGATAAGCACCAGCTGCACGAAAGTGTGCTTACAGAAGCAGAACGCATGGGTGTAGACCTTACCTACGATATTGGCTTTGCTGACGGAACCGACCACAACTGCTCTATTATTGCTATATATGGTGCTGCAGGAGTGGAATTAAGCGGTGCTGAGGCAGCCGATATACGACAGGAGTTAGGTATAACCGATTCGGGCGATATTGATCTTACCCCGCAACTGGCACTGGAGATACTTAATAAACTGAAACAACGCACGGGAAAAAACTATACACTGCATCTGCTGCGCGAAGAAGTACGCGAAGATGAGTATGCCGAACCGGATTATGCGGTAGATGAATATGCTTCGACCGGCGGAGGCCTGAGCATTTTTATATTTTTTGCCGGTACCCACTTTAGTCCGGCATGGCATAAGTAAATACAGAAGTTATCGGTCATTCTATGGCGACAGTCCTAATCTCGACAAGAATGATAGAAAATTGAGCCGACAGCCAACACACAATTCAACGAATTTGCACCACATTTAACCTTACTCTACGCACCAACCGACAGTAACATTATTATCTTTGCAAGAAATTTTAAAATGGACTTTAGTATAACAAAAATAGACAAAAGCATAACAGCCGACATAGAGAAAAAGGGAATTACCTTAAATCAAAATGGTTTAACGGAGTGGCTTAAAAGCAAAAATCTTATTGCAGCCAATGAAACATTATTGCACTTCAACGACATTTATCCTTGGCAGAGGTCGGGTGGCGAAACTTACTCAACCATTTTTAACTTTAAAACCGATATTCAAGAACAGACAATCGTTGTTAAAGCAATAGTAACAGCAAATCCTGAAAAAAGCCTTATAGATTGGACAAATAGACGAACAATATTAGCAAACAACAATGTACCTGTATCTCATTGGTTTTGGACAGGAGAAGCAACTATTTATGAACCGTATTATCCAAACAAATCAGACAGTACAAAAGATTTTAATTTACTTATCCAAACAGCTTTTATTCTTGACAGTTTAGGTTTTACAACCTTGAAATTTTTAGATGATATTCTTTGCGATATTAACGGAAACCCTTTTTATATTGACTTTGGGTTTGATTTAGGAGAACCAAGTCAAACTCCTAAGACAAGTGCAAAAGATTTTCTGATAAAAAGCTATCCAAGTCAAGAACCAGATATAGAGGCATTTTATGCTAAAATACGGTGAAAATATGAAATAAAGTTCTAACTTTGCAGACTAAAAAAAACACTAATGATAGCTACAGAAAGTTTAAATTCACTTATTGCAGAAAGCGTAAAAAAGGCTCAAAATCAGAGTATTACATTTGACGAAATTTATAACGACCCAACTGCAAAAGTTGGCAAAAATGAATTTCTCTTTTTTATAAAGCCAGAAATATTGGTTAAGTCAGATAAAATCCAACTTGATAAAATTTTGGAATTAATAGAAACGAAAATTGAAGCCTTCGGCTTCAACATTCATAATGTTAAAATTTTATCTGCTAATTATCTTGACCAACACAATATTATTGCTCAACATTATGGTGTAATTAATAGGATTTCTTCCAACGCTGTTGCTAATATGTCAGAAAGCGCAAAAGACAAATTCAAAGAACTTTATGGAAAATCAGTAAATGAATTAAAAGTTTTGGGTGGGTCTGAATTTATAGCCCAGTATCCACATTTTAATGCCTATTCTTTGGACTACTTGTGGCAGAATTTGGAAAACAAGAAATTGGCAGGCGGTACATATTGTGAACCAATTAAAGTTGATGATGAAATCATTTATGTTATCAATGGTTTTCACCCACGGCAACTAAAACAATTCACAGAAACAGGAAGAAGCATAGTAGTAATGACGTTGTCAAGCGATATTTCTTGGACAGAAGCAAGAAGCAATTTTATTGGTGCTACTAACCCTGCTAATGCAAATAAAGGGAGTTTAAGAAGAGAGTTTTTAGACAATAAAGAGAGTTTAGGATTGGCAGAAGTTTCACAAGGTGTTAATGGTGTTCATTTGTCAGCAGGACCAGTAGAAGCACTTATTGAATTGAAAAGATATAATTCAAATTTTGCTAATAAGTCAGAAGTTAAAGACTTTACAGACTATTCATTTGGCAAAACTTTGGAGAGTAATTTCAACGGACAGTTTAATGATATTGTAAGCAATATCAATGTTACAGTAAATGGAAAAGCAATTTCTATTTTTGATTTAACTGAAGAAAAAGATAGTGAAGAAGCCATAGAGTTATTAAAGCAATATCTTTAATCATTATGGAAAGAGAATTGCCCAATATCACCGTAACATTTCTAATAGAATTTAAAGGGCGTTTTTTGCTCATTTCAAGGGGAAGTAATGAAAAAAACTTTCCATCACTTTGGGCATTTCCAGGAGGAAAGTGTGAAATTGGGGAAACAATAATTGACACAATCCGAAGGGAAATATTAGAAGAAACTTCTTTAGAAATTATGGATGAGGGTAAATTTCTTAATACTTACTTTTTCAAAAAAACTGTTGGAGTAGCCTTCTTTGTCAGAGCAAAATCGGATAAAGTAACTTTAGCAAAAGAGATTAAAGACTATAAATGGATAAATTCAGTAGAAGAATTGCAAAACTTCAATTGCATTCCGGGTATTTACAATCATCTGGTTGCTGCAATTGAAGTTCTAAAGAATAATTCCTTTGACTCTTTAGAACAGCTAAGACTTACCCCAGATAAGTATATAAATAAATGAATTGGGATAAACAAAATTTAAGCATAGAGAACATAGACAAACAAAATTTAGTTTGCTATGATGCTATTGCCAATGAATATGGCAATGAAGAACACGAAACGTGTAGAGATTTTGACGCAGGAACGCATTGTTTTCTTGAGAAAATTATAAAACAAAACGAAATATCAGGGCTAAGAAATGGTTTAAATTATTTGGATATAGGTGTAGGTACAGGTGTTTCTCTCGACTACTTAATGCCTTGGCTGATTGAAAAAAATGCTAACATTGATGTTTTGGACATTTCTAAGGCAATGCTATCTATTGTTGAACAAAAATTCGGCAAAAAAATTAACAGTTATATCCATTCTTCAATTCACAACTTTAATACAGAAAAAAAGTATGATTTAATTGTCAGTACTCTTTGCGACCCCTTTCTAACATTAGAAACTATAACGAAAGTAAAGGATTTACTTTCAAATGAGGGAATAGCACTAATTACTATACCTACAAATACTTGGGCAAAAAAAGTTCGGAAGGAAAACATCAATCAAACAGTTTTTCACGATACAAATAGGAATAAACACATAAGCTATTCATTTTGTTGGAGCAAGGCAGATTTAATTAGAAAATTTGAAGATGCAGGGTTGTATAATGTTTATTCAAGAGTAATATTGATTGACGACATCAATAAAAAAAGAAGCATTAGCAAAATCAATAAAACCCTCATTCAAAATGAAAAGAGAATGCCAATGCTGCTGACATTAATGTTTATAAATAGAAACGTCTCTTGGAAATAAACTGCAAAATAAAATGCACTGATGCTAATACAAATCAAGGTAAAGTTCATAAACTTTATCAAGTGCTTTTTTGGCAGGAAGATTTTACGACTATAGATATATACACGGGCGTTGTTTTAGGAAATGCTAACACCGAACTTACTACTTCATTTGGGTTTGATTTAAGTTACGAAATTGACAATTTGTCTGAAAGTAATATAAGTATTACAGACATTACAACGAACTTCGTTGAAGATAATCAAGGGCAAGGATGGAAAGCCGTTTGGGGCAAAAGCGGGTCTTTAGTAGAAAAAGAAGTAGAAAAATTAAAGACTGCATACAAAGAAGTTAACAAGGATGGCGATGCTGAGAGCAAAATCACAACATTCATATCTAAAATAAATTTCAATGACTCTGTTTTTTTAAAAATCATCAGTTCTGATAAAGTTGATAACAATTTTTCGGGAATTGCGTATGCCAAAGGAGGCCAAATAAACAACAATAAAATTTCAATAAAACAAGATATTAGTGAATTCCCTAAGAGCATTAATCTAATTAATTGGCATAAGGCAACCATTAACTTAACAGATGATTTACAAAAAACACTTGCAAAAGGGAAAGAGATAGAGTACTACTTATCTATATGTCGAAATGGAAATGACGGCAACGACAAAACGACTTGTGATGATATTACTTTTTTTGTTGTATTTCCTCAAAAATATGATTGGAAGCAAATACATCCCAATACATTTATAAAAGCAAAAGTAGAAAAACCAATTGAGGAAAAACCGATTTATAATGCTTTTGTAGAAATTGTAAAAAAGATAAAATCAAATTACTTTACAGTTTGGCACGAGAATGAAAAAATTGAAGACAGGCAGTATTATCAGCTTATCAGACATAGAGAGTTAAAAGAAACTGACAATGAACTTAGGTTTATATTCAGGGCTGAAAACAACATTTCCCCCTTATATATTCAACTCTTTTTTACTCTCTTGGCGTCCATTGTTGTTGCCTATGGGCTTGATAGTACCCGATTAAAAGATTTGAAAGAATATTTTCCGCCATTCCTTATTCCAGAAATCTTTTATGCTGCAATATTTATCCCTTTAATAATTTTACTATCTCAGTATTTCATTGATGCAATTCTTAACAGAGAGCCTAAAGTAAAATTATTTAGTTTTAAAAACCCAATATTATATTCTCTCATTTTGTCAATTATCTGGTTTCTCTCTATTTTTATAATTGCCGCTATAACCGAATCAAACGCAACACTTCATTTCCCCATTGGGACAAAATCAGATTTAATTAAATTTTGTAGATGTTTTTTCTTTGTAGTCTTTTTAGTGAATGTTGGGGTGTTGATATACTTGTCAGCCAAAGGACGAAAAAAGTAGAACGACCGATAACACGGGTTTTGCGTCAGGCGGGTCGAACGTTCCCGTTCGATGCTTTTTCGTATATTTGAGCTTTGTCGCTCGCTCGAAATTTTCTGCCGAAAATCCCGCCCGAACGCAAAGCCCGAAACCGTTAAAATTGCCTTATTTGCTCAGGGCTGTAAAAGTGTTTCAGTGAACAGAAGCTGCTTTTTGTTTTTAATAGTGAAAACGGCATTGAACCATCTCAGTACCATATTCATAAACTTTATATATGAGCCTGTATCCCCCCGTTATTCTGAGGGGCCAGAAGCCCTGTAACTCACCTTTAAGCGGTTCGGGCTTGCCGATGCCTTTATATGGGGCTTGTGTACAGGCTTTTATCAGCTCGTTGATTTTTCGGAATTTTAATATCACTTTTTTGCCAGTATTCATAATCTTCCCAGCACTTTGGAGTAAACAACAGGTTCATACCCATGTTGTTTTAAATCGCTCTTACTTCTCATTCGCTTCTAAATCTTTTAAATTCTTAGCGATAACATTTTTGGTCTTCAGGCGTTTAACAGACTCACGAAGACGTTCACGGTTAGCTTCTGTCTTTAACAAATGCAGGGTTCCCATCCGGGAATTGTGTGCGTCCAGAGATATCACTACCACATTTTATCCTTACTGCGTGTTACTACAATCACTTCTGCCTCGTCGGAGGCCTTATCCAGATACTCTTTCAGCTGCCTGCGAAACCCGCTGTAATTTACTACTTACATAATCTCAATACTATAATTTCTGAAACGCAGAGTACAAAGCTGATGTCTTTCGGAATCTGATTACGTACAGATTTATGTACAATATTTTGTTTTGTAAGGTTTTTATATCATAACCCGGAATAGCTGCCGGTTCCATTTTAACCGTGTATATTTGCGGCATGAAAAACAGTTCCACGCCGTTTAACCGGGCTATGCTCCTTGCCGGAGGTGCACTTATGGCTGCCGACGGACTTCTGCATTATATAAAACCTGAGCTGCACCCCTTTCGCTGGGGCGGACTTATTATCGGAGCTATGCTGTTGCTGTATCTGGTTTCGCATGCCTATGCCCGCCGTATAGCTCAAAAAGAGCCGAAAAAATTTGTAACGGCCTTTATGGCCTTTTCGGGTATAAAACTGCTGGTACTGGCACTGCTTGTAGTGCTGGCCTTTGTGCTTGATAAAGAGCATCGTAAGGAATCGGCCATTATTATTATAAGCAGTTACCTGGTATTTACGCTGATCGACTGGCGCTTTTCCAAAGATTTTCTTCGGGGTGCTAATAATTAATGTGTACGTAATCAGTATTTTGAAATTTTGTTTGGGTAAAAGCTATCTAACGTTTCTTTTTTAGGGGAAAGTGTGTAATTTTGCGCTCGATTTCAAGAACTATTCTTTTTTGGTTTATTGTGATGAAATTCAGTTTGATACAAAAATTTTCGGCGTTTTGCCTCGTGCTGTTCGCCTTTGCCGGTATGGCATTTGCAGGCGGCTCTGAGGGCGGCAAAAAGGAATTTAAGGCCGGTGAGGTGATACTCCATCACGTACTCGACGCGCATGAAGTTCATTTCTTTACCCTGGGCGAAGGTACTGAGCACGAAACGCATTTTTCAGCGCCGCTGCCGATTTTCCTGTATTCTAAGGAAAGAGGTTTTGATTTCTTTTGGTCTCACAAGTTTCATGCAGATCATAATATTGTTGAGTCGCATGCCGATCCTATGGCTGTTGGCCAGAACGGCGAAGGTCACAGCGCACAGCATGCGCACGATCCCATCCCGGTGTATAACGGCTATGCCCTGTATCACGAAAAAATTTATATGACCGATGAGCATGGTAAGCTCAGCTTCGATGAGCACGGGCACCCTACCAATGCGCAGCCGCTCGATTTTTCTATGACCAAAACCGTTGTAGGTCTTTTACTGGCTATGGCTATCCTGCTGCTGGTGATGCTTACGGTGGCCAAAGGCTACAAAAAGCGTGGCCTGGGTGCTCCCAAAGGTATTCAGTCTTTTATCGAACCCCTGGTTATTTTTATCCGCGACGAAGTGGCCAAGCCTTCCATAGGCGAAAAGCACTATGCGCGTTTTATGCCTTTCCTGCTTACGATCTTCTTTTTTATCCTTATATGTAATGCAGTAGGTCTGGTTCCTTTTATAGGCGGTTTCAATATTACCGGTAATATCTCGGTAGCTCTGGTACTGGCACTGCTTACCTTCCTGGTAACTATTTTCAGTGGTAAAAAAGACTACTGGATGCACCTGGTATGGACACCAGGCGTGCCGGCATGGCTTAAACTCCCGGTTCCGCTTATGTTCATCATTGAGTTCATCGGGGTTATTTCCAAGCCTATCGTACTTTGCCTGCGTCTTTTCGCAAACATTACGGCCGGGCACATCATTATTCTTTCGTTCGTGTCGCTTATCTTCATATTTGGCGAAAAATTTGGTACTGGCGCCGGTTTTGGTGTGTCGGTACTGTCGGTAGCCTTTTCGGTTTTTATGAACATAATGGAGCTGCTGGTAGCCTTCCTGCAGGCGTATGTATTTACCCTGCTGGCATCGGTATATTTTGGTCAGGCCGTAGAAGAGCATGCACACGATCACGGACATGAGCACGACCATGCACATGCCCACTAAAATTTGGATGTATTAACTTTAAATAAATTACACAAATGAGCATCGCAGAAATTATGATGGCAGCTGAACAAGGATATGCTGCAATCGGAGCAGGTATCGCCGTAATCGGAGCTGGTCTGGGTATCGGTAACATCGGTAAAAGCGCCATGGAATCTATCGCCCGTCAGCCTGAGTCTACCGGTGATATCCGTTCGAACATGATCGTAGCTGCCGCCCTCGTGGAAGGTGCTGCTTTCTTCGGAATCATCGTGTGTCTGCTGGTTGCCCTCGCGTAATCTGCATCCGCACAAAACGAATTTCCCTGTCGCCGTTAGTGGTTGACTAAGCCGGCAGGGACTTTTTTAAGACAATAAAACAAAAACAGATATAGTATGGGTTTAATACTCCCTGGTTTAGGTTTGATCTTCTGGACATCGATCGCGTTTCTGATCGTATTCTTCCTGCTGAAAAAATATGCATGGAAACCGATTCTTTCTTCGCTGAATGAGCGCGAAAAGAAGATCGACGACGCACTTAAGGCTGCCGAGCTTGCCGAGCAGCGTATGAAAGATATCCAGGCTCAGAACGAGAACCTGCTGGCCGAAGCTGCAAAGGAACGCGAAGTAATGCTGCGGGCCGCCCGCGAGGCTTCTGAAAAAATGGTTGCCGATGCCAAGGATAAAGCCCAGGCCGAGGCTAACAAGATGCTGGAACAGGCCCGCGCCGCTATCGGTAACGAAAAAATGAAAGCGATGACCGAGATTAAGAACGAGGTAGGTCGTCTTTCGCTGGATATTGCGGAGAAAATTCTGCGCGAAAAACTGGCTGATGCTGATAAACAACACGGCAATATTGAGAAATTGTTGAACGAGGCAAGTTTTAATTAAACATGGCTGGACTTTCGAAAGTAGCGGTACGCTACGCAAACGCGCTGTATAGCCTGGCTGTGGAAAAAGGAGATACCGCAACGGTATTTGCCGAAATGCAGCAGTTCTCGGAAACCTACGATAAAGTGTATGACTTTAAAGCAATGCTTAAAAGTCCGGTAATCCGCTTTGATAAGAAGACTGCCGCCATACGTGCCATTTTTCCTTCGTTTTCGGAGCTTACCAATGCTTTTGTAGATAAGCTGGCCAAAAGTCGCCGCGAACAATACCTGGGCGATATTGCCAAAGCCTATGTAAACCTGTACAATGCCAAAAAAGGTATACTGGTGGCGCATGTGGTTACGGCAGTACCTCTTACCTCTGTACTGCGCGAACGGATTAAGAGTATTGTAAGCAGTGCTCCCGAATTTGCAGGCGCATCCGAAATCGCACTGGAAGAAAAAGTAGATACTTCCATGATTGGCGGATATATACTCACCGTAGGCGATAAGCAGATCGATATGAGCTTTGCACACGAAATCAGCGACCTGAAACGATCATTTAGTAAGAACCTTTACATTAAAGACTTTTAATATTTCGCTATATGGCAGAAATTAAACCAGCGGAAGTATCCGCGATCCTGAGAGAGCAATTATCCGGTTTTAAAACGGGCGCTCAGTTAGAAGAAGTGGGTACCGTGCTTCAGGTAGGAGATGGTATTGCACGTATTTACGGACTGAACAACGTTCAGGCCGGTGAGCTTATCGAGTTCCAGAATGGTGTACGTGCCATTGTACTGAACCTGGAAGAAGATAACGTAGGTGCTGTACTCCTGGGTCCTTCCGGAGATATCCGCGAAGGCCAGACTGTAAAACGCCTGGGCGAAATTGCCTCTATCCCGGTTAGCGAAGGTATGCTGGGCCGTGTGGTAGATACGCTGGGTAACCCCATCGATGGTAAAGGTCCGGTTACAGGCGAAAGTGTGCTGATGCCGCTGGAGCGTAAAGCACCCGGGGTAATTTACCGTCAGCCGGTGAACGAACCTCTGCAGACCGGTATTAAATCAATCGATGCCATGATCCCCATTGGCCGTGGTCAGCGTGAGCTTATCATTGGCGACCGCCAGGTAGGTAAAACCGCCATCGCGATCGATACCATCATCAATCAGAAAGAATTTTTTGATGCAGGAAAACCTGTATTCTGTATATATGTAGCCATCGGCCAGAAAGGTTCTACCGTAGCTTCTATTGCCAAAACGCTGGAAGATGCCGGTGCCCTGGCCTATACGGTAATTGTTGCCGCTTCGGCTTCGGAACCTGCTCCTATGCAGTTCTACGCTCCGTTCGCAGGTTGCGCCATCGGTGAGTACTTCCGCGATACAGGCCGTCCGGCCCTGATCGTATACGACGATCTGTCTAAACAGGCTGTGGCTTACCGCGAGGTATCGCTGCTGCTGCGTCGTCCGCCGGGACGTGAAGCCTATCCGGGTGACGTATTCTTCCTGCACAGCCGTCTGCTCGAGCGCGCCGCGAAAGTAATCAATAACGATGCCATCGCTGCCGAAATGAACGACCTGCCGGTATCACTCAAAGGAAAAGTAAAAGGTGGCGGTTCGCTTACGGCCCTGCCTATTATCGAAACACAGGCCGGTGACGTATCTGCCTATATCCCTACCAACGTAATTTCCATTACCGACGGACAGATCTTCCTGGAGTCGAACCTGTTCAACTCCGGTGTACGTCCTGCCATTAACGTAGGTATCTCGGTATCGCGTGTGGGTGGTAATGCACAGATTAAGTCGATGAAAAAAGTGGCCGGTACACTTAAGCTCGATCAGGCTCAGTACCGCGAGCTGGAAGCATTTGCCAAGTTCGGTTCCGATCTCGACAGCGCTACCAAACTGGTACTTGATAAAGGTGCCCGTAACGTGGAAATACTGAAACAGGCGCAGTTTAGCCCGATGACGGTAGAAAAGCAGATCGCTATTATTTATGCAGGTACCAAAAATCTGCTGCGCGATGTGCCGGTGAATAAAGTACGCGAATTCCAGGACGATTACCTGGCTGTACTGGATGCACAGCACCGCCCTACTCTGGATGCGCTGAAAGCCGGTAAATTCGACGATGAGATCACCGGCGTACTCGAAAAAGTGGCCAGAGAGGTATCTGCCAAATTTGCCAAGTAATTGTAAAATGATACTGTTCCCTCGCTTAAGGCGAGGGAACAGGTTAATATAATTTTTATGCCAAGCTTAAAAGAAGTACGAAACAGGATATCATCCGTAAGCTCTACCCGACAGATTACATCGGCTATGAAGCTGGTATCTGCCTCCAAGCTGAAAAGAGCTCAGGATAATATAACCCGTATGCGTCCCTATGCCGATAAGCTGAAGGAAATACTGGGTAACCTGAGCGGAGCTGTTTCTTCGGATACCGAAAGTCCTTATGCCGAGCAGCGCGAGGCTAAGCGTATACTGCTGGTAGTGGTAACCTCCAATAAAGGGCTTTGCGGTGCTTTTAATGCCAACGTTATTAAAAAAACAAATGCTTTTCTTGACGAGCATGCAGCCCAGGTAAAAAGCGGTAATGTAGAGCTTATCTGTATTGGTCGTAAAGCAGCTTCGGTATTCGGCAAGCGCGATATAAAAGTACGTGCCCAGTTCGACGATGTGGTAGATAAACCCACGTTTGCCAATGCAAATGGTATTGCCGAGCTGGTGATGGGCTTGTTTGCCGAGCGTGTATTCGACAAGGTATATATTGTATACAACGAGTTTCGTACGGCGGCCTCTATCACAACAGTGGTAGATAATTACCTGCCTATTTCTGCTTCGCAGGAAAAGACTTCTGCTGTAGCAACAGAGTATATTTATCAGCCGGGTAAGGAAGAGATCGTATACAACCTGATACCGGCTTCACTGAAGACACAGTTCTTTAAAGTTATACTGGATTCGCAGGCTGCAGAACATGGTGCCCGTATGACGGCCATGCATAAAGCCACCGACAATGCCGGCGAACTGCTTAAAGAACTTAAACTCAGTTATAACAAGGCACGTCAGGCAGCTATTACCAACGAAATCCTCGAAATCGTAGGTGGTGCAGAGGCCTTAAATGGTTAAAAATATTTGCAGGGAAAGATTTCTGTTTTATCTTTGCACCCGCAATTGCCCGATCGTCTAATGGCAGGACTTCAGATTTTGGTTCTGACTGTGTTGGTTCGAATCCAGCTCGGGCAACAAACAAAAGCCTTTCACGAAAGTGAAAGGCTTTTGTGTTTTTCAGCAAGCGGAAAGCTTGCTTTCCCGCGCCGCTGAAAAACACAAAAGTTCATCCCGCCGCAGGCGGGGTCGCTTTTGTTTGGGTTAAACTTCCCTAACCGTGGATCAGCGCAGCTAATCCAGGAAGATAGAAGCTTGCTTTCCCGCGCCGCTGAAAAACACAAAAGTTCATCCCGCCGCAGGCGTGGTGGCTTTTGTTTGGGTCAAACTTCCCTAACCGTGGATCAGCGCAGCTAATCCAGGACGATAAAAGCTTGCTTTCCCGCGCCGCTGAAAAACACAAAAGCTCATCCCGCCGCAGGCGGGGTCGCTTTTGTTTGGGTAAAACTTCCCTAACCGTGGATCAGCGCAGCTAATCTAGGAAGATAGAAGCTTGCTTTCCCACGCCGCTAATTCCCTAAAATTATGAATGTGCTTAGAATTTGAGTGCCTAAAAACGCTCATGTAAGGCTGCGAGCGGGCGGCACCAGCAGAGAATTAGCGCCCCCGCAATCCTGAAAGAAACCACCCCCCGGCAGACATGCTCAAAAACCAACATTTGTCGTTTATCGCACATATACCTTAAGAACAGGATCCGTGCTATTTCCTATCTTTGAAAAACCATTCTGACAGCCGGAACATCAGATATGAAAAATTCAATCCGGGCTTTTTAAAACAATTGCTAAACCCAAATAAACAACATGAAACTGGAATATATAAATCCCGACTCAATGGCCTCCGGTATGGGCTATTCACACGCCATCGCCGTATCCGGGCCGCACAAAACCCTGTATATCGGCGGGCAGAATGCCATTGATACGGCAGGTAATATAAAGGGCGATACACTGAAAGAGCAGTCGGAGCAGGTATTGGAAAATATAGGGAAAATACTGCAGAGTGCCGGCGGAACCTTCAAAAACCTGGTAAAGATGAATATCTGGCTGCTCCAGGGGCAGGATCTGCGTGAGGGTTTTGCCGCTTTTCAGCAGAAATGGCAACAGGGCGATCCTTTCCCGCTGGTGTCTGTAGCTTTTGTTGCTGGGCTGGCTCGGCCTGGCTGTCTGGTAGAAATTGACGGAATTGCACTGATTGCGGAATGAAAAGTGAGACATTGAGCGATTATAAGGATAAAATACTTGTTGTACTTGACCTGGACGAAACCCTGATCCATGCTACCTCAGAGCCGGCCTTTGGCCCGGGAGATTTTCGGGTTTTTGACTACACGGTATACAAGCGGCCTTTTCTCGCAGACTTTCTACAGGAGTTGGCCCGGTATTTTCATGTAGCTGTATGGTCTTCCGCTTCCGGAGATTATGTAGCAGCAGTGGTAAAGGAAATTTTTCCTGACGGGTATCCGCTCGAATTTGTATGGGCCCGCGACCGCTGCACATGGAACCCCGATTACAGGAGGGCCGAAGAGACGGACTGTTTTGACTATTTTAGTCATTACGATTATGTGAAAAAGCTCGAAAAAATTCATAGGCGCGGGAAATTTCACAAAAAACGTATACTTATCATTGACGATACGCCCGCTAAATGCCGCTACAACTATGGAAATGCGGTTTATCCGGCAGAGTTTCGCGGAGATCCGGCCGATAGTGAACTGCAACGACTGATCCGTTATCTGAAAACCCTGCACGATATAGAGGATGTACGAAGTATCGAAAAGCGTTTCTGGTACAATGAAGTTTTGTTGTAGTTCAGTTTTAAGTTATTAGTAATAATTATTTTACATTATTATGACTCTTTGTTTTTTTTTAATAGTTTTTGGGTTGCCAATAAATTATGTACATTGGGAACAATCCATCCAACGTTTACCCTATGTATAAAAACGACGATAAATCGTCTTCCGGGAAAAAATTGCCTGCTGCTGAAATGCCTAAGCAGGAAACTCAGGATACGTCCGTTGTCCAGTTAAATACAGTAGCTTCCGGAGTGTCACCTGTGCCGCCACCGGTTAATAATACGGGTTTGCCTGATGGTTTAAAGGCTGGTGTGGAGCAGTTATCGGGCTATTCGCTGAACGATGTGCAGGTGCATTATAACTCGTCGAAACCAGCTCAGCTGCAGGCTCATGCCTATGCGCAGGGTTCGGATATTCATATTGCGCCGGGCCAGGAAAAACACCTGCCGCACGAAGCCTGGCACGTAGTGCAGCAAAAACAAGGCAGGGTAAAGGCAACAAAACAGCTGAAAGGCAAAATTCCTCTGAACGACGATGCTGGGCTTGAGCACGAAGCAGATGTAATGGGAGCCTGGGCCATGCAGCAAAAAACAAAATCGGGAACAGGGAAGGTAGCACAGTTCAGGCCTGTATATACGGCAGCGGCACCTGTTCAGCGCAGCTATGTCGCGCTTAGCAGCATGGGCAAGGCCCGCGTAGATCAGGAAGCGGAGCATAAATACCAGCAAAAGGCGCTGGACTATGAAATGGGTATGATTCCCGCTATTGTGGGTGATAATACTGTGCAGATGTCGGTAGCTGTATTGCTTGCCAAAGTAAAGGGAATTGTTGATGCCTGGGCCCGGCACACATCGGTAAGCACTGCAGATACTTATGAGCGTGAATTTGGCTGGCCTCCCGGAGATGGTTATTATGGAGCTTTTGATATGACCGCCCGCAATATCGCAGCCACATTTACAGATCCGGGCAAACCGATGCGGACCAAGCTGAAATTGGTATACAATGCGGTCCGTAATAATAATATGTCTAAATGGCTTAAACTGGCAGCGATCGAACTTCAACGCGCTGCAGCCGGCAAAGCAGCCAAAACCTGGAAAATACGTACAGAGTCGCGCAAGGTAGAGAACGGAGGACTTGTGGTAAGTAAACACAATCTGGATCTCACTTCTGGTTTTGCTGCGGATTCGGGTCTTTCGGGGTCATTAACAGGCCCTTTGCTTGCAGAAATGGCTGCAACGGCCGCAGCTGAAAAACGACAGCATAATCCTATGATAGGCTGGAAACGGGATGATTTCAGTCACGATCACATGAGTAACGCAATGGCCTGGAAACCCTCTATGGTAAAAGCAAACCAGGAACGGAGCTTTCTGGCTGATGGAGCAGGAATTGCGGCACAGGATAAAAACGACCTGAGGAGAGGAGATATACCCGATATTACTGATGAAGAAATTGACCAGGTACATAAAAGGAGAGGGCTTGCGCCGGGTGCAGGCCACCGGGCAGCTTTCCGTGCAGATGCTACCTCGAAAACGCACTGGGGACAGGGCCGCGATGTGTATGATGTGAATCTCACCTCGGACAGTGCCCGCGCGGCACAAAGTGTAAATGCACGCCTGGAAGCAGGTATATCCGGATCTACCGATCTTATGATGCATGCTTTTACTAATCTGGGTCTGGCGGGTAATACGCTCAAATCGCTAAGGCTTGCCCTGGCCGGGTGGATGATGGCTAACCGCGACCATAGCTTCTACGAAGTACTCAAGGCCGCAGAACCTTACGGGCTGCCTTTTAATCCCGCTCCGGGCCAGATATATGAGGATGCCGAAAATCTGTTCCCGCTCACCCGCGACGCTTTTGCCGGGGTGCTTCCTAATGATGCCGGTATGGTAGATGTATATCCAGGTAATTATCTTTCTGATGCCTATAAAGATCAGCTGGCCCTTGCACTGCCGAATCCTGCCCATACGCAGCAGGACGTTAATACAGGCCTGCACGGGCTCGGTATGACTGCCATCCACACACAAAACTTTAGTGAGCGGGAAAGTGCAGCAGCAGTGCGCCTGAACGAACTGGTGGCCGCTACGGTGTTTAATGCAGCAGATACAGGCAGTATAAAGAACAAAACCCTGCGTTCTATCCGCAAATCAGCTCCATATATGGCCCTGGGCACTATATACGGCGAAGAACGTACGGAGCTGATGCTGGATGCCATGCTCCGTCAGCACCATGCCGGGGCAGGTATGGGCGATCAGACCCCGAAAACAAAACTGGCTCTGGCAGGAGTACCTCTTGTTATTCTCGACTTTGTGACTCCGCCCGTAATTTTACAGATCGAAGCGTTGCGGGCAGCGGTCGCCGCCGCCCCTGTAGCGGCGGGAGTGCTGGACAGAACCCAGATACTGATCGCAGAGGCAGCTTTGGCCCTGCCGGCCTCTCAAAAAAGTTTGGTACTGAACGGCCTCATCAAAAAATATCACGGAGAGGCACACCTGAATACCGACCCGGAAAAAGAAGCTGCCGGACGTATGGAACGTATGTCTCAGCTCGAACTCATTGCCGGAATGGAAAAGACCTCGGGTACCTGGTATTCCTGGGGCAATAATGCCCAACTGAATGCATATGTAGCCGCAGGTTCCATCCGTGATGCCACATCTGCTGTCCCTAGTGCGCAGGGCCCGGGCTTGTATGTGGCCACAAAAATTTCATCGTCGTATACATATGGCAATGCACCGGGACAGGGACTCCTTATTATTATAATGAAAAATGTACCTACCATTAACCGCAAGAATGCAGCTCAAATGGCCAAACTCAAAGCCCTGGTAGGGCCGGGCGTTGTGGGCGATATACTGGAAACCTCAGGAGCCTATAAAAATCATATTATAGAAATGCTTTTGTTCTACGGAGCCAATTTTGGCAGACTTACGACCAACAAAGGGGTAACACTCACCCGGGATATAAGAAGAGCGCCCCAGGCAGCCATGCGGACCGAGTTTGGTAAATTAGACGCCGGTGCCAAGGCCAATTTCAGGACGCAGGCACAGTTATTTGGCGTAGATGCATCGGCCTGGTAAACAGGTTTAATAATTAAAAAAAACAGAAAATGGATCCATACATACAGCTTGTACAAAATTACTTTGCCTGGAAAGGCTGGCCCGCAGAGCTGAACGGCGAAGGAACCCTCATCCGGCTTAAATATACCCTCGAAGCTGCGGGCTCATGGGAGCTTTTTGCAAGAACCGACCCGGAGCATCGTATGCTTCTGTTCTTTTCCGTTTTGCCCCAGAAAGCAGATGCCGATAAACGCCCACTGGTAGCCGAGTTCATAACACGTACAAATTTTGGTATGAGCATCGGTAATTTTGAAATGGACTGGGCCGATGGGGAAATTAGATACCGTACCGGCTTTGCCTTTGGCGATGATGGGCCTGATTTTGAAGAGATAGACAGGCTTGTAATGGCTAACCTGGTTGCCGTAGAAGATAATTATACCGTACTGCAGCAGGTAATGCGGGGCGAATTATCGCCGACTGCGGCTGTGGAAAAAGTACGCTCAGAGGAGGGCCCTGATTTTACCTTCCGTTCCTGACCTGTAAAAGAAAGTGCACCTGCATATTTTCTGTGCGCGGAAGAATGAAATAAATCTATACATTTATGTGCGCCTTTAATAATATGTATTATGGCTGCTATATAAAAATATAGTATAGAGAGCTTAATGCATAAAAAAGTAACAGCTATGCATCCCAATTTTAAACTGATATCTTCATCTACTCAGTCCTCACATTGCAGAGAAAATGGATTATCAACTTTCTCGGAAGCCGCTGCCTTCATCCGCAACCTGCCCTATGGCCGCAACCGGGATAAGACGGATCTGCTAAGCCTTTTTCGCGAGCAACGGGGCACCTGTAGTACCAAACATGCCTTCCTGAAGCAATTGGCAGAAGAAAACGGGGTAGAGGAAATTCGTCTTATCATGGGGCTGTTCCGTATGCATGCCGCCAATACTCCGGCCGTAACTGCTGTGCTTGCCCGGTATGCCCTGCCTTACATGCCGGAGGCGCACTGTTATTTGCGTTATGGTACCTACGTGCTCGACTATACCAAAACGGATGCAGAGCCTTCTGCATTTCTGCCAGATCTGCTTCTCGAAACGGAAATAAGCCCCGAACAGATTACTACCTTTAAAATTGACTTTCATAAGCAGTACCTGGCAAAACAGTGCTCCGAACCCGGGTTTGACCGTTATTCCCCGGCTGAGCTCTGGGAAATACGCGAACAGTGTATACAGGTTCTGGAACAGCAGGCTTCTTAAACCGTAATTATATACTCTGTACAGGGCGTAGAGTGTTTCCCGGATATAAAATAAATGTATTATTTTACAGTAAATATGGCTAAATCTAAACTGCTTAAAATTTTACTCGGGCTTTGCTGTATATCACTTTTTGTGCTTCCCTATGCCCGGGTTTTCGATCCTGTGAGCGAATCCTGGCAAAAAACATGGATATACGACGATGTGGAACTACTCTTTATATATACTCCTTTTGTACTTGCTTACCTGCCCGTAGGGTTCCTGCCACTGCATACAAAGGCATACAGGATATACCGTTATGTTCCTTTTCTTCCGGCCCTGCTTGTTTTTCTATATTCGGCTCAGGTGCTGCTTTTGCCCGCGCCGGATTTTATACCAGGTGCCGCCGCCGGGTTTTCGGTGCTTTATTTACCCTTGTACGCTCTTATTTTTATAGAGGACAGAAAGAAGGCCTGATTTTTTTGTGCAGAGTTTAAAAGACGGTTTAAACAGCTTCGTCTTCCCATACGGCCAAACATTTTTTCTCCTGCCAGAATTTTTCAAGTGTCATACTATCATTACCTGTTACTTTTATGGTAAGGGGGCTCAGGCGTACGCTTATTTTATGAGACCGGTCTCCGTAAGTGCCAATATCAACAACTTCATTTCCCTGCAGTGTAAGTGCATTTCTTTCTAAGTATTTTAATATAGCCGGCACCTGAAGATCTACCCCTCCGGTTAACTCAGCATGTGGGTTCCTAAGCGCTTTGGCTGTTCTGATAAGTTCCTGCATATCTTCGGGATGCCGCTCAAAATGTTGCTCATAGCTTTTGTAGTAGATGCATTCCAGGGCTTCTTCCTGAGAAATAAAAACGCCGTCTGTCACATATCCGATCATCCAGTTTTCGCCATATTTTTTGTCCCATTCGCGTTGCCGCTTCGTACGCTGTTTAAGATCGCCTGCTTTACCGATCTTTCTTTCTTTTATAGTCCAGCTCATAATTATATAGTGTGTACAGGAACTTAGGGCAGCCTGCAGATGTTAAATGTAGAAATAATAGTCCTGTATTTCTATACTTATTACTGCCTATCATTAAAATATATACACCGTTTATTTCTACCTTTTTGCGGTATTCCTGAGAACAGGTAAAGGGCCGCAGCCTGCAGTATAAAACATACTTCCTGATGAAAAAATTTAGTTGCCGGGGTTACCTTTTGTTATTTTTGGTATGTAATAGGTAAAATAACCTATTTACTATGACAGATGATAAGATTATAGCACTTTTTAAAGCCGGTAAACGCGATAAAGCCTTTGCACAGCTTTACCGCGAATGGCCTAAAGTGCGGAAGCTGGTGTATACTTCCGGAGGAACGAAAGAAGATGCACATGACCTTTTTCAGGATACATTGCTGGTGCTTTTCGAACGTTTGCAAAAGGATACATTTATCCTGAACGGTTCGCTGGGAGGCTTTATCTATATAACGGCCCGGAACCTTACGTATAAACGTTTCCGCCAGCCTGAACGGCTGAATATACCAGCAGACGAGCAGTTGCCGGATGAGCCGGCACAGGGGCCGGAACTGTTTCATTTAGCCGAAATGGCTCTGCAAAAGGTTACGGAAAAATGCCGCGAACTCTTTCGCCTTTTTTACTGGGAAAAATCGTCGATGCAGGAAATTGCAAGTCGTCTGGACCTTAAAAGTGAACAGGTAGCTAAAACGCAGAAGTATAAGTGTCTTGAGGTGGCCCGTACAGAATTTATACGTCTGAGAAAGGAGGATGCGCTATGAGACCGGAGCTGCAATACCTGGAAGAACTGGAGGCATATGTGCTTGGTACACATCCCAACCCGCAGGCTTTTCGCCTGCGGATGGCTCAGGAACCTTCTGTTAAGACGGATGTGGAATTTATGCAACAGGTGCAGGCTGTAAGTATACAGGCCGGCATACGTAAAGATATAAGCCGCGGCCAAAGCCGTTACCGCATACAAAAACTGCTGCGCCATACTTTGCTGGCTGCCGGGTTGGCAGTGGTACTGGCCGGTATTATAACCGTGCTGTGGCTCAGCGGAGTTTTGGATACATTATTTCAGCCCCGTGAACATCGTTTGCCGGAACGGAACGAGAACGGGGAAGCGCTCTGGAGCCGGGCCGATTCGGTACTTCCATACCAGTTTTATACCTTGGACGGAACAAAGGATGAAGTTGTGGAAACCCCTTCGGGAATGCTGTTATCGGTACCTGCCGGTTCGTTTACAGACGAAGCGGGGAATGTGCTGAACGGTACCTTTGAACTGGAAGTAAAAGAGGCTATGAGCCCGCTGGATATTATGAGGGCCGGGCTGGAAACCTGGTCGGACGGCAGCCTACTGGAAACCGGTGGTATGTTTTACCTGAATGCACGTAAGGACGGAAAAAACCTGAAAATAAAGGCGGATGCAAATGTTACGGCCTCAATACCTAAATGGCAGGATCGTACGGATATGATGCTGTTCGACGGTGTGCGCCGCGGTTCGGGCTATGGAGCCGATGATGAGGCTGCAGACGTGCTGGCACGCGACGGACGCATCAACTGGGTTAATCCGCAAAAGCCGACAGGCATTCTGCTTTCGGTGCCGATGGACAGCCTGAATTTTTACCCGCCGGGCTTTGAAGCTAAAATGAATGAGCTGGGTCTGAATGCTGCGGATAAAAAAATACGCGACAGCGTGTATCTTTCTCTTGCGGCAATTAATATTACACAACTCAACGGCGAATTTAGCGAGGATGAGATGGCATTTTTGCACGAGCTTGCTGAAAGTCATTCCGAGAACGACCCGGTAAAAAGAGAAGAGTTGTTGGCTACCTTCATGAAACACAGCGGGCGGTTTATTAACCGTGTAGATATGTTTAGCATTTTGCCCGGCATCGATCCCCGTTCGGTTCTGGCCTTCTGGACACCCGATTTTAACAATACCATACTGGCCACCCGTGCTTTTGAGCAGCGGATGCGCTTTTTACACAGCACCTGTAACCAGGAGCTGCTTATGTGTTATGTAAATAATACGGATAAACCGCTGTATTATGCCGATTCTCTTGCGGCCTCCCTTGCCGGGGGCGATATTAAGGAGCGCTTGCTTGCCTTCCAGGCACAACGCTACGGGCAACCGGGACAGTTTAGGGGGATGACAGGGAAACTGAAAGAGGTGTTTGCCCGCAGGCAGCAGGAACTGGATGCTGTGTTCCGCCACACTGCCGGGTTGTGGATGGATAAACAGCGCAGAGCCGATGCCGAAGCCGCACTTGAAAAGGCTGCCGCCGAAACGCGCGAAAATAGCCGTCTGGCTAACAACCGGGCAGAGGAATTTGATGCAAACCTGAACTCGGCGTATGAGCAGCTTGGGAAAAAAAGACCGGAACAGCTGCCGGTATCTGCAAATGTTACGGATAACTTTGCTACGTTCCCGATCCGCAGCACGGGCTGGAAGAATGTAGATACCTATGTGGCAGAGTCGATGTATGCCCGTACCGATATGAAGTATACGGCTCCGGATGGCAAAACGGCAGAGATCCGATACCGGGACTATGCCCTGCAGGTAGAAAATGCTTTGGGGTATGATGCCCTCGAAGCCTATCTTATTCCTAAAGGCTTAATGAGCTTTATTCGTATGGAGAACAAAAATAACGGAACGTTTGCTTACCGCTGCAATGGGCTTATTACGTATAACCTTGTAGTTGTCGGGTATAAAGGAAATGATGTATTTGCCCTTATGGAAAGTGCTGCAGCTCCCGGACTTAAAAAACTGAGGCCTTCTTCAGCTGCGGAAGTAAACAGCTTTGCGGCACAGAAAGGTACAGTAAGAGCGGCTTCTGATATGCATGCCGAGCTGGAGTATATGGCTTTTAAACGCAAAGAACAGCAACGGCAGCAGCAGGTACAGGCGGTGTATGAGATACGCTATGCCTTGTATTCTGTAGTGTATCCCTGCAGCTCGCCGTATGCAGAATCTGACAGCCTGGTTACAGGAGTTGTTGTACAGCCGGATTTTAAGTAAGATTTATGAACAGCCGGCCTGCTTGCCTGTGTAAATTCCGCAAGTTTCGGGTTGTATACAAAAGCAAACCTTAGGATTTTTGTATCGTAAAAAGAATAAGCATGAAAGAGCAGGATCAGATCAATTACGAGCGAATTGCAAAGGCCATCGGGTATATACGTACACATTTCCGTATGCATCCCGACCTGGACGAGCTGGCTGCGGGCCTGCACCTTAGTCCGTATCATTTTCAGCGCCTCTTTACAGAATGGGCAGGTACCAGTCCTAAGAAATTCCTGCAGTATACCAGCATCAGCCATGCAAAAAAAATACTGGAACAACAGGCTACCCTTTTTGATGCGGCTATGGAAACGGGGCTTTCGGGCACGGGGCGCCTGCACGATCTTTTTGTAAACATTGAAGGGATGACGCCTGCTGAATACCGCGATGGCGGCCGCAACCTTAATATTCGGTACCAGTTTGCGGAGAGTCCCTTCGGCATGGTGCTGGTGGCGTCTACCGGTAAAGGCATCTGCCATATGGCCTTTTGTGAGAACAGGTCTGAGGCTGTGGCAGAATTACAGGAGCGTTTTCCCGGGGCGCAGTACCAGGAGGCAGAAGACACACTGCAGCAGAATGCCCTGGCGGTTTTCCGGGAGCACAGGGGCGATCTGCCGGCCATTAAACTGCACCTGAAGGGCAGCAGTTTTCAGCTGAAAGTATGGGAAAGTCTGCTCAGGATTCCCCTGGGTGCACTCAGTACGTACGGACGTATTGCGGCAGATATCGGCAGCCCGGCTGCGCAGCGGGCCGTAGGAACGGCCATTGGCAGTAACCCGGTTGCGTATCTTGTTCCATGCCACCGGGTTATCAGGGCCGGTGGCGAAACGGGTGGCTACATGTGGGGGCCCGATCGTAAAACCGCTATTATCGGCTGGGAAATGGCAAAACAAGAACAGGTTTTATGAGAAAAATATCCTTTGATCCGGAATACATAACAGAGTCGCTGAACCGCAAGGGGTATGTGTTGTGCAAAGCAATATTAAGTGCTGAGGAATGTGAGCATCTTAAGCAGCTTTATGAGCAGCGGGATCTGTATCGTAAAACCGTGCTGATGGAACGGCACCGCTTTGGTCTCGGAGAATATAAGTACTTTACATATCCGCTGCCGCAGCTGTTGCAGTCGCTGCGCGAAGAATTGTATTCGCTGCTGGTACCTGCAGCCAATCTCTGGATGCAGATGCTGAATATGGAGCGCCGTTTCCCGCATACGCACAAAGAACTGCTTTCGGAATGCCATGCTGCGGGTCAGCAAATGGCCACACCGCTGCTCCTGAAATATGGTCCGGATGGTTATAATACGCTGCATCAGGATCTGTATGGCGAATGCTGGTTTCCGCTGCAGGCGGTGTTTTTTCTGTCGGAAAGCGGAACGGATTATACCGGTGGTGAGTTTGTGCTTACGGAACAGCAACCCCGCGCACAGTCTATAGCTACCGTTTTGCAGCCGGCTAAAGGAGATATGCTTATTTTTACAACAGCTTTCCGTCCGCTTAAGGGTAAGCGCGGTTATTGCCGGGCAGCTGTAAAGCATGGGGTTAGTACGGTGCACAGCGGCGAACGCTATACGCTGGGCCTCATATTTCATGACGCACAAAGCTGATGTGGATACATTGCGAAATAACGGATGCGGAATTGCGCATGCATATACGAAACAGAACTGTGAGGCTGGCGGGTAACCGTAAGCTTAAAATATATGGAGGTTTGCGTTGTGCTGCCGGAAAACGCATGAAACGGGAAAACCGTGTGTTTTTTACCTCTGCACACCAGGCCCGGGATGCGGGTTACAGACCCTGCGGACATTGTATGAAAGCGGAATATATAAAATGGAAGAATGGATCTTTTTGGGAATAATATAGACGAGCACACCAATCTGCTGCCCCGTGATGGTACCGTGTTGTATTACGGGCGTATTATGGAGCGGAAACAGGCAGATTTTTACATGGAGCGTCTGCTGCAGGGCATTGAATGGCGGAACGACGAGGCTGTAATCTTTGGCCGGCACATCGTAACCAGGCGTAAAGTGGCCTGGTATGGCGATGCCGGCTTTGAGTATACCTATTCCAATACTACCAAAACGGCCTTGCCCTGGACCGGGGAACTGCTGCAGCTGAAAGCACTTGCCGAAGAACGTACGGGCGAAACGTATAATTCCTGCCTGCTGAACCTGTATCACGATGGTTCGGAAGGTATGGCCTGGCACAGCGACGGCGAAAAAGACCTGAAGAAGAACGGAGCCATTGCCTCTCTGAGTTTCGGGGCGGAACGCCGTTTTGCCTTTAAACACAAACAAAACGCAGAAACAATTTCGCTTGTCCTGGAGCACGGCAGCCTGCTGCTGATGAAAGATGCCACGCAAACAAACTGGCTGCACCGTTTGCCTCCTGCAACCCGGATAAAAACGCCACGGGTTAATCTTACTTTCCGTACCATTACGGGCTGATCTTTCTGTTTTTTTCCTTTGTAAATGAACTGCAGTCTGGTTTTATGTCACAAAAACCTGCCGGGATACTGTCTATTTGGCAGCCAATTTGACGTTTTTCTGACAAAAAATACATCCTCGGAGCGGTTTTTAAGTTAGGCATGGTGTTTGAGTATCTGTAATTAAATTTTCAAAAAAAAACAGACGTAATTTATATGGGAAAGATTATCGGTATAGACCTTGGAACCACAAATTCATGTGTGGCCGTTATGGAAGGTAGTCAGCCGCGTGTTATCGAAAACAACGAAGGCGACCGCACCACTCCTTCTATGGTGGCATTCATGGATAATGGTGAACGTAAAGTAGGTAAGCCTGCCAAACGTCAGGCCGTAACAAATCCTACAAAAACAATATATTCTATAAAGCGCTTCATGGGCAACGGATACTCCGAAGTTAGCAAAGAGATTTCCAACGTACCCTACGAAGTGGTAAAAGGCGATAACAATACAGCGCGTGTTAAAATTGACGACCGCCTGTATACAGCGCAGGAAATTTCGGCTATGATTCTTCAGAAAATGAAGCAGACCGCAGAAGATCACCTGGGCGAAACCGTTTCCGAAGCGGTAATTACCGTTCCGGCATATTTTAACGATGCCCAGCGCCAGGCTACCAAAGAGGCCGGCGAAATTGCAGGTCTTAAAGTACTGCGTATTATTAACGAGCCTACTGCGGCAGCCCTTGCCTATGGCCTGGACAAACAGCACAAAGACAGTAAAATTGTGGTGTTCGACTGTGGTGGTGGTACGCACGACGTATCGGTACTGGAACTGGGCGATGGTATCTTCGAAGTAAAATCGACCGATGGTGATACACACCTGGGTGGCGACGATTTCGACCAGAAAATCATCGACTGGCTGGCCGATGAGTTTAAATCGAGCGATGGTGTAGACCTGCGCCGCGATCCTATGGCCCTGCAACGTTTGAAAGAGGCTGCGGAAAAAGCCAAAATCGAACTCTCGAACGCTATTCAGACAGAAATAAACCTGCCTTATATTACGGTTATCGACAATGTGCCGCGCCACCTGGTACGCTCGCTTACCCGTGCCAAATTCGAACAGCTGGTGGCCGACCTGGTAGAGCGTACTATTGCTCCCTGCCGTACAGCACTGGAGAAAGCAGGTCTTAAGACTTCCGATATCGACGAAGTAATACTGGTAGGTGGTAGTACACGTATACCGGCCATACAGAGTGCCGTGGAGAAATTTTTCGGCAAAACGGCCAACCGCAGTGTAAACCCCGACGAAGTAGTAGCCCTTGGTGCTGCTATACAGGGTGGTGTTCTGGGCGGCGAAGTAACCGATGTGCTTCTGCTCGACGTAACTCCGCTTTCGCTGGGTATCGAAACATACGGTGGTGTATTTACCAAACTTATCGAAGCCAATACCACCATTCCTACGCGCCGCAGCGAAACGTTCTCAACGGCCAGCGATAACCAGACTTCTGTAGAGATACATGTACTGCAGGGCGAACGTCCGATGGCTGCACACAACCGCACCATAGGCCGTTTCCACCTGGATGGTATACCGGTAGCGCCGCGCGGTGTTCCGCAGGTAGAGGTTACCTTCGATATCGATGCCAATGGTATCCTGAACGTTTCGGCCAAAGACAAAGCCACCGGTAAGGAACAGAAAATCCGTATCGAGGCCAGCAGCGGTCTTAGCCAGGACGAAATAAACCGGATGAAGAACGAAGCTGAGGCCAATGCCGACGAAGATAAAAAAGAACGTGAGCGTGTGGAAAAACTGAACCGCGCCGATCAGATGATCTTCGAAATGGAAAAACAACTGGGCGAGCATGGCGATAAGATCCCTGCCGATCAGAAAGCCGGTATCGAAGATGCGCTGAAGGAGCTGAAAGAGGCCCATGCAGCCAAAGACATAGATAAACTCGATGGCGCTATGGAAAAACTGAATCAGCTGTTCCAGGCTGCTTCCACAGCTATGTACCAGAATGCGGGTGCAGCGCAGGACGCAGGCCAGGATGCCACAGCCCAGGGGCAGGGTGGTTCCGATAACGCTACCGATGTGGAGTACGAAGAAGTAAAAGGGTAATTTATACTCAATATATATTCCCTGCATCCTCCCCGCTACGGCGTTGGGAGGATGTTTTTTTAGGTGCCTTGCTTAATTCAGAGGCTGGTAACGGGGAATAAGTACAGGTTTTATGCGGTTTCGTCCGCCGCAGCGATAGGTTACACCTATCCAGTCGTTCATCTTAAGTCCTAAATAAGCTATAAGGGTAGGTATGGCTACACCCAGCAGGGGCAAGCCTACCTGTAGGTTGGTGCCCGGGTTAATAAGCGCATTTACACCGGTAACAGCCGGGAGCAGAATGCCACTGTAAGCCAGTATTTTTTTAAGTCCCCGGTTGCGTACGCGCGGGTACAGCTTTATACTGCGTATTTGTCCGTAGGGTGCAAAGAAACGTCCTTCGAGTATCATGCCCGAATCGCGTACAGCGGTAATAAGGTACGACTGCATTTTTTTTTCGCTGCGCAGGCGCAGGTGTATCTCATCGCCTGTATTAAAATAAAAACGCTTACGTCCGGGCGGATCGAAGGCAGCGGAAAGCGGTTGTGCAAAACCATTTTGCAGTATAAAAGCGGCTGCAAAAAAAAGGAGTGTTCGAATAAAAGTACAGGTCATACGCCTCTAAAACGCAGGAAAAACGGTATTATTTTTTAAACTGATCTACCCATTCGGCAAAAGTAAGTCGCTTCAGGGGTAACTGTGTATTCTGGAAATAGATATCAAGTTCTTTAGGGTCGGCAATATTCAGCGACTCCGGAACCTGCGTTTCGCTAAGTGTAACAGGCTCTTCCTGAGCCGGAATGTGAAGGGCCGTACCATTGCTTTGTTCTGCTGTGCTGTGTTGCTCTACCTCTTCGGGTACAGAGGCTGCTTCGGCAGTGTTTGTGTCTGTATATGCTTCGGCAGTTGCAGGCGCTGACTCCTGAGCTTCGGTCTGTTCGGGCTCAGTTGCGGCTTGTTCGCCGGTTGGCGTTTCTGTATCATCTGCCTCGTTGTGCAGAATTACTGTAGCTTGCAGGTCATGATCTTCAGGTGCATATTCCGTAAAGTCTGTCTCCGGAAGCTCTGTTACTGTATTGCTCTCAATTTCCCATTTATGGGCCTGCACAAACTGCTCTTTGCCATAATCGGCATCCAGCTTGGGAAGCTCTATCTCTTTATACTCTTCCGATTCGGTCTTGCGTTTTTCGGCAATTTCCGCAATACGGCGACGTATCTCCTCCATTTTCTTTTCAGGGTCTTCTTCTATATGAATTTCAGGCGCATGGCTCTGCATCTCCGTATTTGCCGGTTTTTCTATGGGCTCAGGTATTACGGGCTTTTCTTCCGGCAGTGGCGTAGCCGTTTCTTGTGCAGGGCTTGTAGCTACGGGTTGTGCAACGTCTTCTTTAGGGGCTGGCTGGTAATTTGTGTGCGGGTTTTCAGACACTGCAGCACTTTCGGCTTCTTTTTCTTTTGCAGCTTTTACTGCTGCCTGGGCCTTTTGCAATAGCATTAATGCCTGCTTTTTTCGTTTACGAGAGCGGCGAACGGCTATTATTACAAGAAGTAGTATACACAGAATAAGCAACCCAACACAGGCTGCCAGTGCGTAAAGCACAATTTCTGCATCTTTCTGCGGATCGCCGGTGATGTTAATTTTAACGGGTAATTCCAGGGCTTGTGCTATTATCATGGGCATCGCTTTTTTTCTGTGTGCTTTATTAGGGCCGGTAAAAATACGAAATGCCAGCCGAATGGCATTAAAATTAATATTTTTGCCGACAGATACCGGGATTTTTTAACCTTTTCGTATTTTACGAGAGTCCCGGAAAGGGTTATCCCCGCAGGATTACCGTTTCTCTGTTTATAGTGTACTTATAATGTTATGTTTATATGAAAGTTTCGTTGAAAGAAAAGTTAACACAGGAAGGTATTCGCATTCGCAGACTCACACGCATACACACCGTAAAAGATGTACTACTTATATGGGCTGGTATAGCCAGTGCCACATTCGGGCTTAAGGGTTTTTTGCTGCCCAACGGGTTTATGGACGGCGGAGTTACCGGTATTTCGCTGCTGGTAAACCAGCTTACGGGTATCGATCTTTCGGTACTTATTATTCTTATAAATCTGCCTTTTATTTACATCGGCTCCAAGCAAATATCCAAACCCTTTGCCATTAAAACCTTTTGTGCCGTTGTGGGTCTTTCTTTCCTGGTGCATTTTGTTGAGATTCCCGATATTACGCACGATAAACTACTGATATCCATTTTTGGAGGATTTTTTCTCGGAGCGGGCATAGGGTTGGCCATACGGGGAGGAAGTGTAATTGATGGAACCGAAGTGCTGGCAGTATACATCAGCCGTAAGTCGAGCCTTACCGTGGGCGATTTTATTGCCATATTTAATGTAATGCTCTTCGCTTCTGCGGCATTGCTTATCGACCTGGAAACAGCCATGTATTCCATGCTTACCTACCTGGCGGCATCTAAAACGGTCGATTTCCTCATTAATGGTATCGAAGAATATATCGGTATTACCATTATCTCGCCAAAGGCCGAAGCTGTGAAAACTGCCATTATCGAAAACCTGGGTATGGCGGTTACGGTATACAAGGGCGAGGGTGGCTATGGCAAAAAGGGCCGGGTAGACGAAGACCGCAAAATTGTTTTTGCAGTAGTTACGCGTCTGGAGGTGCAGAAACTAAAGATTGAAGTAGAAAAGGTAGATCCCGAAGCTTTTGTAATACAGCATACCATTAACGACACCAAGGGTGGAATGATTAAAAAACGACCGCTGCATTAAACGATAGCAATGTATTACATATGGAGTGGCGGTGATAAGACTTCCTCTTTGAGGTGTTTTAAATGAATAGATTCACATTTGTTGAATTTTTATTCATTTAAGAAATGCTACGTTTTTCAACGGCGGATACTGCTCCAGAGTATATCAATAACCTGTTCGCGCAGCAGTTTACTGAGTGGCTTGCCGCTGTCGATACAGTGTTTTATAATGGCGTTAGATGCTCCCATAAGCTGGCGCATCAGTATTTCGCGGTCGGTATCCTTTATCAGCATCTCGTTACGGGCAGCTTTCAGCATATTCAGCACAGGTTCGTCCAGGCGTTCAATTTCAAGGGCTGTTTCAGGCTGCAGGAAAGAGGATCGGTAAAACTGCTCTATAAAGATCATTTTTTCAGGGTTCTGAAAGCAGAAATCGAGATAATTGAGCATACTTTTTTTAAAGGCTGTAAAAAAAGGATCGTCCGCTTCCACATCCAGTATCATGGCTGTATGTATTTCGGTTTTTACATGCAGCAGCAAGGCATTTATAAGATCCTCCTTGTTGCGGAAGTACAGGTATACGGTGCCTGTGGCCACTCCCGCCGCCTTTGCTACCAGGGCCATTTTAAGGCCGTTAAAACCGGTATGCAGCACACTGTGCAGTGTAGCATCAAAAATGGCCTGTTTCTTATTGCCGCTCTTTTTACGTGTCACTATACAAACATATGAATAAAAATTCAGTTTTAATGTTAAAATATTTATATTCAGGTGTTTTTCGATACATAAAACCGTCTTTCGCTGCTGTAGTATTGCAAAGGGCTTTTTGTATTTTTACAGGGTTATATGGATACACTTAAATCGTATATATGTGCTGTTGCGCCCCTGCAGAAGGAGGCCTGTGCGGATTTGTGCAGTCGTTTTCAGTTGCTGCAGTTCCCTAAGGGGCATCGTTTATTCCATGCCGGCCGTACAGAGCATCGTATGTATTTTATAGAACAGGGTATTGCCCGGGCTTTTTGTGATACGGAGGAGCAGGAGCTTACCTTTTGGTTTGGTATGGAGGGCGACATTGTGCTTTCGTATAACAGTTATATTCATGGCCGGCCGGGCTATGAGCATATGGAGCTGCTGGAAGACAGCCGGCTATGGGCTGCCTCTGTAAAAGAAGTACGTGCCCTGTATCACAGTAATATAGATATTGCCAACTGGGCACTTAAGCTGGCCGAGCAGGAACTTATTAAAACGGAGCAGCGTTTTATATCCCGGCAAACCGGTACGGCTCAGGAGCGTTACCAGGATCTGCTGCGCATGCAGCCGCAACTGCTGCAACGTGTGGCTCTGGGACATATAGCATCTTACCTGGGCATAACACAGGTAACCCTTAGCCGCATCCGTGCGGGCTTACGTTAATCATTGGAATCCCGGGTTCTGTTAAAGCGTTCGAAATCGAGATGGAAGGCAAACCCCGCAGAAATAATGTCGGCAGATTCATTCCCCGAGAATATACGCATATACGAAATATCTACCTGAAAACGTGGCCTGGGACAATAGGTAAGCCCCAGGTCGAATCCTGGTTCTAAACCATAGCGGTGTCCGTAACCAAATACTTCGGCAAAAGGTTCCCATTTTTGCTTTACCGTATAGGAAAAACATAAGGCATATTGCAGTGTATGGCGCAGGTTACTTCCTCCCCACCAGTAGCTTACATTGTAGTTGATACCAAAAGGCCCTATGTTGTTCATAAAGTGCAGTACAAAAAATAACATCGTATGTAAAATCGGAGTTTATGCCTTCAGTTTTTTATCATTTGTAAAAAAATACCCGGATTACTTGGCAGAACTTTGCCGCATCAATTTTAGGATATGAGCTGGATAGTACTGATTGTTGCCGGATTGTTCGAAGTGGCTTTTGCCGCCTGCCTGGGTAAGGCCCGTGATGTACGCGGCGGCGAGGCACTGCTCTGGTGGCTGGGTTTTGCAGTATGCTTAAGTGCCAGTATGGCCCTGCTTTTTCGCGCAACCCGCGATTTGCCTATGGGAACAGCCTATGCTGTATGGACAGGTATAGGGGCCGTTGGAACGGTATTGCTGGGCATTTTGTTCTTTAAAGAATCTGCCGACCCCTGGCGCCTGTTTTTTATAGGTACGCTTATAGCATCTGTTGCAGGACTTAAGCTCGTGTCGCATTAACAATGGTGGTTTTGCAGCGCAGTTTCCCCTGCGTTTGCATAGGTTTAAGACGAAAAAGGTGATACCGTTATGGTATTGCCTTTTTTTGCATTGTATATTTGAAGTATGAAGAGTTTTGTAAGCAAACTTTCGGGGCAGAGTTTCCCCCTGTCGGAACGGGTAAAGGTGCTTGGCATACGCGAACCCCTGCGTAAAATGATGAGTGCCGACTGCAACGGAGAGCTTGATGACGATGACTTTGTTGCCCTTAGCGAACTGAACGGGTACAGGCAGAAGTATATTACCGGTATACTGCAACACGAAATTGGGGAGTTGAATGCCCTGGACCGCAGAGTGGTGGATGCGCTTAACGACCATTCCATACTGAGCGGGGCGTTCGACGGGGATGCAAATGATACCCGGACCCTGGGACAGCGTGTGGCAGATAAGGTGGCCAGTTTTGGTGGTAGCTGGACCTTTATCTTATCTTTTATGAGTTTCCTGATATTGTGGATCATTTTAAATGCAGCCGTACTCCTGAATAAGGGCTTCGACCCCTATCCCTTTATATTGCTTAACCTTATTCTTTCCTGCGTAGCTGCTATACAGGCACCTATTATTATGATGAGCCAGAACCGCCAGGAAGAAAAAGACCGGGAAAAGGCCCGGCAGGATTATATGATAAACCTGAAATCGGAACTGGAAATCCGTTTCCTGCACGAAAAAATCGATCACCTGATTATGCACCAGCAGCAGGAACTGCTGGAAGTACAGAATATACAGCTGGATATGATGAATGATATACTGAACCGTATAAATGTATCGCATGAAAAAAAATCCTGAAACAGATCATTATATAGCAAAAGCCGCACCTTTTGCACAACCCCTGCTTGGTACCCTGCGCGAGTATATGCACAGGGCCTGCCCGGAACTGAGGGAGGAAATAAAATGGGGTATGCCCTGCTTTATGTATAAAAAGAAAATACTGGCCAATATGGCAGCTTTTAAAACACATTGTGCCTTCGGTTTCCGGCTGTCGCCCATTATGGAAGATCCGTACGGACTATTCCGGGCCGGTAACGGCGAGGGTATGGGCGACCTGGGTAAAATAAGCTCTGCAGAACAACTGCCTCCGTATCCTTTACTGGAGGCTTACATTATACAGGCAATGAGCCTTACAGACCAGGGTGCCGTTGTGCCTAAAAAAAGTACAGAAAAGGCAGAGCTGCAGGTGCCCGCTCCCTTTATGGAGCTGCTGCAGGCAGAACCGGAACTGCTGCAGAACTTTAATAACATGAGTCCGTCGCACCGCCGCGAGTACCTGGAATGGATACTTGCTGCTAAACAGGAAGCTACACGCCTGCGACGGATGAATAAAGCACTGGAAATGCTGCGAAATAGTAAAAGTCTGCATTGGAAATATGAAAAATAAAACGACAGCATACGCCCCGGGTAGTATATTTGAACTCTTATTATAACCCCGTGTCGCAAATATTACTGATAGATGACGAGCAGAAACTGCGGAACCTGCTGGCCCGCATATTGCGGCTGGAAGGATTTGATGTTACCGAGGCCCCGGGCTGGCGCGAAGGACTTAAACTGCTGCATCAGTTCGATTTTGAACTGTTGATATCGGATGTTAAGCTTGCGGACGGAAACGGACTGAACTGGCCGGAAGAGCTCCGTAAAAAAAATCTGCGTCCGGAGCTGATACTGCTTACTGCCTACGGAACTATTGCCGACGGGGTACAGGCCATTAAGAACGGAGCCTTTGACTATATTACCAAAGGCGACGATAACAATAAAATTATTCCCCTTGTATATAAGGCACTCGAAAAGGCAGCACTTAACCGAAGGATACAGCAGCTGGAAAAACGCCTGGGCGAGAAATATGCCTTTGAGAATATTCTGGGTACTGCACCTGCATTTGTGCGGGCGGCAGATATGGCCAGAAAAGCAGCCCTTTCTGATGTTTCGGTGCTGTTGAACGGGGAAACGGGTACCGGTAAGGAGGTATTTGCACAGTCGATACACAATGCAGGCCCCAGGCATAAACAATCGTTTGTGGCGGTGAACTGCAGCGCTTTCCCCCGCGATCTGCTGGAAAGTCAGCTTTTTGGATACAGGGCCGGGGCGTTTACAGGCGCATTAAAAGATACTAAAGGACTTTTTGAAGAGGCTCATAAAGGTACACTCTTCCTGGACGAAATTGCCGAAATGCCGCCGGAGCTGCAAGCCAAATTACTGCGTGTGCTCGAAAACGGCGATTTTATTAAAATTGGCGATACACGCAGTACCCGGGCCGATGTACGCATTATTGCCGCCACACACCGCGATCTTAAAAAGGAGGTAGAGGTCGGACGTTTTCGCGAAGACCTGTATTACCGCCTGTCGGTACTTACCATTGTAATTCCTGCCCTGCGCAACCGTAAGCAGGATATAGCCCCGCTGGCACAGCATTTTGCACGTATATACGCGCTTAAGGTAAATGCTCCCCTGCGCGAACCTTCGGACGCTTACCTGAAAGCTCTGGAACAGCATAGCTGGCCGGGTAACATACGCGAACTTAAAAATGTAATTGAACGCAGCGTAATACTGGAAAGCGGAAACGAACTCTCTACAGATACCCTGCCCTTCGATTTTTATACGGCTCCGGCTTCGGAGGGCTTGTCGGCTTTTTCAATGGCAGCTGCCGAAAAACTACATATCCAGAAGGTATTGAACTATACAGGCGGAAACAAAACGGAAGCGGCCCGTTTACTGCAGATCGGCCTTACCACCCTGTACCGCAAAATCGAAGAATACGCTATCTGAGCCTTCTGTTTTGAAAAATACCCTTCCATTTTGAAAAGGTAATATCGCTGTTTTCTTACTTGTAAATAATTTAAAATTCTGTAAATCATATATTTATATGTCTGATACCTCTTGCGGCACATATTTTGGCACAGGCATAGGTAAAGAATTCAGAATATATGAAAAAGCAACTGTGTTCCCTTCACGTGCGCATGACACGTTTTGCCGATCTCACGATCGACTGTATGCGCAGCGGACATTCCGCAAGGGTTAAAAGAATGATGCAGGCCGCCGAATGGCTGCTGCAGAACGGTAAATTGCAGATGGCCGGGGCCGTTGCATCGGTATATGTATATACCCTGTCTGTATTCCTGGATCTGCATCCCGACCTGCGTAAAAAATACCTGAAAGATCTGCCTCCGGGACTTATGGATGAATATCGCCGGCAACTCTATGCCAGCGGAATGTAAAGAAGGAGGCTGAAATGATGACCGCATTACTTTTACTATGTGTGCTGCTCCTGTTTGCACTGTTTTTTAAATGTACCGACTGGTTCGGAAATATCTGAAATAATGAATATACTAAAATGACAGCTCTTTTTATTGCGGCAATAGCCGTTTTCGGATATATGTGTTATGTACTTGTAAAACCTGAAAAATTCTGATTTATTATGTATACAGAGATATTTGGTATAGTAATCATATATTTGGCTGTAGTGGCCCTTGCCTGGCCGCTGGGTCGCTATATTGCGGCTGTTTATAGCGGCGGGCCTCATTTTTCTGATCGCATCTTTGCTCGTTTGGAAACTGTATTATATCGTCTTTCGGGAATTGATCCCGAACGGGAAATGGGCTGGAAAGAACATATAAGGACCTTGCTGCTTATTAACCTGCTCTGGTTTTTCTTTGCGATACTGGTACTGATGAATCAGTCATGGCTACCGCTTAACCCGGACCAAAACCCCGGCATGTCGCCACACCTGGCTTTCAATACCGCTGTTTCTTTCCTGGTAAACTGCAACCTGCAACACTATTCCGGCGAAACGGGACTCAGCTACTTTTCGCAGATCGTGTGTATCATGTTTCTGCAGTTTGTTACCGCAGGTACAGGCATGGCTGCAGCAGCTATGGTCTTTAGGGCCATGAAGGAAAAGACGGGCTCCGCTTTCGGTAATTTTTATGTTTATTTTGTGCGTTCCTGTACGCGGGTATTGCTGCCGGTGTCCTTTATCGCTGCCATACTGCTGGTATTCAGCGGAACGCCCATGACCTTTGAAGGCAAACAGGAAATGATTGGCCTGGAAGGCGATACCGTACAGGTTTCCCGCGGGCCCGCAGCCGCTATGATCGCCATTAAGCAGGCCGGAACAAATGGCGGGGGCTTTTTTGGGGTAAATTCGGCACATCCGCTCGAAAATCCTACGTACTTCACCAATATGCTCGAGAACATGCTTATCCTGCTTATTCCTGTTGCCATGGTCTTTGCCCTGGGTTTTTACCTTAACCGTAAAAAACTGGCCTGGACGATCTTTGGGGTTATGACCCTGGGCTTTTTTCTGTTGCTGGCCCCGGCCGTTTACCAGGAAATGCAGGGTAATCCGGCCCTGGATGCTATGGGACTTGCACAGAACCAGGGAAACAGCGAAGGTAAAGAAACCCGTTTGGGAGCAGCTGCTTCGGCCTTTTGGGGGGTTACAACCACCGTTACCAGCAATGGTTCGGTAAACAGTATGCACGATAGCCATATGCCTCTGAGCGGAGCCATGCAGATGCTGGGGATGATGATTAACAGCCTGTATGGAGGGGTAGGGGTAGGATTTCTTAATTTTTACATATTCATTATTCTGGCGGTATTCATCAGTGGACTTATGGTGGGGCGCACACCGGAATTCCTGGGTAAAAAGATCGAAGCCCGCGAAATGAAGATCGCTATGATTACCGCTTTGCTGCACCCCTTGCTTATTCTCAGCGGTACTGCACTTTCTGCGTATATATACTACCGGAATCCTGAGGTGGGCTGGCTCAATAATCAGGGTTTTCACGGGTTTAGCGAAATGCTGTATGAATATACGTCTTCGGCGGCCAATAACGGCAGCGGATTCGAAGGCCTGGGCGATAATACGCCCTGGTGGAACATCAGTACGGGTGTTGTTTTGTTACTTTCGCGCTACCTGCCTATTATCGGCCCCCTGGCCATTGCAGGTATACTGGCCGCTAAAAAAAGCGTACCTGAAAGTTCGGGTACCCTGCGTACGGATACACCCACTTTTGGACTTATGATCTTTGCCGTGATTTTTATTGTGGCCGCACTTTCATTCTTCCCGGCAATTACACTGGGCCCCCTGGCCGAATATTTTACATTTTTTAAATAATAGTATAGTTATGAAAAATAAGCCGCAATCTCTGTTGTCTGTTCCGGTAGCTGTGCAGGCCCTGAAACAGTCTTTTATAAAGCTGAATCCCCTGTACATGGTCAAAAACCCGGTTATGTTTACTGTAGAGCTCTGTACCGCAGTAATGCTGATGGTAAGTGTTTCCTCTTTCATAACAGCCCCTATTGCAGAGGCCGGATATAACATGTTGGTATTTATAATCTTATTGCTAACATTACTTTTTGCCAACTTTGCCGAGGCCCTGGCCGAAGCCCGTGGTAAGGCTCAGGCCGACAGCCTGCGCAAGACCCGCGAAGAAACGCCGGCGCACCGTATTGTAAATCCCGATACGGAGGAGACCGAAGAAGTATCTTCGAGCAGCCTGGCCCGCGGCGACCTGTTTATCTGCGAAGCCGGCGATATTATTCCGGCTGACGGGGAGATTGTAAGCGGACTTGCCACGGTAGACGAAAGCGCCATTACCGGCGAAAGTGCTCCCGTAATCCGGGAAGCCGGTGGCGATAAAAGTTCGGTTACCGGTGGTACGCGTGTACTGTCGGACCGTATTAAAGTGCTGGTTACTACCCGCCCGGGCGAAAGCTTCCTGGATAAAATGATCGCCCTGGTCGAAGGTGCCAGTCGCCAGAAAACCCCGAATGAGATCGCACTCAGCATCCTGCTGGCCGGGTTTACCCTGGTGTTTGTAATTGTTGCGGTAACCCTGCAGCCTTTTGCCTTGTTCTCTGGTGCGCCGGTATCTGTGGCAGCTCTTATTTCTCTGTTTGTTTGTCTTATCCCGACTACCATCGGCGGATTGCTTTCGGCTATCGGTATTGCGGGTATGGACCGTGCCCTGCGCGCCCATGTAATAAGTAAATCGGGCCGTGCCGTAGAAACAGCCGGGGATATTGATGTGCTGCTTCTCGACAAAACGGGAACCATAACCATCGGTAACCGCCGTGCTACACACTTTTACCCGGCTGAAGGCATATCTGAAGCAGACTTTATAAGAGCTGTGGTTTGGGCCTCCCTGGCCGATGAGACCCCGGAAGGCAAATCGATACTGGAACTGGCAGGTCCGGAGGTTCAGCTTCAGAAACCTCAGGCTCCGGAATACATCCGGTTTACTGCAGAAACCCGATGCTCGGGCGTGAATACCGTTGGCATGCGTATACGAAAAGGAGCTTCGGATGCCATTCGCCATATCGTGGAAAAAGCCGGAAATACTTTCCCTGATGCCGTACAGGAGCGGGTGAACCTGATTTCGGCCGATGGAGGTACACCCCTGGTGGTGTGCCGCAACGAAGCCGTACTGGGCGTGATAGAGCTGCAGGACGTTATTAAACCCGGTATACAGGAACGTTTTGGACGCCTGCGTAAAATGGGTGTGAAAACAGTAATGGTTACAGGCGATAATCCGCTCACGGCACGTTATATTGCCGGGAAAGCCGGGGTAGACGATTATATTGCCGAAGCCCGCCCCGAAGATAAAATGAACTATATACGCAATGAGCAGGCCGCAGGCCGCCTCGTAGCCATGATGGGCGACGGTACCAATGACGCTCCTGCTCTGGCTCAGGCCGATGTGGGTGTAGCGATGAACAACGGCACACAGGCCGCTAAGGAAGCCGGGAATATGGTAGACCTGGATAACGACCCCACCAAACTCATCGAAATTGTGGAGATCGGCAAACAGCTGCTCATGACCCGCGGAACCCTCACTACTTTTAGTATAGCCAATGATGTAGCCAAATATTTCGCCATTGTACCGGCTCTCTTTATTACGTCGGTACCCGCATTGCAGGGCCTGAACATTATGCATCTGCACAGTCCCGAATCAGCGGTGCTTTCTGCCGTGATTTTTAATGCGCTTATTATTCCGGCGCTCATTCCGCTGGCACTGAAGGGTGTGGCTTACAAGCCGCTGGGGGCCTCGGTTTTGCTTCGCCGTAACCTGCTCATCTATGGTCTGGGCGGAATACTGGTACCCTTTTTAGGGATTAAACTTATTGATTTGTTAATTTCTTTGTTTTTATGAGAACTCATTTTATAACAGCTTTACGTCTTACAGCGCTGCTGCTGATAGTACTTTCGGGGCTGTATACAATGCTGGTATGGGCAACGGCACAACTTGCCCCCGGAAAAGGAGAAGGACGTATGATTGTTGCCGGTGGACGGCAATATTTCGAACAGGTAGGCCAGTCTTTTGATTCGCCTTCGTATTTCAATTCGCGACCTTCGGCGGTAAATTATAACGCTTCCGGCAGCGGCGGCAGTAACAAGGCTCCTTTCGATCCTTCATATCTCGCCGTAATGCAGGCACGTACCGATACCTTCCGTAAGTATAATCCCGATCAGCCTCTGAGCGGGGTGCCGGCCGAACTGCTAAGTGCCAGCGGCAGCGGGCTCGATCCGCATATTTCTGTACAATCGGCACTGGCACAGGTAAAACGTATCAGCCGTTACCGTAATATCCCCGAAGCCACCCTGCAGGAGCTGGTAGCTGCACACACCGAAAAACCTCTGCTGGGGATTGCAGGCCCCGAAAAGATACATGTTCTGAAGTTAAACCTGGCGCTCGATGCGCTGTCTGCAAAAGAATAATACAAATGAAACAACGATATATACATCTGTTTTACAGCCTTTTTTTAGCACTTTTATACATTCCGGCCGCTGCACAGGTTTCTAATCCGGGTCTTATGGATACAACGGGCGGCCAGAAGCTCGGTAAAATTTCCATAGGAGGATACATAGATACATACTATGGCTATAATTTCAGTCGCCCTGCCGATGGAAATGTACCGTATTTTGTTTCCATGTCGCGCGATAATGAGGCAAATATAAACCTGGCCTATATCGACCTGCGCTATAACGGCGAACATATCCGCGCCCGTTTTGTACCGGGTTTCGGAACTTATATGAATGCAAATTATGCGGCAGAACCGGGAGTGCTTAAGAATATTGTGGAAGCCAGTGCCGGTGTAAAACTGGCCAGGAATAAAGAGATATGGCTCGATGCCGGTGTGCTGGGCTCGCCCTATACGAACGAGAGTGCCATAAGCCGCGACCACCTTATGTATACACGAAGCTTTGCCCCTGAATATGTACCCTACTACCTGTCCGGAGCCCGGCTTAGCCTGCCTCTGCATCCCAAAGTAATGGCTTACCTGTATTTTCTGAATGGCTGGCAGCAGATCCGGGATCAGAATAAAGGCAAATCGTTTGGCTCACAGCTGGAATACCGGCCGGCCTCTAAACATCTCATTAACTGGAATACCTATATCGGAGATGAGCGCAGTGCGGCCAGCCCCGATTTCAGAATGCGTTATTTTACAGATGTATACTGGATATTTAACCCGGAGGGTAAGGTAACGATTACTTCCTGCGCTTATGTGGGTATGCAGGAGCGTCTTATGCCGGGCGGCCGTATCTCGGCCCCGGTATGGTGGCAGGCGAATTTCATTACGCGCTGGCGCTTTCATAAGATATTGTCGCTCTCGGGCCGGCTCGAATATTTCAGCGATCCGCACCGGGTAATGATTACACCGCTGAATGGTATCAATACATTTGCCAGTTATAGTGCGGGTCTTTGTCTCAATGTAAAAATACGAAACAATGCCATGTTTCGCCTGGAAGGCAGACAGCTGATGGCGGACCGCGCTGTATATACCAATGCAGCCGGGGCTCCCAGGGCAAACTCCACCTGGCTTATATCTAATTTAACTGTCTGGTTTTAAATAACTATGGAAACCCATCAATCAGGGCCGGAACATTTTCTGAATCTCATACGCCGCTCGCGCCGGGGTAAATTCAAAATTTACATAGGCATGAGCGCCGGGGTGGGTAAAACGTACCGTATGCTGCAGGAAGCGCATACTCTGCTGCGTAATGGTATAGATGTGAAGATTGCATTTGCCGAGACACATGGCCGGGCCGAAACCCAGGCTTTGTTAGGCGGTTTGCCCTCTGTACCGCAAAAAAAGGTGTACTATAAGGGTAAGGAACTGAGCGAGATGGATCTGGAAGCCGTGCTGGCCCTGCGCCCCGAAGTGGTTATCGTAGACGAACTGGCGCACAGTAATATACCCGGTAGCCGCAATGAAAAACGCTGGCAGGATGTGCTGGAAATCCTGGCTGCAGGTATTAATGTAATCAGTGCCGTAAACATACAGCATATCGAAAGTCTGAACGAAGATGTGCACGATATAACAGGTGTGGAAGTGCGGGAACGGATTCCTGACCAGGTGCTGAATGAGGCCGATGAAGTGGTGAACATCGACCTGACTGCCGGTGAGCTTATTACCAGGCTCAAGGAAGGTAAGATTTATCAGCCCGGCAAGATACAGCAGGCCCTGCAGCATTTTTTTGTGCCGGAACACATACTGCAGCTGCGCGAACTGGCCCTGAAAGAAGTGGCTTCGCATGTGGAGCGTAAGGTGGAAATGGAAATGCCGGCCGGACGTGTTGCCATACACGAACGTTTCCTGGCCTGTATAAGTTCTAACGAAAAAATGGCCCGCAGCGTTATACGCAAAACCGCACGCCTGGCCAATTATTACCAGAGTAAATGGTATGTGCTCTATGTGCAGACCCCGCAGGAAAACCCCGACCGTATTCCGCTCGATAAACAGCGGCACCTGCTCAACAATTTCCGCCTGGCTACCGAGCTGGGTGGCGAACTTATCCGTGTAAAAGATGCTCATATTGCCGAAAGCATTATACAGCAGGCCGAAAAACTGCAGATTACTACCGTATGTATCGGAAAACCACATCCCGGACTCCTGCGGATTATTCTTTCTACAGGCACTTTTAATAAATTGCTGCGCAAACTTTCCGATTCGCGTATCGACCTTATAATTCTTTCTTAATCTATGAAGATCAGAACCAAAATATTGCTGGGTATAAGCTTTCTCTTTTTACTGATAGCCATACTGGTTTTTCTGGGGGCCGACCGCCTGCGTAATATGGAGCAGGCTACCGAGCGTATACTCATGAACAACTATTACAGTCTTTCGTACACGCGCGAGATGCTGAAGGCGCTGGATACAGAAGATACGGCGGTTTACCATGCATTTGCCATAAACCTGGATAAACAGTCGGCCAATATTACCGAAAGCGGCGAGGCTGAACTCACAGCCGCTATTCGTACAAAGTTCGGGCAGCTGCGGCAGGGCAGTACCGATAATCAGCGGTTGCGCAAGTCGATAAGAGCCGATCTGTACGAAATTATGCTCCTGAATATGAGTGCAATACAGCTCAAAAGTCAGGCGGCTGAACAGATGGCGCGCAACGGCGTTCTGTGGATCGGTATCACAGGCAGTTTATGCATTGTGCTGGCTTTTTTCCTGCTGCTGCGTCTGCCGGGCAATATTGCCGACCCTGTGCAGCAGCTTATAACGAGTATACAAAAAATTGCGGCAGGCGATTACCGGCAACAGCTCAGTTTTTCTTCGGGTTCTGAATTTAAGGCCCTCGCAGAAGCATTTAATACCATGGCGGCGAAACTAACGGAGTATGATAACAGTAATATTGCACGTTTACTGCAGGAAAAGAAACGTATAGAGGCCATTATTTATAACCTGCAGGACGGTGTTATTGGACTTGACGAAAATAAACGTATACTATTCGCCAACCCTGAAGCTCAGAAGGTGCTGTCGCTTTCGGAAGCTGAGCTTAACGGCCGGTATGCGCAGGAAATAGCTACCCGTAACGACCTTATGGCAAGTCTTATTTCGAATATTATGCTGGCTTCCGGTTCGTATGATAAAATGGAACACCCGCCGTTACAGATATCGGTGGATGGGAAAGAACATTTTTACGAAAGATGGGAACACAGTGTACAGATTACAGCTACGGGCGAAGCAGAACCACGCCCGGGAGGCTTTGTAATTGTACTGAAGAATGTAACCGCCTACAGAGAACTGGATGCAGCACGTACGCATTTTATTGCCAATGTTTCGCATGAGCTTAAAACGCCGGTTGCATCTATAAAAATGAGCCTGCAGCTTATGGAAGATGAGCGGGTTGGCGGGTTAAATGCCGAACAGCAGCAATTATTGTCGGGTATGCGCGAAGATGCTGAACGGCTGCTGAAAATTACCGGCGAACTGCTCGATATGAGCCGTGCCGACAGCGGGCATCTCCCGCTGAATATAACTGTGGTAGAGGCGGGGGAAATTGTGAGTTATGCCCTGGATGCGAACCGGGTAGCCGCTGCCCGGGCTAAAGTTGTGCTGCATAGTATGCCGGTAACGGCTATGGTAAAAGCCGATGGCGAAAAAGCAGCCTGGGTGCTTACAAATCTGGTTTCGAATGCCATCCGGTATTCGCACGAAAATTCGGAAGTGTATATAAGATCGCGGCCCCAGGATGGATTCCTGCTTATTGAAGTAGCGGATAAAGGACGTGGCATTTCGCAGGAGTACCTCGAAAAAATATTTGAGCGCTATTTTCGGGTTCCGGGTAATAAAAAAGAAGGTACAGGACTGGGCCTGGCCATATCCAGGGAGTTTATTATAGCTATGGGTGGTAAAATAAGTGTTGAGAGCGAACCTGGTATAGGTAGTACCTTCCGTATAAGCCTGCCTCTGGCATAAAGAGTTGTTTTCTCGTTTTTTTTGGTGTGGCCAAATCCATACGGGTAGCAGTGCCGTATATGTTAAAAAATGAGAAATTATGAAAAAAGTGTTTTACGTTCTTGGTGTAATGCTGAGCCTGGCCCTGCCTCTTACAGAGCTATCGGCACAGCAGCTGGTGTTTCTTACGAATACGGGTAGTGTAGGTATCATAGCCAATCCTTCGTTGCCATCTGTAGTTATAGGACCGTTCCCGGTAAGCGGGGTAGCGGCAGGGCAAACCCTGGAAGGTATCGACTTCCGGCCGAATACAGGGCAGCTGTATGCCCTGGGTTACAACGGCGGAACTATGGAGGCCTCTCTGTATGTTATAAATCCCGGAACAGGTGCGGCTATGGCCATAGGCACACCGGTAATGCTGGACCTGGTGCCGGGCAGCATAGGGTTCGATTTTAATCCTACCGTCGATCGCATACGTGTGGTAAGCTCTAACGGTAAAAACTATCGCCTGCATCCCGTTACCGGTGCCATTGCGGCAACAGATGCGGATCTTAATTATGCGTTGGCCGACCCTAATAACGCACAAACACCCGATGTGGTAGCCTGTGCGTATACACGCAGCTATATTGCCAGCGAAAGCACTACCCTGTACGATATAGATGCCTCGCTGAATATACTGGCTTCGCAGGTGCCGCCTAACAATGGTGTGCTTAATACCATCGGTTCTACCGGTATTATTATTGATGCGGCTGACCGCAGCACGGGGTTTGATATTTATTTCGATCCCGCATCGGGAACGGATATGGCTTATGTGTCGGCAAACGTTTCGGGGAATAACGATAACCTGTACCAGATTAATCTTTCAAACGGGCAGGTAAATTCGCTCGGAGTGATAGGGCTGGGTGTGCCGGTGCGCGATATTGCCGCTGTAATTACCCGCACTGTGCCGGCTCTCAGCGGACGCGAGGTGTTTGCACTTACACAGAATGCGGGTTCGGGTAACCTTATTACGTTCGATAGCGATAACCCGGGTATCATCCGTTCATGGAAGCCCCTTACGGGTATCACTGCCGGGCAGAATGTGCTTGGTATGGACTTCCGTCCTGCCAATGGCAGCCTGCTGGCTTTTGCTTATAATGCCACAGCTATGAATTACCAGCTGTATACCGTAGATACGGCCAGCGGTATGGCCACAGCCATAAATGCAGTTCCTGTTGCACTTATGCTGGATACGGCGCTTACCGGTTTCGATTTTAATCCCACTGTAGACCGCATACGCCTTACCGGTGCAGGTGGCGAAAACTACCGCCTTAATCCTGTAACGGGCGCCATTGCTGCTACCGATACAATGCTCAGTTATGCCGCAGGCGATCCGAACGCAGCCAATATGCCTTATGTGGCTACGGTGGCTTATACCAACAGTTATGCAGGCGCAACAGCTACCATGCTGCTTGGCTACGACGACGTACTGAACGTATTGCTGAGCATAGCTCCTCCTAATGCGGGAGTGTGCAATACCCTGGGTGCTTCGGGCCTGATGCAGAACTCTGTGTCGCGTACGACGGATATGGACATTTATTTCGATAATGTTTCGGGGAATAACGAAATGTATTTTGTGGCCAATACCGGCACATCGGCTTTCGATCGCCTGTATAGCATAAATGGTAACACCTTTACCGATGAGGGAATGATAGGCTATGGCGTACCGGTTAAGGATATTGCCATTCCGGTAGGCGAAGCTCCTACATCAGCACTGGACGAAGCGGGCTCTGCTGCTGCTCTTCGCCTGTTTCCGAATCCGGCTGCAGATTTCCTGTATGTGAGCGCAACCGGGCTTGCCGGCAGTACACTGGAGCTGATTGATATGAGCGGACGGGTACGAATGAGCACAAAGGCCCTTTCGGATGTACAAATGCTGCCTGTGCAGGATCTGCCCGCAGGTACATATATACTTAAGAATGGCGAACGGGTGCAGAAATTTGTTGTTCTGAGATAAATACAGAACCTTTTTAATAGGGTGTATAGGGGCGGCTTTTACGGGGGCCGTCCCTTTAGTTTATGCCGTCTGGTACTGCTAAGGAGTTAATTCGTAATGTTTTCTGCCGTCCTTAAAAAAGTTTAAACATTTCTTTCCTGTATAGTAATTTGTACTTTGGTACTACTAAAAAAAGCCTATTGTATGAAAAGACGACTACTATCGTCCACCCTTATTTTTTTATTGGCAACACCCCTTTTTTCGCAGGTACGTACCATGCCATACGAAAAAACGGATGTATTCCCGCAGGTTGGGATACGCCATATTAACCCGGATGTATATACCGGTATACATGTAAATTACCAGGACTGGAAAGCCATTCTTATGCAGGCTCCTTACGAGCACAGCGGTCCCGGAGCGCTTATTGCCATGCCCCTTCCCGGGGGTGGTACCGAAGTGTTCGAGGTATGGAAGTATAACATGATGGAACCCGGCCTTGCCCAGCAGTTCCCCGAAATAGGTACATACCACGGACGCAGCACCCTGGTGCCGGCGCGCAGAATACGGCTCGACCACACCTACCAGGGCCTTCATGCCATGGTTATGGGGCCTGGCGGTACCTGGAGCATGGACCCGGCCGGTAACCAGACAGATGCCTATTACCAGCTGTACTATAAAAAAGACCTTAAGAACACGCATCCTTTTATATGCGAGGTACAGGATGCCATTGCACCGGAAGAGAACCTGCCGGTAATAAAATCGCTGCTGCCAAACGGGGCACAGCTTAAGACTTATCGCCTGGCACTGGCCGCAACCGGCGAGTATACGGCTTTCCACGGCGGAACCCTGGCCAATGCCCAATCGGCGCAGGTTACCACCATGAACCGTGTAAACGGTGTTTACGAAACCGACCTGGCTGTGCGTATGATTATTGTGGCCAATAACAATCTTATTATCTATACCAATGCAGGGAGCGATCCTTATACAAATGGTAACCCGGGCAGCATGATTACACAGAACCAGACAAATATTACTTCGGTAATCGGTTCGGGTAATTACGACATAGGGCACGTATTTGGCACTAATAGTGGTGGTTTGGCAGGTTTGGGTGTAGTATGCAATAATTCGCAGAAGGCCCGTGGTGTAACCGGCAGCGGAGCTCCGGTGGGCGATCCGTTCGATATCGATTATGTGGCGCACGAGATAGGCCATCAGTTTAACGGGTCACATTCGTTCAATTCCAGCACGGGCTCCTGCGGTGGTGGCAACCGCTCGGGTACCAATGCATATGAGCCGGGCAGTGGTTCTACTATTATGGCTTATGCCGGTATTTGCGCAGCAGATAACCTGCAGGCTAATTCCGATGCGTATTTTCATGCGCGCAGCTACGAAACCATGCGTTCTTTTATTACCACAGGCGGAGGTAACTCCTGCGATGTGCCTTCAAATACCGGCAATGCCTTACCTACGGTAGAGGCCGGTCCCAATACGTACCGTATTCCGCTCAGTACTCCTTTCCGCCTCACAGCCGAGGGGCAGGATGCCGATGCCGGCGATCAGCTTACTTACTGCTGGGAGCAATACAACATAGGCAGCTCGGTTGCTCTGGCATCGAACCCCACTACAGGTACACATCCCCTGTTCCGTTCTTTCGATCCGGATACCTCACCCACGCGTATATTTCCGCGTATGTCACTTATTGTGGCCAATCAAACCAGTAACCAGGAAAAACTTCCGTATTATGGCCGCCGTATGAACTTCCGTGTTACCGTTCGCGATAACCGTCCCGGAGGCAGCGGTACCAGTATGGACTCAACCAGTTTTGTAGCTGTGGCAGGCACAGGCCCGTTCCTGGTTACAGCACCCAATACAGCCCTCACCTGGACCTCGGGGTCTACCCAAACCGTTACCTGGGATGTAGCAGGTTCTAATGCCAATGGTATTAACTGCCAGAATGTGAATATACGCCTCAGTACCGACGGAGGCTTTACATATCCTGTTATGGTACTTGCCTCTACTCCCAACGATGGTTCGCAGCAGATAACCGTACCCAGTGTGGGTGGCAGCCCTGTTACCACCTGCCGTATTATGGTAGAGGCTGCCGACAATATTTTCTTCGATATCTCCAATACAAATTTTACCATTAATCCGGGAGGCGGAGCGGGCCCTACAGCAGCAATCGGCTCTTCGGCAGGCAGTGGCATATGCGAAGGTACGGCCGTAAGTTTCAGCGACCAGAGCAGCGGATCACCCACACAATGGCAATGGACCTTTACAGGTGGTTCTCCGGCATCTTCTACCCAGCAAAATCCATCGGGTATTGTATGGAACACTGCCGGTACCTATGCCGTATCGCTTACGGTAACTAATGCTTCGGGCAGTAATACCACCGGCAGCCAGGTAACGGTATTCGATAATCCTTCCGGTACCGGAACCTCAACCATCTCGGGAGGCAGTAACGGAACGGCCACGGTAGTGCCTTCGGGCGGGACGGCTCCTTACAGCGTAAGCTGGTCTACCTCGCCGGTACAGAGCGGCACTACAGCTACCGCACTGGCTCCGGGTAATTACACGGCTACCATTACCGATGCCAACGGATGTAAAGGAACCGTGCAGGTATCTGTTGCCAGCAATGTTTCGCTTGGCAGCGAAGATATACCCGAACTGAATGTGTTCCCGAACCCATTCAGCGAAGGGTTTACAGTGGAACTGCCTTTTAACAGCGGCAGCTACACACTCAGCGATGCCGCCGGCAAAATTGTACTGCATGGGAACATAAACAGCAGCGGAATGTTTTATATACAGGCCGGCGGATTAAGCTCAGGTATGTATATACTGAAACTGCAGAATGCCGACAAAGTCTATACCCGCAAACTGCTGCGTAACTAAAGCATACATAAAAAAGAAACAAGGATCAAAAAAAAAGGGTCGTTCTGCGGTAGAACGGCCCTTTTTGCTTTTTACAGCTTTTTCTATTGTTTTATAAGCTTGTGCACCTGTGCGCCACTGGCTGTAATTACCCGCAGCAGGTAAATGCCGGCGGGCAATCCGCCTGTATCGGTACTGAGCTGGTTTTGCGATTGCACCAAGGCCTGCACACGTATTAGTTTGCCCTGTGCATCGAGCCATTCAACACGTTGTATGGCTTCTGTAGCCTGTATGTTAAGCATGTTGCCAAAAGGGTTGGGATAGATGCGCAAATCTGCTCCGGCATATGGTTCGGTTCCCAGGCAGGCCATTACATTAATTTCGTCTGTAGCTGTGCTTACGCAGTTATTGCTGTCGGTATAGGTGTAGGTAATAAGTGCCTGGCCAAGTCCGGCAGCTGCAGGGTTGAACAGACCTGTATTTACACCGTTGCCGCTGTATGTGCCACCGGGCATAGATGCTCCGGCCAGATTAAAGGGAGCATATTGTATACAAACGGAATCCTGGGGTATTTCCAGTGCCACCGGAGTGCCCGGAGGATTGCTGAGCGTAACGGAAAACGAAGCGTTGCAGTTGTTGGCATCGGTTAAGGTAAGGCTGTAGTTTCCGGCTCCGACAGGGCCGAGTATATTACCGTTTGTGCCGGTATTCCAGGCATAGGTGTAGCCTGCTGTACCTCCCGAAGCGTTTGCGGTTATGCTGCCGTCGGCACTGGTGCAGGTAGCAGGTGCCGTAGTGCTGAAAGAAACATCAAGCGCCGCAGGCTCGGTAATAAATGCCGTATCGTTTACGGTACATCCGTTGGCATCGGTTACCTGGCAGTATACCATACCGGCATTCAGGTTTTGTATGGTAGCTGTTGTCTGCTGGTTCATCCACTGATAGCTGTAGCCGGGAGTACCCCCCGAAGAGGTAATACTTGCCGTGGCATCGCTGCCTCCGTTACACAGCGGCGGGGTAAAACTTATTGTATTGCTTATGGCAGCCGGCTGCGCTACCGAAATACCGGTAAGCGAATCGGAACATCCGCTGGCATCGGTAACTACAACGCTGTAACTGCCGGCCGAAAGCCCTGTAATATCTTCGGTATTTATACCGGTACTCCAGAGGTAGCTGAGCGGGCCCGGATTACTGCTGGATGCGGTAAGGTTTACCGAGCCGTTGTTACCGCCGTTGCAGCTTACATTGTTTACAACCGAACTCAGCTGCAGGGGCGAGGCATTGCCAACGGTAATATTATCCCAGATGCCGGTGCCGTTGTTGTAGTTGTAGAGGTGAATAACGCTCAGGTCGTTCTGGGTATTGCTGCGGAAGGGAAAGCCTGTTTGCTGCAGGTTGCCGTTTATGTATATATCGAAGGTATGTGCGGCAAAGTTAATGTTGCGCATTTCTATATGGTACCACTGGTCGGGTGTGCAGGGGTAATCGAAATTGCTGGATGATACAAAGCGTATATTCCCTCCCGAGCCCTGCCAGTAGCAGAACGAAATGCAGTTGTTGGCGCTTACGGAAGAATTACCCAGCACTACATAACTGGTACTTACATTGCCGGTAGGATAAATCCACCAGCTTACGGAGCCTGGGGTTTGGGCACTGAAGCTGGTAGAAAGCCCGTTCAGATGCGTACTGCTGCCGCCGCTGGCTTGCAGCCGGTATGAGCCGGATGCCGGGTTGCTGGTACTTACCGACCATGACATAATGCCGGAGTTAAGCGTCCAGGTGGGGCTGTATGTGCCTGTTTCGAATCCGTCGAAAAAGAAAGGATTACATTGGCCAAAAAGCTGCGGGCCGATGCCCAAAAGAGAAGGTAAAATCAGGGATAAAAGAACTTTTCTCATAGAGGTTAATTAAGTTAGGATATTGCAGGATATTCAAAGATAGTAAAATACGGGTGATATTCATTGGTTTTGGAAGGCTGGGTTTATGGACGGCCTGTATTCCGGTGCCAAAAACCGGATTATGTAAAAAGGGGAGCTCCCTGCGAAACTCCCCTTTGCTTATTTTGAATTCAGAATATTGACGGGCTTATTAAAAGAAAATTACTTTTATTGCTATAAGCAGCGCTACGGTGGCTATCATAAGCCATACGCCGGCCCAGTTTCCTTTGCCTGAAGAGGCAGATTTATCTTCTTCCATAAAATAGTTTCGTTTTTACCGGCAGCAGAAAGCAGCCGGCGGTTTATAAAATAATGTGAGCGATATACTCCGTAGTGGGGTATATCATTCATCAAAAAAGGGAAGTCATAAAAAACGAAACTGCTATAACCTTAGCACCCGGTGAGCCAGGTAAATGGATGTGCCGGTGTAAATACGAAAGGAATTACTTCCGGGATATTCGCTGAAAAGCCCTGCTGTTATTTCGGGAATATAGGGCCATGCGCACAGGAACAGGGTCTGATCGAAAGGAAGGTATACAAAATTTTGTGTGGTTTGGGCCAGCAGCCGGTCGTCGGGAGTATTGCTGCCTGATGGCAACGCTGCATAAAGGGCTTTGAGCTCCTGGTGCGATGCAGGTTTGCCGGTATCGGAAGCCTTGGGCACCATGCTGAAAAGCGAAGCCTGGAAAAAAATATAGCATACCGTAAGCAAACCCGCCGCAGACGACAGGAGCGGATGCTTGCGTATCTTTTGCAGACCTCTCATTTACAATGCAAATATACAGTTATTTTGTACCTGTTTGAGGGGAATAACAGTATGCTAACGTCGGGCCGTTGTATGTATTATCTGTGTAACATATATTTTAAGGTCGGGCTTCTGCCGTATTCTGCTTTTTTTATATTATTGAAGAAAAAAGTATGAAAGATTTTCTGCTGATACTTATATACTGGATTGCTGCCTACAAAATAGTTTTCTTTTTTATATGCCTGTTTCTGAGTTTGGCTCTGGGATTCCTTATCCGGAATAAAAAGGCAAAAATGCTCAGTGCCTTACCAGGTATTATTGCCTTCCTGAATATGTTTCTGGGGGCTTCGCAGGCTTCGAAACTTATTTACCGCTATGGCGAAAAGGGCCAGGGAAAAGTGGTGGCCATGGAGCAGACCAGCAGCCAGTATAACGATCAGTGGATCTACAAATATTCTGTATTGCTGAGGAAGGCTGATGGCAGTATTGTGGAAACCGCATTTTACAGCGACGATTTTATGATGTACCCGGTACCCGATAACGGGTACAATTACCCTGCAGAGGGTATGGAGTTTGAGCTGCGCTATGTAAAATCGAAGCCGGGAGCCTTTGTTATTGTTACCGACGGCGAAAGTGCCTACAGCCAGCAGCAGCGTTGTACCGAAGCCGTAATACAAATGAGTACGGCCAAAAGCAAATATGATTTCGATACCGCCAGCCCGGCTTATAAACAGGAGTACCTGAATGGTATACAACGTTACCTGGATATGGGTTGTGTAAGCGATACCAATACCAGGAGGTATTACCGCAAAGAAATGGAAAAGCTGCAGTAAATAAAAAACGGTCCCGCCGGGGGCGGAACCGTCTGGTATTTCAGTTAGCGGATTCGCTTTATTGTTTTACGATACGGATCACTTTTTCGCTGCCGGCAGTACGTATCTGCAACAGGTAGATGCCGGGTGCGGTACTGTGCAGGTCCATGGTTACAAAATTAAGTCCGGCAGCCTGCTGCGAAATATTACGCAGTGCAATCAGCCGTCCGCTCATATCGAGCAGGCGCAACTGTACATCGGAACTCTGCTTCAGGTATAACTGCAGCGAAATACCCTCGGTAAACGGATTGGGATATACCCCTATCACGGCAGTCTCCGGAACCTCTTCGTTCGAAACGGGATCTACAGGATCTACCGGGTCTACCGGATCTTCCACATATATCCTCGGCCATTTGGGAGCCGGGGTTTTATCCATATTATGCCTTGGCATGGCTACCGTGCTGGTATGGCGCAGGAAACGCTCGTTGTGGTTTTCGTACCAGGAATCGCCGTAATAGTAATTGCTGTTGTTCTGGTCGATGGTATTTACATAAAACCAGTCGGATTGTATACGCTGCTGGTTTACGTCGAGGAGGATAAACCCATGATCGTCGAGATTGGCATATTTAATATGCGGGTTCATCAGTTTTACCACGCCAGAGCCCACACCTACCGGGAACCCCGGCGAGGTAACACTGGGTGTTACAAATTCCACAAAAGCCGATCCGCTGCCGTTACTCTGGTAATTGGCCGTGGGTATATCGTTGCCCCAGCTGCTGTGTATATCGCCGGTAATTACGGCTATATCGCGTATGTCGTTTGCCAGCACAAAGCTCATGATTTTGTTCCGTTCGGCAGGGTATCCGTCCCACTGGTCGCCGTTAATAGCAAAGCCGGCCACTTTCAGCGGAGCCATCATTACCTGCTGGGCTATTACTTTCCACTGGGCAGCATTGGTCATAAGGTTGGATGTGAGCCAGTTATACTGCGTGCTTCCCAGCAGGGTGCGGTTGGGGTTATTAACCGTGGAACCGGTAGTACCCGACTGCTGTTCGCGGCCTATCAGGCGTGTATCGAGCATAAGCAGGTCTACCAGCGGACCAAAATGGATCTTGCGGTATATTTCCTGTATGTTACCCTGGTTTTTTGGGCGTATTGGCAGCCATTCCATATAGGCGCGCTGCGAGGCTTTTTTCCGGTCGATCCAGGGTCCCTCCGAGGCATTGTGGTTCTCGGCACCGTTCATCCAGCTGTCGTTGGCGCTTTCGTGATCGTCCCATACCATAATAAAAGGATATTGCTGGTGCAGGCGTATCAGGTCGTCGTCGAGCTTATAGCAGGAATAGCGTGTGCGGTAATCGGCCAGGGTAATAATTTCGTTCGAAGGTTCCCATACCCGGTTGGCTGTGCTGTTAAAGGCGTAACCATTGTGCTCGTACTCGTAAATGTAATCGCCCAGGTGTACCAGGGCATCTACATCGTTGCGCTCGGTAATTACACGGTATACATTAAAAAATCCTGCTTCGTAATTGCTGCAGGATACCACAGCAAAACGCAGGCTGTCCTGCATTGCCACTGGTGTTGTGCGTGTACGGCCGCGTATGGAGTGCTGCTGGTTATAGGTGAACTCGTAATAATAGTATGTGTTGGGGCTCAGGCCGCTTACGTCTACTTTTACGGTATAATCAACCGAATCGTGCGTGGTATAAGTCCCCGACTGTACAATCTGGGCCATGCCCGTATCCAGTGCCATGCGCCATTCTACGGTTGCTGCACCGGCAAAACCGCTGTCGGGGGTTACGCGGGTCCATATAATTACCCTGTCGCCGAGCGGATCGCCGGAAGCTACACCATGATAAAAGGGTTTGAGTGCCGGATTAAAACTCAGGCTCCGTACCTGGGGTGTCTCTTGCGCAAACCCCTGGCTTATACTCAACAGCAGAAGGCCCAGCAGTGGAAACAGGTTTTTCATAGGTGTGTTGTGGTGTTTTTAGTATTTAATGAGCTTTTTAACAGAGCTGCCTTTCTGATTGCTGATGCGTATAAAGTACACACCGGGGCTCAGATCGGATACATTGTATTGTATCGTGTTGCCGCTCAGGTTGCTAATGTACGATTCTTTTACAATTCTGCCGGTTTTGTCGCTCAGCGAAAGTGTAGCACCGTTCAGCAGCACTTCGTTACCCAGTTTTATATATACAAAATCGGCTGCGGGATTGGGGAATATACCTGAAATAAGTTCGGGCATAGTTTCGATGCCGGTACCCGGTGCCGGGGGACATACGCTCTGCCCCAGGTGATATGTTCCTGAAGCTGCGCTGTCGGCCGGACTAAAGCCACCGTTAACGGTATAACTGCCGGTAAAGATGTTGTCGGCACAGTCGCTGATGAATATTTTAATACGTCCGCCGCCGCCGTTACCGCCGTTGCTGCCATCGTTACCATTACCGGAAGTGATGGATTGTGTGCCGCAGAATACGCCGCCGTTGTAATTAGAGGTAGTACCGTTACCTTTTGTACCTGCTGCTCCGCCGTTGCCACCGTTGGCACTGAGTATACCTGTAATGGCAGAATAGCGCGGACTGCTGAGCAGTATACCACCGCCGGAACCTGCACCGCTGCCTGCACCACCACCTGCACCGGCAGAAAGGGTGCGTTCGCCAGCATCGTTGCATGCATCGCTGCAGCAATCGGTTGTTTGGTCGCCATTGCCTCCGGTGCCTCCGGCCAGGCCGTTTTCGCCGTTTACGCTTATGGTACCGGTTATAACAAGACTATCCTGTGCGTTCAGTTCAACGGCACCACCGCCGTTGCCGCCACGGTTACCGTTGCTGCCCTGGTAAAAAGAGCGTCCGCCGCCACCGGCACCGGCACCGCCCGAACCGGGCTCAATATCGTTGCCGCTTACTGTGCCGTAGGTAAGGCCGGCATTACCGCCCATACCACCGGTGCCGCCTAATACGGCATATGCAGGCGATATACTTACATTGCTTGCCGTATGCTGTGCACTTCCGTTACCTCCGTTACCGGCAAGGGTACCGTCGCCGCCATACGAGGCACCACCACCACCACCAGCACCGGCACTGCCGCCGATAAGGCCATATTCGTCGCCGTTGTTCTGGCATTGTTGTTTGGGGCCGGAACCTACACTGCCGTTATTGCCGGCTGCACCTGCTCCGGGGCCATTACCCGGCGTACCTGCCTGTCCGCCGCCCAGGGTTACCTGTCCGGCATTGTCTTTGTTGCTGCAGGCTGTAAGTGCATTCTGGTCGCCGGTTACTGAGTTTACGGCAAGTGCACCTAAACCACCCGCTCCGCCGGTATAGCCGGAGGCATCGCCGTTAATACTGCCTAGGATCTCAATCTTGGGCGCATTAACGGTAAGTTTGCCGCAACTGTCGTTGGCAAAAGATTCAACAAGTACATTAATGCCCGGCTCTATGCGAAAAGTACCGCTTACATTGTAAGTGCCGCTCATAATAATGTCGGTGGAAATAATAAGATCGCCGCTGATCGCATTCACGGGACACTGTGCGTATCCGAGCATGCTTAGGGTGGCACCTGCCAGAGTGAGTAACTGTCTTTTCATGAAAGTGTAAAAAATTAAGGTGTTACAATTATTTTATGGGTGTAAATGCGTGTTTTTGTGTGCAGACTCAGGAGATAAATACCTTCTTTAAAGCCGCTGCTGCTTATGGTTAACAGCATTGTATTGCCTGTGCTGCTGCTTGTAAAGGACAGCTGTTGTCCCGAAATATGGGTAAGATACAGCTGTTGTACGGTACTGGCATCGAAGGGCATTTCTATTACCAGGGTCTGCTGTGGCCGCAGCGGGTTGGGATAAATACGGAAGCCCGCATCTGCAGTCTCTTCGGTAGCAGTGGTTTCTTCCAGGCAGTTGTCGCCGGCATCATCGGCAGGTTGTATAACCTGTATTATAAAGGTATCGCGTATGCAGCCGAGCGGGTCTTTACCGTAATAAGTGGTGCTGAAGGGCGGACTTACCGTAATGCCCTGCGTATTGGTCTGGTTACCGGGGAACCACTGGTACTGGTTTGCCGGGAATGATGGCTGCAGCTGAGCACTTTCGCCGGCACACATGCTTATGATTTCTTTTTTTCCGCCGTTTTTAATGATGGTGAACGAATCGAAAACCTGGTTGTTGGAAGTAATAAAACGGGCATCGAGCCGGTTATCGTTTACCTGGATAAGCATGGAACCGAAATGGTCTACAGTGGCAACCTTCATGGCCGGGTGAGGCCATCCGCTGGTGGTGCCGCTGCGTTTGCCGGCCACGCCGCATACCGCATAAACGGTGCCTTTGTGGGCTTTGCCGTTGCGGGTGTTTTTGTGGTAAGGACAACTGTTGTCGAAATTACCGCTGCCATTATCGAGCACCATATGCTGCGAAAGGGAGCCCGAGTTGCCGTAATGGCCGTTGAGCAGGTACGAACGTTCGTACGAGTGACTGTGTCCGCAAAGTACCAGATCAACCCCATAACGTTCAAGAATGGGGTTTAGCTGTTCGCGCACCTGGGGCAGCTCGCCATCGAGAAATGGAAAAGGATTGTCGGAATTGTGCGAACCCTTGGTGTACGGAGCATGGTGCCAGTAAACTACGGTCCATTTACGGGTGTTTTGCTGCAGATCGGCCTTGAGCCAGTTGGCCTGCGCTCCGGTTGAATCGCGGGGCGAATCGTGCGAGTCGAGCGACACAAAATGTACATCGCCTATATCGTACGAGTAATAAGCCTCGGTGCCGCTGGGATAACCTCCGTTCTCAGCCGCCTTGGGCAGGGTAAATATGTCGTAGTACGGGCCGCTTTGGGTAGAAGCATCGGCACCGCTGTAATAATCGTGGTTGCCGGGGCAGGGCCACATAACCTTGTTGGCAATTATGTTTTCGTACATATTGCTGAAAAGGGCATCCTGGTACTGGCCGTCGGTACCGAAATCGTAGGCATTATCGCCCAGCAGTATAATGCCGTCTATCTCGGGTTTGCCTACCATATAATTCTGGAACGCATTGCGTACGGCCCGCTGGTCGTTACTGCCTGTGCCACAGTCGCCCAGCACCCATAAGCTAACCGGCCTGTTGGAACCCGCTGCGGGATGTGTGCGGAAATACAGGTTGCTGCCGCTCTGCAGAATATTCTGATCGCTGCCAATTGCATAGTAGTAACGGGTGTCGGGCTGCAGACCCATAATACGCACATCGTGCTCGCTGCGGTTGCCGGGAACGGATACCGACTGGTTCAGGTTGTTGGGACTGCTGCCGTATAGCACACGCGAAGGCACAGCCGTATTGGTACGCCATTTTATGTGTATAGAAGAAGGGGTGCTGAGCTGCAGATACGGACCGCGTGTAACCAGCGTCTGTGCCGCACAAAAAGGTAATGTAAGGGCAAAGAGCAACACGGTAAGGTAGTGATTCATGGTGAGATAGTATGCTTGCAGAACAAAGTTAAGAGAGTCTTTTAATTTAAAAAAAGAAATGAGTTATTCTTTACAAAAAAATAAAGAAAAGATGTAAAAACAGCCTGTTTCGACGTTATTTTGCCTGTTTTTGGTTTGTTTTTGCCTTTAGGAATGGGTATTTTCGCGCAAATTATGGTAGAGTTTCTTAAAACCTTCTTTTTTCTGTTTGCTGTAATAGACCCTTTAGGTTCTATACCTGTTTTTCTGGAGGCCACCAAAGCTTTCGACGATTACCACAAAAAACGTATTGCCATTAAGGCCTGCATTATAGCAGGTGTGATACTGCTGTTTTTTATAGGGGCAGGTCAGGTTATTATGGAAGCCATGGAAATATCGCTGGAGGCTTTCCAGATATCGGGCGGGGTTATCCTGTTTCTGTTTGCACTTACCATGATTTTTGGCGGAGGTAAGCCGGAGGAGGAAAAGAGCCTTATCAAGGACTTTCAGCATGTAACGGTATTCCCTATTGCGCTGCCTTCCATTGCTTCGCCGGGAGCTATTATGGCAGTGGTGCTGCTTACGGATAACGATGTGTTTTCTGTAAAACAGCAGCTGTATACGGCGGCTCTGGTATGCCTGGTACTTATTGTAACGGCCATATTGCTGCTGCTGGCGCGCAGGGTGCAAAACCGCCTGGGCGAATCGGGCATATTGGTTATAAGTAAGGTAATGGGTCTTATACTGGCTTCATTTGCCGTACAGAGTATACTTTCGGGCATAAAGGTGTATTTTCACCTGTAAAGAAAGAGGCGGGGTCAGGATTGCTGCTGCTCCCAGGCTTCAACGGCTTTGCGTACGCTGCCGTGTGTATGCAGCAGCGCAGCGGCAGTGTGCTCATCTACCGGAATGGCCTCCATAATCATTTTTTTACCACGCTCTATCAGTTTGTTGTTGGTAGGAGTCATATCTACCATTTTGTTGTCTTTTACCCGTCCCAGTTTTATCATGGCGGTGGTAGACAACATGTTCAGCACCAGTTTTTGAGCTGTACCGGCTTTCATGCGGGTGCTGCCGCTAATAAATTCGGGCCCGGTAATTACTACTACCGGAAAATCGGCCTCTGCACAGAGCGGGGCTTCGGGATTGCAGGTAATGCAGCCGGTGTGTATACCGTTTTCGCGGCTTTTACGTAATCCGTGTATTACATAGGGCGTGGTGCCGGAAGCGGCAATACCAATTACCAGGTCAGCGGCCTGTATGCCCTGCGCCTGCAGATCGAGCCAGGCGGCTTCGGTACTGTCTTCGGCAAATTCCACGGCTTTGCGTATGGCCGTATCGCCACCGGCAATAAGTCCGCTTACGCGTCCTTGTTCCAGGCCGTAGGTAGGGGGCAGTTCGCTGGCATCTACAATGCCGAGGCGGCCGCTGGTACCTGCCCCGATATAAAATACGCGCCGGTTGGCCCGCAGGGTTTCGTAAAAGCAACGGGCCAGGGCCTCTATCTGTGGTATGCTTTTTTCTACGGCGGCAGCCACAGATTGATCTTCGCGGTTTATGCCCCGCAGCAGTTCTTCGAAGCCCAGGTTTTCGAGATTGCGGTAGCCGCTGTCCGACTCGGTTATGCGCGTCATGCCTGTGTTTTTTTCGGTATCCATTTTTCGAAGCGTTCCGCTCCGGCTGCTTTACGGCTGGTAAGGGCAATATCGGCTACTTCCTTCATGTCGCTTACATAATGGAAGCGCAATCCTTCCAGGTATCCGGCCTCAATTTCGCGAATGTCTTTACGGTTCTTTTCGCACAGTATAATGTCGCTTATGCCGCCGCGTTTTGCCGCCAGTACCTTTTCCTTTATACCACCTACGGGCAGCACTTCGCCCCGCAGGGTTATTTCGCCGGTCATAGCCAGTTTGTTTTTTACCAGGCGCTGTGTATAAGCAGAGGCAATGCTGGTGAACATGGTAATACCGGCCGAAGGGCCGTCTTTAGGCGTAGCCCCTTCGGGAACATGGATATGGATATTGGTGTGATCGAAAATACGTGGATTAAGTCCGAAATCTTCGGCTTTGCTTTTAAAATATTCCATGGCCAGCAGGGCACTTTCTTTCATTACATTGCCCAGGCTTCCGGTAAGTGTAAGTTTGCCGCGTCCGCGGGTAACCAGGCTTTCTACATACAGTATATCGCCGCCCACGGGTGTCCAGCCTAAGCCAGCCACAACACCGGCGAACTGGTTGCCGATGTATTTTTCGCGTCCGTAGGGCGGGCCCAGTATTTCTTCGAGCAAAGCCGGGGTAAAAGACCGGGGAATTCCTTCATCGGCTGCTTTCTGTACAGCCACATAGCGGGCTACAGAGCCTATTTTACGTTCCAGGTTACGCACACCGCTTTCGCGGGTATAATTTTCAATAATAAACTCAAAATTGGCTTTGTTCAGCTTCAGTTCACTCTTTTTAAGTCCGTTTTCGGCAGCTTGTTTTTTAAGCAGGTGCTGTCCTGCAATTTCTGTTTTTTCTTCGGTACTGTAGCCGCTCAGCTGTATTATTTCCATACGGTCGAGCAGGGCAGGCTGTATACCGGCCAGGCTGTTGGCCGTGGCAATAAAAAACACCTTGCTCAGGTCGTAATCCAGATCGAGGTAATTGTCGTGGAAGCTCGTGTTTTGTTCGGGGTCCAGCACCTCGAGCAGCGCCGAGGACGGATCGCCCTGGAAAGAGCTGCTTACCTTATCCAGCTCGTCGAGTATAAAAACCGGGTTAGAGCTTTTTACCTTTTTTATATTCTGTATAATACGGCCGGGCATGGCACCTATATAGGTTTTGCGGTGTCCGCGTATCTCGCTCTCATCTTTCAGTCCGCCCAGGGCTACTCTTACATATTTACGGCCCAGGGCTTCGGCCACCGATTTGCCCAGCGAGGTTTTTCCCACACCGGGAGGGCCAACCAGGCAAAGGATCGGCGCTTTCATATCGCCTTTCAGCTTTAATACGGCCAGGTGTTCAATAATACGTTTCTTAACCTTGTCCATACCAAAATGGTCGCGATCCAACACGGCGCGGGCCTTTTTAAGATCGAAGCTGTCTTTGGTATATTCGTTCCAGGGGAGTTCCAGCATCAGTTCCACATAGTTAATGCTTACCCCGTAATCGGGCGAGGCCGGGTTGGTACGTTCCAGTTTGGCAATTTCTTTCCCGAATACTTCCTGTACTTCGGGTCCCCATTTTTTATGACTGGCTTTTTCGCGCAGGGCCTCAATTTCCTGCGAGGTGCCTTCGCCCAGCTCTTCCTGTATCTGGCGCATCTGCTGGTGCAGAAAATAGTCGCGCTGCTGTTTGTCTATATCGGTTTTTACTTTGGAACGTATCTGGTTCTTAAGTTCCAGTATCTGCAGTTCGCGGGCCAGTATTTCCAGCACTTTCATTGCACGTTCGCGTATGTCGCTCAGTTCCAGTATGGCCTGCTTTTCTTCTACCGTGGCATTCATATTACTGCTCACAAAATGGATCAGCAACGATGCATCTTCTATATTCTTTATGGCAAAACTGGCTTCCGTAGGTATTTCAGGCGATTGCTCAATAATCTGTACCGCATGCTCTTTAAGGGTGGTAAAAAGTGCCTCAAATTCCTTATCGCCCGGCTGCGGACGTTTTTCTTCCGGCAGGCGGAAACTGGCCGTAATATATGGCGTGTCGCTCAGCTCCTGCAGCATTTCCATTTTACGTTTGCCCTGTATAATGCAGGTAGTGCTGCCGTCGGGCATCTTCAGCATCTTCAGTATCTGGGCAACGGTGCCGGTTTTGTTCAGGTCGCTGAACTGGGGATCTTCAATATTAATATCTTTCTGAGCCGTAACACCTATAAGTTTGCGGCCCTTATTGGCATCCTGTATAAGCCGTATCGACTTGTCGCGCCCTACCGTAATCGGAATTACCACACCCGGGTAAAGCACGGTGTTGCGCAGGGGTAATATAGGAAGCGCCTCCGGCAGATCTTCCATACGTATATAATCGTCACCTTCACTCGTCATTAAAGGAATCAGGTCTGCATCGTCGTCCTGCATATCGGCAAATGCCATTTTGTCCATTATTTCAAATTTCATCTCGCGTAAATATAATAAATGCGCCATTTTGTCGCTTACTGCTCGCAAAACGGGCCGTTTTTTAATTCGTTTACCTTAAACAATTACAATGCCAGTGCCAAACAATTGTTTTGCTTATGCCTGCATTTGTTTTCTTTATACCGAACCGCTGTCTTTTTTGTATTTTTGCACCCTGTTGCAGTTAAGCGGAAGTCCGGGATCTGAGGTATGCAATACTAAGGCAGTAGCTGTATAATCTTTATTTTTAGTTAAGGATATATCAAACGGCCGTATGCTCCGTATAAAATATTGTAACTTCGCTGTAATTTTATGAAAAGACATATTGTATTTATCTGTTTGTTCATTGTTCCGTTCCTTGCCCTGCTGCCGCTTCGTGCCCAGCAGCTGAACCATACCGACAGCAAGGGGATGAAGCAGGGCCTGTGGAAAACCTATTATGCAGGTGGCAGCACCCTTAAAAGCGAAGGTACTTACAAGAACAATAAACCTCTGGGTATGTTCAGGCTGTACTTCGAAACGGGTACGCTCAAAGCCGAAATGAATTACAGGGAAGATTTTAAAACCTGCGACGCCGTTTTGTACGACAGCCTGGGCCATAAAATGGCCGAGGGTAAATATATCGACCGCAAGAAGGAAGGCGAATGGAAGTATTATTCCGAAGAAACAGGTCTTGTACGCTCCGTGGAGAATTATAAAGCGGATGTGCTGAACGGACCCTATAAGGTGTACTACCGCGATACGGCAAAGGTACCTGCCGTAATGGAAGAAGGTATATATGTGGCCGGTAAGAGGGAAGGCCAGGTAAAGCAATATTACAGCGACGGAAAGCCGCACAGCACGTTTACCTATAAAGCAGGTGTGGCCTGTGGCCCTGTGGTATATTATTACCCCAGCGGAGCCAAACAGGTACAGGGGCAGCACGACGAGGCCGGAAAACGCCACGGTATGTGGATAAAATACGACGAAAAAGGTGTACCCAAAGATAAACTGGAATACCGGCACGGAAGTGCGCAGGGAAAAGATCTGAAATTAAATATGGTTCCTGAAAAACCGATACAAGTAAATACACCCGATGGGATCAAAGAGTAGAGTGTTAGTGGCCATGAGCGGCGGCATCGACAGCAGTGTTACGGCACTGATGCTGCACGAACAGGGTTACGAAGTAATAGGCGTTACCATGAAAACATGGGACTATGCCAGCTCCGGAGGCGAACGTAAAACCACCGGCTGCTGCAGCCTTGACGATATTAACGATGCACGTGCACTGGCCGTGGATAAAGGTTTTCCGCATTTTATAATAGATATCCGTGAGGAATTTGGCGATTATATAATTGATAATTTTACCACAGAATATCTTGCGGGTCGTACTCCAAACCCCTGCGTACTTTGCAATACACACATAAAATGGGATGCCCTGCTGAAACGTGCCAATAAGCTCGACTGCGAATTTATTGCTACCGGGCACTATGCCAATGTACGGCAGGAGAACGGACGTTATGTGGTGTCGAAAGGGCTCGATGACAGCAAAGACCAGTCGTATGTACTCTGGGGCTTGTCGCAGGAGGCACTGGCGCGTACCCTGCTGCCGCTGGGGAAATTCCGTAAGACCGAAATACGGCAGATGGCCGAAAATTATGGCTATACAGCACTGGCTAAAAAAGGCGAGAGCTACGAAATATGTTTTATCCCCGATAACGACTACCGGGGCTTTCTTAAACGCCGCGTAAGCGGGCTCGAAGAAGAAGTGGCCGGGGGCGATTTTGTGGATACCGAAGGCAATGTACTGGGTAAGCACGAAGGCTATCCCTTTTACACCATAGGCCAGCGCAAAGGCCTGGGCATAGCCCTGGGTAAACCTAAATTTGTAACCCGTATTGTGCCGGAAACCAATACCGTAGTGCTGGGCGATGAAGAAGACCTGGAGACCAGCGAAATTTATATCCGCGACTATAATATGGGCAAACTGGCCCGTATCGAAGAAGGTATGGAAGTGCTGGGAAAAATCCGTTATAAAGACAGGGGAGCTCCCGCACAGCTGTATACCGAAGGTAATATGCTGCGTGCCCGTTTCCTGCAAAAGGTAAGCGCAGCCGCCCCGGGACAGAGTGCCGTGTTTTATGATGGTAATGACGTAGTTGCCGGAGGATTTATTTTAACGTAATTTTGCATTTGCAGAATCATCTTGTATATTTGGATGTTAAATTATAACCGATGCGTATAGTAAAATCCCTGCTGGCAGCCACTGCAGTTCTCGTATTGTTCGCCTGTAACAAGGACAAAGGACCCGACCTGGCCGACAGATCGCTGTATCTGCCCGTTGATATTGGTCACCAGTACGAATACCAGATAGATAGTATGTACTGGACAACCGACTCCAGCGGAACCATATCGTACATGTACCGCGAAACCTACGAAACCGATGTGCCCGACAATACAGGCGGCCTGCAAACCCGCATCAAAACCGAAAGAAGAGGCGGCAATGCGGCAGGTTATACTGTGCTGGGATACGATTATATTCAGAAATATTACAACAAGAATCAGAAAGAATGGACGGTAGAGCTGCTTAAGAGTAATATTAAGTACATTCTGCTGCTGGCCCCGATCGAGAATGGCGACAGCCTGAACCGGAATGCCAAAAACCTGATGCTGCCACAGTACTGGACAGCCACACTTATCGAAAAAAGCGCCTCCTACGGCGGAAAAAGTTACCCGCACACACTTACGCTTATCGAGCGCGAGCAGAGCGACAGTATTTATACCATCGTAAACAAAGAGGTATATGCACACAATGTTGGCCTTGTTTACAAAGAAGATACCTACCTGAAAGGAAAAACCAATGTAAACAACTGGCAGAATATACCGGTAGAACAGCGGATAGAACTTGGATATAAGTATACCAAGGAGCTTAAGACCCATGAAGATCTCTACTAAAAATATAAAGAGAGAGGCCATCGTACTGATGGTCTTTTTTGTTTTAGCTGCCATTGCCTGCAGAAAGAAGGAAACTTCCGGGTACGATATAGGCGAGGCCTATTTCCCGCTTAAGAAAGGCAGCTACATTGTGTATGCGGTAGACAGTACCTGGTACGACGATTTTTCGCTCGATACCATACAGAAAATATACCAGCTTAAAGAACGCTGCGATACCCTTTTCGAAACAGCCGAAGGCAAAACTGCCATGCGCATCGAACGTTTTCGCAGGCTGCAGGCCGGCGACGAATGGGGTGCTCCCCGTATATACTGGGCCTATACCGAAAACGGCTACGCCATAAAAGCCGAAGAAAACCTGCTGTATGTAAAGCTGCAGTTTCCTGTAAAAAAAGGTACTACCTGGAATATAAACCGCTTTAATTTCCTGAACCAGGAAGATTTTCGTATCGAAAAGGCAGATGTAGATACCAGTATTAACGGTATACTGTTCGACTCTTCTGCATTTGCCATAAGCAGGGCCTCGTACGAGTCTAAAATTGATAAATACCGGCATATGGAAGTATATGCCCGTAACATAGGACTTATTTACCGCGAATATATTAAGGTAGATTCCGTTTACCGCGATAAGGTGGGTTCCGATACCAATAACCTGCCGGTAATGGATAAGATAAAAAAAGGTTACGTGTACCGGCAGGCCGTGCTGGAATGGGGGCAGGAATAGAAAAAAGAGAATTTAGAGTGTTTATTCACTTTTTTTAGAGTTATCTAAGAGATTTTAAGTATCTGTTTTGCTCTGTTCTGCGTTATAAAATATACAGAACTCTACACGTTATGAAAAAATTACAACACACTGTTTCTCTTGGCCTGTTTTTGCTGTTGCTTGCCTGCGGCCAGCGCCCTGTTGCGGGCCTTCCCGAGGTGTCGCCGGTATTGCCTGGTGTTTCGGTATTTGCAAAGATCGAAGCACCGGCCCTGCCTTTTTCGCTGCAGCCTGAATCGTTTACGCTGAATGCAGGTAAAAGCTCCGAAATTATTACCGCCCGTGGCAGTAAAATTCTTATCCCCGAAGACGCCTTTACCTATGCCGACGGCTCGCCGCTGACGGAACCTGTGCAGCTGGAGCTGAAAGAGGCGCATTCCCAGGCCGAGATCATGCTCATGGGTGTGCGTATGACTTATAATGTGGGCGGAAAGGAATGCCCTTTCGAATCGGCAGGTATGATCGATATAAAAGGAAAAAGCCGCTCGGGTAAAGAAGTACGTATACGTAAGGGAAAACAGCTTACCCTTAAGGTACGCTCGGCAAAACCGGATAACGATTATAACTTTTACCGCTTCGATAAGGTAAAAGGCGAATGGATGGAAGAGGCACAGGCGCTCGACCCTGAAAAGGAAGAACCCGCCCCGGAGAAAACACTCCGTACAGCAGGATTTAACGAGCCGGTATACGATTTTAAGGTGGATGTAAGCAATGTAGACCGGCTCAATGGTTACTTCGGCGTAATGTGGCAGGCTGCAACTCCCTCTAAACGCTTCGATAGCGAAACGGAAAAACAGCTCACCGCCACGCGCTGGGATCGCATAGAGGTAGTATCCGATAAAGAAAAGGCCGGTAAATATGAGCTCCGCTTCCTTAAGGGGCAGACCAAAATTATGGTAGATGCTGTTCCGGTGCTGCGCGGTAACGCAAAACAATCGCTGCAGAAAGCCGTAGCACAGGATAAACAGAAGAGCAACAACGCAACGTTTATGCGTACGGCCAGGGTTTCGGAATTTGGTTTGTATAACTGCGACCGTTATATACAAAACAATGAGGCTGTTCTGGCCCGGGCCACACTCAGCTTTCGCGGACTCCAAACCCTGCCTCCGGCATTTAATGTGTACCACCTGGTCGATTCCCGTATTATTCTGCCCCTTAACCCCGATGGTGCTGCACTCTCTTTTAATTATGTGCCGTCCGAAGCAAACCGACTGGTAGCCGTAAGTGCCGATGGTGTCGTATGGTCGGTACGGGGCAGCGATTTTAACCGGGCAACGGCCGAGGCTGCTAAGCCGGCATTTACCTTTGCAAAGGAAAGTAATGTAAAAGATGCAGATGCCCTGCAACAGTTTCTGTTAAGTATATAAAGCCTATGCATGTGTTCCGATGGCTCCTGTTATGGCTTTGCTGTACTCCTCTGTTTGCGCAGGCCCCGCCCTATTTGCCGGTAAAAAAAGGCGATAAATGGGCTTATGCCGATACCAATGGCGTAGTGCGCACGGGGTTTGTTTACGACTTTGCTTCTGAATTTGCAGCTACCGGCTTTGCCAGCGCAGGTAAAGACGGAGGTATGCTGTTGCTCGACTCCCGTCTTCAGGAACTGGGTTATCCCCAGGCCGAATTGATACTTCCGCTCAGTAAAAACCTGCTATGGACTATACAGGACAACCGGTCGGTACTGGAAAACCTGGACGATGGCCGGCGTATAGAAGGTATAGAGGGTATTCAGTACGTGAATAATGCCAATCCGCAGCTGCTGCTGGCCCGTAACGGCCTGCAGTATCTGTATGATATGGATATGCAGCCGCTTACGGAGCAAGGTTATGCCCAAATAATGCCCTGGCGGCAGGGATTGTATATGGCAGGCCGCGAAAATGCCTGGGCATTGTGCTCGGAGGACGGGCGGCAGCTTTGCGATACCGTATACAGCAGCTTTGAACTGTACCCGGGCAATATGTTTGTTGCGCTGGACAGCGGGTACCGTAAAATGCTTTATCATACTACCCGGGGTCTGCTGCTGCAGTATGAGGCAGATTATATAGAACTGAGCACAGGCTTTGTGGTAGCTACCGATCAGGCCCGCACCTATGCGCTTATACTGGCTGCCGACAGCTCTGTAAGCGTGGATACATCGGGTTATATCTTTGCCAGCGGGGAGGCGGCCTGCCTGCTTGTGAAACCGGGCGGCGAAAAAGTTCGTGTGCTCGATACCAATGCACGTCTGCTGTTGCCCCTGCGCTACGACGAAGTAAGCCCCGCCGCTGAAGGTTTTTATGTAAGAAACGGAGATATGTGGGGCTTTTGCCTGCCAGGTAGCAACGAACTTTTTCCCTGTGTGTATAACGAGTTTCATCTGTTCGGAAGGGCTGCCGTAACCTCGGTACTCCGCAACGGTAAGCTGGGCATTGTAAATACAAGAGGCCAGGTGTTGTTTAAGCCGGAATATAACGAAGTGGTATTTGGCCCCGGCCGCACACTTGCACGTCTTAAAAAGGGCAACTCGCTGTATGTGGCTTCTTTCGACGATGCAGGGAACTGTACCGATGTTACAGACTATACAAATGTAATTACCATAGAGGCCGGCGCAATAGGTGGTGAAACATTCCGGGCCGGGAGAGCACCACAGAGCCGTAACTCTGGCAACAGGCCGGGAGTCGATTTTATTTTGAGGGATAACGGGTACTGGAAATTTGTATATGCCAGGGGCTGGGGCTTTTTTTCGCATACGGGCGATACACTTCTTAAGCCCCTGTATAGCCGTGTAGATACCCTTAATGCATACCTTACCCGCGTGTACGACTCGGCAGGTAATCAGGAAGTACTGGGTGGAGGCGGACTTAAAATACGGCTGGACGGGTTTTGTGCCCTGGTAGACGAACGCAGCAGCCGTCTTGTTCTGCGCCCCGGATACCTGCATATACGCCTGCTGGGTTCAAAAGTGCTGGCCTACGAAAGCGACTTCCGCGTATGGGTGTTAGATCCTGAATCGCGCAGCTACTCTAACCGTCTTAAAGGGCCTTTTATGTATGTCGATTTTAACGATCGTACGGGTAAGATACGTGCAGCACTTAAAGGCAGTATGAAAACCGAATGGCGCCCCTGCTATGCACCAAATAAGGAACACGGGGCATGGGATATCATCTCTCCCTTTCCTTACCGGGCAATGCCACAGGGAGCTACAGGCAGCAGCTCTAATTACAGGGTAACCCTTAACAATGCCGAATGGCAATACCTGGACCCCGACCTGGAAGCGCTGGCAACCCCGGGAGTGCGCTACCGTTTTATCGGTAACGACGTACAGGGCTATCATACCTTTGTAGATATGCAGAATAAATGGGGTGTGCTGGACGATACCGGGGCTGTGTTGCTTTCGGGTTTCGACGAACTGCATATACTCGACGGGCAAAACGGCGATAAACCTGTTTTTGTGGCCTATAAAAGGCAAAGCTCCTGGCATATGGTACAGCTGCAGAACGGTACCATGCGTTCGGAGCCTGACTGGCGCAGCCTGGAATACAGTGGCGAACATATTTTCCGGGCCGTTACACATAAACGCAAAACCGTGTTCCTGAATGCCGTGTCGGGCACCGAAAGCGAACCGCTGGATCTGCTGAACGCCGGCCCCTGCACCGAAGGTAAAATAACCATGCGCGACCGCAACGGCTGGTTCTGGGGCGATGCCGCCGGCAATAATACCATTGCTGCCCGCTTTGTAAAACTGCGGCCTTTTTCGGACGGACTTGCCGCCGTGTATAAGGATGGCCGCTGGGGATATGCCAATGCATCGGGAAATATGCGTATCGGTTTTAAATACAACGAAGCAGAACCTTTCCGTAAAGGTTTGGCCGTTGTAAGCTTAAAAGGTGGGAAAGCCCTTATCGATACGGCCGGTGTTTATGTGTATAAACCCATATATAGCGATGTGCGGTATTATCCGCAAAACGGCCATGTATTGCTGAACCGTAACGGCCGCTGGCAGGTATGGAGCACACAGGGGCAAAAGCTCTGCAGCGAAAGTTTTGGCCGGGTATTGCAGGCCGACAGTACCTGCACTGTTTTGCAGGATGAGGGTATAAATACCATTGTAACGAAAAACGGTACAATGCTGCGGCTGGAAAAAGGTACCGATCTTAAAGAGGGCTTTTCGGAAGGCTGGTGCATTATTAAACAAAAGGGACTTTATTATTATATGGATACAAGCGGCACCCTGCGGCCACAGGCTTATACATATGCCTGGCCTTACTCGCAGGGCAGAGCCTTTGTTTCCACAGCAGCTGGCCGGCTTTTAATGCTGGATGCAAACGGCAAGGCAATCCCTGATTTTTCGGTGGATATCCGCTTCCGGCCCCAGATGTCGGTATCGGCATTTGAGTCGGGAATAGCAACGCTTGATGATGGAGTAAGGGTGCATTTCTTTTCGCGCTTTGGAAAGGAAATAAGTTTCCCCACACAGTCGTTATCGGGTATAAAACGCCTGGGGAATTTCTGGCTGGTAAAAAACAACGGGCATTACGGTATACTGTCGAAATACGGGCACACCATTTACCCAATGGTATTCGATAAGGCATCAGCCACGGGTGCCGGAGGCCATACCGTACTCGGATCAGAATTTGTTGCGGGTGTGTATAATCATAAAGGCGAAGAAATACTGCCCCCGGAATGTACCTCTCTCTCTTTGCTGAACAACACTTTTATACGTGTGCTTATTCACAATAAGCTGGTATGGCTGCGCCGTTCGGGCGGTATTCTGTGGGACGAAAGGACGGCTGTACCCGAATAGCGCCTGTTTTTTCATATCTTTGATGTAAACAGTATTACAGCATGAAGAATAAGTGTATGTACTTTATTGCCGCACTGGTGTTTATGGCCGGTACCGCCTTTGCTCAGAAAAGCGAAGAACCGGCTGTACTCAAAAAGTATGTGGTTTTCTTTAAAGACAAGGCCAATTCGCCGTATTCCACAGCTGCCCCGGAACAGTTCCTGTCGCAGCGGGCTATAGAACGCCGCCAGAAAAGCGGTATTACCGTGGATGAAACCGATCTGCCGGTAAACGCTGCATATATTAAACAGGTTACCGATCTGGGTTTTACCTACATAAACAAAAGCAACTGGAGCAATTCTGTAATGGTAAGCTCCCAGAACGATAAACTGCTGAAAAAACTGCAGAAACTGCAGCCTGTAGCCGAAGTAAAAGAGGTGTACAGCGTGGCTGCGGTTAAAAAAAATCAGTCCCCGGTACTGATGCAGAAATCCGAAAGTTCGGTGAAAGCACAGCAGAAAGGTGCAAATATACAGGATGCCACCCTGCTGGATTATGGCCAGAGTATAGACCAGGTAGGCATGATTGGTGTAGATTACATGCATAGCAAGGGCTACACAGGCGAAGGCCTTATTATTGCCGTACTCGACGGTGGCTTTTATAAAGTAAACGAACTGCCGGCTTTTCAGAGTCTGCGCGAGAATAACCAGATACTTCGTACCTGGGATTTTGTGGCGAACGAAGAGTCGGTATACGAAGATAATCCGCATGGCATGTCGGTACTTTCCTGTATGGCAGGTTATGTTCCGGGCCGCCTTATAGGCACGGCTCCCGGAGCACATTTTTACCTGCTGCGTACCGAAGATGCCGGTTCCGAAACCCTGGCCGAGGAGTATAACTGGGAGGCCGCAGCTGTATGGGCCGATAGTGCCGGTGCCGATATTATAAACAGTTCGCTGGGTTATACCAAATTCGATAATAACATCGGCAGTCATACCTACCAGGATATGGACGGTAATACCACCGTGGTTACCCGTGCAGCCGATATGGCGGCACGTAAGGGTATTTTTGTGGTAAACAGCGCCGGTAACGAGGGCAGCAGCCCCTGGCGCTATATAGGCGCCCCCGCCGATGGCGACAGTGTGCTGGCCATAGGCGCTGTAAAGGCCGACCGTACCATTGCCAGCTTCAGTTCCCGCGGTCCATCGTACGACGGTCGGGTAAAACCCAATGTATGTGCTATGGGGCAGGGTACCCTGGTGTCGCTCAGCAGTGGCGATGTGGGGGCCAGCAACGGAACTTCTTTCAGCGGGCCGGTAATTGCCGGGGCTGTGGCTACCCTGTGGCAGGCCAATCCGCAGGCTACCAATATGCAGCTGTACGAAGCCATACAGCGCAGTGCCGACCGTTATAATACACCCGGTGGCGATTATGGCTATGGCATCCCCAATTTTGGTTATGCCGATATGCTGCTCAAAAACATGAAAAGCGAAGAGGCCTACAACGACCAGAAGATTATGGTGTACCCCAACCCGAACGATGGCACCCTGCTGTATTTCGATTTTTTTGCAAAGAAAGAGAGCGAAATCATTATCGAGGTTTCCGACCTTCAGGGACGCGTACTGCAATCGCAGGCCCGTAAAGTGCTGGGTAATACCATGAATATTATTCCCGTAAACCTGCTGGGCACTATGGCACAGGGAACCTATGTACTTACCGTACGCGACGGAAATACCCGTTTTACATCCAAGTTCCTGAAACAGTAATGCACAATATGTGATACAATAAACAGCGGGCGGTAGCGGAAAGGCTGCCGCCTTTTTTGTTACTGCTCCCCTAAACCGGTGAAAAAAAGCAGCTATGTAAAAGCACTCTTTTTACGCCGTACCTTTGTAATATGAAACTGAGCGATGCCGCTTTGCAGAATATTCAGCCCCAGCTTACAGCCTGCATTACATGCAGCTGCGAGAAGAAAAAGGACTGCTGCAAAAAATATAAAAAAGGAAAGCGCTGTAAAAAGTGCCCCGATCACTAAGATAATGCAGTGTGCGCCTGTGCATACTCTTTATAAACGGCCGTAATACCCTCGCGCAGGGATATAGAGGCCTTCCAGCCAAGAGCATGCATCTTGCTTACATCCATTAATTTACGCGGAGTGCCGTCGGGTTTAGAGGCATCGAATACCAGTTCCCCTTCAAAGCCGGTTATTTCTTTTACCAGCAGGGCCAGGTCTTTTATGGAAATATCTTCCCCCACCCCTATATTAAGCCAGTCGCTGCCATTGTATTGTTCCATCAGGAACAGGCAGGCTGCGGCCAGGTCGTCTACATGCAAAAATTCGCGCAGAGGTGCGCCGCTGCCCCAGATGCTTACCGAAGCTGCCTTGCTGATCTTTGCCTCGTGAAATTTGCGAATGAGCGCCGGTAATACATGCGAGTTATTCAGGTCGTAATTATCGTTGGGCCCGTACAGGTTGGTAGGCATAGCCGAAATAAAATCGCAGCCGTACTGTTTACGGTAGTTCTCTACCAGTTTAATCCCTGCAATTTTGGCAATGGCATAAGGCTCATTGGTATATTCCAGTTCACCGCTAAGCAGGTACTCTTCTTTCAGCGGCTGCGGGGCCATTTTGGGATAAATGCAGGAAGAGCCCAGGAACAGCATTTTTTTTACACCGTAAACATGAGATGCGTGAATGGCATTGGCCTCAATCATCAGGTTCTGGTACAGGAAATCGGCCCGGTAGGTATTATTGGCCATAATGCCACCTACTTTGGCGGCTGCCATAAATACATATTCGGGGCGGTTTTGTTCGAACCAGCTGTGGGTTTGCTGCTGCGAGCTTAGGTCCAGCTCCTTGGAAGAGGGTGCCAGAATATTTGTGTAGCCTTTGGCACGCAGGGCACGTACAATGGCCGAGCCTACCATTCCGCGGCCGCCGGCCACGAAGATACGGGCATTTTTATCGGAAAGATTACTCATGATAGTTCAATACTTTGTACCCTCCGGATATGAGGTATTTATCTCTGCGGAACAGGTTTACGTCGCTCTGTACCATATCTTTTACCAGTGCGGGCAGGTCGTATTCCAGTTCCCAGCCTAACTGTGTGCGGGCCTTGGTAGGGTCGCCGATGAGCAGGTCTACTTCGGTAGGCCGGAAATAATGAGGGTCTACCTGTATTACTACCTGGCCTGCGGGCAGCTGAAATTCGGGCAGACTGCATTTTACCACGCGGCCGGTTTCCTGTGCGCCTTCGCCGCTGAATTCGATTTCGATGCCAATCTCGGCAAAAGCCATTCGGGCAAATTCGCGTACCGATGTGGTAATACCGCTGGCTATTACAAAATCTTCGGGTTTATCCTGCTGCAGCATCAGGTACATGGCCTTTACGTAGTCTTTGGCATGGCCCCAGTCGCGTTGTGCGCTCAGGTTCCCCAGAAACAGGCAGCTTTGCAGCCCCATACCTATTTTGGCTACGGCCCGGGTAATTTTCCGGGTAACAAACGTTTCGCCGCGCAGGGGCGATTCGTGGTTGAACAATATGCCGTTTACGGCGTATATATTATAAGCTTCGCGGTAGTTTACGGTTATCCAGTAAGCATACAGTTTGGCGCAGGCATAGGGCGAACGGGGGTAGAACGGGGTACTTTCGCGCTGCGGAATTTCCTGTACCAGTCCGTACAGCTCGGAGGTAGATGCCTGGTAAATACGGGTTTTGCCGGTAAGCCCCAGCAGGCGTACAGCTTCCAGTATACGCAGTGTGCCTATGCCATCTACATTGGCGGTGTATTCGGGTGTATCGAAGCTTACACGCACATGACTCATGGCGCCCAGGTTATATATTTCGTCGGGCTGTACTTCCTGTATAATGCGGGTCAGGTTCATACTGTCGCTCAGGTCGCCGTAATGCAGGCGAAAGCGCACTCCTGGCTCGTGCAGGTCCTGGTACAGGTGATCGATACGTTCTGTATTAAAAAGCGAACTTCTACGTTTAATGCCATGCACTTCGTATCCTTTTTCCAGCAGAAATTCTGCCAGGTATGCACCGTCTTGTCCTGTTATTCCTGTTATTAAGGCTTTTTTCATAGAAGAAATTTGCTGCTAAAGTACAAAAGCGTTATGGTTATGAGGGTTAAAACCTGCCTAAAACGGGTTAATCCCGTTTACGGTGGTATATTTAAAACTTAATTTCTGTTCGGGGAATATGTATTTAAAAGCGCTCTGTGCCATCAGTGCCCCTTCGTGAAAGCCGCATAATATAAGCTTCAGTTTGCCGGGGTAGGTATTTATATCACCTATGGCATATACGCCGGGTATATTGGTAGAATAATCTTCGGTATTTACCTCAATGGCATTCTTGTCGATCTGCAGTCCCCAGCCGGCAATCGGCCCCAGTTTCGGACTCAGCCCAAACAGTGGTATCAGGTTATCGGCTTCCAGGGTTAACGTTTCCCGGTTTTTATCTTCAATATCTACCGAGCGCAGTATTCCGTTACCATTAACGGCGGCAATATTGGCATCCAGTATAAGTTTTATGCGTCCTTCTTCGCTCAGGCGAAAAACTTTTTCCACACTGTCGGGTGCTCCGCGGAACTCGCGGCTGCGGTGTACCAGGGTAAGTTCGGCGGCAATGTCCGATAGATGAATGGCCCAGTCGAGCGCACTGTCGCCACCGCCGGCCAGCACTACTTTTTTGTTGCGGAAATCTTCCGGGTTCAGTACCATATATTCCACACCTTTGCCTTCGAACAGCTCCAGGTTGCGGGCATTGGGTCTGCGTGGTTCAAAACAGCCAAGTCCGGCGGCAATTACCACCGCTTTGCAATGGATATGTTCGTTCCTGGAGATAATGAGTTCAAAGCTGCCGTCTTCGTTTTTCTTTAGTTCTTCTACCCGCTGGCCCAGTGTAAAGGTAGGGTTAAAGGGTTCTATCTGCTTCATCAGGTTATCTACCAGTTCGCCGGCTAATACGGAAGGGTACCCGGGAATATCGTAAATCGGTTTTTTGGGATAGATTTCACTCAGCTGTCCGCCCGGCTGGGGCAGATAATCTACCAGGTGGCAGCGCATTTTAAGCAATCCGCATTCGAATACGGCAAACAGACCTACCGGTCCGGCTCCTATAATGCATATATCGGTATGTATCATTGTATTTGTAAAAATAAGTGGTGTTTACTATGCTTCGTATGGGTATTGGTCGTTCAGCCATTTAATATTGCATCCCAGGCTGGGCATTTCGCCGGCCGGAGGATTGGCACCGCTGAGCAGGGCATCTGCGGCGCGGCGCAGGTCTTCGCCTGTAGGTGGCAGGTTGTTTTTATGATTGCTCTGGTCGAAACGGCCCCGGTAAAAAGAGCGCAGATCGGCATCGAACAGAAAAAAATCCGGAGTGCAGGCCGCAAAGTAAGCTTTAGCCACTTCCTGCGAGGCATCGTACAGGTATGGAAACCCGAAATTTTTCTCCAGGGCCAGTTCTTTCATGCGTTCGGGGGCATCCTGTGGATATTTTATAACATCGTTACTGCTGATGGCAATAACCGATATACCCAGTTGTTTATAATATGCGGCTTCGCTCAGCAGTTTGTTCAGTATATGCAGCACATAAGGGCAGTGGTTGCACATAAATACCAGCAGTGTGCCTTTTTCGCCACGGAGCTGGTTCAGTGAATATGTATTTCCCGAAACCGTATCGGGAAGCAGGAAGTCGGGGGCTTTTGTACCTGCCGGGAGTGGAATGGTTGCGGTAGCGGCCATGAAAATTTTTGTGCAAAGTTACAAAATAAGCATATTGCCGGGGGATAAGTAAATCTTATGGGGCAACAGTTTCTGCCGATTTATGCTGCTTTGCACACTGCTGTTCATATACAGCGCTTAAGGCATACGGGTACAGATTAAATTTGGTTGCACAACAAACAATAAAAAGATTAAAGAATCGTTAAAATGCATTCAGTCCAAACCAGAAAAGGTTGAAAGATAAGATGGGGCATAAGCTCAGGAATTTCATTTTTTTTTAGAGATTTGCGACTGAGAAATAGTAGAGTTTGTAGATGATAACACATCTGAAAGGCAATATTGACGAGGTCTCGCCGGCTCATGTCGTGCTTGATTGCGGGGGTGTGGGCTATTTTGTCCATATCACGCTCAACACGTTTTCGAAGCTTAAGGATCTGAAAAACGCCCAGGTATTTACGCAGCACATTGTGCGCGAAGATGCCGAAATGTTATTTGGCTTTGCTGATAAGATTGAGCGTGAGATGTTTCGTTTGCTTACCGGGGTTTCGGGTATTGGTCCGGCCTCGGCACGCATGATATTGTCTGCCATGACTCCCGAAGAGGTACAGCGCAGCATTTCGCACGGCGATGTACGTGCTTTCAGATCCGTTAAGGGTATCGGTGAAAAATCGGCCCAGCGGATCATTATAGATCTCCGGGACAAAGCCGGATCGCTGCAGCCAGACCTAAATCCTGCTCCTGCCGGAAGTGCCGGAGCCGTTAAAGCCGAAACACTGGCCGCCCTTATCGCCCTCGGTTTTGCCAGACCGCAGGCCGAAAAAGCCATTGATAAAGCACTTGCCGATGCCACCAATGCCGATAGTACCGAAAAACTCTTAAAAGTCACCCTAAAATTCCTGTGATTTCTTCTGTGAAAATGTTTCCAAAACTCATAGCCCTGTGCATTCTGTCATTGTCGATTATGTCAGTGAGGGCACAAACACCTGTCGATTCATTACCTTATCCGCTTACGCCTGAAAATGCCGGATCGGGTGGGGTGTATATGAACGACCCTTCGAATGTGACCGAAGAAGTGGTGTATAACGAGAGCGATAACAGTTATACCATTATCTATAAGGTAGGTAATAACGAGGTTGGTCGCGAAAAACTCAGCTTCGAAGAATATCAGAAGTACGAGCAGCGTAAGCAGCAGGAGGCTTACTGGCGCGAAAAGGAACAGGCACGCTCTGCCGGCCAGGAAAGTAACAGCCTTATCCCTAAAATAGACCTGGGCGAAAAATTCGGCGAAATTTTCGGAAGCAGTACCATAGATATCCGTCCCAACGGTACCGTAGAACTTATCCTCGGCTACATCGGAAACCGTAACGATAACCCTTCTATCCCCGTAAAACAGCGCCGCGTAGGTAACTTTAACTTTAACCAGAACATACAGCTTGGCGTTACGGGTAAAATCGGCGATAAAATAAACCTGAACACCAATTTTAACACACAGGAGCAGTTTAACTTTAATAATAAAATGAACCTCAAATACGAGGGAAAAGAAGACGATATTATTAAAGTGCTGGAATTCGGTAACGTTTCGCTGCCGCTTAATACCACGCTTATTACCGGAGCACAGAGTATATTCGGGGGTAAAGTAGGTATGCAGTTTGGCCGCCTTACCTTTACCGGTGTGTTTTCGCAGCAGCGCGGCCAGCGCCAGGAAATTAACGTACAGGGCGGAGCCCAGATACAGAAGTTTGAGGTATCGGCCGCCGACTATGAGGCTAACAAGCACTATTTCCTGGGCGAATACTTTAAGCAGAAATACGACGGTGCCCTGCAGAATATGCCCATCGTAAACTCATCGGTACGTATTACACGTATAGAGGTGTGGGTAACCAACCGTATAAACGCCGTGGAAAATGTGCGTAATATTGTGGGTCTGCTTCCGCTGGGCGAAAGCTCCTGGCCCATAAATACAGCTAATGGAACGGCTACCTATCCCGATAATGCCAACCTGCCCTTTTACAGTCCGGCCAGCTGGACCGAAAGTGACCGCAGTACAGTTTCGGGTGCCAAATTCCAGTCGCTGCTGGGTGGCCAGCAGATAGAGCTGCTGAACAATGCCCGCCTGCTGGGCCCTTCGGAATACCAGTTTAACGAACTGCTGGGTTATATATCCCTGAACCAGCCACTGAACTCCGACGAGGTACTGGCCGTAGCCTACCAGTATGTAGGTGCCGATGGCAAACTGCACCAGGTGGGTGAGTTCTCTACCGACCTGCCCGCACCCAGTACCCTTATGCTTAAACTCCTAAAGAGTACAACGCTTAACGTGCATCAGCCCAACTGGGACTGGATGATGAAAAATATTTACCCCCTGGGAGCCTGGCAGGTATCGGAAAAAGATTTTATGCTGCAGGTACTGTACCGCGATGTGGAAAAAGGGGCGCTTATAAACTTCCTGCCCGATCCTGCACTGCCTACCGGCGTAAAGGAAACACCTCTGCTGCGCGTGTTTAACCTGGATCGTCTTAATCCGAATAACGACCAGCAGCCCGACGGCTTTTTCGACTTTATACAGGGTATAACCATACAACCGCAGGGAGGGCGTATTATTTTCCCCGTGCGCGAACCGTTTGGCCAGTATCTTAGGGGCAAGCTGGGCTCACCTGCTTTGGGCGACAAATACGCGTTCGACTCGCTGTATACCACCATACAACCCCTGGCCAAGCTTAATACAGAACGAAACCGTTTTTACCTGGGCGGGCAATACCAGTCGGATGCCAGCTCCGAAATTATGCTGAATGCCATAAACGTGGAAAAAGGTTCTGTTTCGGTAACTGCCGGCGGACAGGTACTGCAGGAAAACGTAGACTATACCGTGGATTATACCCTGGGCCGAGTTAAGATCATTAACCAGAGTATTCTTACTTCGGGTGTGCCTATTAAGGTAAGCATGGAAACCAACGAACTGTTTAACCAGCAGCAGAAAAGGCTGATGGGCGGACGGGTAGATTACAGGCTGAACAAGAACCTTGTATTCGGTGGTACCATTATGAACCTGATGGAGCGCCCCTTTACACAAAAGGTAAATATTGGCGACGAGCCTATCAATAATACCATTTATGGTTTCGATATAGCCTATAACAAAGAGGCTCCATGGCTTACACGCCTCATCGACAAAATACCCGGTATAAATACCAAGGCTCCGTCGCGCATCTCGGCCACGGGCGAGTTTGCACACCTGCTGCCGGGTTATAACAAGGTTATCCGCGATAAGAAGACCATCGACGGGTCGAATAAGGACGACCGCAAAGTGGGTGTTTCGCAGGTAGACGACTTCGAAAGTGCCGAAACCGTACTCGATATACGTAATTTTGTGCCCTGGAAACTGGGTACGGCCCCGCATCACCAGGCCAGCCGTTTTCCGCATGCCGAAAAGTTTAATAACCTGGAGTCGGGCTATGGCCGTGGTTTGCTCAGCTGGTATAATATGGACCCCATCTTCTTCCGCCAGCAGGGTACTCCCAAACCTATATCGCAAAACAAAGATTCACGCTCTAACAATTACGTGCGCGAAGTACGCCAGACCGAGCTTTTCCCCAACCTGCAGCTGCCTCCGGGCCAGCAACCCAACCTGCCCATACTGGATATAAACTTTTACCCCAACGAACGGGGGCCTTATAACTTCGATGCTGCAAGTCTTGGTCCCAACGGACGTATACTGGATCCGCGCAAGAGTTTCGGGTCAATGATGCGTCGTGTGGAAACCACCGACTGGGACGGAGCCAACATCGATTATATTGAGTTCTGGCTTATGAACCCCCTCGATGCCGACCTGAAAGAACTGAAGGAGTGGAGTACCGGCGACCCCAATGCCACCAATCTTAACCTGCTGCCCGATGGTGGTGGCGACCTGCTTATACAGGTAGGTAACATGACCGAAGACCTGATGCAGGACGGACACTTTTTCTTCGAAAACGGACTGCAGGCCGGTACTAACGGCTTTATAAACAAAACATCGGTATGGGGTAACTATCCTGGTCAGCAGCTTATTAACCAGAATTTCTCCGGCGAGCCTTCAGAGCGCGAACTGCTCGATGCCGGTTACGACGGGATGATCGATAACGATGAAACTACCAAGTTTCAGCCCTTCCTTACCCAGGCTGCTACGGTAGTTACCGACCAGGCCGCACTTAATGCCATTGTAAACGACCCTTCGGCCGATAACTACCGCCACTATGTAGGAGCTTACAACGACGACCTGAATACACCGGCTCCCGGCGAGTTTATACACGACCGTTACCGCTACTATCAGCGTCCGCAGGGGAACTCACCCGCCGAGAATATTGCCGGCGCCCAGACGCAGATACCCAACTCCGAAGACATCAATAACGATAATACACTTAACCAGAGCGAAAACTATTACCAGTACCGCGTTAGTCTGCGCGAGGCCGACCTGGTGGTAGGGCAGAACTTTATTACCGATGCCCGCGAAACCCAGGTAACAGCTCCCAACGGGCAGGTTAAAAAAGTAATGTGGTACCAGTTCCGTATACCGGTGCGTACACCCAACAAAGAAACCTTCGGTAACATTGCCGACTTCCGCTCTATACGTTTTATGCGTATGGTAATGCAGGGTTTCCCCGATGATGTATTCCTGCGTTTTGGCCGCTTTGAGCTGGTACGGGCCGAATGGCGCCGCTATGCCGGCGACCTGGAAGATCCGGTGCCGCTTATTCCTCCTTCCCAGGACCCCGATTTCAGCGTGTTTACAGTAAACATCGAAGAAAATACCCAGAAGCAGCCTTTCAACTACAAGCTTCCGCCAGGTATTTCGCGCGAGGTAGACCCCTCCAACCCCAACCTGCAGCAGCTAAACGAGCAGTCGCTGGTACTGAACGTAACCAACCTGCCCGATGGTGTGGCTAAAGGGGTGTTTAAAAACTCCAACCTCGACCTGCGTGCCTACAAAACCATGGAAATGTTTATCCATGCCGAAAATGCTGAAAAAGATTACAAACCCGGCGACCTTACCGTATTTGTACGTCTCGGTGCCGACCCCAACGAAAACTATTATGAGTATGAACTGCCCGTAATCTTCTCCGATAATAATGCCGGTGATAAACAGGCTGTTGATAATATATGGCCGCTCGATAACAAGATGCAGATACCACTGCAGGATTTTCCAGAGCTGAAACGCCGCCGTAATCAGCAAACCATTTCGGTTACCCAGCTCTTTACCGAGCTTACCGAAAAAGGGCATCGTATATCGGTGCGTGGTAACCCCAACCTGCGCGATATCAAAACCATTATGATAGGGGTACGTAACCCCTTCCGTACGCTGAATCCCTTCGATCCTACCGATAACGGCGAAGCCAAAGACGCACAGATATGGGTAAACGAACTGCGTGTTACCGATTATTTCGAAAAAGGAGGCTGGGCAGCCGTGGGCCGTTTACAGGCACAGCTGGCCGACCTCGGTAACCTTAATGCCAGTATATCTTACGAAACGGCCGGTTTTGGTTCCATCGACAAAAAACCGCAGCAGCGCGCCCGCGAAAATACACTGTCTATAGACGTAAGTACCAACCTGGAACTGGCCAAGTTTACCCCGCAGAAATGGGGTCTTACCGTGCCCATATTCGTAGGTTATGGTACCAAGATTGCCGTACCACAGTTCGATCCCATACAGGGCGATATCCGTTTCCGTGATGCCTTGTCGGACCTGCCTACAGCCCAGGCCCGCGACTCCCTTCGCGACCGTTCCATAAGCCGTATCGACCGCATTTCCTGGAACCTTACCAATGTGCGTAAAAACCGCACCGGTAATAAAAAGAACGTTATGTTCTGGGATATCGAAAACTTCGACTTTACCTATGCCTACGACGAGGTACGCATCCGCAACTACCAGGTAGAATACGACAATACCAAGAAGCAACGGGCCATAGTAGGTTATACCTTTGCACCTACGGTACCTTACTGGGAGCCGTTTAAAAAGATAAAGACCAAGTCGAAATGGGCACGTATCCTCAAAGATTTTAATGCTACCCTGGTACCTAAGAACTTTGCCTTCCGCAGCGATATACAGCGCGACTTTAACGAGCTGCTCTTCCGTAATAACTCCGATTACGACCTGCTGATGCTGCCGAGCTACCGTAAAAACTATGTGTGGAACCGTACCTACGATTTTAATATAGCCATATTCAAGTCGTTCAATGTTCAGTTCAATGCTATTCAGAATGCCCGTATCGACGAACCGGATGGTAAAACCGATACACCCGAAGAGCGTAGGGAAATCCGCGACCGTTTCTGGCGCCTGGGACGTTCTACCCACTATACACACAACTTTACCGCAACCTATACACTGCCGCTGAGCAAACTGCCGCTTACCGACTGGATGAACATAAGCGGTACCTACGGCAGCAGCTATAACTGGCAAACCGGGCAGCTGCTTCAGGATCCTAATAATCCCGGCTCTCTTTATAAACCCTGGGGTAATACGGTAAGTAATACCAATAATTTTAACCTTACCAGCAATCTTAACTTTACACAGCTTTATAATAAGAGCAATTACCTCAAAAACCTGAATAATCCCAACTGGAAACCTGCTCAGAAAAAGCCGGATCCTTCCAAGCAGGCCAAAAACGGGGAGGAAGAGGGCCGCGAAAACGAAAAATCGCGTAAAGACGATAAAAAACCGAAGGTAAAAGACGTAAAGGCCGAGTTCGAGAATTTTACCTTTAAGAAAGACCGTGCCAAGGTAATTAAACACAAACTGCGCACCGAAAAGGTAAAAGTGCGTGTGCTGGACGAAAACGGCAAGGAGATAAAGGGCACCATGGAAGTGGTAGATAAAAACAAAGTGAAATTTACGGCGAAGGAAGATGTAAAAAATGCCCGCGTAATTGTAGACGGTAAACGCGAAAGCGGTGGTTTTGATGCCGGTAAGATCGGTAAGTTCTTTGCAGGCATAGGTACAGGTATCAAAAATATTTCGGTTACCTATACCCAAACCAATGGTACCACACTGCCCGGTTACATGCCCAATTCCAATATGCTGGGCCAGGATATACGCCGGCCGTTCGATCCGGCACATTTTGGTTTTGCTTTCGGCGAACAGTGGAGCGGCAGTAATTACGGGCATTATGCCGCACAACGTGGCTGGCTTACCAACGACTCTACGCTCAACAACTTCTTCCTTCGTTCGCGTACGTCTAACCTGAATGTAAATGCCAATATAGAACCGATCAAGAGCCTGCGTATTCAGCTTTCGGCCAACCGCCAGTTCACAAGAGGTTCGCAGAGCCTGTTCCGCTATAACGAGCAGGCCGGCGACTGGGTAAGCTCTGGTTTTATGGAGAATGGTAACTTCAGTATGTCGTATAATATGATACGTACGTCTTTTGTAGATGCCAGCGGAGGTAAAAGTCCCGGTTCGGCGCTGTTTACACAGCTTATTAATTACCGTAATGTAATGTCGGGCCGCCTTGGCGATCAGAACCCGAACAGTACGGGTACTTCGCCCAACGATCCGGCATACAGCGACGGCTATTCCATGACGCAGCAGGATGTACTGCTGAATGCCTTTATGGCGGCATACTCAGGTACCAAACCGGGCGAATACAAGATGGGCCTTTTCCCCAGTATCCCGTCTATTAACTGGACCGTAACCTACGACGGGCTGCGAAACCTGAAACCGTTTAAAAAACTGTTGCGGAACTTTGTAATCTCGCACGGTTATAAATCTACTTATTCTGTTTCGGGATATACCAATAACCAGTTGTTCCAGGAAGATCCGAATGCTCTTGGCTTTACAGCCGTACGCGATACCAACGGCAACTTTGTGCCGCAGTATATCCTGCAGAATATCTCCCTGATGGAAGTGTTCAGTCCGCTCATTAATATCGATATGACCTGGAAGAACAGTCTTACCACTAAATTCGAGATTAAGAAAAACCGGAACTATGCACTCAATTTCCAGAACAACCAGGTTACGCATGTAACTTCTATGGAGTACATTTTTGGTATTGGTTACCGTATCGAAAAGCTGCGTCTGCCCTTTATTGTGGCTGGTAAGCGTCTCGAAAACGACCTGCAGCTGCGCCTGGATATAGGTGTGCGCGATAACAAAACCACCGTGCATCGTTTGCCAGATCCCAACAGTACCATTACCCAGACGGTAACAGCGGGTTCGCGTAATCTTACGGTAAAATTCTATGCCGACTATGCCATCAGCAAAAGCATAAGCGTACGTCTGTTCTACGACTATCTCAATACCAATCCTTTTATGACGGGGCAATACCGTACGGCCAATACCAATGCCGGCCTCAGTATACGTCTTACTCTTACCCAGTTATAAACAGATACAGGTTATTTTAAACATACGAAAAGTCAGCGGTATTGCCGCTGGCTTTTTTTATGAGGTCATTAAATTTTTGGCCATTCCATTTGTCTGAAAACATAAATCATTAACTTTCCCTCTCTAAACCACAAACCTATGGATCGCAAAACCTTTGTATCTTCTCTGTTTCATGTGCCCGACCAGGTGCATCGTTCAGAGCGTATTGTGTCAAGTGGTATCTCGCCATACACCGGGCCCTGGGGACACGAGCAGGTTGTACACCTGTTGCGCCGCACCGGCTTCGGCGCACCACAAAACCTGGTAAGCCAGCTGGGTGCTCTTAGTATGAATGCTGCGGTAAACCTGGTGCTTACACCCGATACGGCTCCGGCTCCGCCGCTCAATTACTATGCCAGCCCGGCAGATGCCGATGGTATTGTTTATGGTACTACCTGGGTAAATAAAGAACCTACGCTGAACCTGGTAGTGGTAACCCCGCCGCGTATAGATTCTTACCGCGCCTGGTGGATAGACCGTATGCTGAATTCGGGTCCTTCCATTCACGAGAAAATGGTGCTTTTCTGGCATAACCATTTTGCAACCAGCAGCAATAATATGTTTGCCGCCTGGCTCTACAAGCATAATACGGTATTGCGGCAATATGCCCTGGGCAATGTAAAAGATTTTGCAAAGGCCATCAGTAAAGATCCCTGTATGCTGCAGTTCCTCAACGGCAACCTGAATTCGGCTGCTGCCCCCGACGAAAATTATGCCCGCGAGCTGCAGGAGTTGTTTACCGTGGGTAAAGGTGCCGGCTCGGGGTATACAGAAGACGATGTAAAGGCCGCAGCCAAGGTGCTTACCGGTTATCGCATCAATTATCTTACAGCCAGTTCCTACTATTTCGATTCTGCCAAGCACGATACCGGCAGCAAGCAGTTCTCTTCGTTCTACAACAACACGGTAATAAACGGTCAGTCCGGAGCAGCCGGAGAGAATGAGCTCGATGCCATGCTCAGTATGATATTTAATACCGGCGAAACGGCAAAGCATATTGTACGCCGCCTGTATATGTTTTTTGTATACTACAATATTGATGCCGCTGTAGAAAGCAATGTAATAGAGCCCCTGGCCAATATACTGGTAAGCAATAACTACAACATACTGCCCGTGCTGGATGCCCTGTTCAAAAGCGAACATTTTTACGATACGGCCAATATGAGCTGTTACATAAAATCGCCTGTAGACCTGGTGCTGGGTATGGTACGCGAGCTGGAAGTGAGCTTCCCTGCCGATCCGGCCCAGAAAAAAGATGCCCAGCTGCGTTTATACGCTTATGCCGGCAATATGGGCATGGCTATACACGATATTCCGCAGGTGGCTGGCTGGGCGGCCTATTACCAGACTCCCGCCTTCCACGAAAACTGGATTAATTCGAGTACTTTATCCTTCCGTATCGATTTTACCAAAACCCTGCTTAATGGTCTTGGCTACGGAGGTACTACACCGCTTAAACCCGATCTTAAGAGCTATGTGGCTACTTTTACCGATCCGGCCGATCCGAATGCACTTGTACAGGAAGCCTGCGACCGATTATACTGCTTTCCCATTTCACAGGCGGGTCGCGATTTCCTGAAAGATTTCCTGCTTGCCGGGGGCTTCGGTAACGACAGCTACTGGGTACAGGCCTGGAACGACTACATCAGTAATCCATCCGATCCGGCGGCTGTAAATACGGTAGAAACACGTCTTAAATCGCTGTTCGCAAATATGTACTCACAATCCGAAATTCAAATTGCCTAACACTAAATCCTGCAACCAATGAAAAGGCGTCAGTTCCTTAAAAATACAGCTCCGGCAGTAATGCTTCCGGGTCTGCTTCAGAATATGCCTCTTACGGCCTTTGCCGAGAACCCGGTACTGAACAGTATTACACAGGCCCATACCGAAACCGACCGTGTGCTGGTAATGGTATTCCTGAACGGGGGTAACGATGGTTTAAATACCGTACTGCCTCTGAACCAGTATTCGAACCTGGCCAATGCACGCCAGAACATTCTTATTCAGCAAAACCAGGCCCTGGCACTCAACGGTGTTACAGGTACCGGATTACACCCGGCTATGACTGGCATGCGCGACCTTTTTAACGAAGGCAAAATGCAGGTAATACAGTCGGTAGGTTATCCACAGCCCGATTTTTCGCATTTCCGGGCTACCGATATATGGCTTTCGGCTTCCGATTCCAACGAATATCTTCAGTCTGGCTGGATAGGCCGCTACCTGGACTCTGAATTTCCGGGCTTCCCTACAGGTTACCCGAATTCGGTAATGCCCGACCCGCTGGCCATAGCCATTGGAGCCAATGTGCCGCTCCTCTTCCAGGGTGCAGCATCCCAGATGGGTATGACGGTAGGCGGGAATATTTTCGATCCCTGGAATACCGGTCTCAACGATGCTCCTCCGGGTGGATATGCCGGAACCGAACTCAGCTATGTGCGCCTGATAGCTTCGCAGACACAGAATTATGCCTCGCGCATTATGAGTGCCCTTGTGGCACAACCGACAAACGGTAATTTTTATCCTAATATATCCGAAGGCAATTACCTGGCCGAAGAACTTAAGTTTGTAGCCAGGGGTATAAAAGGCGGACTTAAAACACGTATTTACCTCGTAGGCCTCTATGGTTTCGATACGCATGCTTCGCAGGCCGAGTCGGGTAATACATCTGCCGGTGCTCATGCCCAGCTGCTTACACACCTGTCTAAAGCCCTCAAAGGCTTTCAGCAGGATATTGCCGCAATGGGTATCGAAGACCGGGTACTTACGATGGTATTCTCCGAGTTCGGACGGCGTATTGCCAGCAATGCCAGCCTGGGTACCGACCACGGTGCCGCTGCGCCTATGTTTATTACAGGAAGCAAGATACACGGAGGTGTGCTGGGCTCTAACCCGGCTATACCAGCTTCTGTTTCCGGCAGTGATAACCTGGCCATGCAGTACGACTTCCGCAGTGTATATGCAAGCATCCTGAGCCAGTGGTTCTGTGTGCCCGAAAATGTGCTGCAGACCATTATAACTCATAATTACCAGCAGCTACCCATTGTAAACCCGGCCTGTATTACGGGTATAGAGGAAGTAAACAGCCTGTCCGACGCACTTAAGCTTACCGTTTATCCTAACCCCATGACCAGCTCGGCCTATGCCGAGTTCGAGATTATGGACGGTTTTACCCGCCTGGAACTGTTCGATCCCCTGGGCCGCCTTATGAAAGTGTATGTGAGTACTATGAAACAGGCCGGAAAGTACAAGGTATATCTCGAAAACGAAAATTACCGCCCGGGAAACTACTTCCTGCGTCTGGAGAACGGCCCGCTGCAGAAAACCTGCAATATTATTATAACCCGATAAGTAAAAAGAGTATGGAAAGACGGTCTGCAGAGGCCGTCTTTTGTTTTTTATATTTATGTTTTAACCTAAACTCCAAAACCTATGAACTGTTCTGTATGTAATGCTCCCAACCCCGATACAGCCCGTTATTGCGGCCAGTGCGGGCGGGGATTGTACTATACCGCTCCTGTGAAAGCAGTCCCCGAAACAAAGTTAAGTAAGGATGTAATTATACTTATGGTGCTGGCCCTGTGGCATGTTGTAAAGAGTTTTCTGTGGAAACTTATAAGCACTGCAACCGAAGCCATGCTGGAACATAGCGATTATTCGAGCACAGATTATATGGATCGCATAAAACGTGTGGGTTATATTTACGATGGGGTAGGGGTTCTTTTTACCGTAGTAAACCTGGTTATTATTGTGCTTGGAATTGTACTCAGCCGTTACAAACTGGTCCGGATACTGTTTGTTGTGCTGCTTGGATCAGAGCTGCTGCTTTTCTTTATAAATTATATTCTTCGCTGGCTTAAGACAAGCAATCAGTTTACGTTCTTTAATTTTTAAGCCGGGTTCCGGTTTAATTACTCATATACTAAAAAAGCCCCGTACCTGCAGGCACGGGACTTTTCTCTATATTTACCCCCTATTAATATTTTATAATACCAGCCGAAAAAGAGTTGTTGCCCCGGAAAAGCAGCAGGTAGCTGCCGGCAGGCAATTCTTCTATGTTATACAGGTTCTCCTGTGAGTTTACATTGAATACTTTTAGTGTTTTGCCGCTAAGGTCGCTCAGGTAAAGGGTGCCGTTTTGTTCCCCTGCGGGCAGCTGCATGCTGAATGCGCTGCTTACCGGGTTGGGGTAGATGCGCAGTTGCAGCTGTGTTTGTTCTTCTACACTCAGGCAGGGGTCTACAGTAACGGTTACCTGGTCGCTGCCCTGGCAGCCATTGGCATCGGTGCCGGTTACGGTATAAGTGGCCGTGGCTGTGGGTGTAAACGGCGAAGCATTTATTACACTGTTGGTCCACAGGTATTGTACACCACCGGTAGCAGTAAGTATTACCGGGTTGCCGGCACATACCGTTTGGTCGGCACCTCCGTTTATTACGGGTAATGTGTGTATGGTAAGGTCGGCACCGTTATCGTTACTGGTTGCAGGCTGGTCGGAAGAGCTTACGCGTATGCGGTAACCGCTACCTGCTGCTGTGCCTGCTGGTATAATACCGTTAATGGTAAGGTTACCCGTAGCCGAAGTGGCCAGGGTACCTATGTTCAGTGGCGAGGCAAAAGAACCCGATGCATCCGACAGCTCAGCGGTGTAAACATTAGAAGCAAAAAAAGTACCCGAAGATGTAAAATGTACCGGGGTATTAAACAGGGTGTTGAAGCACCAGGAACTTGCCGGTATAGCATCGAGGGTAAGAGAAGGTGGAGTGCTTACAGCTGAAGCAGCTATAACCACATCGTCGATGGAAAAGGCAGGATCTGTACCCGTAGCACCGTTCTGCCAGCGGAAGCGAAAGCGCAGCGAAGGCATGTTATCCCATTGAGGGAGCGATAACTGTGCCTGCGTCCAGGTATTTACACCGGTATAGGTGCCGGCTGTGGTCCAGGTGCTGCCATTATCTGCCGAATACTCGAACGTACCGAACGATGTGCCCGCCGCGCCGCCGCTCAGGTAATAAAAGGAAACACTTACGTTCTGCAGCCCCAGGGTGCTAATGCTGTTGGTAATGGTAGCCGACTGGTCGGAAGGACTTCCTGTATCGAAATTGGAATTACAGATCGACAGAAAAGTACAGATATCCGTATTTACAATATGCAGGTAATTCGAGGCCGGATTGCCGGCAATACCTGCCGGTTGCGCAGGGGTGTTTACGATAATGCCGAAAAGTCCGCCGGCGTATATGTTATTAACCACCCAGGAATTGCTACCGCTGCCGCCGTTCAGGGTCCAGTTGGCGGTGCCGGATTCAAAACTGTCCTGGAAAAGAATGGTTTGTGCCTGGCTGCATAGGGAAAGGGTCAGTATTGCAGCCGCAAGTACTGTTTTTTTCATTTGGTTCAGATTTAGTTTGGTTAAGCTTTAGGTGTAGTAATATACCTTTTTTATTTGTGTAACTCTCTTATATTCTGATTTTAAAAAGTGGTTTTTGTGTATTTTATTTTTTTAATTGTTTAGATTTAACTTTCTGTTAATAAGTAGTTTGTTTATTTCTGGTGTGTACCGGTATTCGAAGTAGTTGCACCGGGTTCTTATTTTACCTTCATAATAATTCTGGTCGGTTTTTAGGTCCGGAGCCCTTTCGTTTTACTTTTTTTGCCGCACCTTTGCAGTATGGAGTACGCAACGGAACAACTGAAACTGCTGTATGCATGTATGGATTATACCTCGCTGAACGGAACTGATTCGGATAAAAGCGTGGCTGCACTGGCACAGCAGATACGGAAAGAATACGAAAGTTCGGGCTGGTATCCGGCGGCATTCTGCACCTGGCCCAATCTGTTACCGGCAGTAAAGGAAGTACTGAGGAGTACGCCTGTTAAACTGGCTGCCGTGGCGGGAGCCTTTGCCGGGGGACAAAGCTTTTTCCGTATAAAGCTCGACGAAGTGCGTATGGCCCTGGATGCCGGAGCCGATGAGATCGACTTTGTAATCAATCGCGGTAAATTTCTTTCAGGCGACAGTGCCTACCTGGCCGAAGAAGTAGAAAGTGTAAAGGAACTCTGTGGAACGCGCAGCCTCAAAGTGATCCTGGAAACAGGCGAACTGCAGAGCCCCGAAAATATCCGCCGGGCTTCGGTGATCGCCATTAAGAGCGGTGCCGATTTTGTGAAGACTTCAACCGGGAAATCGGCTGTTTCGGCCACCCCGGAGGCCGTGCGTGAGATGTGTATGGCCGTAAAGGCACATTTTGTGCGCAGTGAGCTCAAAGTAGGTATCAAACCATCGGGTGGTATTGCCGATCTGGCTACGGCCTTTTCGTATATGCAACTGGTAGAGCAGCAGACCACCCGCGAATGGATCCAACCCCGTTACTTTCGTATCGGAACCAGCCGCCTGGCTGCCGAGATTCTGACTGCCGCGCCGGAGAGGGTAACGCAATCCTGAGAAAGGATCCCCTTTATGTAAACAGCTTTTCGAGTGTTTTTAGGGCGATGAACATTTTACCGCTATCCGGAAGTTTGATGAAATCGTATTTTGCGTAGAATTTCTCTGCCTCTTCATCGATGGGGTCTACCACTACAGCAAAAGACCCCAGCTTCTTCGAGGCTTCCCAGCTTCGTTTCAGTGCGTCGATCAGCAGAATTTTACCCATACCTTTGCCCTGGTGTGTCTGGTCAATGGCCAGTCTTCCCAGCAGTGTTGCGGGTATGGAAGTATAAGACCGGGGAAATTTCTTCCGGATAGATTCCGGAAAGCTGTTCAGGGGAATACTGCTGTTGGAAAGTGTATAATATCCCTGGATATGATACGTCTTAGGGTTCGATAAGACAAAACAGACTGCTGATTTTTTTTTGAGGTCTTGTCCGGCCTGGGTTTTAAGGTAATTGTCCAGAAGCTCGTTACCACAGTCGAAATTGTTTCGCTTGTGTTTTTTGTCTAAGAGCTCGGTCATAGGCTATTTTGAGCTGAACGTATTATACGCTTCCAGCGCCTTTTTCAGTGTTTTGGAAGGTTTTTTCGGATTGGTAACAGCATCGAAAAAGATCTCACTGTCTTTCTCCGAGGCAATGATCTGTTCTTTTTCCCGGATAATTTCTTTGGCTTTTTCCTGCACGGCAGAAATGACAAAGTCGGTCAGGTTGCGGAAATCACCCAGAACGGCGGCCTTTTCAAAGAGCTTTTTCTGCTCCCGGGAAAGCCGCATATCAAATCTTGCCTGTTCTTTTGCGATGGTAGTCATATACCCAGATTAATATACAAATGTACGGAAAAAATACGTACAAATCTTTATCGTACGGTTAATTTCCGTACAGTATCAATAGTTATTTTTATACTTACAAACCGGGTAAATGTCCCCGTGGATCAAAGCACAAACTCCTGCTTCTTCTTCAGATTACCGTCGATATACACATTTACCGAGTATTTTCCTTTTCCCCAGTGTTCTACCGGAATGTTCAGCGGCACGGTATAGCTGCTGCCATACACCGCGTTTTCTTCTTCGGTAACCACATGCATCAGCATACCTGCTTCATTACGTATATTAATGGACAGGAACCCGGCCGAGGCTGAGCTGAATTCAATTTCGCCCGTAACCCGCGTGTGCTGACCTGAAAAAGGAGCGTCTTCTACGGTTTTGTATTGTATATCGTACCAGGGCAGGTTTATATTCAGCTTTTTAGCCATAGCCCTGCGCAGCTCTTTTATCTGCGGATCTTTTCCTGCTACCACCGAGGCCAGCTGATGATTATCCGAAAATACCCATACTGACTGTTGTATGGTGTGAGTATCGTACTTTTTATGACTAATAAAGCCTGCCAGCCATTCCAGGTTGCCACCGGCCATAGAGCCTATGCGGAAGGTGGTGTCTAATTTGGGTGCTCCGTTCGATGCCTGGCAGCAAAAGCCGAGCAGCATACGTTTTACTTCGGCGTAGGGCGGCAGTACGATCTTTTCTTCACGCACGAGCAGTATGTCCTGGTCGGTTTCTACGGGATTATCCAGCCGGCGACCTGCTTCTATCCATACAAAGGCGGTATCGGAACGGTTGTTCTTTAGCTGCAGGTGTACACAGCTGCCGGAATAGCCGCCGGTACTGCGCATCTGCACCGAAATGCTGCCGTTTTTCTGAAGTTCGGCAATGGATATGAACTTTTCTGAGGCACAGGCGGTATGTGCCGCTGCCATGCAGCCGGCTACCAGAAGGAAATGTGTAAGTTTCATTAGCAACAGGTTTCTTTTAAAACGAGCTGCCTGAGCCGGGGTTTATATTTCTAACAAAAATTAAGAAGCTGTTACTGTGTGGTTTTGGCTTTTGGGCCCATATAAAACACCAGTTCGCCACCCTGTGCCAGCTCGCTGTGCAAGAGGTACCTGCGTTTTAACAGTTCGCCGTTCAGCAGTATTTTCTGTACGTATATATTTTTTTCGGATTGGCCCACGGTACGGACCTTCAGTGTGCCTCCGGGGAGCTTCAGGTCGGCCGATATTACCAGCGGACTGCCGATCTCGTAACGGTCACTGCCGGGCGTTACGGGGTAAAATCCCAGCGCACTGAAGATATACCAGGCACTCATTTGTCCTGCGTCGTCGTTACCGCAAAGTCCGTCAGGACTATTGGTGTACATGCTGCGCATAATCATGCGCACACGTTCCTGGGTTTTCCAGGGCTGGCCGGTATAGTTGTACAGGTAAGGAATGTGGTGGCCGGGTTCGTTGCCGTGTACATAACCGCCGATGATACCGTCGCGGGTGATGTCCTCGTTCTTTTCGATGTATTTATCGTCGAGCGGTTTCGTGAAAATAATGTCCAGGTGTGCCGCAAACTGCGACTTGCCACCCATCAGAGAAATCATGGTGTCGATATCGTGCGGGACATACAATCCGTAGTTCAGTGCATTGCCCTCGATGAAGCCCTGTCCGTGGGTATCGAGCGGATCAAATTCTTCGCGCCACTGACCGGTAGACAGTTTCGGGCGCATGTAATGACTGCCCGGGTCGTACACGTTCAGATAGTTCTGCGCACGTTTCGTATAGGTATCTTTTGCTTCTTCATTAGCGGCTTTTTCAGCGATCCGGGCAATACACCAGTCGTCGTAGGCATATTCCAGGGTCTTCGATACCGAATTGCTGCTTTTGTCCTCGGGTACATAGCCCAGGCGCATGTATTCGCCCAGTCCGTCGAAATAAGGTACGGTTGCCGTATTTTTACAGGCCTGCAGGGCCCGTGCGGGATTGATATCGGTGCTGCCTTTAGCCAGCGCATCTGCGATCACAGAAACAGAATGATAACCGATCATGCACCAGTTCTCGTTGGCATAATGGCTCCATACGGGCAGCATGTGATGCACACTCTGGTCGTGGTGGGCCAGCATGGAATGGATCATATCGTTGTTGTGTGCCGGCTGCAGCAGGTTAAACAGGGGATGCAGGGCGCGGTAGGTGTCCCAGAGCGAGAATACGGTGTAATTGGTAAAACCGTCGGAGCGGTGTATGTTCTGGTCCAGGCCTCGGTACTGCCCGTCTACATCTTCATACAGAACGGGGCTTAGCATGGTATGATACAGGGCTGTATAAAAAGTTTCCTTATCGGCGGGTGTCAGTGTTTCTACCTGTGCTTTGGCGAGCTCGGTATTCCAGCGGTCGCGGGTTTCGAGATGCACCCGGTTAAAATCCCAGTGCGGAACTTCTGTTTGCAGATTGAGCATGGCACCGGCCGTACTCACGGAAGAGAGCGCAAATTTCACCAGTATCTTTTCGTTTTTCTCTGTGTGGAAGCGGAACCAGGCCCGCAGGTCATGCCCCGCCATTTCGGGGAAGTTCTCATTTTCGTTGAACTTTCGGTAAAAGCCATTGTAGGGGGTTTTATCGTATTTTTTATGTCCGTAGGCCGTAAAAGGTTTCGAGAACTGCATCACAAAGTATACGGAGCGGGTGCGGCCCCAGCCGCTGGTTTGCCGGTAACCGCTTACGGTAGAATCGTTTTCCACGCGCACAAAGGTCCACACATTTTTACCCTCGTAATTGTATATATTGTAAGTAAGATCGAGCAGGATATGGGCTGAATCCGAAGCGGGGAACGTATACTGATGAAAACCGGTACGCTCCGTTGCTGTAAGTTCAGCCTGTATGTTGTAACGATCGAGATGCACACTGTAATAACCAGGCGACGCTTTTTCGTGTTTGTGCGAGAAGGTAGAGAACCAGCCGCTGCCAGGTTTGGTGGGATCACCGGGTTCGGTTTTAAGGCTGCCGGTCTGGGGCATCAGCAGAAAATCGCCCAGGTCGGAATGGCCGGTGCCGCTGAAATGCGTGTGACTGAAACCATAGATGGTACTATCGTCGTACTGGTAACCGGAGCAGTATTTGTATACATCGGCATTGTATTTGCCGTTGATGAACATCGGCAGCACGCGGGTCTCCGGACTCAGCTGTACCATGCCGAAAGGAGCCGTGGCACCGGGGTAGGTATGGCCCATGCGTTGTGTGCCGATAAAGGGGTTTACAAAGCCCGTAAAATCGACGCTTGTCATGTTTTGCCCGTAGAGTGCGGCACAGAAGAATATGCCCGCAAGAGATAAAAAGCTACGCATCATACGGGTAAAGGTAGGGTTTTATGGGTCAGAGAAAACTATATTATGCGTGAGAAATTATCATAGCCTAAGAAAAGATCATCATTTCAAAACTATGCAGTGTTTGTTTGAAGAGGAAACATTTACACACTTTTCTGGATACTGTCAAAATTCCTCCACACATTTTTCAGCTACAACAACCTGCGTTTCGACTGGAGCTATTTTTGTTTTTTGTTGCAATTTTGTATCAGCAGAGTTCAAAAAAAAACAGTTGATAAATGAACGTATTTGTAACAAAAACCGTGTTAGCGGTTTGTGGCTTTTTTCGTCATTGTCTTATTGTAGGTTGTCATTTGTTATAAATTATTGTTGCTATGATTGAAGTAACGCCAAGTATAGTCGCTATTATTATACCCCACTTTGTCCAATTGAAAGATTTTTTAGCAAGTCCGTTATTGCCGTTTACTTCTGTTTTAGTTTTTTTTCCAACGTTAATTTGTCCGCTATTGTTGTTAATGTCACCAACTTGAATATTGTCGCCCATTATGTTGTTTACTATTGTTTTATAATTATTGCTTTTAAAATTTTCGCAAAGACGTATGATTGAGTTTCCATACATTTCTTTTGTGATTTTCTCATAACAGCCAAATTGAGTAGTCGAACACAAATAGTATCCTTTTTGTAATTTCAAATTGAATGAAGTCAATTGTTGATTGAAGTCCAATAAGCATCCAACATCTTTGTGAGCTGTTAGACTTGTATAAGAGCCAATAATACCACAAACAATCAAATGTAAAATGGAATGCTTTTGAACTTCATAGTTGTATTTTTCTTCTAAAATGTTCCATCCTAAATATTTCAAGCTAATAACTCCTGTACAAGGATATTGTTCTGTTACATTTGAACCTGCACAATATAAATTTGAATATCCGAAACTTGTTGCGTTTAGAACGCCATTGTAAAATGTCAAAACCAAATCTTCACTGCCGTAATTATTTTGTTTTTTAAAGTTGTCTAAATAATTTAGAATGTCTGATACTTCTGCACTTGGTTTGTCAAGAGGTGTATTTTCAGAATTAATTTGGGGGATTAAATAGAAGGTGAAATCGCTTTGGCAATTGTTCGCAAAATTAATTGCATCTCTGCATATATTTTCAATTTGTCTGTCTGGAATGATGATAACTTTTGGCATAATTACTATTCTAAAGTTGTCCGTTTACTGTGTCGTCTTGCTATAACCGCTAACGTTTTACGGCTTGGCGATGGTGGGGCATTTGAAAAACGTCTGCCCAACCTTTGCACAAAAGCCAAATAGAATTACTAATGTTGAATTTAGCATTGTCTGCCCCACTATTGCCAAACCGATGTTGTGCGTTCGCCCTTTTTATTATGTTATAATGTGTCAATAAAATCTTTAATATTGTCCCAAGTCCAAACTCTTGTGTTTACGCCCACAATGTTTGTTCTGTCGTCTGTGTATGCCCCAATTCCCAATATCTTTTTTCGTTCTTCTTTTGCACATTCTATTTCCCATTTCTGTCCACTTGAAGAAAGTGAGTTTTTGCTTACTAAAACAATTACACCATCAGAACGTCTAATTCTTGTTCTCACCTTTTCTTTCCATTCTGTTAGATATGCCTCTTTAACTGACATATCAATATACTCAAATGGGGATTTTGTCAATAGAGATTGTCCTTTTAAAAAATCTCCTGACCTTTCGTCTTCTATTGCAAATGCAATAAATATTACTTTTTTGTCTGCCACATAATTAAAATTTTAACATACACATTTTGGTAAGGTTTGATAAATCAAATATCCAATATAGAAAAGTTCAACTGCACCAATTATATAAATAAATGCTCTGAAATATTTTATAATTGTCATTTCAGTTTTAGAATTTGGCAAATACTTGATTTCTTCTGTTAGTATTTTCCATTCAGCCTCAAACATATTAGTTCGTAATTGCTTTTCAATTTTTTCAATTACAATGAATTTGCCTTTATTCAATAAAGCATATGAGTTTATAAGACGTTCCCAAAAATAGGATATTACCAAAGCTATTACTGTTAAAATGAGCAATGCCAACATTGCTTTCAATGAAAATTCAAAAGTCTTACCTAACACAAAACTCACTGAGAGTATTGAAGAAGTAATCGTAAAAAATAGATTGTTTACTTTCATTCTATTTTCAGTTACTTTTTCTGTTGAACCAACCATTATTTTATATTGGTCAAATTTAAGTTTACGGTCGTCATCGTAAGTTTTAGTTAGAAATTTAAAACAACTTTCGGGATTGTCAAATACTTGAAATCCTTGACAAAAAAGAATAGATTGTTCAGAAGCGTTACTTAATTTATATCCTACGATTTGTTTATTTAAATCTTTTGCTTTTGCATACTCCCAAATAATTTGCTCACTTTCAAAAGTGTCAGCTCCAAGTAGGAAAAGAACAAAATCGCTTTCTTGCATTTTTTGTTCTACTTTCTTCTGCCAATTTTCAGATTGTTCAATTTCCTGTTGAATTGCAATGAAGTTCTCTGATTTGTTCAATAGGTCGGCAATAGCCTGTTTAGCTATTTCCGTGTCTTTACTTCTATTGCAAACAAATAATTTCATTCTATATTTTGTTTATGCTTTTACTTAAATTTTTCCAAGACCATTCAATAACTCTACTTCCTTCAAGTTCTGGTGGAATTGCTCCTTTGTCATTTTTCTTTATGTGCATTCCTATCACTGGTATTCCTTCTTCATTCGCACATTTAATCTCCCATCTTGAACCACCTGAATGCCAAGTTTTCTTACTCAACAAAACTATCATTCCATCACAACTTTTAATTTTCGTTCTGCACTTTCTTTTCCATTCGTTTTCATTCCAAGGTTGTTTAACAGACATATCTATAAAACTAAATGGTGTCTTTTCATTTTTAGCTTGTGCAACTAAAAAATCTCTGTATTTGCTGTCCTCAATTGCAAAACTTACAAATATTTTTTTCGGTTCTTGTTCTTCGTCTTCTCCGTCAAAAAGGGCTTTAAGTAATAATGCTCCTAATCCTGCTCCTATTAATATTGGTAACATTTGTCCTTTGTTTTCTTAGTTCATTCAATTTTGGGTGTGTCGCTCATAGGGTGACGCACCAACTAGTTTATATGTGTAACAAGCATACACCAATATTTTGAAAACCGTAGTGCATTATGAGAAAAGTTACACACATTATTAAAATTGGCATATCATATTGATTAGTAGTTAAATGCGGTTGTTAGTGACTTTAAAGCAAGTTATAAATGCTTTATTTCAGCCGGATGCGGTCTGCTTTCCGGCGTGAATTTCCCAGGATCTGTGCAAAGCCGAAGATCAGGAACACCGTAAAAACGGTATACAGACTGAAGATTATGGTATGTGCCGACTCAAGGCCGAGCCCCAGGCTGAAGAATATATGCAGTGTAGCGGAAAGTACCATACCGATGGTGCCGGTCATAAAGAAGGCGTTTTTATGTATCATATCGTTCAGTTTTAATGGTTCGTTTATATATACGAGAAAGGGTGCAGGAAGTTTCCGTTTAAGCAGGTTTGAAGGTGTTATTAGGAGAAAAGTTCAGTTAATCGTGATTTTGTGTTTTTAAATAATAATTCCTTATCTTTTTTTTGAATTAAGTATTTACAATTGATGGTTAATGCGTTTTATTTATTTAAAAATAATAGAGTTATGGAGGAAATTAAAGAGTTTATTAATAGAAAACGGAGATTTATAATGCTTTTAAATAATGCTATAGAAAATAAGGGTTTCAGACCGTCTCAAGATCAGCAAATGATAATTGATTATATCTGCCAACAGGGTAAGTGGGGGTTAGAACAAATGGAAAAGTATGAAGAATTCAGAAGGCGGTTTCTATAAGAACACCATCTAATCCACTCGCAGAGGAGCTCGGATGAACTTATACGTACCCTCTTCCACAGAAAATACAGCAAAAAGGGGAATTTTATCCCGGCTGATAATTCGTATTTTCGGCCTGTATTGACGATTTACCTGAAGCTCCTGAAATGAAGAAAGTATGCCTGTTTTCCCTGTCTGCTATAGCCCTGTTCTGTTTCACAACACTAAATGTTCGGGCTCAAACCGGTGCAACGCCTTCGGATTCCCTGACGGCGGCTATCCGGCAAATTTACGACTGGGGCATTTTTAACGGATTCGCCGTTTCCATCGTGGATGCAAAAGGCACGCTGTACCAGCAGGGCTTCGGTTTTTCGGATGTTGCTGCGGGCAAACCCTACACAATCCATACCATTCAGAACATTGCCTCGGTCTCCAAAACACTCGTAGGCATCGCACTCCTGAAAGCGCAGGAACTCGGTAAACTCCGCCTGGACGATCCCGTAGGGAAATACCTTCCTTTTACGGTGGAAAATCCCGCTTTCCCGGGCGAAAAAATTACCCTGCGGCAACTGGCCACGCATACTTCGTCCATTCTTGATAATGAATATTACCTCACAAAGAATTATATCCTGAGGCCGGACCAGGATCTCAGGGGACTGCCGCTGCAATTCGATGAGCAGGTGTTTAATCCGGCCGATTCGGCTGTTTCGCTGGGTGCCTATCTCGAAAATATACTTACACCGCAGGGTAAATGGTACGATAAAAGTGGTTTCTCGGCTCACAGGCCGGGCAGCATGTATGAGTATTCCAACACCGGCACCGCACTGGCTGCGTATGCGGTAGAAAGGGTTACGGGTAAACCGTTCAGTGAATTTGCACAGGAATATATCCTGGGTCCCCTGGGTATGCATATTTCGGGCCTGAGCTACGGGGATGTGAATTTCTCTACGTTTTCGCGCCTGTATGCCGACCCGGGCACACCACTGCCGTATTACGAACTCATTACCTACCCCGACGGCGGACTGATCACTTCTGTGTACGATCTCAATAAGTTTCTGACAGAACTGATCCGTGGCTACCAGGGCAGGGGCACCCTGCTTTCAAAGAAAAGCTACCGCGAATACTTCCGGCAGCAATTGACGGCGGCCAATTATACGGAGCGTAGCAAGAATAATCCCTATGACGAATCGTACAATTCCGGCATTTTCATCGGGTTTGGCTATACGGGTTATATCGGGCATACGGGTGGAGACCCCGGCGTGGTTTCCATGATGTTTTTCGACCCAAGAACAGGACTGGGCCGCATCATGCTTTTCAATACCGGTTTTTCGGACAAAGCCGGGAGCGATGCTTTTTTCGGTATCTGGGACCTGCTGGAGAAATACCAGGGACGGTTGAGTCGTTGAGTGGACTAAGGATCTGTTTCGTCTAAATGTGGCGTATGAAAAGTTCGTATATAGCTGCCGGCTTTATATTTGCAAGACCTTTTCAAAACCTTGCAGTGTTTGTTTAAAGAGGACTCAGGTGTGTGCGTAGATTTATTTCAGGCAGCGTAGTCCCCTTCGGGCGACTCCGCTGAGGCGATCAGCGTTACTGCACGTAGCTCGTACTTTGCTGGAGTTGCTCTTAGAGAACTCAGGCGCGTGTGCATAGGTTTGCTTTATGCAGCGCAGTCCCCTTCGGGCGACTTCGCTGATACTGAATTGTAGTTACAGCTGTTTCGCCGGAGTTGCTCGCAGAGAACTCAGGCGTGTGTGTCTGTTTGTTTGATACAGCGCAGTCCTCTTCGGGCGACTGCGCCGAGGCGATCAGCGTTACTGCACGTAGCTCGTACTTTGCTGGAGTTGCTCTTAGAGAACTCAGGCGTGTGCATAGGTTTGCTTTATGCCATGTAGCCCCTTCGGGCGACTTCGCTGAGGCTAAAATTTAGGGTAGGTTACAACATTTCCGGCTGATTATTGTATTTATTTCTCAGGTAGTAAACAAAAAAGCAGACCTATGTCACGTAATTTACTCTGGTTTCGTAACGATCTCCGTCTGCACGATCAGCCGGCATTGCTGGCAAGCATTGAGCAGGCTGCTGTATGGCTGCCTGTATATATTTTCGATACACGGCTTTTTTATAAAACGCTCTATGGCTGGCCACGCACGGGACCATTCCGGGGCCGCTTTCTGCTGCAATCGTTAGCGGAGCTGCGCCGGCGGTTGCGGGAGTGTGGCAGTGATCTGCTGATCCGTGTGGGCATACCCGAAGAGATCATTCCGGAATTATGCCGTCAGTTCGGGATAACGGACCTGTATTTTGGTAAAGAATATGCTCCGTATGAAGAGGCCCAGGAAATGGTACTGGCCAATGCCCTGAGGGATTCCGGCACAAGTTTGCATTCCCGGGAAACGGCTTCGCTCTGTAGCCTGGATGCACTCCCCTTTGCAAGAAAGACCATACCGGATGTGTTTACAGCTTTCCGTCAAAAGGTAGAAGCTCTGGGCGTATACCCTGTTCCGTTGCCGGTACCGGAATCTCTGCCGCCCCTTCCTGATGTGGATTGCGGGGCTATGCCCCTGCCGGAAACGCTGGGTTTTAAAGAAATACTACCGGATAAACGGGCTGCTGTCTTTTTTGAAGGTGGAGAAACGGCTGCACTGGCGAGGCTGAAGGAGTTTGTATGGGATAGTGCGGCCGTGCAGTCGTATTTTGAAACACGGAATGAAATGCTTGGCCTGAACAACTCTTCGAAATTATCGGCCTGGCTCAGTAACGGTAGTCTGTCGGCAAGGCAGATAATGCAGGAGATACGGGCATTTGAAAAAGAACGGGGAGCTAATAAGTCTACCTACTGGATTGGTTTTGAACTGTTGTGGCGCGACTTTTTCCGCTTTAGTATGGCTAAACATGGTACCCAATATTTCCGGGCGGGCGGACTCTATAATAAGCCACAGACGAAGCACCTGGCCCTGGCGGAGCCGGAAGCCCTGAACCGCTGGATTTATGGTAAAACGGGAGATGCGCTGGTAGATGCCAATATGAACGAACTGCGGCTGACCGGCTATATGAGCAACCGGGGCAGGCAGAATGTGGCCAGCTACCTGGTGCATGATTTAAAGGTAGACTGGCGGGCGGGAGCCTCCTGGTTCGAAAGTCAGCTAACCGATTATGACGTGTACAGCAATTACGGTAACTGGGCCTATCTTGCCGGGGTAGGCTGTGATCCGCGTAAAGACCGGTATTTTAACACGCAGCGCCAGGCCTCTGTGTACGATCCGGAGGGTGTGTACAGGAAAAGGTGGCTGGAGTAGGTTACGTGTACTTCGCCGGAGTTGCTCGCAGAGAACTCAGGCGTGTGTGTATGTTTGTTTGATACAGCGCAGTCCCCTTCGGGCGACTTCGCTGGGGCGATCAGCGTTACTGCACGTAGCTCGTACTTCGCCGGAGTTGCTCGCAAAGAACTCAGGCTTGTGCATCGGTTTGTTTTATGCAGCGGAGTCCCTTCGGGCGACTCCGCTGAGGCGATCAGCGTTACTGCACGTAGCTTGTGCTTCGCCGGAGTTGCTCGCAGAGGACTCCGGCGCGTGAAATGGCTTTTTGGGGGATATCATAGTCCCTTCTGGTGACTCAGTTATAGGCCAGTTTTGATCTTTATTTAAATCCCAGGAATCTTAGCAGACTGACTTTTTGCTTTTCTACTTTTTGCTTTTCCTCCCGATATATGCTTACCTCTACTTTATCTCTGTCTGTTACTACAACGCCCACATTATTTTCAATATTAGAAGGTATCCTTTCAAATTTCCCCAGTGCCAGCATTTTTTCATTTATTCGTACACCATCGGCATAATTGTCATAAATTTCAATCGGTAGTGGTCTATATGCGGGCGTAGACTTAATGTACTTAGTGAAAAAATAGGGATCTAATTCTCCAAACTCAAGTCCGAATACTAAGGGCGTTTCTATGAGCTGTCCTGTTTTTCTGTTTACAAAGCCGCAGTGAAATCCATGTAAGTAATAATTCCAGCCATCAACAGAACCCTTTTGTCTGGTGTCGCGTTTAAGTGGGTTGAATGTTAATAATGGAAATTGGGGGTCGATATTCAGTTCTAACTTTTCAGCAACTTTATAAATCAGTTTTTTGGAGAGCTCACGATAGTCCTTTGCACATTTTTCAAAAAAATCCTGATGAAGTTCAATTTCTTCATCAGTAATGAGTTTAACAATATTGATTTCGGGTTTGGTCATGTGTATACCCACTTGAAAACCGTGTAGTTTTGCTCTTAATTGCTCACCGATAGCTTCCCGTTGGTTTTGTATAACTGACCGAAAGATAAGTTTTAGGGTTTCCTGCCTGGAAATGGAACGTATTGTCTCGATTGCCGGGATTTGGTCCTCTGTATCTATGAATATTTGTGTGGTTTTGCTCAATGATGGAAGTCTTTAGAATTTTAGACAAGTCGTAAATGTATAAAGTAATCCTTTGAATGCTTCGCCGGAGTTGCTCGCAAAGAACTCAGGCGTGTGCATAGGTTTGCTTTATGCAGCGGAGTCCCTTTCGGGCGACTCCGCCGCGGTTGCAGTCTGTTTTGCAGTGAGGTTTCTTTCGGACAGCTGCGACACAACAGCAGTAGTTCTTGTTTCCTGAGCCGGCGGAAATAATTTCCGGATGGCTTCCCAGAAACCGTCTTTAGCCGTTGCTCCGAAAATGATGAAAAAAAGCAGCAACCCAACGATCGCAGCCTGCACACTTTTTACAAGAACCGACATCCAGAAACCGTCCCAGGGGCCTTTGGGAGGGGGTGGAATAAGAGGCCGGATGATTGCTTTTAAGTTTTCTTCCTGCCTTGCTTTCAAGTCTTTTTCCACTTCGCGTTTCATGTTTTCCAGGTTTAGCTGAGAAAATGTGTACAAAAGTCCTTTCGCTTGCGACCGGAACGTTGGTATAATAGCTAAGGCCATTTTGTGAAAAGTCTCCAGATCAGTTTCTGTGGGTGATCTCTTACACTCTGCCTGGTATTGTTTAATATACTTTATTTTAGCTGCTTTGTATAAAGTATAGGCTACACGACCCTCAATATCCATTTCATGCCGGACGATCTGTACATATACATTACTAAATTTTCTTTCCAGGCTCATAATTTTTCCATAATCATCGCCAGGCTTGTGTCTACGGCCTTTGAAAAGGCTTCTTTGAACTTTTCGTTAGGTTCGTCGGTTTTAATGACCACATCGTAGACTGTGTCGTAGGGCTTGTATTGAAAACGGATAACGCCATCTTCGGAGACCTTCGGATAGTCGAGCCCTTTTGCTTTGCAGAACTGCATCAGCTTTTCCCTCACTTCCCGCAGGGTTTCGTGTATGATCTGTTCAGGATTCATCATGAGATGTATGTTTTAAAGATTAGTAAAATATTCATTTGGTATCTAAGGATCTCAGTGCACATTCAGCACCTTTTCCAGGTGCCGGATACAGGGCTGTTTTAGCTGTAACTGTTCGGCGTTGGGGCGTTTTACTTCTTCAATGCTCTCCATGAGTTTATCCGGCGGGTTGAAGGTGGGATAATGGTTAAACATGGCTTGTTTATTATCGGTAAACGTATTTGTACTGATGGTTGTTATTTCCTGCTCGTCTAAGTTGCGTATTGTGTCCACGGGTACTTTCAGTATGGAAGATACCTTGTCCGGCAGGGGAGGTTCAATAGTTTCCTTTGCTTCGATGAAGCTTACTTCCTTTTGGTTCCTCTCGCTAAAAGCGAGATCGCCCAGTTCCCAGGCCAGGGCTTCCTGTTTTATACTTAACATTTCGCGGAAACGTTTTACATTGCGCCCTTCGTGTATTTTCTTTTCTGCCATCGTCCTTTTCCTTTTTTATTGTCCGTAATTGTGAGCAAACCGATCTTACCGGGTCTGTTGCAAAGGTAGGGCAGAGCAATTGGCCGTACAAGGCAGTAAAACTGGAAAATGAAAAATAGCCCGTAGGTATCCCTTGCTGTGTAAGGGCTGCATACGGATACAAAGTTTATAGGTGCGGTGGTTGGGGATATTAATGTGTCGGAATTATGAATTGCATGAACGTATAAATTCTTATTACTGCTCGTCAGATTGTATCCATTCTTTAGCCAGTAATGGTATTCGAACGATGATTTCTTTGCCAAAAAGAACTTCCGTAACTAGTCCCATATGCATAGAATCGATCAGCCTGCAGAGATATGATCGTCCACAGGTCCACCAGGTGTAATAGTCGTCTACGATCAGGTAATGTTTAATTTCTTTGCCTAATTTTTCTCTTGCTTCCCATAATTCCCAGCCATCCAGCTGTGTTTCATAAACCCCGTCAGCAACTCTGCTGCCGAAAGTTGTGGTATAATAGTACTCTTTAATTTCCCAAATTGCCCTGGGATTTTTTACACATGGAAAGGCTCCGTCTACCCGTCTTGATAATGTTCTTACAGGGAAACCATTCTCTGTTATCGAAGTTAATTCCCGTGGATCGTAATCACAGGGGAGTTCCCCTATACCTGCTGCAATCAGCATATTTACCAGGCCTGTTAAAAAAGCAAAGTCTTTTTTTTCTCCGGTCTGCTTATTTAATGGTAAAGGACAGGTAGGGCTTAATTCTTCTTTTTTCTGATGAAATAACTCTTTGGCTTTATCTTTAGTCATTAAGTTTGGCTCAACATCATTTGTTAACAGATCAGCACGGAACTGCATATATTCTATTACTAATTCACCAAACTCAGTTAAAACATTATCTTTAATTAACTTAGAAACATTCAGTTCTTCTGACTGAAATACCTGAATAATCTGATCTTTTGTAGGTATAACAAACCCGGCAGAAAGAGTACTTCCTGATTTTCGTTTTGTATAGCCTAAACGTTGATTTAGTAGTTTTATATTGGCCCAAAACTCAAGATCCAGGTTTTTATATTTTTCATTTGCCTGCATTTAATCTTCTTTCAAATTCTGTAACAAAATCTATTAGCGTAACTCCCATGCTTTCAACAATCATTTTAAGTTCTATTATATCAACTCTTCGTTCACCACTTTCAGTTTTGCTTATAAAGGACTGGGGGACGTTTAATTTTTCTGCAAGTTGGGATTGCAGTACATTGTTACCGATTCGTAAGCTGTAAAGTGTTTCAAGCAGAACCTTGTATTCGTTACTATGAATGCTTTTTTTCACATATCTAAAATATATCCTAAACCGGGATAACCCAAATTGGGATATTGGCACACTTCTTTATCTTTGTCGAAATTTCCCAATATGCAATTAACACTCGATTCTAAATTTGCAACATATACACCACCCAGATCTCAACTTCTTAAATGGGTTGGTAATAAGCAAAAGTTTGCAGGTGAAATAACAAAGTGTTTTCCTGCAGACTTTAGAACATTTTATGAACCGTTCTTAGGTAGTGCAGCAGTTATGGCAACCGTAGCCCCTCAAAATGGGATAGGTTCTGATATTTTTAAACCATTAATTGAAATCTGGCAGAAGTTACAGGACGATCCTGAGGAATTGGTGAACTGGTATGCACAACGGCGAAATAGAATAGAAACGGAAAATAATGTTCAGGTTTATGAAAATATAAAAACGTCTTTTAACCTGCGCCATAATGGTGCTGATTTTTTGTATTTAACAAGAGCCTGTTACGGTGGAATTGTGAGGTTCAGGAAATCGGACGGTTATATGAGCACTCCATGTGGTATACATACTCCGATTCCGGTTTCCGTATTTGAAAAAAGAGTTTCGGAATGGAGGAGCAGAATGAAAAATGTCCGTTTTATTCATGCCGATTACAGGGAAGTTTTTAAAATAGCTAAAAAGGGAGATTTAATTTATTGTGATCCGCCATATGCTCATAGTCAGAGTATTTTATATGGTGCTCAGGATTTTAAGCTAGAAGAGCTTTTTGTAGAAATAGAAAAGGCTAAGGCCAGAGGTGTCCGGGTCGCATTAAGTATAGACGGGAGTAAAAAATCGGGGCAGTATTTATGCGATTTACCTATCCCGGGAGGGCTATTTGAAGAAGAGATGTTTATTTCTCTTGGGCGTTCAATGTTAAGACGGTTTCAGTTGGAGGGCCAAACCTTAGAGTCTGAATTGGTTTCTGACCGCTTACTATTAACTTATGCGCTCTAAGGGTTTATCTTAACTAAAAATTGTATTTTGTAACATGGATCCCAAAACAGCCAGAATATACCGCATCCTTTTTTCAAGTGTCTATCCGCTTTATATACAGAAGGTAGAAAAGAAAGGCCGTACCCAAGCCGAGCTGGATACCGTGATCTTCTGGCTCACGGGCTATGACGCAAAGGGTCTGCAGGAACAGATCGACCGCAAGACCGATTTTGAGACCTTCTTTGCAGAAGCCCCCCAGCTGAACCCCAATGCATCCAAAATTACCGGAGTGATCTGTGGCTACCGCGTGGAAGACATCGAAGACCCTGTTATCCGGAAGATGCGTTACCTGGATAAACTGGTGGACGAACTGGCCAAAGGCCGGGCTATGGAGAAGATTCTGCGGCCCTAAGCGGACACACTATTTATTGATCTCTCGAGTTCCCTGCATCAGGTATTCAACTGCCTGTATGGGCTTTTAATATCCCTATACCTGGTCTTTTATTCCCCGCATAGGGTTCCTAACCGGATGTACCCGGTACTGTAACGTGGTATACCCGGTCGTGGACTCCCTGCTTTAGGTTCTTCTATACCTTCTATTCCTGCTTACTGGGCATAGTATAACCGGTACCGGTACCGGCTGCAGCTGGTAGGTTAAGTGTCTGTAGCTTGTTGGGTAACCTGTCCGTTTAGCTCCGGAACCGGCTCTTTCAGGCAGGTGAACCAGATACTGCTGCTTGTATAAGCCCGTATACCCATTATACCAACCATCTGTAAGGGCTTCAGGGCCGGGGACACACATCCGGGCAAATGAGTACAGGGATATGCAGGGCCGGTTATGCCGCTTAGAGGTATCGGGAACAGTGTGTTGTGTAAATGAATACAGATACCTGTGTAAGTCTCTGTATGCAGTGTTGAGCTTAAATCAGGATATGCTGCTTCGGGCACGAGATAGTTTCAGCGACACTTATCCGTTTTCAGGTGCTGCATGTTGCCTGCGTCTTCGGAGTTATCGTAGCCATCCTGCATATAATCCAGGTAAACCCAGCGGCCGTTCTCTTGTTCCAGGAAGCCTTCAATTTGTGTAAATACAGGAATTGTATCCGTAGTGAAATTGAAAGCGTCTTCATGAATGCTAAACTCCTTTAACAGAGTCCATTTACTCCCGCACAAAGAGTACACCTTACAGCTGTTTACGTGGCTGTAGTCCAGGTAATCGGTTACAAAGGCTATTTCGTCTCTGCCGTCGGCATTGTTGTCGCCGACATTCAGCAGGCAGTAAAGTCCCTGTGCAGAACCCAGGTGCAGGGTATCACTGCCGGGTCTTTTCAGTGTAAGGTATACATCGGCTTGCTGATGGTAGAACCAGTCCACGACTGTGTCCCATTCATTCCGGAAAGGATCTGCTGCATACACAATTTCCGAACGGCTCAGCCCGGACCAGGTATGCTGAAAGAGTGTATCTGTTTTGCCGTCTCCGTTGAAGTCGCCGGTTGTGAACAGCTTTTGCAGGTGATGCAGAGCAATGCTGTCTTTTGTCTTACTGCGGGTATCTGTATCCCTTGTGGCAGGTTCTTTACCAGCACAGCTTAGCAGTAGCAGAGCAAACAGGTGGGATATATGTTTCAGGAGAGTGCGGGTATTATGTTTACTATGTGTAAAGGTATAAAATGAGACCGGAATATGGCAATTACAATCTGCAATGCAGGTTGGGCAGAACCTGTGTATATTTGGAGTTGTAAACCTGAAAAAACTGCGGAGCATGAATTTTGAGATACTGGAAACGGAACGCCTGTACCTGCGGAAACTTACAAATGAACTGTATGAGGAAATACTGCTGAACGGTTCTGATGAGCAGATATATAGCTACCTGAATATTGAAAGCCAGAGTGTGGCTAAAGAGAAAGAAAAAGCAAAGAAGGGTTTTGGCATGTTCAACAAATCGTTGCTTATTTTTCAGCTGATCGATAAAGAAACACAGCAGATCATAGGCTGGTGTGGGTATCATACCTGGTTTCGCGACCATCGCAGGGCCGAGCTGGGTTATGCTCTTAACAGGGAAGAGGCAAAGCGCAGGGGCTTTATGGCCGAGGCCCTGGAGGCTGTTATTGCTTATGGCTTTAAGGTGATGGAGCTGCACCGGATAGAGGCCCTGGTAGCCCCCGACAATATACCGTCGCTAAAGCTGGTACAGAAGTTTGGTTTTACAAAGGAGGGCCATTTACGTGAACATTATTTTAAGAACGGGGTGTTCGAAGACTCCGTGTTTTTTGCCTTGCTGGCAGAGGAAAATGCGGGGCGAGGTGAAACCCTCTGACATTCATACACCAGCATTCTTTTAAAACGAAGACCGGAGAATGAATATCTTGAAAGAGTTAGCCCAGCGGATGTTTCCAGTATACCCGTAATATATTGTTTGCAAAACTGGTTGTTTCAATTTGAGGGCTGCTGCCTTCTTTGCTGTGGTGGTAAAAATTACTGTGTTTTATGAGTTCATGTTTAAATTCTTCTCCTTTTGCCGCAGGTGTACCACCAATCATTTTATAGAATTTCTCCTGGGCTTCCTGAACATTGCCGGCCGTTACTGACATGTCCTTTTCCTTAAACATGGAAATGCGTCTGTCCCAGGGACTAAGTGTGTTACGCAGAATTTTTGTAAGATCGTTCAGGTGTATGTTTTCGTGGTGTTCAACCAGTTTGGCAAATGTCGCATCTTTAGGCAGACCATGTGCATCAATCAGAATCTGGGCCTCGTTATCGGGTTTGTATTTTCCTTCTTCGTCTTTTTCATCGCTGCGGGGGATCATGGAATCGCTTATGCTGAAGCCCTGATTCTGCAGGCGTACATTAGCGTTGCCAATGGAGGTTGTTTTTTGCCAGGGTGGGGCTGAGGGCAGTTCCATGCGATAGCCGACACGATTTACGGCTTCGTTATGTACGCTTAGTTTTATGTTGTTGTCTTCGGTTTTTTCTATAAGAAAGGCTGGTCCGGTAATCGCTTTGCTTACGTCACCCGGCCCGGGTATCTCTATATTATTAAGAATTACCGGGGTAATACCGAAATCTGTGAACTGGATAAGCGGATCGGCCATATTACGGTTATACTGTCTTCCACCGTCTACCCAGTTAATCTGGCGCTGTACAACGCCTTTGCCAGCCATGTCGGGCTGTATGCCGGTATGCATGTTTGCCAGTCCGTTGCGCAGGGAATCGGGCAGTCTGCTGCTTTTGGGCTGCAGTACAGGTGTTTTTTTCTGTACGCTGTTGTGCGTTTCAGATACCTGTTGGGGCTGCGGAACCTTTATGCGGGGGTATAGGGGCGCATGCATACGTTAGTGTTTTCAGAGGGAAAGATAAGGAAAAATAAAGAGGAGTATACTTGCAGCCTTCAATGCAAGAAAGTGCCGGGATACCTTAACGTTAAAGCCTTTAAGTATATATAAAGCAGTTTTACTTTTTATTTTTCTTTTGCGGAATAGGTATCGGCAGCGACTGATCGTGCAATGTAAGTACGTAACGCATAAAGCTCATAGCAAAATTGCTCCATTCGCTCAGGGGGATTTTTGTGCGCTGGGCGCCGCGAAACTCGAATATGCCAGCTTCCACACGGCCACCACCGCTTACGCCTTCGGTTTTGTTGCCCAGCTCGCCCATACTTTCGGCTCCGGTCATTTCGGATATACGGTCGGCTCCAAAGGGGATACCCAGTATCCATTCCACACGGCGCGGCCCGGCATCCTCAACGTCTGTGCTTACACCCGATTCGTCGGAACGTATGCGGCGCTCAATAACCGGCTTCAGCGGGTCGTAGAGCTTGTAGCCGCCTGCACTGTTAATAACCAGATCGAGCCATTTCTGAGGATTTGTCTGGTAGTAGAGCTGTTCTTCTTTGGGCAGGAGTTCGAACAGTTTGCTGAATTTGGTGCGGCTCAGCAACAGATCGGCAATCTGTTTGGGGTAACTGAGGGCCATGCGGTATTTTGTGGACGGATCGTCTTTAAAAGGCTCCATGCTGGGCTCACCCATGCGGCCGCGACCAGCACGCAGGTAATTGGTAATGAGTGTTAGCAGTCCAAGCAGCTGCGGACTGAGTTTATTCCCCTCGTGTGTGGTCGAGATCTCGCGGGCGGTTTCTTCTATTTCGCCCAGGGAGCTTTTGAGGGATTCAGGAGCCATTTGCCCTGCATTTTTATGACTGAAAAGTGTGGGGATTTTAGCCAGGTCGATGCCGCTGGTTACCTGCGGGCCAGCAGAAAGCGTACTGTCGTTGGGTGTAACTACAAAGAAATGATCCATAGATTGTCCGGTAGCTTCGCCAAGCGTAAATCTGTTTTTGTCGGAATGTGCGAGCAGCTGCATGCCTACATGTTCTACCATGTTCATAATACCCTGCAGGGTTTCCAGTGCGCTGGCATTTTCGGGCAGGGGTGGATCTATCACAAATTCTATTTCTGAAAGTCCGCCCAGTGCTTCGTCGGCTTCGAGCTTAAAACCGCTGTAGGTAGAAGTTCCTACTTTTTCTTTCTTTTTAAGACTTTGTAATACTTCGGGTACTTCTACATCGTCGTGTGCCGATTCGGTAAGGTCTTTCTGTATAAGCCAGCCGGTTTCGAACTCAAACCCTATGGCCCGCTGTACTACATTGCCGCTTTTCCGGGCCTGTAAAGGCTGCTGGTTGCCTGCACCGCCGCTATATTGTGCAGCCTGCGCACCCATTTGGTCGGCCTCTTTTTCGAGTGCCGAATTATCGTTAAGGGCAATGCCTTTAAGCTGCTTTGTGGCCTGCACACGTCCCTGCTTCTGCTGCACCACGTGCCAGGCCTCATGCGGCAGGTGTTTTTCCTGACCCGGGGCCAGGTGTATATTGCTGCCCTGGGCAAAAGCGTGGGCCTGCAGCTGTGCGGGTTGTGCCGAGTTGTAGTGTACGCGTACGTCGTCCATAGAAAAGCCAGAGAGCTTTTCTACCCCGGCTTTCAGGGTGTCGGGCATACCCGTTTCATTCGCTTTTTGCGCCTTCGGCTCCGCTTTGGGCTGTATGGGCGCTGTAGCTTTTTTCGATGCAGCTTTTTGTGCGTAACGTTGTGTTCCCATTGTACTGGTTTACAGGTTACAGCAGATTGTTGTTATCAAAGATAGAAAAAGGAGCGGAATTAAGAATTATGCCGGGAATTTCACATGTAGTAAGTAGTGGCTATGACAGATTATTACATGGCCGTTTTACTTGTTTTTTAAGGATTTCCTGTTTTTCCAGTCGTTCAGAGCCTTTTCCGTTACCCCTAAATGTTTTGCAGCATCTATTCTGCTTCCATGTTTATTGACGGCCCATTCCTGAAGGGCAAATTTGAAATCAGCCTCCAGCTCGGCAGCGGTTTTTGCAAGCGAGAAAATGAATTTGGAATCCGTTTGCTCCGTTTTTGTTTCACTGGAATGATATTTTTCGAACTCCCGTTTAGCATATTGGAATGCATTCTTAGCACCATCCATTTGTTTTGCTTTCTCGTCAAATTGATTAAAAACATGGTAATACATTGCAATTTTTTCTAAGTCTCTCCAGTTTCCAAAAAGAGGCAGTTCTTTAAGCCACTTTATTAACTCAGGCTCGGCGGGCGCTTCTTGATTTACCCTGGGAACTTTCCCGAATAAATGCTCCCAGGAACTTACCCAGTCTTTTTCCCGGTCGTTCTTTGTTTCTCTTAACGGAGGTATTTCAATTACATGCTGTACAATCCGGTCATAAAAGTCGGGCAACAGGCACTCTTTCAACTCCGGGATCGTTTTATTAGATGCAAACACTAAATTGCATTTTATTTGCCTGGGATTTAAACTTCCTAACTTCCAAATCTCCATAATCCCATTTTCTTTGGTTTGGATTGCGGTCATTAATTTTGCCTGTACAGCCTTTGAGAGGTGGTGTATTTCATCTAAGAACAGTATTCCTTTATCGGCCTCAATAAACTTGCCGTTTTTACCGCCTTTAAGTCCCCCTGTAAAAGTTCCCGGTTCATAACCAAACAGTTCAGATTCGGCCATATTGTCGTGTTCGAATGAGGCACAGTTTGCTGTAATGAATTTTTTATCTCTATCCTGATATAGTTTGCTTGCGTCTTTTGCAATCCTTGATTTGCCCGTTCCTCTTTCGCCTCTTAAAAGAATGGAAAAACCGGAATTAAGAAACGTTGTCATTTTCTTGTTAACCAGCTCTCTGGAGGCGGACTTTGTTTCATTGTAAATCCTAAAGTCGGCACCAATCGACGAAATTAAATTTGTGGGTATTTCCTGAATGGAAAACCTTTTAAATCTTTTTTCGGCCGGATCACTTTTGTCGTCATACGTTTTAATAAATCGGGTGTTTTCAGGCAACTGACCGGCTTCTGCCAGTATGTGCCAGACAACCTGGGTTTCTGTGCTTCCAAGAGAAACATTAATGAAAGGCTGGATATTTTTTGGATTAGAAAAGTATTCCCGCGACCATTTACTTACCTCATCAGAAATCTGTTTTTCATTCCGGAGATCACTTACATTTAATGGAATTACGTTAAAATGATTTTTAGTATATATGTTTTTAAAGTTTGAGTACTTAGTCAGCCATTCTATCTGTTCCGTAATGGGGTAGTGCTGGATATTTCGCCAAATGACTTTCTCGAATTTTTTAAATTTCCTGGGATAGTTTTCACGAACGAAAGTAAAGTCAGCTTCTAAATCACAACATGAATTTTCATTCTCGATAATCTCATTGAAAACATCTTTCAAGCCATATTTGATAACCATTTCATCTTCCAGAATTGTTTTGTTATAACGTATTCTTCTGCTTGAAATCCGATCGAATGCTTCCTGGTCAGCTGTCAGATAAATAACCTCGTCAAAAACAAAAGCCTTTTCTGCCGCTTTATCAAAGGTCGTATTCAGTTCGTCCTGCTGCAATCCGGTTACAGGCAAATTATCCCCATACTGGTAAAAAGAGCTGAGTATATGCTTAAGAAATGCAATACCATGTGTTGTGTAATGCCAGGTTATGTACACATTTTTCATTTTGTAAAGGTATAATAATACTTAAAGGTATTTTAATTCCTTTTATGTTTTATTTTAAAGATTTGATTATCAGGTTGTTAAATTTTTAAAATGACTATGGCACGGAATTTGGCTACTGTATGTAATAGAACATAAATTTTATAAAAATGAAAAAAACAAAGACAAAAATCGAAGCAGGTACATTTACGGTTACTTCTGACGGAACGTGCAAAGCCTCCCGTACATCCCCGGATCAAAAAACAATTAAAGCCGTATTGGCATCCGCAAAAAAGAAACCGCTTAAGTCGGACGCGATTATTATAGCAAGATATAGCTGGTTGAAAAAAAGGAAACTTTTTGTGGCTGAAGATATAGAACTACCCAATTTGTGTCTGAAAATTAAGGAAGGCAGGTTAGTGCATGTGTTCTACTCAAATACACTTACTCATGTAATAAAGAAACAACGGTATCACATTCAGATTTTAAACTAAATAAAGTATAGATAAAATGAAAATTGCACTATTGATAGATGCGGAAAATTACCTGGACCCGATGAATATGTTTGAACAGTTTTCAAGTGAACTGAATCTTTTGGGCGAGGTGGAAGAGAAAATAGCTTTCGGAGGCTGGAGCTATAACAAACGCCTGCAGATATGGAAGGAATTATGCCTCATAAATAATATCCGAATGGTTAACCACAGAGGATTTACGGGAAAGAATGCATCCGACAAAGCGTTGATAAAGACAGCTACAGAACTGATTCGGAAGAGAAAGGCAGATGCATTGGCAATCTATTCAAGAGATTCGGGCTTTTCGCTGGTTTTCCCGGTATGGAAATCTATGGGTGTACGTATAATAGTTCCTCAATACGGAAGGGAATGTATACCTGATGCAGATTATTATATCCTTACCGAAAGAACAAAATAGTAAATATGGATTCTATCTGTTATCTTTGGTATATTCCTTAACAAGGCCCTATTACATAGTTGTTTACAAAAAATAACCCCCAATGCATATCCTTAAAATTATTCACGGCTATCCGCCTCATTATAATGCCGGATCGGAAGTTTATAGCCAATCTGTCTGTAACGAACTTTCTAAAAAACATAAAGTTACTGTGTTCACAAGGGAGGAAAATCCCTATTCTCCCGATTTTGCAGTGCGTCATAAGAAAGAACACGAAAACCTTAATTTTTATATCATTAATAACCACCAGGGTAAAGACGGATACAAAAATGAGATCATTGATGAGAAATTTGCAGGTCTCATTTCCGGCATTAAACCAGATATAGCGCATGTAGGGCATCTCAATCACCTTTCTACCGGTTTGATTCAAGAACTCAACAAGCAAAAAATTCCTGTTGTGTTTACGCTTCACGATTTCTGGCTTATGTGTCCCAGAGGGCAATTTCTGCAGAGGAATTACGACGGCGACAAAAACTGGGATTTGTGTTCGGGCCAGGAAAGCAGCAAGTGTGCAAGTACCTGCTACAAAATGTTGCATTCCGGATGTACAATGAGTGTGGAAAAGCATGCGTTGTATGAGTTTAACGGCAAAAATCCCGGAGGCCGGGATACACTAAACGATGCTGAATACTGGACAAATTGGATTGAAGCCAGAATGAAAGAAACCGCAGCCATAATTGATAAGGTGGATATGTTTATTGCTCCGTCTAATTATCTGCGCACCCGATTCATAACTGAATTCGGAGTTCCTGAAAACAAAATCATCTACCTGGATTATGGGTTCCCGGTCGATTATTTAACTCATACAGAAAAATCAAAAGAGAAAACCAGTTATACTTTTGGTTATATCGGAACGCATATTCCGGCTAAAGGAGTAAATCTGCTCATAGAAGCCTTCAAGGAAATAGAACAGCCAGCCACGCTTAAAATATTCGGAAGATCAAACGGACAGAGTACGAATGCACTGAAAGAAATGGCATCAACTTCAAAAAACAGGATTGAGTTTTCGGGTGAATATATCAATCGCAATTTGGCCGATGATGTATTTACTCATGTTGACTGCATTGTGGTGCCAAGTATCTGGGCCGAAAATTCTCCACTGGTAATTCACGAGGCACAAGCCTGCAAAATCCCGGTTATTACGGCTGATTACGGCGGTATGAAAGAATATGTGAGGCATCAGGTTAACGGACTTTTATTTGAACACCGCAATCCCAAATCTCTTGCAGCCCAAATGAAATATGCCGTATCAAACCCTGAAAAGATGAGTCAACTGGGCGAAAAAGGCTATCTGTATTCTGAGGACGGAAGCATCCCTGACATAAAGGCCCATTGCGGCGAGCTGGAAAAGATTTATGACCAGTTCATATCCCAAAAAGAGCATAGCCTTTGGCGTATAACCCTCGATACCAATCCCGAAGACTGTAACCTGAGCTGCACCATGTGTGAGGAGCATAGCCCGTTTTCGACTTATATCAAAGAAAAGCTGGGAGGGAAGCACCGGAGAATGCCCAAAGAATGGCTTGAGCCTGTTTTTGAGCAGGCCAAAAGAATGGGTGTTATGGAAATGATCCCCTCCACGATGGGCGAACCATTAATTTACAGGCACTTTGCCCACTTTGTTGACTTGTGCTGCACGTATGGTATCAAGATGAATTTAACTACCAATGGTACCTTTCCGAAAACAACCGAAAAAACGGCAACCGAATGGGCACGGTTAATTGTACCCGTTACAACGGATGTGAAGATAAGCTGGAACGGAGCAACGGCTGAAACAGCTCAAAAGATTATGGCGAAAATTAATTTTGAGGAAACGGTTTCAAATGTCAGATCTTTTATACAGGTAAGGGACGAATACTTTGCAGATACAGGATATTATTGTCGGGTAACTTTTCAGCTTACGTTTATGCAAAATAATATGCATGAATTAGCCGATATTATAAAATTAGCTGCAGAATTGGGGGTTGACAGGGTTAAAGGGCATCAGCTCTGGACACACTTTGATGAAATTAAACATTTATCGATGAAAGCTACTTCCGAAAGTATTGCGAAATGGAATGAATATGTTCGACAGGCGCACGAAGCACAGGAAATATTCAGGAAAAGAAATGGAGAAAAAGTGATATTGGAAAATATTATTCCGCTGCAGGAAAACGAAGCAACAGAGGTGCCTGAAGAATATGAGTGTCCGTTTCTGGAAAAAGAACTTTGGATATCTGCAACAGGTAAAATATCGCCCTGCTGTGCCCCCGACGAATTAAGAAAATCGCTTGGTAATTTCGGGAATATTGAAACCGTAACCATCGAAGAAGCGATGAACAGCTCTCCATACCTCGATCTGGTAAAAAATTACAAATCAAACCCGCTATGTAAAAACTGTAACATGCGTAAACCCTTATAAAAATGAAAATTATTGAACAACTTAAAAATCATTCTGCCGGATCTAAACTTGCCCTGATGATAAGGCATGGCGACAGAGACATGTTCCCAGAAGGCGAACTGGGGAATGATGTGCTTTTAAACAGGAAAGGCATTGAAAATTCTCTCCTTTTGGGCGAATTGCTTCGTGATTTTGAAATAAACAGAATTCTTACAAGTCCTGTACAGAGATGTGTGCAGACAGCAGATTGTATTGTAAAAGGTTATGGAAAAGAGCTGGAAATTATCCAAACCCCTTGTTTGGGAGATCCGGGGTTGCATATTACGGACGACTCTCTTGCCGCTGAGTACTTTTTAAAGCATGGTTTTTTTAAAATCCTTGATGAGTTTATAAATGGAGTCCCCTCTCCGGGACTTAGGAAAAAAGATGAGTACCAGCGGTTAATGACAGACTTCATTTGTTCGGAAACAAAAGAAGGAGGCCTGACACTCTACGTAACGCATGATTCATTAATAGCTCTTTATCATTATTGTATTTTCAATACCACTTATACGCCGGATAATTGGGTAGAGTACCTGGGAGGTTTAATTGTAGACACAAATGGTAATGGAAAATAAAGCGACATTAGCCATTTACGGAATCAAGGACAGGAATCTCCGTCAATACCCGGCCTACACGCACGACCACAACGTATGCTTAATGCAGAATGGAAGAATTTTGCAATACCTTTCGCTGGAGCGTTATACAAGAAAAAAATACGACAACCGGCTTGACGAATTTCTGGATGAATTGGTAGAAAGAAAATTACTTCAGCTTCCCGATGAATTTGACCTCGTCAGTGTAAACTCATTTGTAGGGAGTTGCTTTATCTCAAAAGGTGGAAAAATCAGGTTTGAATGCCAGAAAAAAGAAGTATTGACTAATGACCTGGAGAAGGGGTTTGGATATTATCAGCGTGATTTTTGGGAGGGAAAAGAGCTGAATTCCTATTTATGTGCACAAGAGTTAGCACACATAGGATCATGTCTTCCTTTTTTCGGAAATTTCAAAGAAAATAGCCTGCTGCTTCATTTTGACGGAGCCTCCAGTGTTTCTAACTTCTCTGCATTTCATTTTATAGACGGTAAACTTAAACTGATTGAGTATGGTTGGGACCTGAAATATATTGCCAATTTTTTCAACGACAATGCTCTTGTCTTTAATATATTGGGAGCAAGGCCGGGAGAGCATTGTAGTGTGCCCGGTAAACTGATGGGATATGCCTGTTTGGGAAACCATGACCCTGAAATTGAAAACTGGTTAACATCGAATGATTACTTTAAGGAAAACTGGAATAATCCGGAACTAATGCTGCAATCCATTAAAGAAAATTTTGGCAGATCATTGAAGGAGTTCAACAATAGAGAACCCTTCTTTCAGCATGTTGCAGCAACTTTACAGCACATATTTGAAAAAGAGCTTCTGTCGAAAGTAGAACGTCTGCAAGAAAGAATCAGTGCAGATTATTTGTATTATTCCGGCGGCTGTGCTTTGAATATTGTCGCAAATACAAAGATTGTAGATAAAAACATGTTCACAAATGTTTTTATCCCACCCTGCTGTAACGATAGCGGATTAAGCATAGGGGCCGCTGCGTTGCTGGAGTGGAAAAAAGGGAATGAAATACCTGTTCATCCTCCTTATCTGAATAATATTGATATTTCTTCAGACACACCAGAACCTTCGGATGAAGTAATTAGTAGAACAGCTGAAATTATTATGGCAAAGGGAATTGTTGGCATCTGCAACGGATTTGGCGAATGTGGCCCCAGGGCATTAGGAAACAGGAGTTTAATCGCTCTTCCCAACTGTAAAGAACTGGCAAGGCGAATAAGTATGGACGTAAAGAAACGGGAATGGTACCGGCCGGTTGCTCCCATAATGCTGTCAACAGTTGCGGAGAAAGTTGTCGGGAAGACGCTGCACCACCTTTCAACGTATATGCTGCTCGACTTTGAAATAAAAAGGGAGTTTGCTGCTGATCTGGCGGGGGTTATTCATGCGGGTAATACAGCAAGAATTCAAACCCTGAGCCATGAACATCAAAATCCGTTTATGTTTAAATTACTCCGGTATCTGAACGAGAAGTACGATATACTGGCTTTAATTAATACTTCGTTCAATGCGCAGGGTGAGCCAATTGTGCATACGCCTGAGATGGCATTTGAATCGGCACGGAAAATGAAATTAAACGGATTAGTCATTAATAATCAATTACAGGAGTTATGAACTGGCAGGATATAAAAATTTCGGCTGATAACACTCATTTCCTGTTTAAAGGCAATCCGATTTTTGGCAAAAAATTCATTGAAGTATTAAAGTTCCATGCACCCGGTCTTGCTCCCGTGCAGGATGAAAGTGGCAGCTATCACATTAACAGCAACGGCAATTCACTTTATGCTCACAGGTTTTCCCGGGCTTTTGGCTTCTATTGCAATCGTGCCGCAGTTGTGTATCAGGATAGGTGGTTTCATATTACCGAAAACGGCGAAAGAGCTTATGCTCAATCATACTCATGGGCCGGTAACTTCCAGGAGAATTTATGTACTGTCCGCGACGATAATAGCTATTTTCATATTAACCCTGATGGCAAAAGGATTTATTCGGAAAACTTTATATACTGTGGCGATTTTAAAGACGGTTTTGCCTGTGTAAAAACGATGAATGGCATGTGCCGGCACATTGATTGCACGGGGAAATATCTCAATAATAAATTATTCCTTGACCTGGGGGTATTTCACAAGAATTTTGCAACGGCCAAAGATAGTGATGGTTGGTTTCATATCGACAAAACAGGTAAGGAATTATACCCTCAGAGATATCTGGCGGTGGAGCCTTTTTACAATGGTTTTGCTCTGGTTACAATGCACGATCAGCAGAAAATAATTATTGATGAGGAGGGTAAAAAGATACTATCTGTTTAATGGTAACAGCTACTGCTTAAACTGACTGTGGGGAGTTCAGAATAAATGTCAGTTCTTACTGCTTTCCGAAGCCCCGGGACAGGGTGTCATTGGCTAATTTATGGGCAATTTACTACTCTAAGCTAATTACTCTAATAGATTGAAAAAATAATGGTATCGGGTTATAGGCAGCCCATCCGTTATGCCGTTTAAAATAGCGACTTAATTAAACCAATTTCTCAGCTAACCTCTTTTTGTACCGCGAAAAATAAAGGTGAAGCAATTTGTCAGCATAATCAGACCTGAAAAACAGGCTGGGATGTTTTGCATATATTTGAGGAGATACAGATACTGATAAAAAACATTCCTATCGTGAAATAGCTCCCTCAGATATCAGGGATTTTTGCAGATGTTTCAGCGAAGAAAATAATCAGGTGGGAAAATGATCGTATAAAGTTTATAAGTAAGTAATGGGCATAAACTACATAAAAGGCGACGCTACGAATCTTTCTGCGGATGGGAACAAAATCATAGTACATATCTGTAATGATATCGGAGCCTGGGGGAAGGGCTTTGTAATGGCGATATCAAAGCGATGGAAAGAGCCTGAGAAGCAGTATAGGGACTGGTTTAAATCGCGGGATGATTTTGGACTCGGAGAAGTTCGCTTTGTGCAGGTGGCAGATGATCTGTGGGTGGCAAACCTGATCGGACAGCACCAAATAAATAAAGATGAAAATGGACACCCGCCTATTCGATACGAAGCGGTTTTAGCCGGACTAAATAAAGTTGGATCATTTGCCATTGAAAAGCAGGCATCCGTTCATATGCCCAGGATAGGATGCGGACTCGCCGGGGGAACCTGGGATAAAACAGAGCCCTTGATTCAAAGTAGTCTTACAGAAAAAAACATTCTGGTTACAGTTTACGATTTTTAGACAGTATGATTATATCAGGATATTGGATAGAAAAAGCCTGGGGAAACTCGGTTGAGAATGCAAGCTTGAATGATGTTGATGTTGCCATTCGTGAAACTATTGAAATGGATGAGGAACATGGTGCATTTTGGGCAGGGCATGCTGATGAAGAATATACACTTGAAGTACACAAAGACCTGAAATTGTTTTTTGCTTTTGGAGACAAAGAGAACGAGCAATTACAGCTAAGACTTTGCGATTGGGAAGAAGCCAGATTCCTATATCAACTATTTTTTGCCGCTGATTTCAGTCGTCTTAAAGCTGAAATTGAAATGAGAATAATTCAGGAACGGGGTAATAACAAACTGACAAATACGCTCAAATTTTAGCCGTAAATTCTTTGGTAAAGTAAGTAATTGCTCCCACAGATTTCGTAGATCCTGCATAAGATTGCAGATGCGGGGGCAGGTAAAAAAAGGTGAATGAAAAAAAATGGTAAATGATTAACGGAGATCAGAATAATGCCTTGCTTACCGTGGGGAATGCCGCGTGGCAGAACCCTGCGTGGCACGAGTATGCTCTTTATTGTTTTGACCGGGAAAAGGGACTGAGAAAAGAGGCGTTTGAGCATCTTGCACGTTTTCTTGCAACAGCAAAAGATTGGACGTTCACAGCGAAAGTGGACTTTGTGAAATTCCTTTGTCCCTTTTTGGAAGATGTACCGGAGGCAAATTATGCCCCTTTCCCGCAACCTCTTAAAGAAACATTTATAAAGCCTGTGCTGCTGGCATGGTGTGGAACTGAACAGAAGGACAGTACTCCCTTTCGCTGGTATGGCCGTTATTTTGATAGTGAAGAACACCTGCTGAAAGCGCTTGAACGTATGCCTTCGGACGATGCTGCCAGGGAGATTTTAATTAAACGCTGGATATATGAGCTCTATTTTTCGGTGCATCATTTGCCGCATGGCTATGCCGGAGAACCGGCAGAAGATATGAAACTGTGCGAAAAAACTGTGGTTTATATAGAACAGTTGGCTTCTGCAGAACGACGAAAATACTGGATGAAAGAGCTGGAGGAAGATGAGGAACTTGTACGGAATTATATCCAATGGGAAAATTCGGGCCATGCAGACTTTAAATTATGGGGCATGGAGAACAATAAAAAAGTGGGATATGGCAGAGATATAGATTAAAGAACAGCTTTAATCCCAGCAAAAATCGTAAGGCCTGCGGAACGAAAGGAAGCGCGATTTGTAGTAGCTAAGGGTCATAAAATTGCGGTCGATGGTAATGCCTTTGTGATTGGTGGCATGGATAATATCGAACTGATCGCCGTTTACACCTATTACCAGCGCAACATGACCTATGGTGGAACTTTTACGGCCTTTAAAAAAGGCAAAGTCGCCTACCTGTACACAACCGCTTTCTATTTTCTGACCAAAAGAATACAGCTCGCGGCTGGAAGGCGAAATATTGTACCCGAACTGTTTGAACAGGAAGTATACAAAACCCGAACAGTCGAACCCCTTGGCCGATTTACCACCGTACACATAGGGCGTACCTATGTAAGTGCGGGCCAGCTGCATCATATCGGCAGTAAGCGAAAAATAGGAGTCGGGGTGCAGGGTAATGCTTCGTTCCTGGGCACGGGCAGATGTGCCGGCAAGACTAAGACCCAGGCTGAGCAGTATGTATACAACGGCTTTTTTCATCGCATTGCAAATAAAGCAGCTTCTGCTTTGGGATAAAAGAACCGGGCTGTTATTTTTTTGTTATTCGCCGTGTAAACGATCTCCCTGCCTGTTTTGCAGTGTTCTGATAGTAAGAGTGTTGTTTTTTGTTAAAGCATTTTATGTGTCGTATTTGCAGGTGTTTTTTGTCCCTGTAACGGAGCCTTTTTGTGTATACTTGTAATATGAAGCGAACAACAATGGTACTGGCACTGCTGTGTATGGCCGCAGGTCTGTGTGCCCAGCCTTATATGAACCGCAGCCGCAGTTCGGCCGAAATTTACCTGATGCTTAAAAAACTGTCGGTGTGTGGCAATGTACTGTATGTGGCTGCCCATCCCGACGACGAAAATACCCGTATGCTTACCTATTTTGCAAGGGAACGGAATCTCGAAACTTCGTATTTGTCGCTTACCCGTGGCGATGGCGGACAAAACCTTATAGGTACCGAGCAAAGCGAAGAACTGGGACTGATACGTACCCAGGAATTGCTGGCTGCCCGTAATATCGACGGAGCAAAGCAGTATTTTACCCGGGCCCTGGACTTTGGCTTCAGTAAAAACCCGCAGGAAACTTTTTCTATATGGAACCGGCAAACCCTGCTGGGCGATGTGGTATTTATGATACGCTACCTGCGCCCCGATGCCATTGTAACCCGCTTTTCGCCTGAGCCCGGCCCCACTCATGGCCACCATACAGCCTCGGCACAGCTGGCCCTCGAAGCTTTTTCTGCCGCAGCCGATCCGGCCCGTTACCCCGAACAGCTTTCTTATGTGCAGCCGCACCAGGTAAAACGTATTTACTGGAATACCAGCTGGTTTTTCTTCGGAAATAAAGATTACGATAAAACCGGTCTGCTTTCGGTAGACATTGGAAAATACAACCCTTACCTGGGCGCCTGGTATGGCGAAATGGCGGCTGAAAGTCGTTCTATGCACCGTTCGCAGGGTTTTGGCTCGGCCAGGCAGCGCGGTTCGGAAGTGGAATACCTGAAATACCTGGGTGGCGACAGTGCCCAAACGGATCTTTTCGAGGGCGTGGACCTCAGCTGGAACCGTGTGCCCGGTGGTAAAGGCATCGATAAAAGCATTGCCGTTATTCTTTCGGCATACTCTTTCGAAAAACCATACCAGAGCGTACCGGCACTTATTGCCCTGCGTACTAAGCTGAAGACCCTGCCCGAAAGCGGCTGGAAAACGCAGAAACTGGCTGAGCTGGACGAGATCATCCTGCAATGCTCCGGTATTTTTGCTGAAGCGCTCCTGGAAAAATATGAGTTCGGGGCTACGGAAAACCCCCGGGTAAAACTGGAAGTACTGTGCAGTTCGCCTCAGGCCGTTCGTTTTCAGGCGCAGGAAAAAAGCGGCATACTAAACCTGAAACAGGGCGAAATCCTGACAGATTCCCTGGAATTTAAAGCCCCGGGCCAGGTAAGCACGCCTTACTGGCTGCGCAACGGCATCGAAAACGGCTTTTTTGTGTACCCGGAACCTTTTAAGGTATTGCCTTACCCGGTAGATCGGCCTTATTCTGTTCCCGTTACCTTCTGGGTGGAAGGGGAGCCGATTGTCCGGAATATTCCGCTTATATACAAGAAGACACAGCCTGATATCGGTGAAACGTACCGTTACCCGGTATTTATGGCCGATATAGAACTGAGCACAAACAAGGCTGTGGTTTTTTCTACCTCAGAACAGGTTACGTTTCAGGTGAGCTTCCGTGCCAACCGCGACGTGTCGGATCTTGTGCTGCGTGTGCGGAATACCGGAACGGGAGCGGAAGTGTTTGGTGCGGCATTACCTGCTATGAAAAAAGGCGGAATGGATGACCGTGAGATCCGTTTTACCGATCCCGGAGCTACTGCCCGTAACCGCAACAGCTACCAGGTAGAGCTTTGGGAAGGAGAACAGCAGATCGCATTCAGTACCCGCCGTATCGAATACCCGCACATCCCGGCCCAAACCATACAAAGTGTACTGGAAGTGCCGGTATGCTTGCTACGCAATGTGCCGCCAGCTACCAAACGCATCGGCTATATCGAAGGTGCGGGCGATAAGCTGCCCGATGCCCTGCTGCAGTTAGGGTATAAGCTGGAGTATATTAAAACGGAGGATTTTACGGGAGAAAAGCTGAAGAAGTTCGACGTGCTTATTTGTGGTATACGTGCGTATAATACCCGCAGCGAACTGCCCCGGTGCCAGCCCCTGCTTATGGGTTTTGTAAAGAACGGAGGTCGTCTTATCGTACAGTATAATACCACCGCTTCGCTGCTCACAAAAGACATCGGGCCGTATAAGCTCGATATTTCCCGCGATCGTGTAACCGATGAGAATGCTGCCGTAGAAATTCTGCAGCCTGCACATCCGCTCATGAAAGGTATTACACAGGGCGATTTCAGCGGCTGGGTGCAGGAGCGCGGTTTGTATTACCCCACCAACGCAGCACCGGAATACACACCGCTGCTGCGTATGGCCGACCCGGGCGAAAAACCCCTGGATAATGCCCTGCTGTATGCAACCTATGGCCGGGGCGATTTTATCTATACCGGGCTCTCGTTCTTTCGCCAGGTACCTGCCGCCCATGCCGGTGCCATGCGTCTGTTCCTGAACTTTATTGAAGCACCGCGTTATGAAAAGCATTAACTGGAAACGGATCTATATAGCGCTGGTATTATGGCTGCTGCTGATGATACTGCTGCTTTGGGGAGTGGAGGCCCGCTTTAGCTGATATGAAACCGATCGACTGGATTATCTTACTTTCCACACAGGCGTTTATTATCGTGTATGGCCTGTGGCAGGCCCGTAAAAAGCGTACAGGTAATGCCTATTACGACGGAGGCGGACTGAACTGGTTTACCGTAGGCATCTCTGTAATGGCTACCCAGGCCAGTGCCATAACCTTTCTTTCGGCTCCGGGTAAAGCGTTCGACGACGGATTGCGCTTTGTGCAGTATTACCTGGGACTACCCCTGGCTATTATTGTGGTAAGTGCGGTGGCTATTGCCATTTATAAGAGGCAGAATGCACGTACTGCCTACGAAATACTGGAAAGTCGATACAACGTATGGGTACGTTTGCTGGCCGCTTCGCTGTTTCTGATACAGCGCGGACTGGCAGCCGGTTTCACTATTTTTGCACCGGCCCTGGTGTTAAGCGCCGTACTGGGCTGGGATATACATCTTACCGTTGTATTTACAGGGGCCGTAGTAGTGTTCTACACACTTACGGGTGGAGCACGGGCCGTGGCCGAAACGCAGAAAACCCAGATGTTTGTGATCTTCGCCGGTATGATCTTTGCCACGGTACTTATGATGCAGAAAATTCCGCTGTCGTTTGGCGATACCCTGCATATTGCCGGAGCCACAGGTAAACTCAATGCCATCGATACCCGTTTTTCCTTCGAAGGGGAATACAATATTTGGTCGGGACTTATCGGGGGCTTTTTCCTGGCCTTGTCGTACTTTGGTACCGATCAGTCGCAGGTGGGCCGTTACCTTTCGGGTGCATCCGAAACGCAGAGCCGCCTTGGAATGATCTTTAACGGGTTTATGAAGATACCGATGCAGTTCGGGATACTACTCATAGGGGTTATTCTTTATGTATATTATGTGTTCTTCCCTGCGCCGCTGTCGTTCAATAAAGCGATGGACGCAAAAGTACCGGATGCAAAACGCACAGAACTGGTGGCTGAACAACAGCACATACGCGAACGTCAGGAAAAAGCAGCCGTACAATATCTCGACGCACTGAAAGGTGAAGACGAGGTTCGTAAAACGCAACTGTCCGAAGAATTAAGAACCTTGCACGGCGAGCAGAATGCCCTGCGCAAAAAAACGGGCGAAGTGATCCGCGAAGCCCATAACGGAGCCGATACCAACGATACCAATTATGTGTTCTTTTTCTTTGTTTACCAGGTATTACCGGCCGGTATGCTGGGTCTTATCATTTCGGTTATTATTTCGGCCAGTATGTCCAGCACCAGTTCGGAGCTGAATGCCCTGGCCACTACCACCACCTTCGATTTCTACAGGCGTATATCCGGCCGCGAACTGTCGGACGAGACCATTGTGCGCTTCAGCAAGCTGGCTACCCTGGGCTGGGGTGTGCTGGCCACGGCTTTTGCCCTGTATGCAAATCGTCTTGGTACACTTATCGAAGCAGTAAACTACATGGGCAGTATTTTCTATGGTACCATACTGGGTATTTTCCTTTGTGCCTTCTTCCTTAAGCGTACACGGGCATGGCAGGTACTCACGGCTGCCGCCGTAACGCAGGTAACCGTAATCCTGATCGACGTGTTCACCGATGTACACTTCCTCTGGTTCAATGCCATCGGCGGAATTATGCTACCCCTGCTGGCGCTGGGACTAAGCCTTACCGATCTGCTGAGGGGGCGGGAAGAGCAGCGGATGAACGAATAAAACCTGAACACGATAAAACCGACATCATCATGAAAATTACAACTATAGGGTTCTGTATCCTTCTTTTAGCAGCCTGCGGACAGAGTCAGAAGCCGGCATCAGGCATACAGGACCTGAAACTCTTCCAGGACAACCAGGGAAGATACGGGTTAAAGGATAACAACGGAAAGGTCATTGCGCAGGCAGAAGAGCCGGAAGATGCCTCTCTGGAAGAATACTCCGAAGGGCTGGCCGTAATAAACCTGAATGGTAAATCCGGCTTTGTAGATACCAGCGGTAAAGTGGTGATTCCTCTGAAATTCAGTTCAGCCAGCCGGTTTCAGGACGGCCTTGCGTTAGCGAGACTGAACGGAAAGAGAGGGTATATAGATAGAACCGGCAAATGGGCGATAGAACCTGTTTATGGTTTTACCAGTGGTTTTTCGGAAGACCTTGCCCGTGTGGCGATCGACGACAAATGGGGATTCATTGATAAAACGGGAAAAGTAGTAATAGAACTCAGGTACGATTTTGCGGGGGATTTTTCGGAAGGACTGGCACTGGTTAAATCGGGCAATACATACGGATACATAGATAAAACCGGCAACCTGGTCATCCCCTTGGAAGATTATGAGGCAGCGGAGAGTTTTACCGATGGCATGGCCGTTGTTACACGCGCCGGGAAGAGCGGATTCCTGAACAGAACCGGTAAAATGGCCATTGAACCTGTCTATGATTTTGCAGATGGTTTTAACGAGGGCCTTGCCCGGGTGGAATTAAATGGTAAATGGGGCTTTATTGATAAAACAGGCCGGGTACTGATTCCGTTGATGTACGAAAGTGCCGCCGGATTCTATGAAGGAAAAGCTTCTGTTTCACTGGATGGCAAATGGGGAGTTATTGACACGGCAGGTAAAGAGCTGCTTGCCCTGAAATATGAGGAAGTGAATTTTTTATCAGAAGGTCTGATCGCCGTGAAACAGGATGGTAAATGGGGCTATATGGATGAAAAGGGAGAGGCGAGAATACCTTTTCAATACGATTTTGCAGATGATTTTTCGGAAGGTATGGCCGCTGTAAAACGCAATGAAAAATACGGGTATATTAATTCGTCCGGCAAGCTGCTGATCCCTTTTACATACGTGCATGGTGGCCCTTTCAAAAAGGGAAAGGCGCGCGTTATACTGGAAAAGAGAACGTTTTATATAGATCGGAGCGGAAGGGAAGTGGGGGTTGAATAATTTAAATATTCAGACAATGATCAGACCAAAGGCTTTTGGTGTGACGGTGTTTTGTTAAGCGAACCCGACAGCGCTTATTCTCTAAAATCTGTAAACGACACGAAACAGGTTAAGCTGAAAGCTTTTATAGGCAGGGACGGACAAACAGAGTACGAACTCACGCTGAAGTTTGGAAAAAAAGCACGAAGCAGGTACGCAAGAAATTTAGGTATTGACGTATGTGTGCCTGATACGGATGATCCTGACAGGTTCGGGATTGATACAAAAGGGCATAGAATGGAAATATTGCTTTTGTGAGAGAGAGGAATGCCGCTCAGGGCATCGTAGGGAATAGAATTTTTCTCCATCCCGACTTTGCAAAAATTTGCCAAAAAATCACTTTGCTGGCATTTTTTTGCTATCAAAAATTTGCCATTTTTTATTATCTTTGGCATAAATTGGATTTAAAGTGCCGAAAATTATTGAAAAAAGACTGATAGAGGAGTTTAAAGACCGGGATACTTTTTCAAGAGAAGAGCTATTTGACTTTTTCAGGTGTTTAGAACCTGATTTGAAAGAAGGTACTTTTGGTTGGAGAATACATGATCTAAAGAATAAGAATATTATCCGGTCGATCCATAGAGGTTATTACACGATATCATATAAACCCAAATACAGTCCTGAAATTTCAGTCGAACTGTTAAAACTTGCTGGCATAATATCAGATCAGTTTGGTGATGTGAAATATTGTCTGTGGGAAACGGATTGGATAAATGAATTTTCACAGCACCAGTCGGGTCGTAAATTAGTCATTATTGAAATTGAGAAAGATCTTGTTGAATCACTCTACTATGAGATAAAAGACAAATTTAAATTTGATTTTTATGTAAACCCCGACGAAAAAGTGATCGACTTTTACATATCAGAAAGCCCTGCCCCGGTTATTATTAAAAAGCTGATTACCCGATCGCCTGTTTTGGAAAGGGTAGAAAAAAAGATCAGATTTCACACTCCACTGCTTGAGAAAATACTGGTAGATCTTTTTGCAGAGAGCAGGTTGTTCTATCTGTATCAGGGGGCAGAACTGATTCATATCTATGAAAATGCGCTGAAAAGCTACACAATCGATTACACCAGACTATTCAGTTATGCGAAACGAAGAGAGCGAGAATCGGACATCAGGCAGTTTATGATTGATAATATGTACTATCTGGTAAAAGATATAGTTGAATGATAAAAGAACATTGCTTTACTGATGACTGGTTCGATTCATTCAAAGGGCAGACGGCTTATAAGCGCATAGATAAAGCTATTCTGGAAAAAATGATTTATGCTCTTCATTTGTTAGAACGTCTTCAATCGAATGGACTTGATTTTGTTTTTAAAGGTGGAACCAGCCTGATTCTTCTGCTGGAAGAAGGCAACAGATTTTCTATAGATATTGATATCATTTGTAACTCAGACCGAAAAACGCTTGAAAGCGTATTAGAAAAAGTTATTGAAACTTCGAATTTTAAATCATTTAAACTGGACGAACACCGCAGCTATAAAGAAGGTATTCCGAAAGCACACTATTCTTTTGCCTTTGATCCGGCAACAAAAGGAAAATATACCGGAACGATCTTGCTGGATGTGCTTAATGAAAAACCCATTTATCCTGAGTTAGTTCAAATACATATAAGCACAAGATGGATTGAAACGGATAAGAAGACGGATATATCTGTCCCATCTATTGATTCGATAACGGGAGATAAACTTACTGCGTTTGCACCCAATACTATTGGTATACCTTATTTTAAAGGAAAGGATCAGCAATCTTTTGCTATGGAGATCTGTAAGCAGTTATTTGATTTAAGTAAGCTTTTTGAAAGGATAGATAATATGGAAACCGTTGCCAGAAGTTTTGAAGCTTTTGCCAGGCAAGAAATCGGATACCGAAAAGGAGAGATAGCCGGCCTTACAACAGAAAAAGTACTCCGGGATACGATTGATACGTGTGCGGTATTAGCCAAAAAGGGTAAAGGTTCAACAGATGAAAAACAAAAGTTTGGTGAACTTCAGAAAGGAATTAAAGCTTTTGGAACAGGATTTCTGATGAGCGGAACTTTCAGAATGGATGATGCCGTCTCAGCTGCTGCGCGAATAGCTTACTTAGCAGCTAAATTGCTATATAATAATTTGTCGCCTGTTGAATACTTCCGCAATACGGACATAAAAGAAATGCATGTAGAGCATCCCGACTGGAATTTCTTGAACTCATTAAAAAGGCAACCTGATAAGTCTGGCTTTTACTACTGGTACAAAGCACTTGAAGTAATGAACCTGATAAAACAAAATTAAAGGTATATACCCTATTTTAAGGTCAGAGCTCAGTATAAAGCCCCCAAACTGCAGTTTACAACGCATACCGCTACTGCCCCACAAAAAAACCCCTACACGTAGGGGTAAAGAGGATTTAGAGAGGGCTTTAAAGCAATGCAAAGTTGCACATTTTCAGTTAATACGCAAGGGTTTGTTATGAACAATGTATATACTAAATCTGCAGCACTTCATCAGATGAGGCATCTTAAGGCGCTGATAATCAGTGAAAATTTGTTAAAATAAAGTGTTGCTGCCGGTGGATATTACCACTCGAAAAAGCGGCGGGCAAACCAGAAACCCAGAAAAGGCAGCACAATAGGAGCGGGAGCCATTAATACCAGCTGGGGTATATTGAACTGTGCCACATACAGGGCTATGTACAGGGCGGGGATTAGAAACAGGATAATCCAGCGGCGGTTTTTCTGCTTCTTAAGGTCGATGCCCTTCCAGGTATAGGCTAAAAGAATACCGGATGAAAGTATAAACAGAATTACACCTAACAGCAGCAGCGGAAAATAGTCGTCGGGCATACTGCTTATAAATGGTGAACATAACGCGCTTACCAGGGTTATGTACAGCAGGGTAATACCCAGACCTATATAAAGTTTGTTCTGTTCGTTCATCGGTAGGGGAAATAAACAAAGCCGCCTCCGTCTTCGCCAATGGCCAGTACACAGGCATGTGTACGCGGACTTTTATACGAGGCTACGAACATTTTGGCTTTTTCGGCTTCAATAATGCGGGCTTTAATAAGTTCTTCGGCTGTGCTGGCCGTAACCTGGTACCCGTCCAGGTCGTCGTCGGTAAAACGCTCCGAAATGTTCTCGCCCAGGGCCAGGGCCTGTTTGCTGAGTATGAACACGGGAAAATTGGAGATATTGTCGTCGAGTATGGCCGCGGCGCAGCTTTGCAGCTCGCTCCATATACGCTGAAGAATGGCTTCAGCCTGCTCGGTCCAGGTACTGTTCTCTTGCACGGCGCAAAGGTAATACTTATCGGTATATTCAGAAACGAAAAAACGGCAAAGTATCCTTCGCCGTTTTTGTATTGCAAACGTAGTAGCAGTAGTTTATTCGCCTTTTATAAGCCGTATAAGCTCGTCGAGCTTAGGTTCTATAATAATTTCGGTACGGCGGTTACGGGCACGTCCCTCTTTGGTTTCGTTTTCGGCTACAGGCATAAATTCGCCCCGGCCGGAAGGGGTAATACGTTTGGGGTCGATATTGCGGTTTTCTAACAGTATGCGGGTAACGGATGCGGCTCGCAGTACGCTCAGTTCCCAGTTGTCTTTAATGGGGCCGCTGCCGCTCAGGGGTACATTATCGGTATGGCCTTCCACCACAACCTGCAGGCTGGGGTCAGACTCCAGTACCTTGCCCAGCTCGGTAAGGGCTTTCTGACCTTCGCGGTTTACATTGGTCTTGCCGCTTTCGAACAGCAGTTTTTCGTCCATCGACACATATACCCGTCCATCTTTTTCGTATACATTCAGACCTTTATCGGTGTATCCCTTCAGGGCTTTCAGCAGTTTGTCGCGCAGCTGTGTAACGGCATCGCGCTGGGCCTGTAATATGTCTTCCAGTTCTTTTACGCGTTTTTCGCGCAGGCGCAGGTCGTCTTCCAGCTGGCGCAGCAGGTTCTCTTTGGCATTTAATTCCTGCAGCAGTTTCTGTGCTTCCGATTTATTGGTTTTAAGCTTGCTTTCGTAGGCTTTCTGCAGTTCGTCGCACTCCTGTTTCAGGCGGTCGTATTCGCCCTGCAGTTCAATAAGGTCGTTTTTAAAACGTACCCGGTCGCGGTCGTATTCCTGCGCGGCCAGCAGCAGCGAATCGTTCATGGCACGGGCCTTTGTTAAAGCTTTTTCGGCCTTTTCCTTTTCTTCAAAAAACAGATCGCGTTGTTTCGTCATTTCGGCCATCTTCTTCTTACTCACACACGAACCGAGCGAGAGCAGAGAAAGTACGCCAAGACCTAACATTATTTTTCTCATAATAGTCCTGTTGTTTTATGCAAAGGAACAGCATCTGCCGGCATAAAAATACCCCGAAACGGGCATTTTATGCACGGTAGTACGTTAATAGCCTGCTTTTGAGGTGCCGGGCAAAACATAATTATGAAGCAATCGGCTTGCCGGAGCTGAGTCTCTTTTTTATATTTGAAGACCTTATTTATTTCGGAATGTTTTACCAGATAACTCTTATTGTTGCATGCAAGCAGGAACTCTTTTACGGAAGATATGGAAATGGCTGAATGAAAACCTCACCTTTGTATATCTTTTTATATCAGTTATACTGATTTTAGTCCCGAATACTCATTTTTCTCCTTTCCCTGATTTCTGGGGGAAAGTTGTGGAAAAAGTCGGGTTTATAGCTTTAACATCTGGTATTTTTGCGGGAGTGCTTAAGTCCATCCAGTTTACCGGCTTATTTAAGGAAGAGCTGGGGAAAATAGTGTCGGGAACAGAGTTTCTGAAAAACAGGAAAGATTTGCCGGATTTGTGGAAGAGGATTTCGAAACTCATATATGAAGAGAAATTTCCTGAGATTAGCCGGCAGCTTGAAGAAACGATTCTGGAGAATTACTTCCCCACCAAGGCCAGGCACTATAATGAGAATGTGGTTGTTTCAGTTGTTATACACGAGCTTACGGATGATTTAGTTATCCATTATACACAAACCGTGGAGTACAATGCTGTTCTTGATTCAAGGCAGACAGAATCATCATTCGAAGTGGTTTCTATTTTAACAGATGCTAAAAATGTGGATGAGAAGAACAGAGCAGTATCTCTTATGATTGATGGCGAGGAACAACTTTCAAGGATAAAGCCGAATATAACAGATGTATATACAAAGGGTGTAACATCAAAGAAATATGTACTCTCCTGTCCCTTAACAGGAAGAAAAAAGTTTAGAATTTGCTACAAAACAGAGCGGAAATATTCTCTTAAAGGGGAGAATTATAAGTTGATAAGGTTTGATACGATAACAAAAAATGTAGACGTTATGATTTCTTATCCCGAAGATGTTGGTGTTTCTTTTTTTGGTGTAGGTATCGTTAAAGATTTTGAACCTGTGCATCTGGATGTTGTAAACGGAATGTGCAGACAGCACAGGGATGGTTTGATACTTCCCAAGCAGGGGTTTGGATTAAGTTTTAACAAAAAATAAATTACATTTCTTCATTTTCTTCGTTTATTAGTATCAGGAATAACAATAGAATAGTTTCATGCTATGAAAGATATTAAAAATACAAATCACGGAGGCGACGACCTGATCTGCTGATATTTGTCTAAATGCAGGTTCAGGGTGTGAGGTATCAGATACGTCTGTGTACTATCTTTTGAGGAATTTACTGAACGCTTCTGCAACTGGTTCAGAAATTCTTTTCTATTCACTCAGGCAAATGCTGCCATTTACAATATACTCTTAAGGGATTCTGTCCGCAGCCATATCTCGCGGCATTGCCGGGCGGCTTCCACGTCGTGTACCCGTAATATGTGTGCGCCCTTTTGCAGGCAAACCATATGCAGGGCTGTAGTGCCGGGCAGGCTGTCTGCAGCCGTGGTTCCGGCTGTTTCAAACACCATGCGTTTGCGCGATACGCCGGCCAGTACCGGGTAGCCCAGGCTTTGCAGCAGGGGCATTTCGTGCAGCAGCCGGTAATTTTCGTCTGCCGATTTCGAAAAGCCGAATCCGGGGTCCAGTATCAGGTCCTGTATGCCGGCTGCTCTGGCTTTTTCGATCTGTGTACTCAGGTACAGCATCACTTCTTCGGTAATGTGGCCTTTTACGCGGCTGCTGTGCATGGTGTCGAAGCTGCCTTGCAGGTGCATCAGTACCAGTGGCGCGTTGTATTGTGCGGCCAGGGCAAACATTTCGCTGTGCCATTGTCCTCCCGAAATATCATTTATAATTCCGGCACCCCGTTGCAGAGCCTTTTCCGCAATTTCCGGCCGGAAGGTATCCACAGAAATCGGCAGTTCCGGGAAATCGGCATGCAACATCTCTACGGCAGGTAGTAACCGCTCCGCTTCTTCTGCAGCGCTTACCGCTTCGGCCTTCGGACGGGTAGAAACGGCTCCCAGGTCGAGCATGGAAGCGCCTTCCGAAACCATGCGCCGGGCCTGTTCCACAATGTTGTTGTATTGCACACGGCTGCCGGCAAAAAAGCTGTCGGGCGTAAGGTTCAGTATGCCCATAATCAGGGGCTTGTCTATACTAAGCAGTTTCCCCCGGATGTTCAGTGAATGCATGGATCAAAGATAAAACCTGCCTGCGTATTTACGAATGAAATATTCCGCTTTGCAGATCGCTGCATTTATTGTTTTTTTGTGTGGCCGTAGCGGCTCAATTATTCAGCTTACATGGAACACACACTGCAGCAATACAACAAGGTACTGGCGGAATGTACTTCGGTCTTCGTTAAGAAAATGAAGGATTACGGCCCTTCCTGGCGTATTTTCCGTGTAGGTTCCCTGGCCGACCAGATCTTTATCAAGGCCAACCGCATACGTACCCTGCAGGAAGTGAAAGAAAGCCGTGTGGGCGAAGGTACCCGCGGCGAATGGGTGGGTATTGTTAATTACAGCATTATTGCCCTGATACAGATCGAACTCGGTTATTCGGCACAACCCGACCTTGCTGCTGCACAGGCCGAAGAACTGTATGCAAAATACGCCGCCGAAGCCCGCGAGCTTATGACGCGTAAGAACCACGACTATGGCGAGGCCTGGCGCGATATGCGCATTGCTTCGTTTACCGACCTTATCCTGGTAAAACTGGCCCGCATCCGCCAGATCGGCGATAACGACGGACAAACCATTGCTTCGGAAGGGATCGATGCCAATTTTTACGATATCATTAATTATGCGCTCTTTGCACTCATAAAGCTGGATGAAGGAGTTTGAGGCTGATATGGGATTCCGGGCCAGGCTGGTATACACGCTTTTTGTGGCCGTGGCTTCTCTGCCTTTCTTTTTCTGGTATGCCCTGTCGGATCTGCTGGCCTTTGTATTGCGCGTAGTGCTTAAGTACCGCCGCGATGTAATTGCGGAGAACCTGCGCAGCTCTTTCCCGGAAAAAGGAGCGGAAGAACTGGAACGGATACGCCGGCAGTTTTACCGTAATTTTTGCGATACACTGGTGGAGAGTATAAAACTGGGCGGATTGTCGCGCAGAGCCTTTGAAAAGCGTATACACTGCACAAACCCGCAAGTGTTTGAGGCTCTGAAAGCACAGAACCGCAGTGTAATTGCCATGGAAGGGCATTTTGCCAACTGGGAATGGCCGGGTGTGCACATCTGCTGCGATTACAGCTTTTTTAACCTGGTTATCTTCCAGCCTTTTAATAACAAGGTATTCGGACGTGTGCTGTATGAGCTGCGTTACCGCCTGCCTACGCGTCGCAGCGGCTGGCTTACACCTGCCAAAGATACGGTGCGCAATATGATAAAGGCCCCGCAGCCGAACCGCACGGTTATGTTAGCCGATCAGTCGCCGAGCCGCACCGCCTTTGTGCGCGTACCATTTCTGAACCGCGATACAGCCTTCTGGAACGGCCCGGCCCGTATATCGCAAAAGCTGAAACTGGCCCTGGTATTTGTAAAACCCCGCCGCCTGAAACGCGGCTATTTCGAATACAGCCTGGAACTGCTTTGTGAGGATGCCTCGCAGTGGAGCGAAGAGCAGGTAACCGCAGCTTATGCCTCGGCACTGGAAAAAGCCATACGGGAATCCCCTGCCGACTGGCTCTGGAGCCATAAACGCTGGAAGTTCTGAGGGCCTTATAAATATACTTAAGTCTCTTGCTTCAACTTTGGGTTTAAAGAATATCTTTGCACTGCATGTACACAACGCGCACAGATACCGCAGTGGTAGTCCTCAGTTATAACGGGCGCAACTATCACGAAGCGTTTTTTCCGCTGCTTATAGCCGAAAGTAAAGGCCGTTATGATGTGGTGCTGATCGATAATGCCAGTACAGACGATACACGCAGTTTTGTGCAGCAGCAGTTCCCGGAGGTACATGTAATTCACCTGCCGCAGAACAAGGGTTTTACGGGTGGTTATGCCGCCGGTATTGAGCAGATCCGTTCTAAATACCTGGTGCTGCTCAGTGCCGATTTCGAAGTGTCGCCGGGCTGGTTCGATCCCCTGCACAGCTTTATGGAGCAACGTCCGGATGTGGCCGTGGTGCAGCCTAAGATACTCTACCAGCGCGAAAAACACATGTTCGAATATGCCGGTGCAGCCGGGGGCTTTATGGACGGACTGGGCTATCCCTTTTGCCGGGGACGTATCTTTTTTACCCTGGAAGAGGATAAACAGCAGTACCAGCAACCCATCGAGTGCTTCTGGGCCTCGGGTGGCTGCTTTTTTATACGGGCAGAGCTGTTCCGCGAATTTAACGGCCTGGAACCCGATTTTTTTGCACATATGGAAGAGATCGACCTGTGCTGGCGCCTGAAGAATGCGGGGCATAAGGTGTACTGCATACCGCAGTCGCAGGTGTACCATGTGGGCGGCAGTGTTATTTCGTACGGAAGTCCGCAAAAGGTGTACTTAAACTTCCGCAACGGCCTGTTTATGCTCATTAAGAACTACGGAACGGGCGAACTGCTGTGGAAGCTGCCGGTGCGTTTACTGTTAGATGTGGTAGCGGCCTGGAAGGGACTGCTCAGCGGCAATACGGGCGAGTTTATGGCCATTGCCCGGGCCCACCTGCATTTTATAAAGGGTTTGCCCCTGTTCCTGAAAAAACGCCGTTCCGCCAAAGCACAGCGCAGCACACCCAACCGTACGGGCATTTACAAGCGCAGCATCGTGTGGGATTATTTTATACGCAGGCGGCGGACCTTCGATCAGCTGGATACTACGCGTTTCAGGTAAAAAATAACCCCGGAAATAAACTTCCCGGGGCCTTTCAATCGTATGTATTTTGTTTAGCCTATCGCTTTTGCTTTCTCTTGTATTTCTTCGTAGGCAGCCAGTCCGTAACGCAGGCACTCCACGGCAGCCTGCAGGTCGTCGGTATTGAGCACATAGGCAATACGCACCTGGTTAAGGCCGATGCCCGGGGTGGAGTAGAAGCCGGCCGCAGGGGCCATCATTACCGTAGCGCCGTTGTGCGAGAATTCGCTTAGCATCCATATACAGAAATCTTCGGCATTCTCTACGGGCAGCTGCACCATAGCGTAAAAAGCTCCGCCGGGGTTCGGACACAGTACACCGGGTATGGTGTTGAGGGCCGTTACCGTAAAATTGCGGCGGGCGGTGTATTCTTCTACCACCGCATCGAAGTACGACTGCGGGGCCTTGAGTGCGGCCTCGCCCACGATCTGGCCCAGGGAGGGCGGACTCAGCCGGGCCTGGGCAAACTTAAGTATGGTATTGTATACGTCTTTGTTTTTGGTGGCAAAACAGCCGATGCGCACACCGCAAAGGCTGTAGCGCTTGGATACGCTGTCTACCATAATGGTGTGCTGGGCCATTTCGGGGAATTCCATTACGGAAATATGCTTGCGGCCATCGTAACAAAACTCACGGTATACCTCGTCGGAAAACAGCCACAGATCGTGCTCGCGTACGAGTTTGCTCAGGGTTTCCAGCTCTTCGCGGGTGTACAGGTAACCGGTAGGGTTGCCGGGATTGCATATAAGTATGGCCTTTGTGCGGGGCGTGATGCGTTTTTCGAACTCTGCAATGGAAGGCAGAGCAAAGCCGTTGTCGATACTGCTGGGTACGGGCACGATGTTTGCACCGGCACTCATGGCAAAGGCAATGTAATTGGCGTAGAACGGCTCGGGCACAATAATTTCGTCGCCGGGTTCCAGGCAGGCCATAAAGCCGAACATCAGCGCTTCGGAACCGCCGGTGGTAACAATAATTTCGTCTTTGCTTACCGGTATGTTAAGCGCATTGTAGGCAGCGGCCAAACCGGCACGGTAACTTTCGAAACCGGCAGAATGACTGTACTCAACCAAAGGTTCGCTGAAGTTATGCAGGGCCTCCAGGGCTTCTTTCGGACTTTCGATATCGGGCTGACCAATATTGAGGTGGTATACATGTAACCCTCTTTTTTTGGCAGCCTCGGCATAAGGTACCAGTTTACGTATGGGAGAGGCTGGCATCTGCTGCCCTTTTTGAGATATTGACGGCATAAAATTGCAACTTGTTTATACCTGCAAATGTACGCGAAAGGGCGTAAAAACAAAAACCGGGCTTAGTGGGCCGAGGGTACGCTCTGCCGTGCATCGTTGGAAGGACTGTGGCTGTCGGCCGGGGGAGCCTCTTTTACATGCCCTTTTACCTGTATAATGTGAGCGTTGCTGCCTTCCGGCTCGTTGGTGCGAAGCTCTACCGTACGCGCAATGGGGCCGCTGCGCTTGGTGTCGTATTTTATTTTTATTACGCCTTCTTTACCGGGCATAATGGGCTCTTTGGGATACTCGGGTATGGTACAGCCGCAGGAACCTTTGGCATAGGTAATGGTAAGCGGCTGCGAGCCTTCGTTTTTAAAGGTCCAGCTGCGTTCGCCGTTAGAGGCATGCTCTACCTCGCCATAGTTTACCACATCGCTGGTATAAGTAAGCTTAGGGCCTATGGCTGTTTGTGCTGTGGCACTGATACTGCCGGCACCTGAAAAAGTAAGGGCCAGCCCGAAAATAAAAAGGATCCGTTTCATAAAATAAATGTTTTCTGTACCTGATAAGTATACTCAAATATACCGCTTTGTTTTGTGCTAAATATTTTAATAACAGTATATTAACCAGTGTGTGGGGCTGATCCTGAAGGGTGTAAAAACTAAAAACCCGCACGTGTGGGTGCGGGCTTTTACTTACTTAAAAATCCTATTAGTTTCCAACCGGTGCACCGCCTTGTTCTTTGGCAGGTACTCCGTTGTTTTCAGGAGCGGGTTTTACGTTTCCTTTTACCTGGATAACGTGTGTATTGCTGCCTTCCGGTTCGTTGGTAGTAATGGTTACCGTTTTTGTAATGGGACCGGGGCGTTTTGTATCGTATTTTATTTTAATAATACCTTCTTTACCGGGCATAATTGGCTCTTTGGGGTATTCGGGAACCGTACATCCGCAGGAACCTTTTGCACTTGTAATGGTAAGCGGCTGTTTACCTTCGTTCTTGAATTTCCATGCACGCTCTCCGTTACCGGAATAGTCTACTTCCCCGTAATTTACCACATCGGTTGTGTAGGTAAGTTTAGGCCCCAGCACAGCCTGGGCAGAAGCATCATTGGCAGCGGCAAAGGCACCGGCCACCATAAAGCCTAAAATGAGTGCGAATTTTTTCATACAGTGTTTTAAAAAATTGTTTTCTACTTTCGTTTGCTTCACAAATATATAGAATCCCTTTACTACACCAAATTTGCTTAACAAGATATTAACCAGCAGGTGTTCAGGCTATGCGCCGGGCTTTGTGTCGCGTTCTGCGGCCATTTGCATAAAACGCTGCCCGAGTTCCCGCAGTCTTTCCCTGCTTTTGTTAAAGATCATCTGTCCGCGGTCTATACCCCTGCGCAGCTCTTTCTGCTCTTCTTCGGGCAGGGCATGTATCTCTTTACATACATCGCTGCAGCAGGCATTGTAGCGGCTGCGGCATGCTTCGCACTGTATAAACAGCAGGTGGCAGCCTTCGTTGGCGCAGTTTATATGGGTATCGCAGAGGGCACCGCACTGGTGGCACTGTGCAATAATTTCTTCTGTAATACGCTCGCCCAGGCGGCCATCGAATACAAAATTCTTGCCTTTGAACTTTATGGGCAAACCCTGCTCGCGGGCCTTGTTTACGTAGTTAATAATACCGCCTTCGATATGGTATACATTCTTAAAGCCGTTGTGCAGGAAATAGGCACTGGCTTTTTCGCAGCGTATACCTCCGGTGCAGTACATAATAATGTTTTTGTCTTTATGGGGCTGCATCATATCTACAGCCATAGGCAGCTGCTCGCGGAAGGTGTCGGAGGGTATCTCTATTGCATTTTCGAAATGGCCCACCTCGTATTCGTAGTGGTTGCGCATATCTATTACAATGGTATCGTCGCGGTCGGTAAGGGTATTGTATTCTTCGGGCCCCAGGTATCTGCCGCGTTTCATAATATCGAAGCCGGGATCGTCGATGCCGTCGGCCACAATTTTGGGGCGTATCTTTACCTTAAGAACCCAGAAGCTCTTGCCGTCGTCGTCGAGCGCTATATTCAGGCGTATATCTTTCAGAAAGGGAAAACTGTTCAGAAATTCGCGCAGGGCAGCTACATTTTGTTCGGGGCAGCTAACCTGTGCATTAATACCTTCGGCGGCAACATATACACGCCCGAAAACGCCTAATTTTTCAAGACCGACATATACCGCGTCTCTGAACTGCTGCACATCCTGTATATGTGCGTACTGGTAGAATGAAATGGTGGAACGGATCTCTTCGGAACGAAGCATTTCCTCGCGCAGCTCTTTGGAGCTCCTGGTATTGTATAATGGCATAAAATTAAGATTAGAGAGACTTACAAGGTTTCCTAACTCGCTGCAAAAATACGTAATTCTGTATATAAATCACAGTACCGCTGCTCAGGAAAGCAGCTGAGGCATGTTTTTAAGCTCTTCTATCTTGTATTTGTTGCGGAGCAGCACTTTCAGAAACTCGCGGCGGATTACCCAGCCGGCCAGTTCGTCGAAGCTACCACCGCTTTTAAGCAGCCTGCGCAGATCCTGTTCGGGCATGTCGACCCGGTACATCCACTGCATAAAACCGCTGCTGTCGTGCCGGAATTTCTGCTGCAGTAATGTGGCGGTGTACTGCTGCAGATCGTTATAGTCCCAGCTGCGGGTATCGTCGAAATCCCAGCTGCTTCCCAGGTCTTTGGCCAGCTGTTGCAGGGTTTGTATCTTCAGCAGGTCGGCAGACATTACCTCAGCAGGGTTACACTGCCGTTTTTGGTCTCTTTTTTACCGCTGGACGAAATGGAGTAGTTTACTACCACCACATATACGCCGGAAACGGCATTGGCTCCGGAACGGGTAGTGCCGTCCCAGCCTTCGTATACATCGAACGATTCGAATATAAGCTCGCCCCAGCGGTTAAAGATAGACATACGGAATTCCTTGATGCCGCTGGCCATAATCAGGAAACGATCGTTTACAGAATCGTTGTTGGGCGTAAATACATTGGGCAGGTAAAAGTTGAAGGGATCGGAAATCTGTATGGTTTGCTGTGCCTGGTCGGTACAGCCGTTGGCATCAGTTACGGTAAGGGTAATGGTAAAGTTGCCTTCGCCCTGGTATACGTAGTTGGGGTTAAGATCGGCCGAACTGCCGCCGTCGCCGAAGCTCCAGTCGTAGCTTACCGCACCTGAGGAGCTATTGTTAAAAGCAATATTGGCCGGACTGATGGTTTCGCCGCTGTAGCTGAACGAAGCGTCGGGCCCGCCGAAATTTACGGTGATAAAGGCTGTATCGCTGCCGCAGCTGTTGCCGGAGATAACCTGGTAGGTGCCTGCAGCAGTTACGGTAATGGAAGCACCGGTGCTGCCGTTATTCCAGCTGTAGGTATCGCCGCCGCTGGCTGTAAGCGTAAGACTTTGCCCGTTGCAGAGTGTGGTGCTGCCGTTGGGGCTGATTTGCGCACTTGGAGCCGGTATCTCGTTAACGGTTACGGTAGCTGTAACACTGCCGCAGTTATTGCTTGCCGTAGCTACATAAGTGCCGGCTGTACTTACCGTAAAACTGGTTGCGGGCGAAGTGCCGTTCCAGTTAAATGAGGTGGCATCGCTCACGGTGGCGTTGAGTGTTATTGAACCGCCGGAACAGAAACTTTGTACACTGCCGCCTGCAACCGATAAGGCAGGCAGCGGATCGAGCGTTACGGTGGCTGTGGCCGTAGCTGTGCCGCAACCGGTGGTGGCTGTGGCCGTATAGCTGCCGGCAGCATTTACACTAATAGAATTGCCGGTGGCGCCGTTGCTCCAGGTAAGTGTGCCGCTTACGCCGGTTGCATTAATGGTGGTGCCTGTACCCGGGCATATGCTTGTACTAACCGGGTTTACGGTTACGGCAGGTGCTGTGCCGGCCGTAATTACCTGTGTGGCTGTAACACTGCCGCAGCTGTTGGTAGCAGTAACACTGTAGGAGCCGGCTGCATTTACGGTAATGGACGGGGTAGTGGCTCCGTTGCCCCACTGCAGGGTACCGGATACATTGCTGGTATTCAGGGTAACACTCTGCCCTGCACATATTTCGGTAGCCGTAGGGGTAATGTTAACTGAAGGAGGATTGCTGAGTGTAATAACCGAACTGGCGCTAACACTGCCGCAGCTGTTGGTGGCCGTAGCTGTGTAGGTGCCGGGAGCATTTACGGTAATGCTGCTGTTGCTGCTGCCGTTGCTCCACTGCAGGGTGCCGTTTACATTGCTGGCTGATATGGTAAGGTTTTGCCCGTTGCAGATGCTGCCGTTTGCTGGTGTAACGGTAACGCTGGGTGCCTGTGCGGCAGTAACGGTAACCGAAGTGGTATAGGTATAGCAGGCATCGGTAGCGCCGGCGGTATAGGTGCCCGCTGTGCTTACGGTGGTACTTGTGCCAATGGTGCCATTGCTCCAGGCGGGGCCAAGCGTATAATTGCCGGCACTTACGTTTAAGGTAATGCTTTGCCCGGGACAAATGCTCAGCGGCCCTGCCGGTGTAATGTTAAAAGGTTGCTGGGGTGTAAGGCTAAGGGTAACGGTATCGCTTATAATATTGGGTGCTCCGCCGCAACTTGCATTGGCAGAAACAATCAGATGCAGGGGAAAAGTTTCGCCGGCTCCCAGGGTATACGAAGTATTTGCATTACCTGCGGCAGAAAAGGTTCCGGTACCTCCGCTCCAGCCAATAAGTGTGGCATTGCCGTTAATTACCGAGCTAAGGTTTACCGTAGCGCCCGGGCAGACAGAGTTGGCGGGGCCGCTGGCTGTAATGGTAGTGGGCGTAATTGGTGCGGTACAGCCGTTATTGTAGTACGAGGCAAAGCCGGCCTGGGTAAAGCTTACACTGGCCCCGTCGCCGCCAAAGAGCTGTGCACGGTCGTAGGTAACACTTTCGGTGCAGGCACCGTAGCTTATGTCCAGGGTACGTGTGCCGGAGCCCTGGTTGGCAAAGTGCCCGGTATTGGTAGTGCTGTTCTGGTACAGTATGTACATGGTATCGGTAAGCCCGGCAAAGGAATTGGATACGGGCGACATAAGATAGGAGGTTACCAGTATGGCTTTTTTATTGGCCGGTATAATTCCGCCGCTTGGCTGCAGCAGGTAACCGCACGATTGTATGCTGGCATTAAGTGCAGCTGTGGTAGAAGCCGTGGTGGCATTCTGCACAAAACCGTTGTAGGCATTGTTGGGCCAGCTGATGTTAAGTAAATTTATGGTAATAGGGTTGGGACCTGTAAGTATCTGTACCATTTCGTTCCGGCCTTCCTGCGACCCGGGGTCGCAGGCATCTACCAGGATACGCTCCACCTCAAGACAGTTTGTGGTGATCTGTGCCCGGCCTGTGGCAAACAGTGCGGGAATTATGGCGCACAATACCCATATTCGCATACTAAAAATTTTTCAGGCAAAGGAACGGATAACTTTGTAAAGAAGTGTTAATTTAAGATTATTTTATGATAAATCCTTATTTTCAGTATGTTGTATATACGAAAATAGTTTAAGGAGAACCCAGGAAATACCGAAGAAAAACAGTCCTGCCACAATGGCAAGGAAAATACTGCCGCTTAAGTACTGTGCTCCTCCACGCAGTACAAAGTCTGCCGGATCGCTGCGCAGTGCTTCCAGTGTTAAATCCTGATCGTTTTCGCCGGGTAACAGCCATTTGCCGCTTTCGAAGCTTAGCCATACAATAAAGGGCATAAAAGGGGCAAAGGAAATATTGGAAGCCAGCAGGGCAATAGCCTTGTTAAGCCTTAGAAAATGGGCCAGGAATGCGGCTGTAATCATTTGCCAGCCCCAGATGGGAAGAATACCTATAAATACCCCGAACCCTACCGATGCAGCCTTGCGCACCAGGGGCTCGTTTTCGTTAAAGAAGTTTTTTTTTAGAAACAGCCGTATATTTTTCCAGCTGAGTGCCCGTATAATAACGGCCCAGTGCCCGTAAAGCAGTGCCATTACAAGCAGATAGGTGTTGAGTATGCTGATGCGTGTAAAATCTTTGCCGGGCCTGAAGAAAGACACCCGCTCGTTCTCGGGCGGATAATATACGCTTACGGGTATGGAACGCACAGGTATACCGCGCCAGGTGGCTTTTACCAGTACTTCTACCTCAAACTCGTACTTGGTGGAAAAAAACCATATGCGGTTTATGCGCTTTACAGGGTAAATGCGGTAGCCGGACTGTGTATCGGGCAGCTTGTGAAACGTATCGGCGAAGTACCAGAAATTGGAGAATTTATTGGCGAATGAACTTTTTTTAGCCTGGTTTTGCCCTTCCATAATGCGGGCACCTACAATAAGGCTGCCGGGTTGCTGCTCAATGGCATCGAGAAAGGCAGGTATGTCGCTGGCAAAATGCTGTCCGTCGCTGTCGATGCTTATGGCATAGCGGAACCCGTCTTTTTCGGCCTGCTTTAAACCTTGGCGTAATGCATAACCTTTGCCCCGGTTGGGCTGGTAATGAATTACTTTTATACCGCCGAAGGCTTTGGCTGCTTCGGCCGAGCCATCGCTGCTGCCGTCGGCAATTACGGTAATATCGCCGCAGTATTGCTGTACGTCTTTTATAACCTGGCCTATGGTGCCGGCATTGTTGTATACCGGAATTAGTATACAAACACCCAGTTTGCGGGCTTTTTCGTGATATCCGGTATGTATGCCGTCAGTCAAGACTGAAAACGCTTTTCATTTTCATGAAGCTTTGTCCGCCGCTCCCGATCTGTGCATCGGCTTTTACCAGGGCATCTTCTACCTGGTAACTGATGTGTACCTCGTACCGTTCGTGCAGCCCGGGTATAATGGGACTGAGGAATTTTACCGATGCGGCTTCCTTTAAGGTGGCCCTGCTGCCAGCAGCCCTGCCTACCAGCTCGGCTATAAGGCGCATCTGTATTACACCGGGTAATACCGGCCGGCCCGGAAAATGACCGCCGAAAACGGCATCGTGCTCCTGCAGGCTGAAGGTGGCAGAGATCGTTTGCCCGTTTTGCTCGTGTGTATGTATAATGTAAGGCATGCGGCTCTTTTAAATGTGCTGCAAAAATAAACGAAAATACGGCAGAATGCACATTTAATTCGGAACCTGCCGCAATACTTTTTGCGGGGATAAGATCCATACTGACAAACATTTCGTTGGTTTTTACGTTATATAGTTATACAGTTTTTATGAAAAAAAGCATCTTATATATACTGGCCGTATCGTGCATGGCGCTTTTTTCGTCGTGCCTTATTATGCAGTCGGGGGTACAGTACCGCGAAGCAAAGCGCGACGGTGGCTACGATGTGGTTATTGTGCCGGGTGTGCCTTACCAGGATACGGGCTATGGCAGTGTTATGGAAATGCGCATACGCTGGGCCAAACACCTGTACGAAACGGGCGTGGCACGTAATATCATATTCAGCGGCGGAGCTGTTTATACACCGTACATCGAAGGGCGAATTATGGCTTTAAAGGCGCAACGCATTGGTGTACCTGCTTCCAGGGTTTTTTCGGAAGAAAAGGCAGAACACAGTACCGAAAACCTGTACCTGGGCTACCTGCTGGCGCAGAAACTGGGCTTTAAACGCATAGCCCTGGCTTCGGATCCTTTTCAGACCTTTATGCTGAGCGAGGTAAACGAACGTTTCGGGCTGTATGAGGTGGGTTTTTTGCCGATGCCTGTATCTTTTATGCGGGAGGTTGACAAATCGGAAATACATATCGATCCTTCGGCGGCAAGGGTAAAAGATTTTACACCGTTGCCGGAAAGGGAATCGGCTTCGGAACGCTTTAAGGGCACTATGGGGCGTAATGTAAAAGAGCATCGCCGCAGTACGGAACTGCAGCAGCAGAACCAGGATCAGGAAGTACCCAGGCGCTGATATTCGGAGCGGTAGGGGAATTTGCCAAAATCGTGTGTGCTTTTTTGGAGAAGCCGGTCGCTGTCCAGCTGAATATCGGCATTTTCGCAGGCTTTACGGCCTTTTATGCGGGTTTTGCGTAGGGTGTTGTTACCTGCTTTGGTATAGGTGTATTTCCATTTTCCTTCCCGGCCTTGTATAATTCCGTTTTCGTTGCTAAGGCTGCACAGTTCCGGTATGGAAAGCAGCAGGCGCAGGTCGCGGAAGAGTATCTGCCTTAAAAAGGGATTGCGGTACATCTTCATGGCATCGTTCAGCCGTATTTTGCGCGGACCGGCACTTATGTCGAACACCTTAATGCCGGTTTCCATGGTCATAACGGCACGTATTTCGCCTCCGGGCATGCGCTTTACAATCAGCATCCCGCTCAGGCGATAGTCCTGCAGGCTTGCATTTACCTTAAACAATGCCCTGCCGGCAGAGTCGGCAAAAAAGCGCATGGGTAATTCAGGGGCGGCATGTAAGGCCCTGCCGGTGCTACAGAACAGTAAAAGCAGAAGGAACTTGTGCAAGGGTCAGGGAATTTGAAATTCGGAATCGGGAATGCCGGCATTGATCTTTTTGGCACTGAAATCTACCTGGGTAAAATCGCCGTTTTTTTCGGTCATCTTCAGGCGGTTTACACTCAGGTCTTTTTTGTCGATATACAGATGTATCTCGTTTACATACTCGCGCAGTTTTGCACTTTTGGGAACCATATGTACCATATAAAAGCCGCTGTTTTCCGAAAAGGCCGAGGTATAGTCGGGATCGGAGAATAAGGTACCCCGCGCCGTACCAACCACTATTTTGTTGATCTGTGAAAACATTTTGCTGCTGTTGGCATCGTAAGATTTCTCGCGACCTTCGTCGTTAATGTATATCTGATCTTTATTAATGATAATAAGGTAATTATACGGACTGTTGTAACTCCAGCGTACCTTGTTTTCTTTTTTGAATTTAAAGGTGCCGGTGCTGCTGATCTTTTCTTCGAGTATGCTCAGGTGCTTTTCCTGGGTAAAAGAGGCATTTATGTCCTGGGTCTTAAGGGCATTCTCTTCCAGTTTTTTCTTAACGGAAGCCACATCACTCACAGGTTTCATGCCGTCGTACTGGGCAAATGTAAGTTGTGCCGTAAGGCAGAGGAAGCTTAGGATGTATACTGATTTCATGCTTTGGTATATTGAAGCGCGGGTAAAAATAGCTGTTTTTTAGAGTGATGCCTAAGGCTTAACAAAAATTTGAGTTGCCTGGGGCAGGGCAAAGCTGTATCCGCGGCGCTGCAGTTCCGGAATAAGCAGCTGCAGCATGTGTGCGGTGTTGGGCAGATTGTCGTGGAACAGGATAATACTGCCCGGTTTTACCTTGCGCAGTACACGCTGTAGCAGTTTTTCAGGATTTTGCTGCAGGGTATCGAGCGAACGCAGGTTCCAGCCCAGTACTTTATGGGGCAGTTTTTTAAGTGCATAGCGCAGGGGATGATTGCTAACACCGTAGGGCGGCCGGTACCACTGGCATTTGTCGCCGCAAAGCTGCTCAATAAGTGTATCGGTGCGTTTAATTTCGCTGTACATCTGCCTGCCGCTGTAAAAATTAAGTACAGGACTGTGCGAATAGCTGTGGTTGCCTATGATATGGCCTTCGGTATGCAGTTGCCGCACAATATCGGGGTATAGCTCTACCTGTTTGCCGATGCAGAAAAATACGGCGCGTATACCGTGCTCTTTTAAAACAGCTGCAACCTGCAGGCTGTTGGGATGGGGGCCGTCGTCGAAACTGAGGCATACCTGTTTTTCGCTGCCGCCAAGCGTACTCTGTACCGTAACAAACATCTGCGAACGTATACTGGCCGAGCCATAGGCCGTAAGAGCAATATACAGTGCCGCAGGGAGTATAAATATCCAGGTATTTGCCATGCCGCCGAAAAAAAGCAGGGCACATGCACCCAGTGTGCACAGGGTAATAATTAAAGCCTGTTTTTCTTTCAGCACCATTTTACCAGGTGAAAAACGTGACTTACCTGCTGATTGTGATTGTATATAAGAATGTTGCGGGGACGTGTGCTGCGGCCGGCACGGTATACGGCCAGCGGGGGTATATGTCCGCTTTCGGTTATACGGCAGGCCATCCACAGGGCAAAGGCATCGCAGGTATACCAGGTACCCGACAGGTGTTTAAATACACAAATTCCGGTATCGGGATGCAACAGTCTGTGCAGGTTATGATAATAGGGATCGTCGCGCTCATCGCCCGAAAGTCCGCTTATGCACACATCCACATCCGCAGGTTCCAGGCCATTGGCTGCCAGGAATTGCTGTAGTTCCTGCTGTACGCGTTCGTGTCCTTCGGGGCGGAAAAAGCTGTGCGTGGCGCTGAGCTGTATATGGCACTCAGCACCGGGTTGGGCACTCAGCACAAAAGTAGCGCCGCCTTCGCCGGCTACGGTGCCGGTACCGCCATGCTCGAAAATGTGTTCGGTAGAATCAAGGTCTTTTTTCCACCATCCGGCCAGCCCGTAATGGCGGTGTTTATTTTCGGTATATTCGTCTATACCTCCGCAGAGCACATGCCCGGCTTCGCCCAGAGCGATCTGTATCTGTGCGTCGAGCAGGGCCGAGTGCAACGAAAAGCCTTTATGCACAAAGGTGAAATTATAACCGAGGCATTTCAGCTGCAGGGCAATCTGGGCAGCTACGCTGTTGTGTGTAGACGAAATAAAAGGGGTGGGGGCGCTGGTTTGTTCGTTATCGTCGATCAGTATCTTAAGAAACTTTTCGGTATCTTCCATACAGCCCAGTCCTGTACCCATAATAATGGCATCGGGTTTTTCAATACCGGCCTGTTCCAGGGTATTTTTAGCCAGGGCCGTACCCATTTTTACAATACGGCTCATGCGGCGTATGGCCACCGGGCTTATGTACTTTTTATAATCCGGCTCTATGGCTGTAAGCAAACTGCCCGGATTTTTGTGTAAAACGGAAAGAAAGGCATCCGTCTCAAAGGTTTCCTGAGGCGAGATGCAGGCATAGCCGTTTATGTACACCGGTTTTATCATCATGTGGTTCTGGCAAATAAAAGGCTGGAGTTATTTCCACCGAAACCGAACGAGTTCGACAGCACATAGCGTATATCTTCGCCGCTGCGTAGCCGGGTTTCGGGTTTAAAGGCAAAGCCTTCGATGGGGTTCCGCAGGTTCATGTTGGGCCATATCATACCATGCTGCAGGGAGAGTACCGAAAAAACGGCCTCTATGCCACCTGCTGCGGCCAGGGTATGCCCGGTATAAGCTTTGGTGCTGCTGTAGGGCGGTACCGAATTGCCAAAAAGGCGTTCCATGCCCTTGCTTTCGCTTTCGTCGTTATTGGGTGTGCCGGTGCCGTGGCAGTTTATGTACGAAATGGACGCAGGTTCCACTCCGGCCATCTGCAGTGTTTTCTGCATCGCCGAAAAGGCTCCGTTGCCATCGGGCGAGGCGGCCGTTTGATGGAAGGCATCGTTTGTATTGGCATAACCAGCTAATTCGGCCAGTAGCGGTCGTTTGGCAGCATCGGCAATACGCTCGCTTTCCAGTACAATATAACCCGCACCTTCGCCCAGGTTCAGGCCCTGGCGGTCTTTATCGAACGGGTGGCAGGGTTCTTTCTCGAGCAGCATCAGGGAATGGAACCCGTTAATGGTGAATTTGGACAGCGCATCGGCACCACCGCATATGGCGCGGTCTACAATACCGGCCTTTATCAGGTTTGCTCCGAAAATTACGGCATTGGCTGCCGAAGAGCAGGCTGTGGATAATGTGGTAAGATAACCGCGGTGCCCCAGGAAGTTGGCAATGTCGCGGGTGCTGTCGCCACAGTCGAGCTTATCGATCCATTTGCGGGTTTCCGGATGTGTATCGAACTGGTAAAAGAATTTCTCGGTCTGCGTCATTCCGCCCACCGTTGTTGAAGAAATAAAGGCGGTACGAAAAGCGGCAATATCGCCTCCGGCCATATTCAATGCTTCGCGGGCGGCGGTCATCCCCAGCAGGCTGGTACGGTTGGTGGTTTGTCCTTCGTTTATACCCAGCAGGGCGTAAAATTCTTCATCAGAACGTTTTATTTCGCCAAAAGGCAGCTCGTCTTTAAATCTCGAATCCAGGTATTCCAGCTGCGAAATGCCGTGTTTGCCTTCTACCAGCGAACGAAAGTGTTCAGGTACATCAAATCCGATGGCAGAAACGGCTCCGAGTCCGGTAATATAAATTCGGGAGGGCGTCATTAAGCGGGCTTATGCTGCAGGATAAAATCGGCGAGGGTATCTACGCTGTGAAATATTTTTTTTCCTTCTTTGGGGTCTTCGATTTTTATACCGTATTCTTTCTCCAGGAGTACAATCAGCTCCAGTGCATCGATGCTGTCGAGCCCGAGTCCGTCGCCGAAAAGAGAGCCGCTGCTGTCGATGTCTTCGGGCTGCATGCCTTCGAGATTAAGGCGTTCGATGATCTGTTTCTTTAGTTCTTCGGTTAATTGAGATTTTTCCATACTGTCTCGTTTGTTGCAAATATCTTATTTAATTCCTCAGGTTCAAAAGGTATGCCTGTATCTTTTGTTTCTGCTATAAACAAAAGAATGTCGATTGTGTTCCCGAAAACTTCAACCCAGCCCCCGATACAGAACCCGGTTTTTGCTTCGCTGAACAGGGTGTGTATGTATGAGCACAGGAATCCGGCATCGAAGGCGGGGAACACAAAAAAGCCGTTTTCGCCTTTTATCCCGTATTTTATACATATCTCGCCCACGGCAATATTGGGCAGGGTATATACGAAGACGGCCGGCGAGGGAAAAAAGTTACCTTCTTCGCTGATGGAAGCCAGGTGCTTCAGGTCGGTATCGAGCGATGAGGAGGCATTGCTCAGTATTACGGAAGCTCCGGCAGGTACCTGCTGTATCCCGGCCTGTTTCAGCAGCAGTTCAGCCGCCAGCAGCGAAGCCTTGCATAACAGGTCCATTTTGAAAAATTTGGGGTATTGCATACCGGAATACCGGTACAGCTCCTGTAAAAAAACCGCAGCCTCCCCGCTATCCGACCCGTAGCAGAGTTTTCCGTCGCCTGTAAGCTTTCCGTCGCAGATGCGTATATAATGACTTATATGGGGTTGATGCTCGCTCACGCCGCTAACGTACACATTTTTTTGCATTTTTTATCGTACTGTATCTCCTTGTATACCAAAAACCATAGCCGGCAGCACATACATTTTTTGACTTTTTGATATCTTAATCGTAAATTTGTTACTGGCAGAGCATGCTCTGTAAGCAATTAACAGAACAACAAAAGAAACATGCAGCAATTGAAACCTCTCACCGATCCGGTGTACAACGAAACGGTGGTACATTCCGGAACGGACTCGTTTTTTCTTTCTCTCATCAACGACAAAAGAGATCTTCCTTTTGTGTATCTTACCATTAAGATTATTGCGGTTATGATACCTGTTGGCCTGGTAATGTATATCCCCGGCCTGCCTGTATGGCTTTTTGCCATAGCTTCGGTATTGTATTTTTACCTGAACAATTTTGTGTTTAAAGGGCCTTTCGGCCTTATGCTGCACTGTACCAGCCACCGCACCCTGTATAAAAAGAAGTATGCTTTCCTGAACCAGGTACTGCCCTGGTTTGTAGGTCCGTTTTTCGGGCAGACACCGGAAACGTATTACAGCCATCATATATGGATGCACCACCCCGAAAATAACCTGGAAGAGGACGAAAGTACCACCATGCCTTACCAGCGCGACAGCTTTAAGGACTTTATGAAGTATTACCTCGATTTCCTGTTTGTGGGTATGGTGCGCCTGGTAGCTTACTTTAAACGTAAGAACCGCCCTAACCTGGTACGTAAAAGCCTGATGGGTGAATTTGCCTTTATATTAATGTGCGTGGGACTGTCGTTTGTAAACTTCTGGGCCACATTCTTTGTATTTATACTGCCCTTTATGATCTCGCGCCTGATTATGATGATGGGTAACTGGACCCAGCATGCCTTTGTGTGTGGCGAAGATCCGGGGAACCCGTTCAAAAACAGTATTACCTGTGTAAACGTTAAGTATAACCATAAATGCTGGAACGACGGGTACCATATTACACATCACCTTAAGCCGGGTATGCACTGGACCGAACATCCGAAAGAATTTATGAAGCACCTGGAGCGTTATGCCGAAGATAAGGCCATTGTATTCCAGGGTGTGGGTTTCCTGGGTGTGTTCTGGTACCTCATGCGGCACGATTACGAAAAACTGGCCAGCTTTGCCGTAAATATTAACGGAGCCTGGAGCAGCGACCAGGAGTTTGTGGAGCATATGCGTTCCCGCACGGCTGCCATTAACCGCAATGGTGTTACTTCGCGTAACCTGGTAGAATACGAAGATTCGCCCGCCTGATTTAAGGCTTCTGCTGCCAGATGCCGAATACGGGATGCCGGAGCAGACGATAGGTTTCGCGTATCATTTCCTTTTGTTCTTCTACATGGCCATGTTCGGCCTCTATATTAATGTACGGAACATTGTTCAGCGCCGCCCATACGGAAAGTGAACCGTCGTTGGTAGGGGCCTGGTTCTGCAGTACACAGTTATTGCCGCTTGCCCTGAAATAGTCGAAGAACAGCTTTTTGGTAACAAGAATAAAATCGTCGTGGTCTTTTGTGGTATCGGCATATACTTCTGATGCATCGGCTTCGTACTCGCGTCCGGGTATAAAGGAATAAATCATGAGGTTATCGGGGGTATTATTGTGCAGCGTAAAAATATAGGAGGGCGATAATCCGCTTACAATATCGAGCAGGTTTGTGGCAAAGCGCTGTACGGCCTTATGTGCTTTTTCGTCGTAGGCACCATTCTTTTCCAGGGTGGCCTGTATGCCCTCGTCGGTATAAATACGGTTAGGATCGAAGGTAAAGCGTTTGCGGCGTTGCCGGAAGCTTATGTTGCGGGCTCCGGTATGTTTCAGTTCAATATAGGTGCCGCCGCTGTCGGCAAGTATGGCAAGTATGGCCTGGGTAGAGGTGTTTTCGTCGTCGTGCATATTAAAGAATACCGGGCCGCTTTTGGGTGCGGTATGTATCCATACTTCCACTTTCTGCCGGGGCAGGTTCAGTGTTTTAACGGTATAGGGAATGCCGCCGTTTTTTTGTGCCTGCATACAAAGGGCTGTAAGCAGGGCCGGCAGGCAGCACAGGAACTGTAGTTTCATGGCATAAAAATAGAAGCAAAAGCGGGAACCGCAAGTGTACAAAGCCAGCTAATGCTTAAAAAAACAAAAGGAGACCCCGGGGGACCTCCTTCTGCAATAAAGAGTATTTGTATTTACTTGGTTGATTTAACCAGGAATTTACCGAAATATTTACCGGCAGCGGCATAGGCCTCTGTAATACGTACGCCGGTATCGAGGTCGCCGTAACCATAGGTGCGGCCGGGTGCTTTAAGTACGGTTACCACGGCTTTTTCTGCGCCGCCCTGGCTAAAGGTAATGGTAAGATCTACCATGGCGTACTGTTTGGCTACCAGAGCATTAAATCCGGGCTCTGTAAAAGTGGTATGTACTTTCATATCTACATCGCCGCTTCCTTTGCTAAAGCTCCATTTGGGAGCATTTTTGGCAAGCAGTTCCAGGAATTTGGGCTCGAAGCGCTCTTCGCGGTCGCTGGTCCAGCTTTGTTTCCACTGGTCGCCGCGACCCGATTCCTTTTTATTATAATCGGCTACTTTTTCATCTACATAGTCGGTTTCGCTCTTTTTACCAACCTTCATATCGCTGTAGTCGAACGATACATTTACCGTTTGCACTCCACTGAGGAAGGAAAGACTGCCGGAGCTGAGCTTGATCTTCTGGGCATTCAGGTTTACTGTAAACACAGAGCCCAACAGAATAACGAATAGTTTTTTCATGGAACAAGTTAATTTTTAGGCAAATCTACCATTTTATTCATTTATATCAATAGCTCATTTGCACTATTGTTTGCAAAGCGGCACTGCAGGGTTATGGCTGTGTAATTATTTTGTTACATTCTGTATACGTGTTATGGGGTTTTAAAGTATAACTGTATCAAATTCGGATTAATTAGCTATCTTTGCGCCCTTTAATGGGTCAGGATACATCATATTTGCAATATTTTCAGCAGTTTGTGGGCAAAAAGCTCGATGCTGGTGCTCCGCCTTTCTCGCGCTGGCTCGATGGTATCCTGCTGCACATTGAGCAGGATGCACTGCAGATGCAGTTCCGGGTGCACGAACAGATGCTGAACCCCATAGGTCTTATGCACGGCGGAGTACATGCCGCTATTATAGACGAACTGACGGGTCTGCTGGTTGCCATGCAGCCGCTGGATACCTGGTTTGTAACCGTAAACCTGAGTGTAGATTATTTCGGAAAAGTACGTGCAGGCGAACTGGTTACCGGCGAAGCCCGCCTGGTAAAAACCGGCCGTACCATTATACATGCCGAATGCATATTAAAGAACGAACAGGGCGAAACCGTAAGCCGTGGAACCTGCAACCTGGCCAATACCCATAAACCCAAAGCAACACAATTGTAAAAAACAGTAACATCATACATTCTATATGAACATCAGAAACATCGCTATTATCGCTCACGTAGACCACGGTAAAACCACACTGGTAGACAAAATTATGTTCCAGTGCAAACTTTTCCGTGATAATGAAAACACGGGCGATCTGATCCTGGACAACAACGACCTGGAGCGCGAACGCGGTATTACCATTCTGGCTAAGAACGTTTCCGTAACGTATAAAGATACAAAGATCAATATTATCGATACCCCGGGTCACGCCGACTTTGGCGGAGAGGTAGAGCGCGTACTGAATATGGCCGACGGTGTATTGCTGCTGGTAGATGCCTTCGAAGGTCCTATGCCGCAAACCCGCTATGTACTGCAGAAAGCACTTAGCCTGGGTAAAAAACCGATCCTGGTAATTAACAAGGTAGATAAGGAAAACTGCCGCCCCGACGAAGTACACGAACAGGTGTTCGATCTGATGTTTAACCTGGGTGCTACCGAAGAACAACTCGATTTTCCCACTGCCTACGGTGCTGCCAAAAACGGCTGGATGAGCCTGGACTGGAGAAAACCTACAGAAGACCTTACCGCCCTGCTCGACCTGGTAATTGAACACATACCTGCCCCGCAATACCGCGAAGGTACCGTGCAGCTGCAGATTACCTCGCTGGACTATTCTTCCTTCGTAGGACGTATTGCCATTGGCCGCGTAAACCGTGGTGTGCTTAAGGCCGGGCAGCCGGTTACACTCTGCAAACGCGACGGCAGCAAGCAAAAGGCACGTATTAAAGACCTGTATGTATTCGAAGGACTGGGCCGTGTGAAAGTAGATGAGGTTCGCTGCGGCGATATATGTGCCGTGGTAGGACTGGAAAACTTCGATATCGGTGATACCATTGCCGATGCCGAAAACCCTGAACCAATGGAACCCATTGCCATCGACGAGCCTACAATGAGCATGCTCTTTACCATTAACAACTCGCCCTTTTTTGGTAAGGAAGGACAATATGTAACCAGCCGCCACATACGCGAACGTCTTATAAAAGAAACTGAGAAAAACCTGGCCCTGCGTGTAGAGGATGGCGAAAGTGCCGATGCCTTTATCGTATATGGCCGCGGTGTACTGCACCTTTCGGTACTTATCGAAACCATGCGCCGCGAAGGATATGAACTGCAGGTGGGTCAGCCCCGTGTAATTGTAAAAGAGATAAACGGCGAAAAAAGCGAACCTGTGGAGTTTCTTACCATCGATGCCCCGGAAGAGGCTGCTGGTAAAGTAATAGAACTGGTAACCCGTCGTAAAGGCGAACTAAAGGTAATGGAGCCTAAAGGCGACCTGCAGCATATGGAATTCGAAATTCCTTCGCGCGGTATTATCGGTTTACGTACCGATGTACTGAACGTAAGTGCCGGAGAAGCTATTATGGCACACCGCTTTAAGGCATACGAACCCTGGAAAGGTGCCATCCCCGGCCGTAACAACGGTTCGCTTATCTCCGGCGAAACCGGCGAAACCTATGCTTACTCCATCGATAAACTGCAGGACCGCGGAAGCTTCTTTATCGATCCGGGCGACGAGGTGTACGAAGGACAGGTAATAGGTGCACATACACGCGATAACGACCTGGTAGTGAATGTTACCAAGAGTAAAAAACTTACCAATATGCGTGCCAGCGGTTCCGACGACAAAATGCGTATTGCCCCGGCCATTAAATTTTCGCTGGAGGAATGTATGGAGTACATCCAGAAGGACGAATACGTGGAAGTAACGCCCAAAAGCCTGAGACTGCGTAAAATATACCTGAACGAGAACGATCGTAAGCGTTTCGGTTCCAAAGAAGAATAACGGGCTCTGCTTCGCCCGGATCTTTAATATCATGAGCGATAAAGCAGCCATAGAAGAGATAATAGGAGATATTTCCCGGTTGTATTCGCCTTTGGGCGCAGAGGCTTCGGAAATATTCTGCAAAGCGGCAGTATTGCAAACATTGCCGGCAGGTACCATACTGCTGCGCGATGGACAAATGGCCGTTAAAGCATGGTTTATAAGCACGGGTACTGCCCGTGCTTATTATGTAAAAGAGGGTAAGGACATCAGCGACTGGTTTGCTTTCGACCGCGAGTTTGTAACCGCACCCGACAGTTTTTTGGGTGGTATGCCCAGCCCGCACTACATCGAACTGCTGAGCGAAAGTGTTTTGCTGGAATTTCCCAGAGAAGAATTATTGTATGCATGCGACCACAATACCGAGCTGGGGCGTTTGCTGCGGGTAATATTAACGCGAACCCTGCTTCGCCTGCAGCAGCGTATGGTGTCTGTACAGTTCGAGAGTGCCACACAGAAATACCGGAACCTGTTACAGCTCCGCCCCGACATTACACAGCGTGTGCCCCTGGGCCATATAGCCTCGTATCTGGGTATTACACAGGAAACGCTGAGCCGTATCCGGGCACGTATTTGATCCTGGTCAAAGGAAAAGAATACCGTAACCCCGAATTTTGTACCGGATTTAATTACAGTTTTAATGAGAAGAGTACACTATGCTTCCGGACTTTTTATCGCCGCTTTTGTAACGCTGCACCTGCTCAATCACCTGGCTGCGCTGGGTGGGGCCGAAGCGCACATTGCCTTTATGGACGAGGTTCGCAAGGTATACCGGCATCGCTCCGTAGAATCGCTGTTGCAGGCGGCCGTGGCCGTGCAGGTGATCTCAGGCATCCGCCTTTTTATCCACAAACGTAAAACGGCACGGGGTTTTTGGGAAAAACTACAGATATGGAGCGGATTGTACCTGGCTGTATTTTTTATGATACATATTACCGCCGTGCTGGCCGGCCGTTCCGTGCTGAAGCTGGATACCAATTTTTACTTCGGCGCAGCCGGGCTTAACAGCTTTCCGGTAAATATGTTCTTTATTCCGTATTACGCCCTGGCCATCCTGAGCTTTTTTGCGCATGTGGCAGCTATTCACCACAGCAAAATGAAGGCTTCTGTGCTGAGGTTAAAGCCAGAAACGCAGTCGAAGATTATCCTGGGAACGGGAGCGGTACTTACCCTGCTTATTTTCTGCGGACTTACGAACTATTTCCGTGGGGCTGAGATTCCCGAAGCGTACCGTGTACTTACGGGAAAATAAAAGTCCCCGGGGCATGCAGGACGCACACATGCCCCGGAGGAACTTATTGTTTGGGCGCTTTAATAAATTTTACCGTGTGTGCCTGGCCGGCATATGCTGCCTTCAGCAGGTAAAAACCGGGCGCCAGTGCCGATACATCAATGGCTGTGTTATCGGTATACTGGGCTATATTCTTTACGGTTTGTCCGCTTATGCTTATGATCTGAACTTCCGCAGGCTTTTGTAACCCTGTGGACAGGAAAAGTACATCGCCTGCCGGATTGGGATATACCGTAATTTGTGGTAATTCAGCTACCGGTTCTGCAGAAAAGGTTTCGTAAGCGGGTACGATCACATTATCAAAATAATCCTTAACAGGGTCCATATTCTGGCAGATATTGCTTAACAAGGCATCTATGGCTGCCGAATCTCCGGGCATATCGTTGAACTGAGTAATGTATGCAATATCAAAGCTGAATACATCGCCCGGATTTAATACTGTATCGCCGATAACAGCATATGGAATGGTTGCAGCAGGAGATATCTGCGATAATGCAGGACATCCGGTTTTGTTAAACTGCCAGTTAAACCCGGGGTCGGTACCCCCTGTTCCGATATGTGCAGGATCTGAATCAGAGGGCATAAAATACCTGGCCGGGGGAGCTGTTGAGCAGGCCGGTATTTCATCCAGTCCGCGGTTGATGTAAATCATATCTGAACCATCTAACCATTTGCCATTCATTAGGTTATGTAGCTGTGCATAAGAAGAGGGATATGTGGTTATGCCTCCGCCGCTGAGATATTTTGTATGTGTAAAATTACCGCCGGACATCAGCATCATACTCTGCGAAATTTTTTTGGAAAGAGTAGGAGAGCCTATCGGCTGCGCAAAACTGTATATAGCATTATTATACACACAGGTGCCGGTGTAACGCGACAGCAAAGGCATATCGTCGGGGTGATAATCGTTCACCAGGCCTACATCAAAGTTTGTATAGCTGTTCAGGCTGCGGTTTATGATCCTGTATTCAATAAATGTTGAATAATTAATGAGAGAATCGTTCCCCGTTGCATTACTATCCATTACAGCGTAAAACATTTGCTGCAGTTCAATTCCCATTGGCTGCGCATCGCCAAACTTGCGGCTGGCCGAACTTATATCGTTTAATACTCTCCACACAGCCTGGTCGCCTTTTATCTTCGGATAATCGCCATCGAGCGGATTGTATTGCTGATCGCCGTTTACGTCTATATAGGGAGCCAGTTGAGGTGAATAACCTGCAGGGCCGTTACCGGGCCAGTTGGTTATGGATGCCGGAACGGGAAATGTGCCGTTTTGTACATTACCCAGTGCAAATTGCTGGCGAAACAGTTCGATCTCCTGTTTGGTAACGGAAAATACCCGGTTCCAGGCGGCAGAAAAGGTACTGTCGTTTGCGGTTCTGTCTAAGCGCATAGGGCCCGGGGCAAAATCTTTCTGGGAATATGCATCCGATGAATAGATGGTTCCGTTGCTCTGCACGGTTGCACTAAACCAGTCGCCTACGTTAGAAATTGTACTAATGTCCTGCTGTTTTAGTAAATATCCGGAACTGTTATACGGATAGTAATAAAAGGATATGGGGCGTGCATCTACCCTGGCCTTTATGTGATTTACGTCCAGATATTCATGGGTCTGAGCCCGCAGGGGACTCAGGGCAAGGGTTATAAAAGAGAGTGGTACATAGAGTTTCTTCATAACATATATCGTATTAGTGTATTACAAATTTGATATATGTGAAAAAGCTGTGCAAAGACAGATTTAGGTGTCTGTGCCTGCTGAACGGCCTGAAATATGTACTTTTTTTGTAACGAACGGCAGCGATCTGCAAGTGATCTCTTTTTAAACTGCTGATATACATTGCGCAATAAGTAAAGACAGATTGCCTGCTTTATCCCGTTTCAGGCTGCTGTATAGCTATTCCCAAACCCCCGGATTAATGTTTTTATCCGTGCGGTTGTCCCACAGATAGTCGCAATCGAAGCAGCGGAACTCGTCGTAATAGCTCTTTTTTTCTACCGGAACCACCAGCGTATTGGCCGAGCCGCAGCTTGGGCAGGGCAGGGCATAGCTCAGCTCGTCTTCTTCGTACAGGGAATGGCTTTGTAAAAAACGGCCCAGCAGTTCGCGGGCCTGTTCTTCATCGCTGTGGCGCACGTAAATTTTAATGCCACCCGTGGCCAGGTTGCTGAAAGGGTAAATGGTATTAATGTTTTCGTCGCGGATAAAAGCTTCCATACCTTCGCTGCGCAGGAGGCCTGCAAACAGGTTGGCCTCAATGGCCGAAAAAAAGCGGTATAGCAGAGCCAGTTCCTCGTTCATTTAATATCCGAATCCTTTCAGCAGATTTTCGTTCTGGCGCCAGTTATCTTTCACTTTTACAAAGATCTCGAGGTAAATTTTCTTATCCAGAAACTCCTCAATGTCTTTGCGGGCTTCGCTGGCCACCTGCTTAAGCGAACTGCCGCCACGGCCTATTACAATGGGTTTCTGCGATTCGCGCTCTACATAAATAAGGGCACGTATGCGGTCCATATCGTCGCCTTCCTTGTATTCTTCTATACCTACCTCGCAGCAGTAAGGGATCTCCTGCTTGTAATGCAGGAATATTTTTTCGCGGATAATTTCGGTTACAAAAAAGCGCAGGGGGCGGTCGCTCAGGAACTCTTTATCGAAATAGGGCGGCGATTCGGGCAGTTTATCCAGCAGGGTATTCAGTAAAACATCGATGCCCATACCACTTACCGCCGATATGGGAATTACAATGGCAAAAGGCATCTGCTCTTCCCAGTATGCCTTCAGTGCGGCTATCTCTTCTTCATTTTTCAGGTCGCATTTGTTCAGGGCTACAATTACGGGGCAGTTCAACCTGGACAGACTGGCAATTACTTTTACGTATTTGCCTTCCAGTTCCGAGTCTTTAATGCGGTCGCCGGCCTCTACCACCAGCATGGCAATATCGGCATCGCTCAGGGCTTCGTCTACAAAGGCCATCATGCGTTCGTGCAGGCGGTATTTGGGGTCGAGTATACCCGGTGTATCGTTAAAGATCATCTGGTATTCGTCGCTGTTGGCCAGGCCGGTAATGCGGTGCCGCGTGGTTTGTGCCTTGGCCGAAACAATGCTGAGCTTATCGCCCATGAGCGTATTCATCAATGTGGATTTACCTACATTGGGTTTACCTAAAATATTGATGAATCCTGCTTTGTGTTTTTTCATATCCTCTGCAAAGATACGCAATTTTAGTGCGTTTTAACTCAAAAACGGGACACGCATTTACGCTAAAATTTACACCTTTGCAGCTATGTACAAAGTATTTAAATTCGGGGGGGCATCGGTAAAAGATGCGGAGTCGGTTCGGAATGTGGCACAGATTATACGCGACCATAAGGGCAACGATCAGTTGCTGTGCGTGGTGTCTGCCATGGCCAAAACCACCAATGCCCTGGAATTACTGGTACAGCAGGCTCGTGCATCGAAAGGGAAGGAACTGCCTGCCCTGGACACCCTGCGCGGGTTTCACCTGGATATTGTACAGGAACTGGGCCTGGGTACCGAAGTAAGTGCCGAACTGGAGGAAACTTTTACAGAAGTACTTGCGGTATGTACCACTGAATCCGAAAATGAATACAATTATTTTTACGATCAGATCGTATCGCAGGGCGAGATACTTTCTACCAAGATCGTGGCTCGTTACCTGCAGCATATAGGTGTGCCGGCCATATACAAGGATGCGGGCGGACTAATCCGTACCGATGCTACTTACCGCGAGGGTAAGGTAAACTGGCCCGTAACGCAGCACCTGGTAGAAACGCAGGTGAAAGTACTGCTCGAAGGCGAGGCGCACCGCAATAACGTAATCATTACCCAGGGCTTTACTGCTAAAACCTCCGAAGGGGCAAGGGTTACGCTGGGCCGCGAAGGTTCCGACTATTCCGCAGCTATTTTTGCCTATTGCCTCGATGCGGAAGAAGTAACCATCTGGAAAGACGTGCCGGGCATACTGAATGCCGATCCCAAGCTGTTCCCCGATGCACAGCTGTTTAACCGCCTTTCGTATACCGATGCCATTGAACTGGCCTATTACGGGGCTACGGTAATTCACCCCAAAACCATTAAGCCGCTGCAAAACAAAAATATTGTGCTGCGTGTACGTTCTTTCCTGAATCCTTCGGCCCCGGGTACGGTGGTAGAAAACCAGGAGATATTCGGCCTGCTGCCTTCGTTTATTATTAAAAAGAACCAGGCGCTGATATCTATATCGCCCAAAGACTTTTCTTTTATTATGGAAGAAAACCTTGGCCAGTTGTTTACCCTGCTGGCCACACACCGTATTAAAGTAAACCTGATGCAGCACAGTGCCATTAGCTTTAGTATATGTATAGATAACGATCCTATGCGGGTGCCGGGTGTGCTGGAAGAGTTAAAGGCGAATTACAGCACAGAATTCCGCGATAACCTGGAACTGGTAACCATACGGAATTATAACGAAGCCCTGGTCGATCGCTTTATGCGAGGCCGTACCCTTTTTGCCGAGCAGAAGAACGACCATACGGTACGCCTTGTATTGAGCGCCGGAGCCTGATTCAGGACCGGGTATAATAATCCCAGGCAGCTTTGCTCATACGTGCGATAACATCTTCGCAGGCTTCGGTGTTTTCGCCGGTTTCACCAACAAAAACACTGAGTATAAGTGTACTTCCGTCGGGAAGGATAATTATGCCGGCATCGTTTACGGCGGCAGTGATCCCTTTTTCGTTACTGCCCGAACTACCGGTTTTGTGCCCCACTATGGTGCCTTCGGGTAGTTGTCCTTTAATGCGACGTGGCCCTGTACTGGTTTCCCTAAGCATTTGCCACAGCAGGTCGCGGTTTACTTCTGTAAGTGCATTGCCTGTATAAAAAGCCTCGAATACCTGTACCATAGCAAAAGGCGTACACCAGTTTGTGAACTGCGTTTCCCAGTTGCGGTGCATCTCCTGTTCGGTAGTGGCAATGGCCATGTTTTGTATGCCCAGGCTGTGTATATATTCATTTACATAAGAGGGGCCACCCAGCAGGCGGAACATAAAATCGCAGCCGTTGTTGTCGCTTTGCGATACGGTGTACTGCATTATTTCTTTCAGCGGCAGTTCGGCACCCTTCGGGTATGCGTCGCGCATGGGGCTCCAGGTGCCGGGCAGCAGATCGGCCCCGCTCAGGCGGTATTTATCTTCTATGGAAATTGTACCTTGTTCCGCAGCATTCAGCACGGCCATAGCCAGGGGGAATTTATATACGCTCTGCATGGGATAATGTGCGCTGCCGTTTATGGTAAGCGTATCGCCGGTTCCGCTGTGTTTAAGGGCAAAACCTACACGGCCTTTAAAGTCCGAGGCAATATGTTGCAGCTTACTGCGCAGCGAATCGGTACCTGCGCTTGTCGGGGCGGGTACAGGGGCTTTTTCTTTTGCAGGGGGAGCGCTGCACGATACCAGAACAAAGAGCAGGCAAATATATGATGTATATACGTTTTTCATGAGTTGTAATGTGTGTTCTCAAAAATACGGAGGTATTTTCTATAAAAACACATTTACACAAAAGAAATCAGTTTCAGGCCTCCCATTCGGTGCGGAACAGCTCGAACAGTTTCGGGTTACGGTCTTTAAGGGCATTGAGGTCGTCTTCTTCCCATTCCAGGCCCGAAGGGTCTTCCCGGAAGTCGATCGGGCGGCTGAGCTCATCGTCTTCGATATCCATATCGGTTCGCTCTTCGTACACTTCGGCTGCCAGGTAGCTAAACTCTTCCCAGTCGAGGCTTTCGAGCAGTTTTTCTTTTGGTATCTCTGCCAGGCTGTCGGAACCGGCCAGGCTTTTTTCGAAAACATCTTTGCCCTGCATAATAAGCCATGCGCGAAAGTCGATAAAACCATCGTCGGAGCAGTCGCCGTGTATAACATAGGCAGCCGCCCAAAGATCCCAGGTGTAGGAGCGGTTCATCTGTTCCAGGAAAATATGGTGGAATGCAACCAGTTCGGGTGTAGGTAGCTGGCTAAGGGCATTGTATATAAGTTCCATCTGGGTTTCGGTGCGCGGAGCACCGGTGCCGGACTGTATAAGGTCCCAGAATTTCTGTTCGTTCATTATTGCCATAATTGGCCCCAAATCTACTATAAATTCGCTTTGTTTTTACGCTTCGCTGCATATGCTTAACGTATTGTTTACGAATACAATAATGCCAGGAGGCAGGAGCCGCTGCTGCATTGTATAAAAAAACCGGCCCCGCCTTTGGCGGAACCGGTGTAAAGCATTAAATATATGGTGTGTTTTATTTAAGCGGATTGCCGTTTACATCGAGCTCAATAATGGGTAAACCCAGTTTTTTAAGATTGTCGAACACCATCTTTTTGTCACCAACCACTACAATGGTAAGCTGTTCGGAAGGGAAGTTCTTGGAAGCGAAAAGGGCGGCATCTTCGCGGGTGAGCTTTCTGAGCATTTCCTGGCGACGCGCCTGCAGATTTTTATCGGCACCGTTGTCGAGGATCATCTTCATAAAACCTGCTTTTTTACCGGGAGTTTCATAGTCGAGTGCTTCGCTCTGCCCTACACTGTTCCTGGTAAATATAATTTCCTCTTCGGTAGGTCCGTTCATTTCGAACTGTTTTATCTCCCGCACAAACTCGATAATACTGCTGTCGGTAGCTTCTTTTTTTACGCCGGCCGAGGCCAGGTATTTGTTTTCGAGTTTGGTACTCGAAAAACGTCCACGGGCACCGTAGGTCCATCCATGTTCTTCGCGCAGGTTCAGGTTTATGCGGCTGTTAAAGGCTCCGCCCAGCGGAAAGTTTACCAGTCCGGCCTTGTAATAATCGCCGGCCGCATCGTAATACAGGGTAGGCCATGCAATACGGATTTCGCTTTGTGCGGCACCCTCTTTATCTATAAAATAAATGGTACTTTTTTGTACTCCTTTGGCGGCATAGGGTTTTGCCTTGGGTAAGCCCAGCGCTTTCCAGCTGCCTAAAAAGGACAGGCGGCCGCCCATATCTTTTACATTCAGTTCGCCTACGCTTACCACGTATGCATTGTCGGGCGCAAAGTAAGCGGCATAGTATTTCTGTATATCGCCCAGGCTTATTTTACTTACACTTTCGGTAGTGCCCATTTCGTTGTAGCCGATAATATCGTTGGGGAAAAGCAGCTTGCGCAGGGCATTGTTGGCAATGGAAGTAGCCTGTGTCTGCTGGTTGTTAAGGCCCTGTATGGTCTGGTTCTTGATACGTTCGAGGTCGGCTTCCTCAAATTTGCTTTTGAACATACGTTCTTTGAGCAGTTCCAGCGTACGTCCTGCATTTTTATTCAGGAACGAAACACTGATTATAAACTCTTCGCGGCTGGCATAAACGCTAATATCGCTGCCCAGTTTTTCCAGTTCGGCATCAAAGGCTTCGGCACTGCGCAGTTCGGTGCCTTCGTTCATCATCCGGGCCAGTATCTGGGTAATGCCTGCATTTTCAGGTGTTTCGGTTATCTGCCCGAAAGGCAGGTAAATATTCAGTGTGCTTATAGGCAGTTCGGTGTAGGTTGTAGATATCATCTGCAGCCCCGATTGTGCACGGAAGGTTTTGAAATCGGGTATGGTAACAATCGGGTTGGGACCCGAGCCCGGTTTTTTGCTGCGGTCGAATGTATCGCCGGCCTTTTTGTAGCTAAGGTTGGCATATTCGCTCAGGTCGGGTTTAAAGCCGGCAGGAATGGTCCAGCGGCTGCAGTTGTCGGGTGCAGGAAGCAGATCTGTCTGTCCTTTGGGAACCACACTCAGGCATACACGGTTTTTACCATAGATGTATTTTTTAAATACTTCCATTACTTTTTCGGCAGTTACAGCGCGGTATTTTTCAATTTCGCTGTAGAAATATCCGGGCGAACCATAAAAGGTTTCGTAAAAGGCCAGCTGTGCTCCTTTACCCTGTACCGATTGCAGGCGGTAAATGGCCTCGCTTTCGATCTTGGCCTTTACGCGGTTCAGGTCGTCGGTATTTACACCGGCTTTAAGCCAGGCCTCCAGGGCATCGTTCATGGCCTTTTCTATATCGGCCAGTTTGGTGCCGGGTTTGTTGTAGGTGGCCAGTTCAAAGGTGCCGTGCAGCTCGCCGGTAGGATGGTATCCGAAGGCGTTAACGGAAAGCTGCGGCTTAACAAAGGTCTGGTACATAAGCGAGCTTTTGCCGCTGCCGATCAGCTCGGCCAGCACATCCAGGGCGGCAGCATCGGGGTGGGCCGATTCTACGGTAGGCCAGGTCATTTTAAAATAGGGCATCTTTACATTGTCTTCGTACGACATGTACCTTATTTTATCGAGTGTTACCGGTGCGGGAGCCATGTTTTTTACTTCGGGACCGCGGGGTATGCTGCCAAAATATTTCTGGGCCAGTTTCAGGGCATCTTCGGTGTTTACATCTCCCGAAATGGTAAGCGTGGCATTGTTAGGGCCATACCAGCGCAGGAAAAAGTTTTTCAGATCGCTCAGTCCGGCGGCATTCAGGTCTTCGATATAGCCTATTGTGGTCCAGGAATAAGGGTGGCCAAAAGGATACAGGGCTTCTTTGGTTTTTTCGTAAACAAGCCCGTAGGGACGGTTATCGTAATTTTGTCCGCGTTCGTTTTTTACGGTAGCGCGCTGTATTTCAAATTTCTGCTGCGTAACGGCATCCAGGAACCAGCCCATACGGTCGGCTTCGAGCCAGAGTGCCACTTCGAGCTGATTGCTGGGCAGGGTTTCGAAATAATTGGTACGGTCCTGGTTGGTAGTACCGTTGAGTGTACCGCCGCTTTCGGTCACAATTTTAAAGTGTTCTTCGTCGGCCACGTTATCGCTGCCCTGGAACATCATATGTTCGAAAAAGTGTGCAAAGCCGCTGCGGCCTGGCAATTCGCGGGCAGAACCCACGTGGTAGGTAACGTCTACATATACCACGGGGTCGCTGTGGTCTTCGTGTATTACCACGGTAAGTCCGTTGGCCATTTCATACTTTTTGTACGGGATGCTGATCCCGTCGGCGTGTTTTCCGCCTTCCTCCACCAGTTTGGGCGCGGGAGTCTGCGCATATAAGGCTCCGGAAAGGATGCCGGCTGCCATAACACTGCATACGATTCTTTTCATAAGATCAAACATAGCGAAAAAATCGGGGGAGGATAACGCCTCTTTTGCCAAAAAACTGTTAATCGGCCCTGCAGCGGTTGTTTGTCCGGGTTTTGTCTGCCTTTTAATAGATAAATGTAGCAGAGGTATAGATAAATCCTATATGATGATACGCAAATCTTGACTAACTTTGTAGTATAAAACATACTTAAAAAGCAAGAGATAACGTTATGTATCCAGAAGAAATAGTAAAACCCTGCCGCTCGCAACTTACCGATAATGGTTTCGAATCGCTCGAAACAGCCGAATCGGTAGAGCAGTTCATGAAGAACAGCGGCTCAGAAACAGCCCTGCTGGTAGTGAATTCCGTTTGCGGATGTGCTGCCGGAAGTGCCCGCCCGGGCGTATTAAAATCGCTCGTGGCAGAAGTTACACCTGGCAAACTGGCAACGGTTTTTGCAGGTGTAGATACAGAAGCTACCCAAACCGCCCGCGAATATATGCTGCCATACCCGCCGAGCAGCCCCAGCATTGCGCTCTTTAAAAATGGCAAACTGGTACATTTCGTAGAGCGACATATGATTGAAGGAAGGCCTGCCGATATGATTGCCGAGCACCTGAAAGCGTGCTACGAGCAATTTTGCTAAGGTTACTTTTTCATAGTTTTTTTAACGTCTTTCGTCTACGGACGGAAGGCGTTTTTTTTGTTCATTGTTCTTTTTGCGATTTGTTAAATCCTGTCCTGGTATTTTATTCTTTTTTTTGATTATTAGTATTTTACATCCAATTGGTGCTCATTACTCTTTAAACGGCTGTTAAATCCTGTTCGCCGCTGCGCGATGAAAATTAGTGCCCGGCCTGCTGTACGCATCCACTTCTGTTTATCTTTATCCCCGCATGAATCCCATCGTTGAGATATATACAGACGGGGCAGCCTCGGGTAATCCCGGTCCCGGTGGTTACGGAGCGGTACTTAAATTTGCCGGCAAACGCCGCGAGCTCAGCGAGGGCTTTCGTCTTACCACTAATAACCGTATGGAACTGCTGGCCGTAATTGTGGCCCTGGAGCAGCTTAAAACCAATAAATACCCGGTGGTGGTATACAGCGACAGCCGTTATGTGGTAGATGCCATTAACAAGCGCTGGGTGTTTGGCTGGGAGCAGAAGCAGTTTGCCGGTAAAGCCAATCCCGATCTGTGGATACGCTTCCTTAAAGTATACCGCCTGTTTCGCGATATCCGCTTTGTGTGGGTAAAAGGGCATGCCTCCAATGTAGAAAATAACCGCTGCGACGAGCTGGCCGTGGCAGCCTCCCGTAAACCGGGGCTCGGGGCCGATCCTTTCTTCGAGAAAATGCGCGAAAAGCCTTCTTTATAAAGGAGTTGCATGCTTATGCGGGTATGTTGGAACAATATTTCTATATTTGACCCATATCCCCTTACAAATGAGCCCAAACCAGATCAGCTATCCGTTTCTTATTTTAACCAGTGTTCTCATGACGCATCTTACTGCTCAGCCGCAGGCTCCTTCAGCCGCACGTAAACCCAAAAACCTTTCCATACATGGCCATACACGCACAGATCCCTATTTCTGGCTTAACGAACGCGAAAACCCGGAGGTAATTTCCTACCTGGAGGCCGAAAATGCTTATACCAAATCCGGACTGGCACATACCGAAGCCTTGCAGGAAAAGCTGTTTGGCGAAATAAAAGGCCGCATAAAGGAAGACGATGCCAGTGTGCCTGTACAGCTGCGCGGTTATTATTATTATACCCGTTACGAAACCGGCAGGGAATATCCGCTGCATTGCCGTAAAAAAGGCAGCCTGGATGCCGCTGAGGAAATTATGCTCGACGAAAACCTGCTGGCCGAAGGACAGTCTTTTTGCCAGGTGGTGGGGCTTACCGTAAGCCCCGATAACAACTGGCTGGTTTATGGTGCCGATTTTGTGGGGCGCCGTAAATACGAGATGTATGTGAAGAACCTTACTACCGGCGAAGTGCGTAAAGAAGTAGGCGACGTTACCGACGGCAGCTATGTATGGGTAAACGATAACAAAACCCTGTATTACGACGTAAAAGACGAAGTAACCCTGCGTACCTACCGCATTATGCGGCATACGCTGGGGCAGGACCCTAAAAAGGATAACCTGGTATTCGAAGAAAAGGACGAAACCTTTGGCTGCGGAGTGTCCAGGTCGAAGTCGGATGCGTATATTTTTATCTACTCTTACAGCACTACCACCTCCGAAACGCGTTATGCCCCCGCCTCCGAACCGGCGGCAAAGTTTAAGGTATTTCAGCCCAGGCAGCGCGATCACCTGTACGATGTGGAGCATTACGGCCCCCATTTTTACATCCGTACCAATATAAATAACAGCCGCAATTTCAAGATTATGAAAACGCCGCTTACGGCTACGGATTTGCCAAACTGGACAGATGTAATGCCATACCGCGGCGATGTGCTGATAGAACGTTTCGATGTGTTTCGCGATTACCTGGTGGTAGAAGAACGTTACGATGGGCTTACCCGCCTGCGTGTGCGTTCATGGGCAGGCAATTCCGACTATTTTATACAGTTCGACGAGCCCAGCTACACGGCTTACATGCACAACAATCCCGAATTTAATACGGTACAGTTCCGTTATGGCTATTCGTCGCTGGTACAGCCGGCCACGGTGTACGAAATAAATATGCTCAGCAAGGAGCGTAAGACCCTTAAGGTGCAGGAAGTGCCCGGCGGGTATGATGCCTCGCAGTATACCTGCGAACGTGTGTGGGTAAATGCCCGCGATGGTGCAAGGGTGCCGGTGTCGCTGGTGTATAAAAAAGCCGCATTTAAAGGTGAGGAAAGCCCTCTGCTGCTGTATGGCTATGGTTCGTATGGTATAACGGTCGATCCTTATTTCAGTGTGGCCCGCCTGAGCCTGCTCGACCGTGGCTTTGTGTTTGCCATTGCGCACATACGGGGCGGACAGGATATGGGCCGGCAGTGGTACGAAGCGGGTAAGATGCTTTATAAGAAGAATACCTTTAACGATTTTGTGGATTGTGCCGAATACCTCATCGCCAATAAATATACCTCTAAAGGGCATTTATATGCTATGGGCGGCAGCGCCGGCGGTTTACTTATGGGAGCAGTGGTAAATATGCGGCCCGATCTGTGGAACGGTATCGTGGCCTCGGTACCTTTTGTAGATGTGGTAACAACCATGCTCGACGAAAGTATTCCGCTTACAACCGGTGAATTTGATGAATGGGGAAACCCGAAGAATAAAGAGTATTACGATTATATACTTTCGTATTCGCCTTACGATAATGTAAAAGCGGTTAACTATCCTAATATGCTTGTAACCACAGGCTTGCACGACAGTCAGGTGCAATACTGGGAGCCGGCCAAGTGGGTGGCCCGCCTGCGCGAACTGAAGACCGACAGCAACCGCCTGTACCTGCATACCGAAATGGATGCCGGGCATGGCGGCAAAAGCGGCCGCTTCGAACGGCTTAGGGAAATAGCAATGGAATATGCATTTTTGCTTGATTGTGAGGGTATAAAGGAATGACAAGGCCTGTTTGTTTGTGGTTACTTTCTGTAGCAGTCCTGTTTTTAGTTGCCTGTAAAACAGCTGCAAAGGGCCCGCGCCTGCAAAAAATTAATGATAGTAAACCGGGAAGTATGCTGTTGCTTGCCGAAACATTAAAGGATACCCTGCTGGGCGATGGTACCCATATCGAATACCGGGTGGGGGTAAATGGCAGCAGCAACGACCTTTACCTGCTCTGGGGCAAAGGTAAGAGCAGAGATACGGTTCATTTCAGCGGATTATTGGGTTTAGGCGATCCGGATTATCTGCCGTATTATATCGAAACAAGAAACGGTTATCACCGGTTCGATTCCGATTGCGCAGCCATAGAATGTGCAGCCAGTCTGTTGCTGAGCGATAAGGGAGACGGATATCATGAACAGATGATAGGCGTACTGGAAGAGTTTGCCGGGCAGGAAATGCTATTATATTCAGAACATATGTATGGTGCAGAAATCGACCATTTTTTCGGTTTCAATACCGCACAGCGCAGCCGGGATACATTTTACCTGCCGCAACCGGGCTGTTTTTACCGGGCTGAGCTCAGAGGAGATTCCCTGTTTACAGAATTCAGCTCCGAAAGTTATGGCGAGGGCGAGATTAGGCATTATGTTTTTACACTCGGTACTAAATAATAATACAGCTTCAGCGGCTTAATGTATAAATCTGCCAGCCTGTGACTAAGAGAGAGGTAACTGCCGATATACAGGTTATGTACAGGCCATGCTTTCGCGAGTGTTCGTTGTACAGATATACACGTTGCCCGTTAAACAGGGGTCTTTTTGTACTATACAGTATAATGCCGGTAAGCAGGCCCGGGTATCCTCCCGCCAGGCTCAGCACATAGCCGCAGGGGATAAGTATTCCTCCGTCTTTGGCTGTTTTTCTTTCGGTTTCGGCCTGTGTAATCACCTGCTGTATGGCTTCGGGCTGTATATGGCGTTCTTCCAGTATGCGTATGGCAAGCAGGTAATCGGTCTTGCTCCATTCCTGCGGGTTCTGAATAATATCTTTCAGGTCGTCTTCATCAAAATCGTACAGGAAATAATCTTTGGGTATAAGAGGCAGTTCTTCCAGAGCCATTTTATGCAGTAAGGCATCTGCGGCCTCATAATCTGTGCCTGCAATTTTTACTAAAAACTCCTTGTTCGTTTGCGAACTGGTAAACGTTGCAATATCCACAATAAAAGAGTCTTCTGTAATGTGTGCTTCTATCCCGTCAGCGGCAAGCAGCTGCTTAAGTTCCAGTGCCTGTTGTTCGTCGGGGTATTTACGCAGCAGGTATAATTCTTCGCTCATATAGTGGTTTGGTATCTTTAATCCAGGAAATCTATCTGCAAAAATAAAGGGCAAATATAAGTTTGCCCTTTACGCATTTTAAATAAATCAGCATGGGTATACAAATGAAATATGATTCCCCTCCGAATCTGTATTATGTACCCATAAACCTATGTCAGGGCTGATCAGCATTTGGGATGCTTACTCTTTTGCCGGTTATTTCCGTTCAAAATAGAGTTGTAAGTTAGTGAAATTATAGATTTGAACGTAAAGAAACAGCGTAAATATTAATGAACAATACAGTGTAATGCAGTACAGCTAAGGATTTGCTGATATGTTTAATTTTTCTCACAAGCCTGCCAGGTAATCCAGAAAGTTCTTTTTACGCAGAAAACAGGCCAGGTTTATCCAGCGGTAATAATTGTTTATGGTGGTGTATAAGCGCTGTACATTATCCTGCATGTATGAGTTGCCCACTATATATATAAGTGTTTTATCGTGGAACTGCCGTACCTGCTCCAGCAACCCGGGATCTATATCTTTGGTAAAGGCTTCGTCGGACGACATTTCGTTTATTGCCTGGCGCAGCGCTTTTTCTTTGTTGGAAAGATTTCCGATAAGCCGTGGAATGTCTTCGCTTTGTATGTTTTGCTGAAAGAATCCGGCCGCTTCTATCAGTTGGTTCAGGGTCTGCATATGGGCGGCAAAACGTTCGTTTACTCTGGTATACTGCGCCCATAGTATACGGTACTGTTCAGAATCGCCCCTGTGTTTAGCCTGCCAAAGGAAATAGGCAGTGATCTTTTTGTCGTGTCCGTTTAGTTTGCTTATATGTTCATCCAGCTCCTTGCCGAGCCAGGAGGCCAGTGTTAATGCTTCTTTCCGGGTATACTTACGGCCATCGAAATCGAAGGTTTTTATACCTGATTTTTTATCTGCGATCTGTTTCAGGGTCTCTATATCGGCCTGCAGAGAATGGGCATACCGGGTGGTTTCAATAATGTCGTCTGTAAAAAGTTCGTCGGATTCGGGTGCTGCATCAGGAATAAAAGCCGCTACAGGATCGTGGTCGGGATAGTCGCGCTCATTAAAATATCCTTTAAAACGCTTGCTGAAGGAGTTTTCTTCGTGGGCTTTTGTGTAGCCGGCGATAAACTCAGGCAGGTCTGTAACTACTTTGCTTCCAGTGTATTCTACACGGGAAAACAGACGATCGGTACTTGTAAGCATAAGCTGCTGCGGGTTTTGGAACAGGGTCCAAGCAGAACGGAGGTCGGGTGTTTGCTCCTGCACCTGCAGACTGCGTACATGCGCAAAGCGTTCGCTGTTTGTGGGGTGCGATGCCCACTGGTCTTTTACCACCAGCCTTGAATAGTTGTAGCGGGCTACAAATTCTTCAGTAATCAGCGGCAGACCTTCTACAATGGAAATGCCGTTCTCTTCGGCATATTTCTGGTTCAGGTAATGGTGCTGCTCAAACAGGTTGCCTGCCACTTTGTTTTCAGAGATACGCTCGTTGTAAAATTCCAGCAGTCTGTTATAAGTATGCGAAGCCAGCTCAAGGCGCAGCAGCGACGAAATAATGGGCTGTGTGCCGGCTACATGCACAGCAACGCTGTCGGCATGGAATTCCATCTCCCGCGAAAGACTCATATAACTCTTGTTGAGTACTATATACATCTGCGAAAGAATCCATTGTACACCATTCATGGTTTTGAAAGAAAGCATCACCGCCAGTCCTGTTACCCAGTGGATAGAGGCCAGGCCCGCAGCCACCTTTTCTATAGAACTGTTTTCGTAGAGTATATTGTATACAATCTTGTTTACATTCGATATATAACTGCCCAGTTTCATGCTGCGCTGCGAAAAGTGACCGAACTCGTGTGCAAGTATCGCCTTTAATTCGCTTACCGATGTGGCATTTACAAGCCCGAGCCCGATATGCAGGTTTTTACGTACCGGCAGAAACATACTCCAGAAGGGCGACGCGTAAAATACAGATGCATTTACCTCTGTAGACAGGTATACTTTTTTAGGAAAATCGGTGCCGGTTTGTTCCACAATCTCTTTTATAAGTGCAAAAAGCTGTGGTTCTTCGGCAGCTGTTATTTCCGTATAGTGTCCCAGGTCTGTTTTTTCCCATTTAAAAATGAATTTTATAAGAAAAAACAGCAAAAGGAACCCGGCTGCACACAGGGCCAGGCATGCCAGTACACTCAACAGGGAGGGGGCCATAAGCACCAGGCCTATGCCAAAGCCTGCCAGCATTACGCTTGCGGCAAGAGCAGCGCCTACAAGCACTATGTAAAAAAGCAGAAATGCAAGAAGGGCTAATAAGGAACGGGTGGCATTTTTACGGAAACGGTCGCTGACTTTTACAGATTGCATATGCTGAACGTGGAAATAGAGAATTGAAAATGTATGCAATTATAGAGTTTTATCGGCATAAAATGACAGATCGGGTATTTTATATTTTATATGACTGTAAATAAATATTTTGGCGTTACTGATTACCGGGCTAAGGCTCATTTATGCAGGTCGGCTGCCAGGGTGGAGGAGTGTAAATAAGATTTTTTTCCTTGCTTTAACGGTTTAGCAGGTGTGCTGGAAGTTTGCCACAGCTATTTTCGTGTAAATATATACTCGGTGCTCAGGTATTCTGCCATACCTTCGGTACGGTCATAATTGCTTATATAGAGCGTGTTTTTATCTTTAAATTCCAGTGTCTGGCGTACCCATACTGTTTCTCCGTTACCAGGGTTTTTCATTTTGCCATACAGGTTTATATTTTGATAAATCTTGTTCCAGCCTCCGCTTAAGCTTAGTGTGCCTGTGCCGAAATTGCTCAGCTGTGTGCTGCTGAATTCGTTAGCTGTTGTGTTAAAACCCAGCAGCAAAAGTGCTTCGAAAGGCATGCCGGCCATAAGTCCGCTTTGCTTCATTTGTAAAAAGCGGTTCCCCAGTATCATTTCCGAAACAGCATCTAATGCAAAAACCTGGGCTTCGGCATCGCGGCTGCTGTAAAAACGGGCTTCCATGTTCCATTTTCCGGCGTAGGAAGCCAGAAACTCCTGTGTTGGGCCGGGCATCATATAGCGGGTCCAGGCATCGGGCAGACTGTCGTTCTGTGCAACAATGCCGCCGAAGGTATTTATAATAGCAAAAAGGATACAGCTAAGAATTTTCATATGTTGTTCTTTGGCTTAAAGATAGAGAATAAAAGTGTTTTACTCCTGCTGTTATTACTTTACGAAGTTGCCGGTGTGCGGCTGTGAGGGACGGGGCATCATAACCCGGTATCTTTGCTGCCGGAATACACAGCAGGCCTTTGCCCTGAAGCAGAAGGACCGGGAGGAGGTAAAACGGGCCTGGATGTAATATCGAGCCGGAAAGGAAACTCTTTGCGGAGCATTTGCACCGAGCCGCTGTCCAGGCTGCATAAGGCCATACCAAAACGCTGCCGGCTCAGTGAGTCGCAATAAAGCAGGTGTGCCTGTACAAGCTGGCCCACGCATGCCGAAAAAGTATCAAGCGAACATCTCCGGTCGGCTGCCAGTACAAAGCCGAATTTTTCAGCACCCCGCCATTGCTGCTCGTTGTAGATGATGTCTTTTACCTGTAAGTGCAGAGGCTGGTTCTTTCTGCATGGCTGGCCATCTAAAAAGAGTTTGTTGTGCATATTAATAAGCACATGTACCGATGAGAACGCCGGGAAGCATCGCATCGAACTGGTTTCGGTATAAAACGTAAGAGGTATGCTGTGGCTGCTGTGCCCGAATTGTTTTGTATAAGGGTTATAAGGCATGCTGTAATACAAACTGCTTTGTTGGCCGGCTCCGCTGCGTTGTAAAACAAACTGCCGGTTTTGTTCCGGTGAAAAGCGCGGGTTCAGCAGCAGTTCCGGAAGCGTGGTGTCGCTTATGAGTGCCAGCTCCGGGGCACAATAAAAAGAAGCATTGTGTGTTATTGTACTTTTGTGCGGAGCAGGGCTGTTACAAGCTGTTAGGGCTATGCATAAAAGCAAATAGAGCAGTCGCTGCATTTATTTAAGGAGTTTCTGTAATTTTTGAGTGGTCCTTTCTTTTTCGCCTTTACTGGCAAATTCCAGCTTAAGGGCGCGCTGGTATGCTTTAATGGCTTTTTCTTTTTCGTTTCTGGCCGCGTAGTAATCGCCCAGCATTACATGTGTATGGTACCAGCTGGGGTTTGCTGCTTCGAAGCGCTCGAAAAAAGTGGCTGTGGGTTGCGGCACATCGGGGTGTTGTGTAAAAAAGAGCAGCAGAGGGCGCATCTGCCGGAACAGCTCGTAACGTTTGTATTCAGCGCTGTACAGGAAGGGGTCGGGGGCAATGTTCTGTTCCCTTTCGAAAAAAGTACTGCGTTCCTGAGCCTCTGCCATACGGTTAAATACGGTTCGCAGGTCGTAACACACATAGCTGCCCAGGTTGTAGGGCGGGGCAGATACCCATATTTTACGTTCCTGGGGTTTAATAATTACCGAATGATGGCATATAAGCTGGTTTACCGACTTTTGATTTCCAAGTCCGATCGCACTGCCAAAAAGGCCGTCGCGGTTGCGGAGTATATCGGCCGCGGCCTGTACATTCATAGCCGGGTGCTGATCCTGTAGTTCGTTCATCCGGGCCAGGCGGTAGGGCGAATCGCTGTTGGCTATATTTTCGAGATGTTTTTCGTCGCTGGCAAAAGCACTGCTCTGGTAGTGGTTGCTGCAGCTGAGCCTGGGTAGTGGAGGTGTGTATATCCCCAGCGTATCCGGACTTTTTTCAATAATAATGCTGCGCCCGTCATCGGCCGAAGCCAGCAGTATGCTTTCGCTTACAAAGGTCTGGCGCTTGCGGGCTATGGCTACCGCTTCGTTTATATTGCGGGCATACTGGAGTATTTCGCGGGTAAGCAGGGCAATGGGTGTGCGGGTGCTTAGAGGTGGGTTGCCGGCACTGGCATTAATGGTAAGCGCCAGCCCGTGCTCGTTCATGCCGCTTACGGCGCCAATAAACCCGGGCCAGGAAACGGTCATGAATTTGTACCCGCTGTCTGGTCTGAAAAAAGATACCACCTTATTACGCGCAAAATCGTCGCCGGCATAAAAATCGAAATTACGTCCCAGTATCAGCTGCGAGTCGGCGGTGTAACTGCTCCATGCGCTAAAGGAAGTGCAGCCTACCAGCATATATTGCTGCATGGCATGCCCTATATCATGGGCTGCATGGTAATTCAGGATACGTGCATATTTTTCGCCGATAAAATCAAAACTGTCCGGGTGTGCTTCGGATACCCCGTAAATTTCCTGAAGGTATTCGGTAGGAATATGTTCGTCCAGGTCTTTATTAAAATACAGCAGTCCGTAGTTCAGAAAACGCAGGTACGATTCGTTCGGCACCAGCTGCCGTATCTGCTTAACAAAAACGGCTTCCTGCCAGGCAATAAGCTCTTTGCACAGTATGCCATGCGCTTTGCCGCGTTCGTAGGCATTACCTTCCACATACATTTCCCACAGGCCAAATTCGTTTTTCTGCAGGGTGTTGGCACCAAGTTTCATAAATGTGGCATCGGCAGATACACGGCGCTGCGATTCCGACAGATGGGAAACCGGCAGTGGCGGTGGCAGCAGACGTGTAACCTGCTTGTAATACACAAGAAGAGATACCATGCAGAACAGAAGAAAAACAGGTATCCAGAAACGTTTTTTTCGGGTAATACGGCCCATAGCTCAAAGGTAATAAGAATTTCTGCGTCAGGGAGCCCGCTTCAGAACAGCCTTCTGGTATCCGCCGGGCACATAGCTGTATACCAGGGGAGCGTCTTCCTGTTTCCCGCCGCTTTCTTCCCGACTGCTTTCCTGCCATGAAACCACTTCAAAAATAATCTGTGCGGGCTGCAGTTCCAGGGATATCAGCAGGGAAGAACCCTCCACCGTAAAAATGGAAAAAACCTTATTCCCGATCTGTCTTTCGGTAAGCAGAATGGAATTTTTTTCGTCTATCACAAATAATTGTGTTTCCCGCTTCAGGCGCCGGAGTTCATAATTGCGCCTGTCTTCTCCGCGTTTACTCAGGTATACCAGGGTGTAGGCCCATACCGAGTCTTTGTACAGTTCCGGGCCCAGTACCAGTTCCATATCAATATCGGCATCGCTGCCGGTGATCTGTAGTTTGCCTTTCCAGCTACCCAGGTACGCGCCGGGGAAGGAGGCGGTTTGTGTAAAAACACTGCCTGTGCTCAGGGCTATTACACAGAATATAATAAAGAACCTAAACATTTGGTTATGATCTGGGCTCTTTTGGTTTGCGCTTGGCGAAACTGAAAATGAGCGAACCTTCTACATTCTGCTGAAATATCCAGTAGCTGCGTAAAGCTCCGGGATAATTAGGCCGGTCGCCATAGGTGGTTTCAGTACCCGACAGACGGTGCGTATAGCCGATAAGCGGATTCAGAGACAGGCCCAGGCCAAACAGGGGCGTTATCTGCCAGCGTACTCCTATGCGGGGTATAAGCCCTGCGGTAATACGCTTGTCGCGCGAGTCGGTATAGCCGTATCGCTGGTAATCGGTATGGTAACTGAAGAGGCCTGTGGCCTGATCGTATGTGCGTGTTTCGATGTAACTGGCTTCTGTAGTTTTTACACTCAGCGAGTGAAAGCCAAAATACAGATCGGCACCCAGCACAAACTTTACTTTACTTAGCCCGAAGTTCTTTTCGTAGCCCACGGTTATACCCATGTGTGTATTGCCGGGCGAGTATTGCCGCGTAAGGGTTTGCTGCATGGAATACGAAGAGGTGTCGCCATTAAGGGGAGCAGGCTCATGTACCATGTTCAGCTGGGTCTGGTTAAAATTATTAATGCCTATATCGTTCAGGCGCAGCCCCACACGTATATATTGCTGCCTGCGGAATTTATATCCGTAATCGGCAGATATTACCATGCCTCTGCCGCTGAAAGGGCCGGCTATATCGTTTATATTAGGGCCTCCGTTCAGGCGTAATTCGTGGCGGCGTGGCGGCGGTGCAAATACAGGATTTATCTTGCGGAAAGCAACTTTACCCGTATCGCTGTCGCTGGCCCGGAGGGCAGAACTGTGCAGCAGCAAAGAAACAATACCCAGGAAAATAGTCTTTTTCATAAAATCATGTGTTAAGGTTGGAGTGTAACGCGCGCCATTTGTTTTTGGTATCTTAATGACAAAAAATGTCGGCACAGGAACTTGCGGCAAAACTATCGGGTTTATGCACAAAACGGTAGCCCATGCCGTTAATATAGCCCATAGCATCCTTAAGGCTGTTGCTGCTCGGAAAGCGGGGATTGGCATTAATATCGGCATGTATCTCCAGTTCCACCCCATAGGAGCGGATAAGAGACTCCAGCTCAAAGGCTACACCAATGCTGTATGCTATTTCCATCATCAGGCGCTCTTTCAGCGGATAACGGTTCTGATCCTGCATTTTTTTAATAAACATATAACCGCCATTTCCTTTAACAGTAAATACCAGCGCTGTAGCAAACAGCAGCCGCTTGCCGGTCTTTTGCGAATCGGTGCCGATACATATTTTAAAGGAACGGCCCTCACTGCGCAGCTTTTTTATTTCGTGTTCCACAACGTCGGAAATGCTGCCGCTGAGCGGGCTTCCATAAAAGGTTCTCCATCCGGAGCCAGCCCTGATGTCGCCTGCATGTTCGCCTCTTTTATCCATCGTATTGTATGTTTTGTCCATCGCCGGAGCAAAGGAGTTATACGTGTTGTGTTCCGGAGAATGAATTTACTGAAAATCTGCAGCTCCCGCAATTTTTTATTCGGAGTACGGAGCAACAGCTTTTTACAATGTATGTTCTACCCATACCAGTTCCTGCACGGGATAGCCAATGTCTGCCGCCAGTTTCAGATATTCGTCTTTTACAGCCTGGGGCATGCTTTTTTCCCTGGAAAGAAACCACAGGAAATGTAAATTTTTACCTGCCACCAGGGCATAGCGATAGTGCAGGTCGAGGGCAATAACATTGTAAGGCGCATAAAAAGGCCCGAAGAACGAAACTTTCAGCTTCCCTTCGTTGGCTTTGCCGGCCGTTTTAGCTATGCCTGTTACCTGCTGCCAGCGTTTTTTACGGTAGTTATAGCCACGGTTCAGCACCTGTATATTGCCGTCGGGCCTCAGGGTATACTCTGCAGTGGTATTGTTCAGGTTCCGCTCAAAGCGAAAGTCGAGCCGGGCTATCTCGTACCATTTGCCCAGGTACTTTTCTTTGCTGAAAGGGTTTAGCGGCCTGGCTCCTTCCGGAATCGTTCTGCACGAAAAAAGGCCCGCAAGAAACAGGATGTATCCTTTAAGCTTTATAATGGCTTTCATAGAAACTCCTTTCCGTTTTTGTTGATATGCAATATAATAACAAATTCTGAGCGTTTTGGTTCGCTGCCGGGCAGCTTTTTTAAAAGGGGCTGTAACTAATACATATGCCTGCCCGTCTTACACTGGTAACGATAACAAAAAGGCCTATGATTCGTGATCTGTTGCGCTCGGCGTATTATCCGTCCGAAATAAAAGCGATGCTTAAACTGAAGCTTTCAGATTCGGGTGCTTCGCATCATGCCATATTTAATACAGATATGGCATACAGCTATGAAACACTCGACCGGGTTTCGCGTTCCTTTGCTGCCGTAATCCGTCAGCTGCCGGAGGAACTGCGCGATCCCGTATGTGTATTTTACCTTGTACTGCGCGGACTGGACAGCGTGGAAGATGATCCGGATGTGCCGGCAGAACGCAAAACGGAACTGCTGAACTCTTTTTACCTGCATCTCGAAGATCCGGCATTTAATCTGCCCGGCATTGGTGATACGCCTGATTACAAAAAGCTTATGACCAATTTCGATAAGGTAGTACGTTGCTACCAGGGTCTGGGCGAAGAGTACAAGGTGGTAATTGCCGATATTACCCGGCAGATGGGGCAGGGAATGGCAAAATATGCCGATTTTCGTCCCGATACCATCGAAGACTGGGACGAGTACTGCTACTATGTGGCCGGACTTGTAGGTATAGGGCTTTCGGCACTGTTCTCGGCTTCGGGCAAGGAGGTATACTGGCTTAAGAATGAAGAACGCATTTCTAATTCGATGGGCCTTTTTCTGCAGAAGACCAATATTATACGCGACTATTTCGAAGATTACCCGCAGGGGCGTATGTTCTGGCCACAAAGTGTATGGACAAAATACAACGAAGATTTTGGCTGGTTTGCGGCTAATCCCAACCATCCGCGTGCGGTGCAGTGTATAAATGAACTGGTTACTGATGCGCTGCGTCATGTTCCCGATTGCCTCGAATACCTGAGCCTGCTGAAAGACGAAAAGAATTTCCGTTTCTGTGCCATACCTCAGGTAATGGCCATTGCCACACTAAGCAAGGTATATGCCAATCCGCTGGTATTTACACAAAATGTAAAGATACGTAAAGGTCTGGCTGCCCGCCTGATGGTAGAAACCAGCACTATGGATGATGTACGTGCCATTTTCCACGATTTTGCCCGCGAAATACTCTGGAAAGCCAACCCGGCCGATCCGAGCTATCGCCTTACCAAACGTCGTCTGGAAGTTATATTCCGGCTTACAAGCGATCCGCAGCAGTTAAATCCAGCAACATCAAAAGACCCTGTAGTGTCTCAATAGGCTAAAGTCTGTCTGTCATATATAATTTACAGACTTTGAAATTATTGAACAATGGATACACAAACAAATGTATGTATTATAGGAGCCGGGGTAGCCGGCGGGGCCCTGGCCGCATATCTTGCCCGCAACGGCATGAAGGTGAGCGTTATTGAACGTAACCTGGCCGAGCAGGATCGTATTGTGGGCGAATTGCTGCAGCCCGGGGGTGTGGAACAGCTGCGCCTGATGGGGCTCGAGCACCTGATAGGCGGTATTGATGCCGCACCCGTAAAAGGCTATGCACTTTTTAAGCAGGATCAGCATTTTAGCGTAAATTATCCTGTGGAAACCGGAAAAGAAATAACAGGCTACGGCTTCCGTAACGGTAAATTCGTTCAGAATATCCGTTCCGAAATTCTGCAATCGCCCAATGTAAAGGTAATTAAAGGCCGTGCGCTGGATCTCATCGAAGAAAACGGCCGTGTAACCGGTGTACAGTACGAAGACGAATCCGGAGCCGTACATGCCGAAAAAGCCCTGCTTACCATTGCCTGCGACGGTTCTGCTTCGCGTTTCCGCGAAAAAATCAGTCATAATAAAAATAAGATCAACGGTTATTTTGTGGGCCTGGTACTTAAAGATGCCGAACTGCCCTATGCCGGGCATGGTCATGTAATTGTGGCCGAGCCTGCACCGGTGCTGGTGTACCCCATTTCGGGCCGCGAAACCCGTGTGCTTATCGATTTTCCCGGGGAGCAGGCACCGCGTAAAGGTCCCGATCTTAAAGAGCATCTGCTGCAGCATATTCTGCCCCAGATGCCCGCACAGATACAACCCAGCTTTAAGTCTGCGGTAGAAGAAGGCGATATAAAAATGATGCCCAACTGCTATATGCCCGCCAATCCGCGCAGGCAGAGCGGAGCTGTATTGCTGGGCGACTCCCTTAATATGCGGCATCCCCTTACAGGCGGAGGTATGACGGTAGCTTTTACCGATGTACACCGTCTTGGTCAGCATCTGTTAGCCTGCAAAGCACCCGGAGTAGCCGCTTACGACGAGGCTGTGGAGCTTTTTTATGCAGCCCGCCACACCAATACTGCCACTATTAATATACTGGCCGATGCGCTGTACGGCGTTATCCGCAACCCCGAGCTTAGCGAGGCCTGCTTCAGTTACCTCAAAAAAGGCGGTAAATATGCCGAAGAGCCGGTGGCGATCCTTTCGGCCGTATCGCGCAACTTTAAGCTGCTTATGCGTCATTTCTTCGCCGTGGCTATTCACGGTGTTCGTAATTCGAAACAATTCAGTGTTAAACGTAGTTATAAAATGATCGGCGATGCCGTTCGTATCGTACATCCCCTGGTAATGAGCGAAAAGCCCGATCCGCTTACGCGAACGGCTCTGCAGCTTGCCCGCAGGATGTTTTAAGATTCTTCATGTTTCTTTGCGCACCCTCTGTCTGTTACAGGCAGAGGGTTTTTTATGCCGCAATTGACAATGTACCGTTAAAAAAATACAAGCGTATATATGTAGCCGCGCTGTATACTGTTTTACTTTTATAGGTATGCAGTTACGTCTGAGTGTTATAACAGGTATCGTGTGCTGTGTGTTGTTCAGCTCCTGCAATCTGCTGCAGGAAGCAGGCAAGCAGCAGTACGAAGACAGCTGGGAGTTCGACAACCGGCAGGCAGCCGCTTCGGGAACGGCTTCTTCGGGGAAGAATACCCGCAAAAATAAGAAAGGGCCTGCAGAACGTAAGGCCAGGGAAAAGGACGTGGCGGTAAAAACAAAAACCCCCGCTGGTACAAAAACCACAGAAAATGCATCTGTCTCCAAAGCCGCCGCCATTGGGGTGTACGAGAAAAAGTGGAAGCTGAATATCCCTGCCGGAGCCAATGTAAAACTGCTGGAGGCCGTAGATTCCTGGATAGGTACGCCTTACCGCTACGGTGGTAAAGACCGCAACGGCACCGATTGTTCGGCTTTTTGCATGAATATATACCTGGAAGTATACCGCCGCGAAATTGCCCGCAGCACAAAAGATATACTGGAACAGGCCCGGGTGGTTAAAAAGGAAGAACTGCGCGAGGGCGACCTGGTATTTTTCAAGATCAGCGGTAATCGTGTAAGCCATGTAGGTATTTACCTGTTCGATGGTAATTTTGCACATGCATCTACCAGTCGCGGAGTAATGATAAGTAACCTGTCCGAAGCCTACTGGACACGCTACTGGTATGCCGGCGGCAGAATTTTGCCCCTGCAATAGTATAAAGTACTAAATTTGTTATTATGAAAATGAAACAGGGTATGCTGTTGCTTTTTCTGCTGCAGGGGGTGTTTTCCTATGCCCAGAAAGACACGGTAATTACCGTTAAAGAGGGCGATATTATTGCCCGGGGAGTAAAGCACAACGGTAAGTTTTGCGGCACCTGGGTGTATTACGACCGTTTTAACCGGCTTATGAAGATAGAGAATTACAACAGCGAGGGAATCCGCCACGGTTATTCGGTAGAGTATAATGCCTACGGACATATACAGCGCGAAAGCTGGTTCAGCAACGGTGAGCCGGAAGGTCCGCAAACCTTGTACGATAAAGGTATACGCCGCTCGGAGATGTATATACGCAATGGCCGTAAGGAAGGACCTTATATGGTTTTTTACGCCAATGGTGCCATCGACAGTGCCGGTATATACCAAAACGATATAAAAGTGGGTACCTGGCTTAAATACTACGAAAATGGCAATATGCAGTTCAGTACCGAGTATAGCCAGGAAGGTAAAAAAGAGGGCCGCGAACGTTATTTTAACAGCGAAGGAGCTATTATGGCAGAATATATATACCGCAATAATGTGCCGGAGGGCCGTTATACCGAATATTTCAAAGGAGGCGGTATAGCTGTGGAAGGGCATTTTAAGAACGGTTTGCGCGAAGGCGACTGGCTGGAGTACGACGAAAGCGGCCGGCGTATACGGACACGACGGTATAAAAACGATGTAGAGCAGAAATGAGTACAGATGTGTTTGCTGAAATGAATGGCCCGCTGGTGGTTGCAGGTCCCTGCAGTGCCGAAACAGAAGAACAGGTATTGCAAACAGCTCTGGCGCTGAAAGATGTGCCGGGAGTAAAGGTGTTCCGCGCCGGAATATGGAAGCCCCGTACCCGCCCGGGAGCTTTTGAAGGTATGGGCGAAGAAGCCCTGCAGTGGCTGCAGAAAGCCCGTGAACAGAGCGGACTGTTGCTGGCCGTGGAAGCCGGTAATCCCGATCATGCCGAATTGCTCCTGAAATATGGTATAGACATTATATGGATCGGGGCACGTACCTCGGTAAATCCCTTTGCCGTGCAGGAAATAGCCGATGCACTCAAAGGCAGCGATGTGGCCGTATGGGTAAAAAACCCCATTAACCCCGACATGAAACTCTGGCTGGGTGCCCTGGAACGCATCGAAAAAGCCGGCATACAACAGGTGGCGGCTATTCACCGCGGTTTCCAGGTATACGAGAACTCGGTGTACCGCTATCCGCCCAAATGGGATATTCCTATTTCACTGATGAGCGAACGCCCCGACCTGAAAGTGATCTGCGATCCTTCGCATATTACCGGCAAACGTTCCATGATACAGGAAACGGCACAGAAAGCCATGGACCTGGGGTACCACGGACTTATGATCGAAACCCATCCCGACCCCGATAAAGCCTGGAGCGATGCAGCACAACAGATAACCCCGGCCCGCCTGGGCGAAATACTGCAGCAGCTGCACATACGCGAGCGCAGTACCGAGGGCAGTGTGTTCCAGAACGAACTGGAGGCCCTGCGCAGTATGGTCGACAGCCTGGACGAGGAGCTGCTGGAGATACTGGCCCGGCGCATGGAACTGGTAGAAAAGATAGGCCGTTATAAAAAACAGCATAATATAACGGTATTTCAGCCCGAACGCTGGAACGAGATCAAGGCCTCGCGCAGCCGCTTCGGCGATAATCTGATGCTCGACAACGATTTTATAATTACTATACTGAAAGAGGTACACAACGAAAGTATACGTTTCCAGACGGAAATTATTTATACGGAGAAGTAAGAACGCCCTGGTTTTAACAATTGCTAAAAAATCGTGAAAATTTTGTGTTGGAATCCAAGAAGTTGTATTATTGTGTCCAAAAGTATCGGCCTCACATCCAAGTTGTATAAATTTTGATTTATTATGCTTAGTCAATTGGATTGTCTTTTGTCGATATTTTATGTTTAACACCTTATTTAAAATTTTATATGCAAGCGCGAATGTTGGACTTTGCTGAAAAAGATTGGGAAATAAAACCAATCAAGACGGATCCTGCTGCAGGCAAAACTTTTTCTGCGGACGATTTGATTGATGCTTACTTTAATGGTAAAAGAGATCAGATAGATCAGGAACGACAGCTAAGAATTGAAAAGCTCAACGGTAATTTAAGGAAGGCCGCTCAACTATCCGTTCAAATTTTCGATTTCATAAAGGATAGTGGCTTTACATGCAATATGGTATATTTGAAAGTTAAGAATATATATAGCTTTACTGCCTTATTCTTAGTAGATGAAGATGATTATTGTGATGATTCTTTTCTACAAGTGTATGAAAAAACGATTGAGATTAAGAAAGCAGAAAATACGTCTACGACCTTTGATTATTCAACAATACTAACCCCCACAACCAAGTATTTCGATAAGAAATCCATCTTGGTAGATGGATATATCTTGTCATATGGAGGAGGAATACAACAGCCTGTGTCACGCTGAACATAATGCAAAAATTTGTAGGCATTTATTTGATGGAGAAGAGTTTACAGATTGGGTGATTACAACAGCTTTCTATTCTTCTATGCATTACCTGAGGCATAAAATTTTTCCACTTGAAATTATTAAAGACGGTAGAAAAATAACTGTTAATGATTTTGAGGAATATTGTATTGAGTCCAATATTAAAGGAAAGCGTCATAGTGAGATGAGAAAGCTTGTCGAAAATCAATGTGAGGGGCGCGTTTCGTCAAAGTATAATCAAATGCTCGATCTTTCATGGACAGCGCGTTATAGTAAGTACAGGTTTTCGCGTAAAGCTGCTGAAACTGCAATGAAAAGACTTGGTGAAATTGAGCAGTATGCGAAGGAATAATTAAGTTCAGAAGTCCATATTCAAAGAAATCCACAACGAAAGTATCCGTTTCCAGACGGAAATTATTTATACGGAAAAATAATTTTTAGAGAGTTATTTTTTGTGAGATAAATATCTCTACTTTCGGGTTATGAAAAACCTGACTGCTCTATTACTGTTTCTTGCTTTTTATACTGCTGCTTTTGCGCAGGAATCGTTTGATTACCCAAGCGATTACCGTTCTATAAAAGAGCAGGTGCTCACCATCGGCGGGCCGCTGGAATACGACAGCCTGCTGGCCCGTTTCCGGAAAGCGGATACCACCATGACCCCGCGGCAGGTGTTGGCGCTTATGATCGGGTTTACCGGGTTGCCTGCCTATAAGCCTTACGAAGTGCAGAAGGACGAAGAAAGAATTAACAAACTGAAAATGGCCGATAAATATACAGCGGTTCTGGCGGCTTCAGATTCTTTCCTGCGTACATATCCGTTATCTATAAAAGTGATTTATGAGCGCGCAAACGCATTTTATGAACTGAAACAGGTAGATAGTTCCGATTTTTACCTGACCCAGTTTTCCATGCTTCGGGATGCCATGAGTTATTCGGGAAGTATTTTCGACAGAGACGGGGCGGCCTTTGCACTGGGGCCGCTCGACAGTTACTATTTTATCCGGGGACTCGGTGTAAAAGCGATGTATGTGGAATATGTACCCGATTACATGCGCTATAAGATCGAAAAGGTTACGATACAGGATGAGAACGGGAAAAAGGCACCGCTTTATTTTAACATACAGCACGCGTATATGACCACGCCTGATGAGTAGGCCTTAGGTCTATGCGGAGGTATCCTGCTCACACATGCATTTAAAATGGCCCAGCGGACATTCGGCATAGCCTATCTTGGAACAGGGGCGGCAGGAAAGTCCCTGTACCTCGCGGAATGCGGGCTTTAACGGAGCCTCTTCCGCAAGGAAAGGCCCCATACCCAGTTTGGGCGTGGTATTGCCCCAGAAAAGTGTAATAGGTCTGTTAAAAGCTGCCGCAATGTGCATCAGGCCGGTATCGTGTGCATACACATGTGTTGCGTTTTTTACTACGGCTGCCGAAACGCCTAAACTGCATTTGCCGCAGAGATTCACGATATCTTTGCCCGGACAGTTTTCGTATATATACCGGGATTTTTCTGTGTCTTCCTTACCACCCAGCAGTATAATTTTACCGGGAATGTTTTGTACCAGTTCCCGCATCTTTTCTTTTGGCAGGGCTTTGGTGGCAAATTTGGCACCTACGGTTACTGCCGAATAGGTGCTTTCGGTTCCGGTAAGTTCTGCAGCTGCAGCCTCGTCCTGTGCCGAAACAAAAAAGTCGAGCCCTTTCCCGTCGTACTGTACGCCCAGGAACTCCACCGCTTTAAAATAGCGCTCCACTACGTGCACGTCGGGCATGGTATTCCATTTAAAGCGTACGTACAGCCATTTTCGTATATTCAGTTTGGGGAACGAAGCCTTGGGCACAAAAGGGAAATGCCACTTTATGATAAGACTCCGTAAATTATGATGCAGGTCGGCAATGGCGTGTATACGAAAATCCTTCTTTATCTTTTTTACAAAGCTGAAAACGCTTTCTCCTTCGTTCAGGACGTGTATATGATCTATATACGTATTTTGTTCCAGCCAGCCGGCAAAGGCTTTTTTAGTAGCGTAATGTATTACACAGTTCTCGCCATACTTGTTGCGTATGCAGCGTACTATGGGTGTAGTGAGTACAATATCGCCGATGGACGAAAAACGGATAATGAGTATGTGCTTCGGTTCCGGCATTTATGCTTCGTTCAGCAGTTGTTGAACCAGTTGAGGTACCGCTTCTGTTGCTGTAGCGGCCATAATCTTTACCCCGGATCCGGTTCCCAGTTCGTGTGCATTGGGGTCAATTACGTATACAGATGCATGCGAAGGTGCATACTGCATAAGTCCGGCCGCAGGGTATACCTGTAGCGAAGTGCCTATTACCATAAAAATATCGGCGCTTCGGCTGATATCGGCGGCCCGTTCAATTTCAGGCACCAGTTCCCCGAACCATACGATATGTGGCCTGAGCTGACTGCCTTTTTCGCATTTTTCGCCGGGGTTCAGCTCTTTATAACCCCATTCGTATACAAGTGCAGGGTCTATAGAAGAGCGCACCTTTGTAAGCTCGCCGTGCAGGTGCACAATGTTGCTGCTGCCGGCGCGTTCGTGCAGGTCGTCTACATTCTGGGTAATAATACTTACCCGGTATTTTTTTTCAAGTTCTTTCAGGGCCAGGTGTGCGGCATTGGGTTGTACTTCGGCCAGCTGTGCACGGCGCAGGTTGTAGAATTTAAGCACCAGCTCGCGGTTCTTGCGCCAGCCTTCGGGCGAGGCTACTTCCATAATGTTGTGTTCTTCCCACAAACCGTTAGAGTCGCGGAATGTACGTATGCCACTTTCGGCACTGATGCCGGCACCGGTAAGTACTACAATGTGTTTTCGGTTGTCTTCCACTTCTCAAATATACATTATGTGTCCGAAACAGCAACGGCTTCGCCCTGCATGTGCAACAGTATGGATCGTATATCGTCTATACGCCTTAGCTCTCTGAAGATAATGGTAAGACGGTCTTTGGCCTGCTTCATTTCACCGCGGTTCTTTTCCTGCAGGAACCTCAGCACCTGGCCAAATACCTCGCTCTGGAAATAGGCTTTATTGGTGGTAAAGTGCAGCAGCAGCGTACCGTTTTTAAATACCAGTTTTTCAATGCCGAGGCGGCGGGCCATTTTACGGATCTTTACGGTTTCGAGCAGGGCTTCGGTCTCTTCGGGCAGTTCGCCGAAGCGGTCGCACATTTCGGCACGGAAGCGTTCAATCGCCTGGTCGTTTTCCAGGCTGTCGAGCTCTTTATACAGGGCCAGGCGTTCTTCGGTCTGGTCTACATAATCGTCGGGAATCAGCATCTGCAGGTCGGTTTCGATGGTGCAATCCTGCGCCCATTCGCGGTCGGGGGCTTCCAGTTCTTCTTTATAGAGATCGGCAAATTCGTTTTCTTTCAGTTCCTGAACGGCTTCGTTCAATATACGCTGATAGGTTTCGTAGCCAATATCGCTGATAAAGCCGCTTTGTTCGGCCCCCAGCAGTTCGCCGGCTCCGCGTATGTCCAGGTCGCGCATGGCAATCTGGAAACCGCTGCCCAGGTCGGCAAACTCGGTAATGGCACGCATACGTTTACGGGCTTCGTCGGTCATGGCCAGTTCGGGCGGGGCAATAAGGTAGCAGAAAGCTTTTTTATTGCTCCGGCCTACGCGGCCGCGCAGCTGGTGCAGGTCACTCAGACCAAAGTTCTGGGCCTGGTTTATGATAATGGTATTGGCATTGGGCACGTCCAGGCCGCTTTCTACAATGGCGGTGGAAATAAGCACGTCGAACTCGCCTTCTATAAAGCCCAGCATTACGTCTTCGAGCTCTTCGCCGTTCATCTGCCCGTGTGCAATGCGTATGTTGCAGTCGGGCACCAGGCGCTGTACCATGCCGGCAATATCCTGTATGTCGTTTACGCGGTTATGCACAAAATATACCTGTCCGTTGCGGCTAAGTTCGTAGCGTATGGCATCGCGTATGGTTTCTTCGTTAAAGGTTATAAGCTCGGTACTTACCGGGTAACGGTTGGCAGGCGGAGTACGTATAATAGAAAGGTCGCGTGCGCCTATGAGCGAAAACTGAAGAGTACGCGGTATGGGTGTGGCGGTAAGGGTAAGCGAGTCTACCGACGTTTTCAGGGTTTTAAGTTTGTCTTTTATACTCACCCCGAACTTTTGCTCTTCGTCTACGATCAGCAGGCCCAGGTCTTTAAATTTTACATCTTTCGCTGCTAAACGGTGAGTTCCTATAATTATATCAATTTTGCCTTCGGCCAGGCGCTGCAGGGTGTCTTTCTGCTGTTTGGCGCTGCGGAAGCGGTTCAGGTAATCGATCGTTACCGGGAAGTCTTTTAAACGGTTACTGAAGGTCTTAAAATGCTGAAAGGCCAGTATGGTGGTCGGGACCAGCACCGCTACCTGTTTGCCGTCGCAGGCTGCTTTAAAGGCGGCGCGTATGGCTACTTCGGTTTTGCCGAAGCCCACGTCGCCGCACACCAGGCGGTCCATAGGCCAGCTGCGTTCCATATCGCGTTTTACATCTTCGGTAGCTTTATGCTGGTCGGGCGTATCTTCGTATATAAAGGAGGCTTCCAGTTCGTTTTGCAGGTAACCGTCGCGGCTGTAGGAAAAACCTTTGTCGGCCTTACGTTTGGCATAGAGTTTTATAAGGTCGAAGGCCAGTTCCTTGATGCGTTTCTTGGTTTTGGCCTTGGTGGCTTCCCATTTGCCGCTGCCCAGCTTGTGTGCGGCGGGCAGGGTACCTTCTTTGCCGGTATATTTGGCAATTCGGTGCAGGGAGTGTATGCTCACGTACAGCACATCGTTGTCCTTATAAATGAGTTTCACCGACTCCTGTATCTTACCGTTCACTTCGGTTTTTTCCAGTCCGGCAAAACGCCCGATGCCGTGGTCGATATGTGTTACAAAATCGCCAGGACTCAGGGTGCCCAGTTCTTTCAGGGTAATGGCCTGGTCTTTGCTGAACTGCCCTTTCAGTTTAAAGCGGCGGTAACGGTCGAATATCTTGTGGTCGCACCATACGGCCAGTCCGCCCTGGGGCCATACAAAGCCGTCGGAAAGGCCTTTGTTTATGGTGTTATACAGGCTGGTAAAGGTAGAATGGATGCCTTTTTTGGGTAAGATCTCTTCCAGAATGGCATCGAGGCGTTGCAGCTGTTTTTCGTCGTCGGCCAGTATCAGGTTACGGCAGCCCTCGTCGGCCAGGCGGATAAAATTATCGGCCAGCAGGTCGAAGTTTTTCTGTATAAGAGGTTGGGGCTCCGTATGGAACACAAAGGACACAGCATCGGTGAACTGCGGTTTTGCAGCCAGTTCGAGCAGGGTATGTTTGCTTAGTAGTGTGGCATAATCGCTTCCGCTGATGTAGAGTTCCGAAGTATCGGGTTTGCGGATGGGTGCGGCGCGTTCCGAAAGAAATTTTTCGGCTTTCATAAAGGCATCGTTCAGCTGCAGAATACCTGTGGGCACATCAAAAGCGGCGATCACCGTTTCTTCGGGCAGGTATTCGAATATAGACAGGCGTGGGTCGCGGTTGTTTTTTTCTTCGATATTGGGAACGATGCGCACTTTTTCGAGGCTGCTTACAGAGAGCTGATCGTCTGGCCGGAACGAGCGTATGGAGTGTACATAGTCGCCTTTGAACTCGATGCGGATAGGCAGTTCCTCGCTGTAGGAGAACACATCTATAATACCACCGCGCAGGGCAAAGTAGCCGGGTTCGTAAACAAAGTCCTCGCGTTCGAAGCCGTATTCGATCAGTACATCGGTCACAAAATCCATATCGAGCTTTTCGCCCTGGTGTATATGCAGGGTTTTTTGCTCCAGGGTATTGCGGGTAATTACTTTTTCGGACAGTGCGCGGGCGTAGGAAACAATGATATCGGCTTCTCCTGCGGCAATTTTGCCCAGCACTTCGGTGCGAAGCATCACATTGGCATTGTCGGTTTCTTCCGAAGCGTAACCCCGTCGGTAGCTGTCGGGGAAAAAGAAGATACGGGCCTCGGGCAGTATGGCCTGCAGGTCGTTCAGGAAATAGGCAGCTTGTTCTTTGTCGTTCAGAATTACAAAAAGGCTCTGTGCCTGTTTTTTGTGCAGTGTGGCAAGCAGCAGTGCAGCAAAAGCTCCCTGTGCACCCTGTATGTGCAGGCGTGCAGCTTTCGGGCCCATAGCGCGGCTTATATCCTTTGTAAGGGAATGTTCTGAAAATATAGCTGTTATATCGGATAGTGACTGCATGGTAGACCTTACTGAAAATGCCTGCAAAAATAAGAATAAAAAACGGGGTACTTATCAGCAGCGCTTATGAGCCTATTCGTTCTGCCGATATTTCCGGCCCCGAAAAAATGGTACATTTGTTGTAAGTATTCATGCATACTAAAAATTGTATAATGAAAGTAGAACAGATATATACGGGCTGCCTTGCCCAGGGTGCATATTACATCCAGTCGGAAGGCGAAGCCGCTATCATTGACCCTCTCCGCGAAACAGGGCCTTATCTCGAACGTGCCCGCAAGGATAACGTACAGATTAAATACATCTTTGAAACACATTTTCATGCCGATTTTGTGTCGGGACACCTGGACCTGGCCAAAGCCACGGCTGCACCTATCATATACGGCCCGCTGGCCGCACCGGCTTTTGACGCACACATTGCGGCCGATGGCGAAACGTTCCGTGTAGGCAACGTAACCATAAAAGTGCTGCATACCCCCGGTCATACCCTGGAATCGAGCTGTTTCCTGCTGCTGGATGAGAACGGCGAGCCCCATTCGATTTTTACCGGTGATACCCTGTTCCTGGGCGATGTGGGCCGTCCCGACCTGGCACAAAAAGCTGCCAATATGACACAGGACGAGCTGGCCGGTATGCTGTACGACAGTATCTACACAAAAATACTTCCCCTGCCCGATAGCCTTATCATTTATCCGGGCCACGGAGCAGGCAGTGCCTGTGGTAAAAATATGATGAAAGAAACGGTAGATACGCTCAGTCATCAGAAAACGTTTAACTATGCTCTTAAGCAGCCTACACGTGAGGCTTTCATCGAGGCGGTAACGGACGGACTCAGTGAGCCGCCTGCCTATTTTCCGCAGAACGTACAAATGAATAAAGAGGGTTACGATTCCCTGGCCGAAGTAAAAGAACGCGGTCTACAGGCCCTGGAGCCTGCTACCTTTAAATCAGTAGCCGCAGCTGCCGATGCGCTGCTGCTCGATACCCGCAATGCCGATGCTTTTGCGGCCGGACATATCCCCGGTTCCATCAGTATTGGTGTAGACGGGCAGTTTGCCCCCTGGGTGGGTGCCCTTATCGGCGATGTGAACCAGGCCATACTGCTGGTAGCCGATACCGGCCGCGAAGAAGAAGTAATTACACGCCTTTCCCGTGTGGGCTTCGATAATGTGCTGGGCTACCTGGCCGGTGGTTTCGATGCCTGGAAACAGGCCGGTATGGAAACCGATACCGTAAACCGCATCAGTGCAGAACAGTTTGCCGGCGAAATTGCCGCTGCTGCTGTTCCGGTGCTCGATGTACGCAAGCCCTCCGAATTTGCATCGGCACACTACGCCCATGCAGCCAGTTTCCCGCTCGACGATATAAATACCTGGTTTGGCACACAGCCTTCGGAACAGATGTACATACACTGTGCCGGAGGTTACCGCAGTATGATTGCCGCATCTATACTCAAAGCCCGCGGCATTCACAACTTTAAGGAAGTGGCCGGAGGCTGGGGAGCCATAAGTAAAACAGATGTACCTGTAGCTACAGGTATGCCGGCCGGAGAAAACGCATAAGAAATGAACAACGGACTGGTAACCATTACCGTAACAGGTGCCGATGGCAGCGAAACAAACCTGGAGCTGCCCGTAGATGTATCGCTGAACCTGATGGAGGTACTTAAAGGCGAAGGTTTCCCGGTAGAAGCCGTATGCGGTGGTATGGCGCTTTGTGCCACCTGCCGTATAAAAATACTTCAGGGCGGGCAAAACCTGCCCCCGCGCAACGCCGCCGAGGAAGATATGCTCGATACCCTGCCCGATACCGAGGCCGAACACCGCCTGGCCTGCCAGATAAGCGATTTTTCGAAAATTGACGGGATGCACTTCCTGCTCGATCCGGCCGAATAAGTTCATCTTGTTTTTAAATAAATTTGTCGAAATAGACTTCCCGACCGGAAGTCTATTTTTATTTTAGCGGACTAAAATTGGGATAATCCCGTATTTAAACATTTTAAGCGACATGAAGAAAGTTATCAGTTTACTCTGCATGGGCGGATTTGTTTTAGGCGTTGGCGCTCAGGGTGTAAAATTCACCGAGTACACGCTGCCGAACGGTCTGCACGTAATCCTGCACCAGGATAATACCAACCCCATTGTGGCGGTTTCGGTATTATACCATGTGGGTTCTAAGAACGAAAAACCCGACCGTACCGGTTTTGCACACTTTTTCGAGCACCTGCTTTTCGAAGGTTCGGAAAACATTAAACGCGGCGAGTTCGATAAGCACATTGCCAGCAGTGGCGGTGTAAACAATGCCAATACATCGCAGGATCGTACTTTTTACTACGAACTGCTCCCGAGCAACCAGCTGGAGCTGGGTCTGTGGCTCGAAAGTGAGCGTATGCTGCATGCCAAGGTAGAAAACGTGGGTATTGAAACACAACGCGAGGTTGTAAAAGAAGAAAAGCGCCTGCGTGTAGATAACCAGCCTTACAGCGATGCCTTTACCCGTGTGCTGTGGGAGAACCTGTTTAAAAAGCATCCTTACCGCTGGGCGGTTATCGGGTCTATGGACGATCTGAATGCTGCGCAGGAATCGGATTACAAAGAGTTTTACAAAACCTTTTATGTACCCAACAATGCCACACTGAGTATTGCCGGCGACATCGACCTGGATAAAACAAAGAAGCTGATCGAAGCCTATTTCGGAACTATCCCCAAAGGTACGGGCACTATTCCGCGCCCTAATGTGCAGGAAGATCCTATTACACAGGAAGTACGCCTTACCTACAACGATAAAAATGCCCAGGTACCTGCCGTATTGTATGGCTACCGTACTCCCAAACAAACCGATAACGATGCCTATGTGCTCGATATTATTGCAAACGTGCTTTCCAACGGCGAATCGTCACGTTTTACCAAAGAAATTGTAAACAAAAAACAGATGGCTCTATACGCCGGCTCGTTCCTGTGGGGACTGGAAGACTACGGGGTATTCCTGTGCTTTGGCCTTGTAAACCAGGGTGTGGAGCTTAGCGAGCTGCAGAAGGAAATGGATGTGCAGATCGAAAAACTGAAATCGGAAGGTATCAGCAAAGAAGAGCTCGAAAAACAGATAAACCGCCTGGAAAAAGATTTTGTAGGCCGTAATGCCACTATGGCCGGTATTGCCGAAAACCTGGCAAACTACCATGTGTATTACGGAAATACCAACCTTATCAATACCGAAATCGACACCTACCGTAAAATTACCGTAGAAGATGTAAAGCGCGTTGCCAATAAGTATCTGAACAGCAACCAGCGTGTGGTTATTGATGTAAAACCTGCAGAACAGTAAACGACTAAAAGAACATTGAAATGAAAAGAATCAGCATATTAACAGCAGCATTTATCTTCGGCGGTCTTTCCCTGTTTGCACAGATCGACCGCAGCAAGGCTCCGCAGCCGTCGCAGGCCAGGGAGCTTAAAATGCCTGCACCGCAATCTTTTAAACTTGATAACGGTCTTACGGTAATTGTGGCCGAAAATCATAAACTGCCCCAGGTACGGGTAGATCTGTATCTCGACTATGCCCCGGTTACCGAGGGTGCCAAAGCCGGTATTACCTCAATGGTAGGCGATATAATGCGTTCCGGTACCGCATCGTACAATAAAGAAGAGCTCGACGAAGCCATCGACTTTATGGGTGCCGACCTGTATGCTTCTTCGCGCGGGGGAGGTATATCTACGCTTAAAAAGCACCTGAACAAAACCCTGTCGCTGTTTTCGGAAGTAATACTGAACCCTTCGTTCAATAACAGCGAAGAGCTGGCCAAGCTTAAAAAACAGGCACTTACCGGACTGGATGCTGAAGAAAAGAATCCGGATGCCATTTCGGGCCGGGTAATGAATGTGCTTCTTTACGGTAAGGGACATCCTTATGGCGAATACATTACCAAAGAGAGCATAGAGTCGGTAAGTATGGAAGACCTTAAAGCTTTTTACAATACCTATTTTAAACCCGGCAATGCCTATCTTACCTTTACCGGCGATATTACCGTGGCCGAAGCTACCACACTTGCCAAACAGTATTTTGGCAGCTGGGCTGCAGGCACGGTGGCTTCTTCTAAAGTAGCTGATATGCCCTCATCACAGAAAACCCGCATTGTGCTGGTTGACCTGCCTACCTCTACCCAGTCGGTAATTACCATTGGAAACGTAGTAGATTTTAAGAAGAGTAACAGCGACTTTTTTGCGGCTACACTGGGTAATTCGGTGCTGGGCGGCGGATCTTTCGGACGCTTGTTCAATAATATCCGCGAAGATAAAGGCTGGACATACGGTGCGTACTCTTCCCTGAACGACGACCACAAACTGAAGGGTACCTTCGAAGCTACGGCCAAGGTGCGTAATAACGTTACCGACAGCGCTATTGTAGAATTTATTAAAGAGCTGAACCGTATCCGCGATACCAAACCCGAAGCCGAAGAGCTGAACATTAAAAAAGCAGAATATGCCGGTATTTTTGCCCTGCGCCTGGAGCGTCCCGAAACCGGAGCCAGCTATGCCCGCAGTGTACTTACCGAAAAACTGCCTGCCGATTTTTACACAAACTACCTCAGGAACATGAATGCCGTTACGGCTGATGAGGTACAGGCCGCCATGAAAAAGTATATAAACATGGAAGGACTGGTAATACTGGTAGTAGGTAAAGCCGAAGAAATTGCTCCTGCACTTTCAAAAATGGGCTACCCGCTGGAATATGCCGATAAATACGGTAACCCGATTGCAAACCCGGTTGCAAAAAAATCGGCCGGCGATATTACCGGAATGCAGGTAATCGAGAAATACCTTACGGCTATCGGAGGTGTTAAAAAGCTGAAAAAGCTGAAATCGATGAGCGAAGTATACAGTGTAGCAGTAACCGGAGTACCTATGGAACTGGATGGCCGTATAAAGCGTATGGCTCCCAATATGAGTATGTTCGAAATTACAGCTCAGGGTATGCCCCTGGTGCGTCGTGTATTCGACGGTAGCAAAGGCAGCATTACCCAGATGGGACAGATGAAGCCGATGGATGATGATGATATGGCCGAGGCTAAGAGCAAGACCAAACTTATCGATCAGATGGCCTACACTGCCGGTCAGCTGCAAGTAGATGGTATTGTAAGCGTAAATGGTAAAGATGCTTACAAGCTGCTGGTTACCGAGAATGGTAAAGTATCTGCAGAGTACTACGATGTAGAAAGCGGCCTGCTTGTGAAAAATGAGTCGCAGTCGGAAGGACAGGACGGCGAAATGGTGACCAGTGTTACCGAGTACAGCGACTATACCGATACCAACGGTGTAAAAGCGCCTTCGAAAATGTCAATAAGCACAGGGGAGCAAACCATTACCCTTACGCTTAAATCAAGAGTTTATAACAAGGATGTAAGTGCATTGGACTTCCAGTAGCATTTGCCCATGAAAAGAGAAGAAGCCGGTTAGCGATAACCGGCTTCTTTTGTGAACTGTGCAATAGCCTTTGTCCAGTTCTCAGGTTCTTTTTGCGCCATGTTTTCGTGCCCGGCCGTTTCCAGTATAAGTTTTTGCCGGGGGCCTGCCAGGTTCTGATAAATGCGTTCGGTATCTTCTGTGCTTACGCGGTTGTCTTGCTTACCATGAATAAGCAGTACCGGACTTTGTATTTTTTTGGCATAACTGAGCGGGTTATGTGCAAAGGCGTTAAAGCCCTGCTGTACGCCACCCCAGAAGGTAAGCAGATCGGGCAGCAGAAAGGTTGGCATATGCATCAGGCGGAAGCGTTGCTGTACGGCGCTGCGCATGCCCGGGAAGGGGCATTCGAGTATAAGACCCTGTGCCAGGGGGCCGTAAAGTGCTTCGGCGCGCATAATGGCAGCAGCACCCATTGAGGTGCCAAACAGGTACAAATGTGCATTTTCGCTAAGCCTGTTCTGCACATGGTCGCGGGCTGTTTTTACATCTTCGGCTTCATAATAACCAATACTGGTTTTGTTACCGGCAGAAGCTCCCGAACCTCTGAAATCGGCCAGCCATACGTTAAAGCCCAGTGCATGCAGGCGATATGCCTGCTCCAGCAAACCCGAGCGGCAGCCTCCGTATCCGTGAAAAAGCAGTATATGGTCGCGGGCTGTATCATTAGGAATAAACCAGCCCGAAAGTTGCTGTTCGGCATCGAACCATATTTCCGAAAAAGGCAGTGCAGGCTCTTTTGTATTCTGAGGCCTGGGATTGGGTAACCCTCCGAAAACAACACCGGCCTTTTGCCACATACTCATTTGCTGCGGTTGTTTTATACGTGTTCCCTCAGCGCTGAAATGGGTAAAACGCCAGGCATGGATAAAGGCAAGCAGGTTTAAGAGAAGAAAAGCAAGGCCCAGGCTCAGCGCAGCTATGCGCCAGCGCGGGTGCCGGGTGTTTTTTTTCATTTTCTCTTCGGCTTTTTAGCAGGTTTTTCTTTCGGATTCTGCAGGTGCAGCCAGCTGTATGGTCCCGATTCGCTTTTGTAAAGAGTATGTGTATAGGTTTGGGTACGCAGGTATATCTGCTTAAAGTATTTCTTGTAGTACCAGAGATAAAAAATGCCGCCCAGGGTGGGTTCTTCCAGTTCGGAATAGTCGAGCAGTACAGTTTGTTCGGCATTGGCCTTTACGGCCCTGAACTTACCCTGGTAATAACTGCGGTCTTCGAGCACTTTTGTACCGCCGGCATCTAAGGTATATACAAATTCGCCCCCGAAAGGTGCATACATATCCTGCTGGAATGCAGGAAACAGGAATACCTCTATATGCTCTTTGCCGCTGAAACGCACATAATGATTAAAACGGAGCCCCAGCGAGTCGATAACCGGCCAGGCCATGCGGTATGCCGTATTTATAGCCCTGCTGAAGGGGTTACAAATGCCGGTGTCTACCAGTGCACCTGTAATGGATACATGTGCATCGGTATCTACCACAAAATGCAGTACCTGGCTGTACGAGGCCGAATCGAAACGGCCGTATACGGCATGCCAGTTGTCGGTGCTGTCCTGGTAGCAGAACCATTCCTTGCCCAGTTTCTGCAACAGCTCCTTCGGTTGCTGTGTAATGCTGTCGGTGGTCCACCAGGCTACCTTGTCGTATATATATAACCAGCGAGCGGTAGCGGCTTTATCCATAAAAGCGGCCATGTCGAAAGCCGGTTGCTGTGCTTTTTTCTGAGCCTGAGCCATGCCGGAGCACAAAACAAAGAGAAGGAGAATTACAAGGTTCTTAAACATTTGTGAAGATACAGTTACAGAAAGCTAAGGTATATAAATTATAGAGATATATATTTATGCAGGGAGTAAACCATACGATACCCGGCAGGTATATTACCAGTCGATGCCGTAGCGGCGCAGCAGAGTGCTGTCCAGGGCCTGCAGCCTGTTGCTATGGTACAGGAAGGGTACGGTAAAAAAGGCAGAGTCGATACCATGCAGGGTGGTATCGTTAAGCCATACCAGGTTGCGGTAACTGTAATCTGCCAGCAGGGTATCTTTACGTCTGCGTATTTCCGTCCATAGGGTAGTAACAGCTCCGTCGTCGTCGCCGGAATACATTTCCGAGAGAAAAGAATTAGCCGGGTTCAGATCGCGTACAGCTCTGAAAAAGATACGGTTTCCCGAGCAAAAGGCAGAACCGGTGGTACATTGTTTTACACAAAAAAGATCCCCTTCTTTCGTAAAGCCGTCGTAGGCATTATTCCAGCAGCAGGAATAGTTGCCGTGCAGCAGGCGGCAGGTTTCTGTTATCTGCAGACGGCCGTTATATACTGTGGCATTAAACAGCACATGATATTCGAAGTCATGCGCTGGCATAAATACCTGTATACAGCCGGTAATAAGTCCGCTGTGCGGGTCTTTGTAAAAACGGCCCAGGGTGTCGGGTATGGCGGGGAATTCATCTGTGATCTGTCCTCCGCCAAACAGTGCCTGTACCATAGCCGAGGTAATGTACCCCTGTTCGGGTATTTTCTGCAGTGCAGGCAGCAGCTGCTGAGCATTAACATTGAGGTGCATACCTATGCACAGTAAAAAGAGTAGCAGGCGCTCAGGCATCGGGTGTTTTATTTTTAAAGTAATTTACTACGATCGTAGCTTTAGCCGGCCCTATCACTTCGGCAATCTCTTCCTGCGTGGCTTCTTTTATGCGTTTTACGGAGCGGAAATGAAAGAGCAGGGCCTCGGCCGTTTTTTCGCCGATGCCTTCAATACCGTGCAGTTCGGTTTTTATAAGTCCTTTCTGGTGCCGTTTGCGATAATTGGTAATGCCAAAACGGTGCGCTTCGTCGCGCATGTGCTGTATTACACGCAGACTTTCCGATTTTTTATCGATATACAAAGGCAGCGAATCGCCCGGGTAATAAATTTCTTCCAGGCGTTTGGCAATGCCTACGATGGCTATTTTGCCGCGCAGGCCCAGTTTATCCAGGCTGTTAAGTGCTGCGCCCAGCTGTCCCTTACCACCGTCGATTACAATCAGCTGTGGCAGTTCGCTGTCTTCCGCAAGCATACGGCTGTAACGCCGGTATATCACTTCTTCCATGGTCGCAAAATCGTCCGGACCGGTCACCGTTTTTACATTAAAAATGCGGTAATCCTTTTTGCTGGGTTTCGCATCGCGGAATACCACACAGGCCGAAACGGCATAATCGCCCTGGAAGTTCGAGTTATCGAAACACTCTATATGGCGCGGCAGTTCATTAAGCCGCAGATCTTTACGCATCTGTTCCAGTATGCGGTCGGTATGCCTTTCCGGGTCTTTTATGGCCAGTTGACGCTGTTTATCCTTTACATAAAAGCGGTTATTCGTTTCGGCCATATCCAGCAGTTTTTTCTTATCGCCCAGTTTAGGTACCAGGGTTTTAACACCTTCTACCGGCAGTTCAATTTCCATCGGCACCACAATGGTTTTACAACGGCTGCGGAAACGTTCGCGCAGCTGCATAATGGCAAATACCAGCAGCTCTTCGTCTGTTTCTTCCAGTTTTTTCTTTATCTCGTTCGTAAAGGCTTGTATAATAGCTCCGTCGGCTACGCGGAAATACGTAATATACGCCATACCCGGATCGCTTTGTATGGCATAGATCTCCATATCTTCCAGGTCGTTATTCACCACCACGCTTTTGCTGCGGAATTTTTCCAGCTCTTCCAGGCGTTCTTTAATTTCCTGTGCTTCTTCGAAGCGGAATGCAGAGGCGCTTTCCATCATACGGGTGTGCAGGTGCCGGCTCAGTTCGCGCAGGTTCCCTTTCAGTATACGGCGTATCTGGGCTATCGACTCGTCGTAATCTTCCCGGCTTTGCAGGCCCACGCAGGGTGCCTTGCAGTTGCCTATATGGTATTCCAGGCATACCTTAAACCGGCCTTTGCTTATATTATCCTCGCTCAGGTTCAGGTTGCAGGTGCGCAGCTTGTACAGTTGCTTTATAAGGCTCAGCACCGAGCGCATGGCTCCCACATTGGCATAGGGCCCGTACATTTCGGTACTGTGTTCTTCGGGCTGCCGGGTGGCAAATATGCGGGGGAAAGCCTCCTGCTTGATGATGATGTGCGGGTAGGTCTTATCATCTTTCAGGTTGATGTTATAGCGGGGCTGGTACTTTTTGATGAGCGAATTTTCCAGCAGCAGGGCTTCCAGGTCGCTGGCAGTAATAATATACTGTATATCTGTAATCTGCCGCACCATAAGCCGGGTTTTGCCGGTATGCTGCGAAAAATTAGAGAAATAAGACGAAACCCGGTTTTTAAGATTTTTCGCTTTACCAACGTAAATGATCTTTTTATCATCGTTGAAAAACTGGTAAACCCCGGGCTGGTCGGGAAGCACACGCAGAATGGTCTGTATATGTTCCGTAAAATCGCTTATCATGCGCTAAAGTTAGGCTTTTAGTCCCAGTATGCTGCGCACTTCCGACAGTTTTTTGCGGGCTACCGCACGGGCTTTTTCGGCTCCGACAAGCAGTTCTTTTTCCAGCTCGGCATCGTTCTCCATAAAATAGTTAAAACGTTCGCGTTCACCGGCAAATTTCTGCAGTATGGTTTCGAAAAGGGCTGTTTTGGCATGCCCGAAGCCATATCCGCCGCGCAGGTAATTGCCGCGCATGGTTTCCACATCAGCAGGTGCGGCCAGCAGGCGGTACAGGGCAAATACGTTGCAGGTGTCGGGGTTTTTAGGATCTTCCAGCGGCGTGCTGTCGGTAACGATGGACATTACATTTTTTTTCAGCTCTTTTTCCGGCAGAAATATATTAATGGTATTGTTATACGACTTACTCATTTTTTGTCCGTCGGTACCGGGAATAATCTTTACACTTTCGTCTACCGAGGCTGCCGGCTCGCGCAGGCATTCCACACCATAGGCGCGGTTAAAGGCGCCGGCCATGTCGCGGGCCATTTCCAGGTGCTGTACCTGGTCTTTGCCTACGGGTACAATATCTATATCGTACAGCAGAATGTCCGAGGCCATCAGCACGGGATAGGTAAAGAGCCCGGCATTTACGTCGGACAGGCGTTCGCTTTTATCTTTGAACGAGTGTGCATTGGCCAGCATCGGGAAGGGCGTAAAGCAGCTCAGGTACCAGGTAAGCTCGCATACTTCCGGTACATCGCTCTGGCGGTAAAAGGTGTTTTTTTGTGTATCGAAGCCAAAGGCCAGCCAGGCCGAAGCTACGGCACGGGTGTTGTACGCGCGGGTATCCGAATCTTTTACGGCAGTAAGTGTGTGCAGGTCGGCAATAAAGGCAAAGGAGTCGGTATCTGCCTGCTGCGACAGCCGTATCATAGGCTGTATGGCCCCCAGTATATTGCCAAGGTGGGGCACGCCTGTGGCCTGAATTCCTGTAAGTATACGTGGCATAATTATGCTAACTTTGCACAAAGATAACAAAGCGCGGCGCATTCATGATCGAGATCGGACAAAGCATTGTAAGCCTGGATGTATTTCAGCGTAAGTTTGTATGCGACCTGGCGGCCTGTAAAGGTGCCTGTTGTGTACATGGCGACAGCGGAGCTCCGCTCAATGCCGAAGAGGCCGATCTGCTGCGCAGCGTATACCCCGAGGTAAAACCCTATATGCGTACCGAAGGCATACAGGCAGTAGAAACGCAGGGTTATGCCGTTACCGATGAAGACGAAGAACTGGTTACTCCCCTGGTATCTGTTGGCGGCGAATGTGCCTATGTATACTTCGATGAAAGCGGTACGGCCAAGTGTGCCGTGGAAAAAGCATACCTCGATGGCAAAACAGACTGGAAAAAACCGCTCAGCTGCCATTTATACCCCATACGTATTAAAAAGTACAGCCGTTTCGAAGCGGTGCAGTACCACGAGTGGGACATCTGCAAACCGGCCTGCGAATGCGGCGAAAAACTGCAGGTGCCCGTATACGCCTTTCTGAAAGAGCCCCTTATCCGTAAATACGGCCCGGAATGGTATGCCGAGCTGGAACTGGTGGCTTCGGAATTAAAAAAGCAGGGTAAAGAATTTTAGCCGGCCCGACTCAGGAAGCTTTTTCTTTTTTTACGTTATCCCGGCTGATGGGGTAGGGGCGTAGTAAGATCTCCAGGGGATAGCCGAAGAGCTGACTGATCTTGCGGGCCATCTCCTTCGAGATCGCTCTTTTGCTGTTGAGGATATCGGAAATATAGGCGCGGCTTACTTCCAGTTTTTTGGCCAGGGCGGAGCCGTTCAGGTCTTCCGATTCCATTATGTATTGAATTGCTTCTAACCCATTGATTTCATTGGAACTAACCATTTTTTTTTCAAGCTCATATGTTTTTAGTAAAAGGGTTAGAAGTTCTATTTCGCGGGAAGTGTCTTTATCTTTATGAACACTAAAAAGTAATGTTTCTAAGGCCTTTTCATATTCATCATATTGAGCCTGAGAATGAATTACTCCATATTTAATTGATGCGATCATGTGATTTGTTTAAGAATAGTCAGAATAGTTCTGAATTGTATGTTGTATGTTTTTATTGCAGATTTTAGTATACTCGGCATGTGTACCTATCCATTCTACAAATAAATAGCAGTTATCTTCATAAAACAGGTAACTTACAATTAATCTGTATTTGTTGCCTTTGAGGTCGAAGACAAGACGATTATTTTTGAGAATGGAAACTTTGGGATAATCATGCTTAATATCATGCAGGCTTTTCCAGTGTAAAGATTCTATAGACCGAATGAACTTGTCGATTGTTACTTCTTTTTGTGCTTTTGCTTCCCAGAATGTATTAAGATAACGTTTTCTCCTTAAGTAATTGCCCATAAAGTTTGTTTTGTTTTTTTCCTGATTCTTCCATACTGCTTAATTGTTTTATAGATTTTGAAATTCTTTGTTCACGAACTCTGTTTCGTGGAGATACTATTGAAATATTGTTAACCAAAGATACTCAAAAAAAGCGAGAATGTCAACCATTGGCTAACATTTTTAATGTTGTTACAACAAGATTGTTTAGCACCTTATCCGTAAATACGGCCCGGAATGGTATGCCGGGCCGGAACTGGTGGCTTCGGAACTAAAAAAGCAGGGTAAAGAATTTTAGCCGGCCCGACTCAGGAAGCTTTTTCTTTTTTTACGTTATCCCGGCTGATGGGGTAGGGCCTTACTTGTACAAAACCGGCTCCGCTGCCCTGTATTAAAATAAGCCCTTTTGCGTAAGGTTGTGTATCCTCTGTGTTAAATTTTCTTAGGAGGCTTTGGCGAGTGTGACTGATTATCAGTTTGTTGTTTTCGTATACCCCCGTATCACTGGCATTGCGCATAACCCGGGGGCTGAATGTTAATAACCACAAACCATAGCGGCGAAATGAACAAAAAACTGTTGAAAGCGTAAGGAAACAAAATCGCACAGCCCGCCGTTATTGAAGTATATTTACTTTGTGAATTGATACTAAAAAGATTAGTGATTTGTTATTGATTTTCTGTGTGTTAGGATTTATTTCCCGAGAAGGCTTTGATATGTAGGGTATTACCACATTGTTAATAAAAGGCTAAAAAGTCTGACTGAAAACAAGGCAGAAATTGGCCAAATTTGTAGAGTCAAAAGCGAACGCAATTCGCTGCCCTATTACAAATTTCAAAACATTGACATTCAATATGTTATCCGCAATAAGGACACCGCGGAGGGGGAATTGTCGTCTGTATTGAAGCCGTAATAAGGCAGCCCTTACATATAAACCTCTTATTCGTATAGTATGGAAAACGAAGTGAAAATTGAAACCAGCCTGAACTCAGGTAATATCCTTCCCAGGGGTATTACAACCGATGTAGAACCGATCCTGCAGGAGAACCCGGATCGCTTTGTATTATACCCGATCCGTTTCGATGATCTGTGGGCTTATTATAAAAAAGCAGAAGGCAGCTTCTGGACCGCCGAGGAAATTGACCTGGCCGCCGACCTGCACGACTGGAACAACCGCCTGAACGACGATGAACGCCATTTTGTAAAGCACGTACTGGCCTTTTTTGCCGCCAGCGACGGTATCGTAAACGAAAACCTGGCCGAGAACTTCGTGCGCGAAGTACAGTACAGCGAGGCCAAGTTCTTTTACGGGTTCCAGATTATGATGGAAAACGTACACAGCGAAACCTATTCGCTGCTTATAGATACCTATATCCGCGACGAAAAGGAAAAAATGGGCCTGTTCCACGCTATGGATACGCTCGACTGTGTAAAGAAAAAAGCCGAATGGGCCCTGCGCTGGATCGAGTCGGACAGCTTTGCCGAGCGCCTTATCGCTTTTGCTGCCGTGGAAGGGATCTTCTTCTCCGGTTCGTTCTGTTCTATATTCTGGCTTAAGAAGCGCGGACTGATGCCCGGCCTGGCCTTCAGTAACGAGCTTATCTCGCGCGACGAAGGTCTGCACTGCGATTTTGCCTGCCACCTGTATACCAATCACATCATTAATAAACTGCCTACGGAGCGTATCCGCCAGATCATTACCGAGGCCGTAACGATCGAAAAGGAATTCGTTTGCGATGCCCTGCCCGTACGCCTTATTGGTATGAATGCCGATATGATGAGCCAGTACATCGAATTTGTGGCCGACCGCCTGCTGATGGAACTGGGCGTGGAAAAATATTACAATGCCAGCAACCCCTTCGACTTTATGGAATACATTTCCATGGAGACCAAAACCAATTTCTTCGAACGCCGTGTGGCAGAATACCGTAAAGCCGGCCGCCGCCTGAACATGGAAGAAAGCACTGCCGAAAACGGCGACGAGCCCGGAACCTCGCAGAGCTTTTCTCTTGATGCCGATTTTTAACGTATTTAATTTACCTAACAACCTACGCTGAACATGATGTATGTAATAAAAAGAGACGGTAGAAAAGAATCTGTAAAATTCGATAAGATCACCGCCCGTATCAATAAACTCTGCTATAACCTGAACCCCGAGTTTGTAGACCCCGTAGCCGTTTCGCAACGTGTGATACAGGGTGTGCGCGATGGCGTACAGACCACCGACCTGGATAACCTGGCCGCCGAAACCGCCGCCACACTCACGGTACGCCACCCGGACTATGCCCTGCTGGCCTCCCGCATTGCCGTGAGCAACCTGCACAAGAATACCGAAAAATCTTTCTCCAAAACCATGGAGATGCTGTATGTATACATCGATCCTAAAACCAACGAACGCGCTGCGCTGCTGGCCGATGACGTATACGAAGTGATCCAGAAGAACGCCGAACTGCTCGATTCTACCATTATATACGACCGCGACTATAATTTCGATTACTTTGGCTTTAAAACGCTGGAGAAGTCGTACCTGCTCAAGCTCGACGGCAAAACCGCCGAACGCCCGCAGCACATGTACATGCGCGTAGCCATCGGTATCCACAAGAACGATATACAGGCAGCCATCGAAACGTATCACCTGCTTTCCGAAGGCTGGTTCACACACGCTACACCTACGCTGTTTAACGCCGGTACGCCCAAACCGCAAATGTCGTCCTGCTTCCTGCTTACCATGAAGGAAGACAGCATTGCCGGTATTTACGATACACTGAAACAATGTGCCAAAATATCACAGTCTGCCGGTGGTATCGGTCTCAGCATACACAATATCCGCGCCAAAGGTTCGTATATTAAAGGCACCAATGGTACCAGCAACGGTATTGTACCCATGCTGCGTGTGTTTAACGATACAGCCCGTTATGTAGACCAGGGTGGCGGAAAACGTAAAGGTTCCTTTGCGGTATACCTCGAGCCCTGGCACGACGATATTTACGATTTCCTGGATCTGCGTAAAAATCACGGTAAAGAAGAGCTCCGCGCCCGCGACCTGTTCCTGGCCCTATGGGTGCCCGATCTGTTTATGAAACGCGTAAAGGAAGACGGCCACTGGACCCTGTTCTGTCCCAACGAGGCTCCCGGACTTTCCGATGCCTATGGCCCGGAATTCGAAACCCTGTTCGTAAAATACGAAAACGAAGGCAAGGGCCGCCGTACCATCAAGGCGCGCGATTTGTGGGCTGCCGTACTGGATGCCCAGATCGAGACCGGCACGCCGTACATACTGTACAAAGATGCCGCCAACCTCAAAAGCAACCAGAAAAACCTGGGTACCATCAAGTCTTCGAACCTGTGTACCGAAATTATGGAATACACATCGCCCGAAGAAGTGGCCGTTTGTAACCTGGCTTCGCTGGCCCTGCCCAAATTCGTTACCGAAGACAAGCAGTTCGACTTTAACCGTCTGTTCGAAGTTACTTATGTAGCTACGAAAAACCTGAACAAGATCATCGACTTTAACTACTACCCGGTTCCGGAAGCGCGTTATTCCAATATGCGTAACCGTCCTATAGGACTGGGTGTACAGGGCCTTGCGGATACTTTTGTGCGTATGCGCCTGCCGTTCGACAGCGAAGAGGCCAGAACCCTGAACCGAGATATTTTCGAAGCCATTTACTTTGCGGCGCTTACCGCATCCAAAGACCTGGCCAAAGAGCACGGTGCCTACGAAACCTACGAAGGTTCGCCCATATCCAAAGGTATTTTCCAGTTCGATATGTGGAACGTAAAGCCCGGCAACCGCTGGGAATGGGATGTACTGCGCGAAGAGATACTGAAATACGGTGTGCGCAACTCCCTGCTGCTGGCTCCTATGCCTACGGCTTCTACCGCGCAGATACTCGGTAATAACGAATGTTTCGAGCCTTTCAGCAGCAATATGTACACCCGCAACGTACTCAGCGGTACCTTCCCGGTGGTAAACAAATACCTGCTCAACGACCTGGTATCCCTGGGACTATGGAGCGAAGGCATGAAAAACAAGATCATGACCCACAACGGTTCCATACAGAATATACCCGAGATCCCGGACAACATTAAGGCGCTGTACAAGACGGTATGGGAGATTAAGCAGCGCGACCTGATTGATATGGCGGCCGACCGCGGTGCCTTCATCGACCAGTCGCAGTCGCTCAATATCTTTATCGATCAGCCCAACCACGCCAAGCTTACGTCTATGCACTTCTACGGCTGGGAAAAAGGTCTTAAGACCGGTATGTACTATCTGCGTACCAAACCGGCTTCACAGGCCATTAAATTCACCGTGCCTTCGCAGAACTTCAACGACAAAAAGCCGGCTGATACCGTGGTAGCCGAAACGCCCAAAGCCGTTGCTGCACCTGTAGCAGCTGCTGTGGCCGAGCCCGTTGCCGAATACCGCACCCCGGAGCCCGAAACCGTATACGCACCGGTTCAGCCTGTAGAAGCCAAAAAAGCCGACTGGAGCGATGAACCCAGCATAAACGATCAGCTGAGCTGCTCCCTGGACAACCCGGAAGGTTGCGAAATGTGCGGATCGTAAACAGCGATACATAGTAATTTATATACGAAAAGGCTCCGGGAACGGGGCCTTTTTATGTTTTAACTTTTAACCAATTAAAAACCCTGCTACAATGAAAGAAGAAGGATCTATGGATGCATTCAGAATCGAGCACATTGATATGGCGGTATCTGAATATCTGAAACGCCAGACGAATTATGCCCTGTTAATTACAGGTAAATGGGGCTCGGGTAAAACTCATTATTACAAGAATAGCTTAGTGCCTCTAATGGAGAATATAGAAACCCGTAATGATGCCAGAAAAAAATACAAACCTATTCATATCTCGTTATTTGGCCTATCCTCAGTAGAAGAGATACAAACTCAAATATTTTTATCAATAGCGCCGATTTTAAAGAAAGGTGCGGTCAAAATTTCTTTGAACGTCTTAAAAACACTTGGTAGAGGTGCATTGTCTTTATATGGCTTAGGTAAAATTGACGATTATGTCGGAGATATTCCCAAATGTACGAAGGATTTGATTTCCTTCGAGAGATTAGTTATTTGCTTTGATGATTTTGAACGTATGTCACCTAAAATTAATGTAAGTGAGGTCATTGGTTTTATTAATACACTTGTAGAAAATAATGATGCAAAAGTCATACTGATAACAAATAAAGATAATATAGACAAGTATGTATATACGACAATAAGAGAGAAAACTATTGGAGTCGTTTTAGATTTTTCTCCTGATATTAGGAGTATTACAAACATCATTATTCATAAGAGATATCGTGGATCCCAAGTATACTATTCATTTCTTGACATTAATAAAATTTTATTATTTGATTTAATCGGTCACTTTGAGAATAATCTTCGTTCTATACTTTATGTCTTGGATAACTTACAGACCGTTTACTTAAGAATAGCTGCAGAAATTGCTTATAAGGATAAGATACTTAATTCTGAAGAGATAGTCGTAAATCTTATCCGTTTTGTAATGAGTATTTCTAATGAGTATAAGACAGGACGTATAGCATATGAGAACAAAAACGATATTGATGTAGATGATCCGGAAAATCTGCGGATGATAGAACGCTTACTTCTGCAAAAGGAAGGGCTGCTGCCTGATGATCCTAAAGTCGGAGCAAAAGGTTTCCATGAAAAGTACTATGGAAAGGAAGAGCAGTTCTATTTTTATCCGTCACTTTATAAGTACCTGACAGGTGCCGGAACTTTAAATATCACTGAGCTTGCTGCAGAAATAGAAAGAATTTTTTATGTAAACGAAAATGAACTGTCTCCGGAGTATGAGATATTAGTTGCGTTACGTAGAGATGCCTTCATTGAGGATGATAAAGAATATAAGCAAAATACAAAATTAATGGTCGAGTATGCAGAGAAAGGTAAGTACAGTCAACTTTCAGATTATTTAGTGGTTTTTAGAAATGCTATCAGGTATGGGAATTTACTACAATACAATGTTGAAGAATTATGTATAAGAATCGAGGCTGGTATTAATAAAGCTCTTCCTATTTTAAAGCACGAACCTGGTATAGGTTTTATGTTACATATTGAAGAGACAGAACATGTTTATCAAAATGAAATACGTAGACTGAGAGATTTTATTACTGTTGTGAATAGAGACCTTCTCGAGAAGCAAGGAAACAGGGACCTAAGTAGCATAGCAACTCTTATAGAGGAAGATTGGGGTTCTTTTTGGCAGGGCTTGGTTAATGAAAGGAAATGGGATGGAGTTCCTGTATTCAAAGCAGCATCTTCTTATAATATCAGTATAAAGGTTAGCAAAATGGATTTAGAGGAGCTTTTTGGCCTGTATCAGGTTATAAAACATAGAGGGGATATTGCTCCTATTTCTGTGATAGAAGAAGAATTGCCATTTTTTAAAGAATTACTAAGAAAACTTGAGCCAACCTCAAAAACTCGCCAAAGAAAAACTCGAAAAAATTATGTATTGGACTTAGTATGCGAGGCAATAAAGGAACTAATAAGTAAAGTCACACCGGTTGAGCCAATCACAGAGAATTCAGGCGCCTAATATATATGAATTGATATACGAAAAGGCTCCGGGAACGGGGCCTTTTTATATTTTAACCGACTCATTCCACAACAGAAAAAGAGGACACTACAGGTCCCTTAATGTTTAGGCATCTAAATTGTCTTCGATTCTTTCAAGTCCCTTCGTAAACTCATTTAACTTTGGAATAGCAACTTCAGATTCTAAAAAGTATCTGTCAAACAGGATATTTGGAATAGCCAATTCATAGGTCAAGGTTTCTTTTGAAAGGGAATCCATTAAAAGTGTCGTCATTTTGTTGTCGAGTGAAAAGTAATCAAGTAGAAATTCTATTGTAAGTGAATTGTTTTTCCATACTTTGTAGGCTCCGCTTTCAGTTCTCATTATACCTTTTGTTAACATATTCCTTACTTCATTTATATTCCTAATAGGATATTTAAAGCTGTTCCCATTAAAAACTCTGTTACTTAGTACTATGCAAGATTCAATTCTTTTAATGCCATTTAAATTAATGCCAAGTTTTCTTTTTAATATATTGAGCAAATTACCTTGTTGATAACTTCTGTTTATTTTGTCGAGTTGGCTCTCTGCTTTTTTTATGTAGTCATAGGTTGTCCGAAGGTCATAAGCATTCACGGGATGCAAAGTGTGCTTACACTCAAATACAAAGAGTGTATTTTCATAAATCGCACAAACATCAATATCTGTATCACCAAGTGATATCTCAGAGTATGCTGGTATTGATATTTTAGCAAAGGTTTTTTTTAGTTCATCCACTAATGCGTCACCAGAATTTAAGAGATCCAAGTTTGATTTTTTATACTCAGATGCAAATAAATTTCTGATTGAGTTTGAGTTTGCAAAAATTGATAATGGGATTAAAAAAAAATTGTTTATGCGTATAACGGGATGGTATTGCAAATCAAAAATAAAGTCTGAGCCTGGTTCCCAACAGACTATATCAAGAAATGAGTTGATTTTTTCAATTGGGAAAAGCTTCCCAATAAATTCATGAAAATCCTCAACAGTATATACTGGAACAAGTGAACGAAATAGTAATTCAGTGTCGATTTTTTCTATTTTCTTAATTTTATCTGCAAACATTAAATAGAAAAAAATGAGTATCCTCCTGACTTTTAAAAACTCATAAAGTGTTAAATTTTCTCTGACTTTTATTCTGTTTAGGTCACTGTGGGCTAGTAGTTGCTCTTTGAATATTAATGAGAGATAAATTATTTCTTCTTCAAAGAGACTGTCTGGTTTAATAAACTCTTCAATAATATATTCATAGACTGATTCAGGCAATTCAATCCTATATCTGGAATAATTATGAGTTGTAGTTAATTTGAAGAAGTTGAATTCTTCATGATCATTTATTTTTTCTACAAGTTCTACAAATGATGTTGCTTGAAAGGTATTTATGCCGTCATTAATTTGTTGTAATTGCGATCTGATATATCCTGCCCGTATTGATTTTTCAAAATCTTCAAAAGGCGGCTTAATATATAAATGATCATCAACAAGACTACAACTATAGTCAAAATGATCAATCATAACCTCGAATTCTTTAAAGTCCGAGTAATAACAAGCAATGATAATTAACTTGTGTATCTCTCTGCTTTTAATATATTCTTCTGAAATAAAACCGGGATTAATGTTGCTGCTTTTAAATCTTTCTGTATAAGTGTGTATTAAAAAAGAAACGGCAGCGGAAATATCTTCTTTTGGTCTATTTGAAATTTCTGACAAATCTTTATTTTTTTTCGGATGAAATCCTTGCAGAAAAAGAAAGTCGGTTACAGATAACAATGTTTTAATTATTGATTTGTCTTTATATCTTCTTTCAAAGTGTTTGAATTCTTCAATTATTTGACGTTCAAAAGCATTGTATGAATCTAAAACTGTTGAATAATTTATTATACTATCAAGATATGTGAATATTCTGCTTGAAACGTGTCCATATTCTTTGCAAATTTCAACGGCTTCAATTGCAAGTGGTCTTACAATACATTTCTTTTTTGCATATCTTGAGTATCTGAAAATTCCTTTTTTTCTAATAAAATCAAAAGTGCCATCTAAATCATAGAATAATGTAACAAGCAAAATATTTCTTGCAATTAGATAATCTCCGTCTAATACAGAAATCTCAATTTTTTTTAGAAGTTCTTTTATTACTCTCTTTGACGGTGGACTTGTCTTGTCGTTTAGTATGTTCTTTTTTAGAAGATTTTTATCAACCTTCTTGAAGTTTATTTTTTCAAAGTCCATAAGTCACTATTGATTATTTAATTGCCAAGGTGTGTGAAATGTTAGCTGCTGATTGAGAATGTTATATTGCAGTTTAGTCGAAGGTTCAAAGTCGGCTCTCCACTCTCTATCAGTTGAGGTAATCCGGGCCCTTGGGAGATAATATGTTCTATATTTCAATTATGTATATGTCATTTTCCCATATTTGAATTTCATAGGTACTATAGTTTTGGGGATCCAACCACAAATTCTCGTTAACTTTTGTCAATTCTGTAGTAAGTTTTTCTTTTACTTTTTCAAGAAAATGTTTTGTGTAATGTAATCGTTGACAGTAAAGTTTCCCTTTGCCTTTTTCGTAATCTGGATTGTTTCTCTTGTAGTCTATATAGTCTGTATAGACAGCCATAGCATTGGAAGCACCTACGAAGAGATTTTGCAAACTGTCAAACATTAATTTCACATCAAATAAATTTATCTTTTTATTTGATTTTATACTTTGCTTGATTGCTTTCCCACCATTATCTAATTTTTCAGAATATCTAAACGTTTCAGCGTTCCTTTCTAAAATTTTATTTAGTCTTTCTAGAATAATATAATATTTATTGAATTCGTCTTTGTATTGCTTCGAAGCACCTACTTCTTGATGGAATCGATAAAAGAAAATTTTGAACTCAGAAGATAAAGCTTCTAAATCGTGACTTTTTAGAAGGTGAATCCAATTCTCAAATTTTGTAAGGTGTTTTGATCTTACATATTGTTCAAAGAACTTGATATTTTCTTTTAATGCTAACTCGATGCCATGCGAAATTATAAACAGAAACGGTTGGGCAACTTCGTCAAAACGTCTTTTTGTTTTTGAATATTCTTCATAAAAAAAATCCACCATTCTCTCATATTGTCCCCAGATTTGGACGTTGTTGTTTGTCTGTCCAATATAGGCTATATATCTATCGCGTTCAATATTATTCATTTGGGTTTCTCAAATACTATTAATATTTAAGTGTTTGCAATATGTATTTTAAGTGGAGTGGATAATAAATGCTTGAAAGTGAGTAGCCAACCTCCAGCCGTAATATACTTAATAGTTAACAATGTCCTGGTTTAATGTTGTTTAAACTCTAAACGTGTTTTCCCTCCATCAACCTTTCCAACCTCGCCATCATCTCATCATTTTCCTTGAGCATGCGCTCATACAGTTCCATCTTTTCTTCATGAAGTTTGAAGACTGCATCGATCGGATTGTAATTATTTATCACAGCAGCTACCTGAGCATTATCATTGAATGTACTTGCAATCACATTCACCGCCTGCTCTTCATCGAAGTTCTGAATCGCTTCCACGGGCAGTTTCAGTACTTCGGCGATCTGCTTTAAGATATTGTCTTCAATGGTTTCGCGCTGTTCCGGCAGGGAGATCTTTTGCTGGTTCCTCTCGCTGCCAGCGAGATCGCCCCGTTCCAAGGTCAGGGTTTCCTGTCTTATACCCGGCATCTCGCGGGAATGCTTAAGTTGAGTGCCCTGGGGGATTTTAATGCTGTTGCGCATCTGGTAAAGTTTTAGGTGTTAAAGATATGCTTTTTAAGGGATAGCTAATATAGGGGTTTTTATGGTATTTTACAGAGTAGGTCTAAGGTGCTTCCAGTGTGCTGAGCAGCTGTTTTACCCGGGGCTTGTTCAGGAGGCTGGCCGTGTTGCGTATGCGTACCTGCTCTTCGAATGACAGAAAAACGGGTACCAGCTTGCGGATGTCGATACGCAGCAGGCGGCTTATGAGTACCAGGTCTTTCAGGGTAAAGGGTTTGAGGCCGTTCATCAGTTCGGATACATGGGTTTTGCTTTTATGGCCCAGCAGGGCGGCCAGGTCTTCCTGACTCAGATCGTACTGCTTTAGTTTTTTACGGATGTGCTGTTTGCGTTCTTCTATAAACAGGCGCTCTTCTTCGGCCAGGCGTTCGGCCAGGTCGCTCCGGCGTACTTGCTCGTCGTCTATAGGGTCTGCATGACTCCAGTGTGCTTTTTCATAGGCCGCGATGAGGCTGCGCAGCTTTACACGCAGTTCTTTATAACGGGCATCTTCTTTGGCCAGCAGGCGTAGTTTACGGTCGGCGATCAGTGCGCGTTCGTAATCCAGCTCATTGTGCAGGGAGCCGGCTTCTATGAATTCTTCTATGTCGAAAAGTGTGTTCATGTTATTCTATGTGGTTATTGCGGCGGAGCCATTTTTCAATGCTGGCCCGGTTGTTTTTAAATGTTTCTTCGTATTCCCGGTGTGTACCGGCCCATACGATGGTCGCTTCTCCTTCGCCCTCTGTTTCTATCAGTACCAGTGTGCGGTGTACATGAATGTCGAAAAAATAAAATCTCTCGCTATGTACACAATCGGCATCCGGCCGGATGTCCTTTATCCGTTTTCTGCCCTGCCGGTATGCTTCCAGGTCTGCTATCAGCCTGTCGATCTCTTTACACAGCTTTGTATTACCGGTGTTTTGCTTCTGCAGTTTCAGCAGGATATTTTTTCTGTAGATCAGCATAAAGGTGGTAGTACAAATATACAAAAGTTCTGTAAATAACCGAACTTTTTATTATTGTAATTACTCCTTTTGCCGGATACTTCTTTTCTATTCAGACAGTGCCTGTATCGTTTGTATAATAAGCTGAGAAAGTGCCCGCATCTGGTACCGGAAGTGGGTATACCTGCCAGGGTAACGTAGTACAGCCGGTTATAAACGTAGTATAGCCGGTAGTACAACCTATTGCAGCGGGTAGGAGAACCCGGTATATAGGGTACATGAACCGGGTATAGCCGCTTATGGACGTAGTATAGCCGGTAGTATAACTTACTGTAGCTGGTTGGGGAACCGGATACAGGCACTATACCTACCGGCTGCGGGCAGTATACATAGTCCTTACAGGGAGCATGGGTACTGATTGCGGCCACTATGAGCATCTATATAAGGAGCAGGAGAACCGGGTGCGTGGAGTATTGTAAACAGGTATAGTAAAAATGTAAAATGATGCGGTGTTTCCTGAATCACTGCAAAACACCCGGGCAGCTGAATGATAGCAGCATTTTGTGTTTATGTATAGAGATATAGCTTTTTATCTGTAAATAAAGTGTTATATTCACCCTATAAAAACGAAAATTATGTTTTTGCGCATTGTTCTCTTTTGTACGCTCTGTTTTGCTCTTTTGCCGGGGACAGAAGCGGCCGGCATCCGCCTGAAGCTGCCATGCGGGGAACAGGATATGCTGAATCCGTATAGTATTACCGTATTCCGTAATGCCAAAGAAGTGCTGCACACGTCTGCATACGAATTTGAGCTGAAACCCGGTACCTACCGCCTGCAGGTCCGTATTTCGCCACAACAGCAGGTAGATACGCTCATTACAATACGGGGCAAAGAGCCACTGGAACTTGATCTTTCTGTACATCCGCTTTTAATGTATTCAGAAAACCGTCTGCGCACGATGTTGCATGCCAAAGGTACACTGCGGATCTCCTGCCTGGTACAGCGCTGCCACGGCGGCCCCGTTCTCTATACCGGCAAACTACAGTATAATGCTGCGGATAAACGTGTACACGGACTTTTAACGGATATAGAAAGCGGGGATGCATATACTATAAATGCGGGGCTCGATGAGCTGACAGACTGCTTTGCGGCAGGGGAAGCCCCGGCTTTTTCGGAGGGTAGTTATATGCTGCTTCGCACAGCAGAAAGTACCCTGCTCGGCCGCTGTTGTTTTCCTAACCTTATACCGGTACCCTGACACTTGCATGAAAAATTCCCTGTATAAACCTATAAGCCTGCTGTATATATCGCTGTTACTTGTAATTTGTGGCTGCGGCCGCCGCCAGGTAGAGGGTATATACATTGGCGATACATTATACGAACATCAGAACCTGACCGGGAACCGGGAATTTTGTATACTCATCGAGCATAACCTGAAAGGAGATCCGGATGCATTGCGCGAACTTTCGGAGTTTGATTGCGGCGATGGCGCAGGCTGTTACGATCTGGGTTCGGTAATTACACAGATCATTTACCGCCGGGGTGAAAAAGATTTTGCAGAAACTGTACAACAGGCGGGCCCTGAAAATTTGCCGCGCCTGAAGAGCCTGGTGCGTGCCGGACTGGAATACGGCGACCAGGATGGGGACGGCAAAGCGGATGAACGCTCGATCGAAGAAACATTTCCGCTGCTGAATGAAATGCTGGCTGATTAAATCTCTATCCGGGCCGCCGGTAAACAAAAAGCCTTTGCTGTTGTATCGTTCGGGTTGCCTGCTAAAGCCGGACGTTCGGGCTGATCTGTAAACAGTTCGGATGGCCGCCGTTATAGGGCTAAAGGCCAGAACCCCGAAGTTAAGCTAATGGCTATAAGCTTATAGCTATTTCATTTTTTTATATCTTTAGTATCACACTAAATCCCGATAAACCCTCCTGCACCCGTTTTATGCGTATATACATCCACACACTGTTCTCTCTGCTGTTTTTGAATATTATTCCGGGCCTTTCCCGCGCACAGACGTCCGAAACCCGGGTTGCCGAATTTTTCTTTGCGGAGAGTGGTATTCATCGGTATGAATCGAAAGATGTGGCTGTGCTGCCCGACAGTTCTGTACTGATTGCTACCCGCTACCGCACCGTGTATACAGACAGCATCGGCAACCGGTCCCGGCAACGCAGAATAGTGGGCGGCGGAATCATCTGGCTGGATGCCCGCCTGGAGAAAAAGAGAGAATGGATATGGACCGACCGGTACCTGGATAAAATATGGAGTTATAACGGACGGATATTTCTCAGCGGGAACACCCATATTGGCCCCTGGAGATACAATCCCGTGTGGATTGCCGAAATGGACACAGACGGGCAGCTGCTCTGGGAAACAACGATCTGTAAAAACTGTCAGTACACCTTTGTGCAGGACCTGAAGGCCGATAGTGCCGGTAACCTGTACCTGCTGCTGCTGAAAGAACGCGAATATACGCGGGAGCGGATGCGGAAAGGAAAGTTTCCCCTGCCAGACGGAGATACGATACTGCGGCGTTACAAGAGCGATATAAGGGATGATATGGAGCTCTGGCGCATATCGGCAGTGGGTAAGCCGGAATGGAAAAAAACACTTGCGGAGCCGAATTATGGAGGTCTGTACGAAGGAAAGCTGAATATAATAAAAGACGACTTTGATATTACTTTTTACGATCTGTTGATGCACCAAACCCGCCATGTATGGCTGAGTGCCGATGGAACGCTGTGGGAACTGCCTCTTTTGCCCGAAGAAGAAATATACTTTACCCGCACCGGCAGACTTGTATGGAATGGATATACACATACACTGAAAAGCTACGACGGAACCCTCCTGAAATACAATAACTCTACCCCCGAAATGCGTTTGCCCGAATTTCTGCTCGACTCCGGAACCAGCGGTTACCAGGCCTTTGCGTTTGATGGTTATATGTATAAAGGAAAGCTTTTTAAGTGTATATGGCTTAATGAAGACCTGAGTGTGAAAGGTTGGAAAAATTATCCCCAGGAAGAGAAAATAATCGTGGAGCATGTTGCCCTGTTGCCCGACGGCTCTGTACTGTTACTATGCAGGGAGCTCCTTTATAAAGGCGATCCGGATAATTACGGGTATATTCAGTTACAACACCTGCAACCTTAGCGCAGTGCAGCGGAAAACCATGTAGCTTTGTGAAAAACGTTTCGGCGGAGCCACCGCAGGGCACTCCGGTGTATACGTTCCATCCGCGCATTAAAATAATACGGTAGCGTGTACTATTTTAAACGGATGTTGTTTCTCTCAACAAGCGTTTTGTCTCCCCGGGCTAAAAGCTATCCGCTTTTAGCTTTTTTATTCAGCATATAATTTCTACCTTGTAGATAATTCCTCATAACCCCAACGCCCGTTCGATATGCGTATATACATCCACACACTTTTTTTACTGGCAGTAACCTGCTTAGCCTGCCAGCTTTCTCATGCACAGACACAAGCGTACCAAAGCGTTAATCTTTACTTTTCGGAAGCGGGTAAGGATATTTATCAACCCAGAGACATGCTGGTGCAGCCGGATGGTTCGGTACTGATCGCCACCCATTACCGCACGGAGTATACAGATAGTATACAAGGCAGAAGCCTGCAGAAACGAAAATACGGGGGCGGACTGATATGGCTGAACTCCCGCCTGGAAAAGGAGCGCGAACTGATGTTCCCGGACAACGAGATAGAACGGCTTGTGCAGTATAAGGGACGTACCTTTCTGGCCGGCAGTATCTATTCTTCTTCCTGGCGCTATAACCCCGCCTGGGTAGCCGAAATAAACAGCAGGGGCGAGATATTGTGGGAGACAAAACTATGCAGAACCTGTGCCTCTACGTATATGGAGGATATACAGGCTGACAGTGCCGGAAACCTGTATGTGCTGCTGGTGAAGGAACGCGAGTATATACGGGAACGCGCGAAAAAAGTAAAGATATCCATGAGCAACGGCAGAGACAGCATTGCAGATATTCTAAGCGACGAGAAGGGCCGCCTGAAACTGTACAGCATCTCCCCGCAAGGGAAAAAAAACTGGCAGGTAGGGGTAGATAAACCCGGTTATGAAGGATTCCTGGATGCAAAAGTGAAGGTGAGAGGCACCGGCTTTGACATTAGTTTCTATGATCTTACACCTATGGGCTTTCGCTATATCTGGATGAGTGCCGACCGTAAGCTGCAGCGTCCACTTCCTTTTTCGGATGAGGATATGATATACTTTACCGATTCCGCTACATTTGTCTGGAACAGAGTTGCGGATAAACTGAACCGGTACGAAGCCGGGACACTGAAAAACACAACAAAAGCACCACAAACCTGGGCTGGTTACAGCCCGCCCGATTACCTGCTGCCGCTCGAAAACGGCGGATACTTTGCATTCAATAGCGCGGGCTCTAATTTTCACTGTGCCTGGCTGGACAAAAACCTGCGTATAGAAAAGCAAAAAAAATACCCTGATAACGAAAAGATTCGGGTAGAAAAGGTGCAATATATGCCCGATGGTTCCCTGCTTGTATTGAGCAAGTCTTATGTGCAGCCAAAATATGATCCGGATAAGCATACATTTATCCGGTTGATGCGTCTGCAGCCGTAGTGTCTTTATCCCGGAATTCTGTTGCCGGCTTATTTCTGACCGGATAATGAGCATTTTTATGCTTCGCCGGCATGGAAAATTATAACAGGATGTATATAAAATAGATAAATAGAGTGTCATCTGAAATATTCGTAGAATAATGCCTGTGAAGCTTTTGGGCCATTTTTTATATGCCGGATATAATAGATTCAGGAAATCTGCATTTTTTTATTTACAATATATTGTAGATACTTGCAGCGAAGTATATTGTATGTTATGTCACGATCTGTTTCAGAGCGATTGCAGGAGCACCTGAAGCCCGGAGAGGAACTGTTATATGCCGGGCAGCCTTACGGCGGATTTATATGGACCTGGCACGACTTTGTTTACCTGGGTTTTAGTCTGAGTTTCCTGGTTTTTGCACTGTTTTCCTATGTGTTGCTAAAGGCCGCGGCATTTGAGATGCTGAGACCCGTATTTGTTCTGCTGGGAATATACCCGCTGCTGCGTTACCTGCTTGGAGTGCGGAGGCGGCGGAATATCATCTACGGCATAAGCAGTGAACGGGTAATTATAGTTGCGCGTTTCCCGTCGAAAGAAGTCCGTATACTGGCTTTTGCAGATATGTCGTCCCTGGTATTTAAGCCCTGGCGTAAAGGATATGCAGGTATACGCCTAATCCCGGCCAGGACTCATATACCTGTGCTTCTTTACGAACTGGAAGCTATTCCCGAAGCAGAACAGGTGTACAGACTGCTTCAGAAGCAGCTGGATATGAAAAAAGAAAGTTTATTTTTATGAATATACGTACTTTTTGGCTTATTGTTATTAAAGCTGCGGGATTCTGGCTGCTGGTGCAGTCATTCCCGCTTATGATACAGGGAATTGAACAATCGTTCCTGACTTTTGACACAACTGCAGAGAAATTTGAGAATGTGTTGCTGATTGTAGGTTTAACTCTGTTGGTATATGGCTCAGTTACCTGGATATTTTTGTTCAGAAGCAGCTGGCTTATACGCCTGTTGAAGCTGGAACGGGGATTCACAGAAGATCGTCTGCTGGAAAATACAAAGTATACAGAACTTTTCCGGCTGGCCGTTATTATGGCCGGGGCACTGCTGATGCTGAACAGTGTACCGGAATTTTGCAGTTCCGTATTTATGTTTATCCGGCAGGATATGCTGTTTAGTGAATACTGGGATTCGGGTATGATTATTTATTATTTCCTGAGATCGCTGGCGGGTTACCTTATTATGACCAACAGCCATTTTATTATCCGCTGGTTGCCACTGAAGGACGAATAAGCGCTGCCAGAGTGCCCGGCAGTGGACTACGGCGCCGAAAAGGTGCTTAGGTCCAGTGAGTCCCCTTCGGGCGACTCACTGGAAGCGTTGTGGGTATTGCTCCGCCGGAATATTATGCTCCGCCGGAGTGGCCCGCAGGGGACTACGGTGCTGAAAAGGTGCTTAGGTCCAGTGAGTCCCCTTCGGGCGACTCACTGGAAGCGTTGTGGGTATTGCTCCGCCGGAATATTGTGCTTCGCCGGAGTGGCCCGTAGTGGACTACTGTGCTGAAAAGGTGCTTAGGTCCAGTGAGTCCCCTTCGGGCGACTGACTGGAAGCGTTGTGGGTATTGCTCCGCCGGAAATATTGTGCTTCGCCGGAGTCTCCCGGAGGGGACTACGGCGCTGAAAAGATTATGACCAACAGCCATTTTATTATCCGCTGGTTGCCGCTGAAGGACGAATGAGCACTGCCAGAGAGCCCGGCAGTAGACTACGGTGCTGAAAAGGTGCTTAGGTCCAGTGAGTCCCCTTCGGGCGACTCACTGGAAGCGTTGTGGGTATTACTCCGCCGGAATATTGTGCTCCGCCGGAGTGGCCCGCAGTGGACTATGGCGCTGAAAAGGTGCTTAGGTCCAATGAGTCCCCTTCGGGCGACTCACTGGAAGCGTTGTGGGTATTGCTCCGCCGGAATATTGTGCTATGCCGGAGTCTCCCGCAGGGGACTACGGTGAGAAAAATGATGAGGTACACATTATGCTTTGCCAGAGTGCCCCACACTGGACTACGGCGCTGAAAAGGTGCTTAGGTCCAGTGAGTCCCCTTCGGGCGACTCACTGGAAGCGTTGTGGGTATTGCTCCGCCGGAATATTGTGCTATGCCGGAGTCTCCCGCAGGGGGCTATGGTGTGAGAAATGATGAGGTACACATTATGCTTCGCCGGAGTCGCCCGCAGGGGACTACGGCGCTGAAAAGGTGCTTAGGTCCGGTGAGTCCCCTTCGGGCGACTCACTGGAAGCGTTGTGAGTATTACTCCGCCGGAGTGGCCCGCAGGGGACTACGGCGCTGAAAGAATTTCAGGTGCTGCTGTATTGTATTTGTTACTGTTGCCTGTAGGTCTGTACAAACGGAGCTGGCTCAACCTTGCAAAGAACCGCTGAACAGCGGCTGGTAGTTATTATTCGGGAAAGTGAATATCTTTATCCTATGGAAATCAAGACCTATTACGATACCATTGCTCAGGAGTACGATATTTCGCGCTTTGCCAATTCGTACGGTGCCTATATTCATGCCCAGGAGCTGGAGTTTTTGCACAGTTACCTGCCTAAGAAAAGAGCTGTGCTGAGTCTGGGTTGCGGAACGGGACGCTTTATGGAGTTTTGCTCGGAAGGGGTAGACGTTTCGGAGAATATGCTGAAGGAGGCCCGCAGTAAATACCCGGATAAGAAATTTGCCTGCTTTGATGGTCTTACCCTGCCGTATGAAGATAATTCGATGGATGCGGTAATCTGTTTTCATGTGTATATGCACCTGGACAAAACCGCAGTGGAGCATTCCATACGCGAAGTGCACCGTGTGCTGAAGCCGGGCGGGATATTTATTTTTGATGTACCTTCGGCGCGCCGCCGCCGTATGCTGGGGCAGCACCGCCAGGGCTGGCACGGTTCTAATGCTTTTGAACGTAGCGAAATATATGCCTGTACACGTTCGCTGTTCAGGGAAGTGGATGTAAAGGGTATTGCCCTGTTTCCGGTGCATCGCCTGCCGGAGAAAGCAAGGCCGGTATTCCGCCGCGTAGAGGATAACCTGCTGCCTTTTATGAAGAATTTTGCTTCGTATTATTGTTTTGCCTTTGTAAAGTAAACAAACCGTATGCGTAAGTATGTCCCTTTTTTTATGAGGCTGGCTCTTGCCCGCATGCGTATGCAGCTGCGCTACCTGCGCAGGGGCTATCTGCGGCGTATGGGGAAGCCTGCGGGTGAAACGGTGTATAGGCATAACCTGTCGCTTGTACAACCGGTATTCCGCACGGCAAGTTCGGCGAATAAGGTGCATAACCTGAAACTGGCCTCTGCGGATATACGGAAATTTGTATTTGAACCGGGGGATTATATCTCGTTCTGGCATATGATAGGCGCTCCGGATGCAAAAAAGGGATACCTGCCGGGCCGGAACCTGGTGAATGGCGTGCTGAAGGAGGAAGCGGGGGGTGGACTCTGTCAGCTTTCGGGACTGATGTATCACCTGGCACTGGCAGGCGGACTGGAAATTGTGGAACGGTATAACCATTCGGTGGATATATACCGCGAGGAGGAACGCTTTACGCCCCTGGGTGCGGATGCAACCGTGGTGTATGGCTATAAGAACCTGCTGCTGCGTAATACAAGCACTTTTACGCTGTATTTCGATTTCCTGATTACGGATAACCGGGCCGAAGGCCGCCTGTATGCTTCGGGACCGCTGCCGGAATACAGGCTGGAATTCCGCCGGGAAGAAAGGGACGAAAAGCGCTTTGTGCATACGTACCGCAACGGAGTATTGCTGCACAGCTCGGAGTATGCTGTAAAAAGCCCCGCCTGAAGGAAATACAGGCAGGGCATGGCAACAGTAAAGGGTTGGTAAAGGGTTGATAAAGGCTGCTAAGGCTTGGTTTGGGGCTGGCTGAGCTTCGGGTTGAAGCGCAGCGGGTTACAGGGTGCGGGACGGTAAGCGACAGGTGCTGAAACGTGCAATGGGTGTGGGCCGATAGTTTTGTTCTTTTACGGATAGGGGAGGCAGGGGCACCGGACTTTCGGTGTCGGCAGAAGTTCCCGGAAGCCGAATAACAGAATCTAACTGATCTTCTACACTGCGTATATCTATCGTACGGATATCTACACGATCAATAATGATGACCCCGCCTCCGCAGCTGGAGGGAGAGGCTTCTCCCTTTTCGATGGCTTCCAGGGCTTTTCTCAAATCACGTGCGGGCCTGAACATAGGAATGTCCCTGAACGTAGCGGATACATTTTCTACTGGAATAGAGCCCGCGCAGGCATCCGTATAACCGGGTGCACGGCATTCCAGCTTGTATATACCGGCTGCTAATCCTGTGAACTGATAGTATCCGGTACTGTCGCTATGGGTTTGGGCAAGGATTTGGCTGCTGTCGGTACGGAGTGTTATAAGTGCAGCGGGCAGGGCTTTTTCTTTCCCGGCAGTAATGTATCCTTGCAGTTTCCCGGTCTGGGCGGCAAGGGAAATAACAGGGCTGAGCAGCAGTGTAAAAAGAATAGTTTTCATATGCTTGTATTAGTTTCGTATAGGCATGTGCCTGAGTTGTCCGCTATTAAAAGTGCTGTGTTGAAGGGTATTGCTTTTGTCGATGCTTCGCAGATTTGCATGTGTATTCATTTGTCTGTTTCCTGTATCCGGGCATATTTTTCCATAAGATCAACAAATGCGATGCGCTCTGCATCAGGTTTTATATCGTTTAGTTTACGGGTTTCCCGTATCAGTTCCGATAGCGAAAGGTTTTTTACATATTCCGAACCGCGGAGTATTTGCGCAAAAGCGGCTACGCATATGGCAAAACGGCTTTCGGCAGAGGTCTGTTCCCAGCTATGCGTAATATCCTTGATTTCTTGTACAATGAGCTTACTTTGTTTACCAGCGGGTTCTTTATAGCGGAATTTTACCGTGGCTATCTCTTTGTATTGGTCCTTAGCCCCGCTTTTAGTATACTTTAGTTCGTCTATCTGACCGCTGAATTTTTCGTCTGCCCGTATTTCGTATAGTGCTGTAACTGTATGTCCAACGCCAATCTCACCGGCATCTGCCTTGTCATTGTTAAAGTCTTCGTCTTGCAGCAGTCGGTTTTCGTAACCGATAAGCCGGTACGATTTTACCAGGGCCGGGTTAAATTCGATCTGGATTTTCACGTCTTTGGCAATAACGTACATGCTTCCGGCAAATTCTCTGCCCAGCAATTTAACGGCTTCGTCGTAAGAGTTAATATAGGCATAATTACCATTTCCTTTGTCGGCCAGAATTTCCAGCCTGCCGTCTTTGTAATTACCCATTCCGTAGCCCAGCACGGTAAGAAAAATACCTTTTTCGCGCTGTTCTTCAATAAATGTGGTAAGGTCTTCGTCGGAATGTATACCTACATTAAAATCGCCATCGGTACAAAGAATAATGCGGTTGTTACCACCTGGCACAAAATGTTTTTCTGCCAGGTGGTAGGCTAGTTGTATGCCTTGTCCGCCAGCGGTACTTCCTCCGGCATCCAGAGCCAGGATTTTTTTCATAATCAGTCCGCGCTCACTGGCAGAAACAGGTTCCAGCACTACACCGGCCGCACCGGCATATACTACCAGTCCTACCTTATCCTGGGGCCGCAGCTGATCAAGCAGTTTTTGTAACGACGCTTTTACAAGTGGCAGTTTATCGGGAGAAAACATAGAGCCAGATACGTCGATGAGGAATGTAAAAACAGAAGCTGGCAGCGCCCCGGCATCTATCTTTTTGCCCTGGAGTGCAATTTTTATGAGCCTCGAGTTTTTATTCCAGGGACATTCGCTTACTTCATTTATGATCCGGAAAGGATGTTCGTCGTCGGGCTGGGGATAGTCGTATGGAAAATAATTGATAAGCTCTTCTGTCCGTACTGCTCCTTTAGGTACTTTTTCGGAGGCATATACGTACTTTTGTACAAGTGCATAAGAGGCTTTGTCTACATCTGCCGAAAATGTGGAAAGAGGCTGCCTGCGTACCGAAAGGAAAGAGTTGTCTTTATAGTCGCGGAAATCGTTATCCTGGCTCTGGTACCAGCTTTTATCACGCGAACCGCGGAGCGTTGTGGCAGTACCAGTCGGATAAGGAGCAGATACAGACGATCGTTTTTTTGCGTCCTGGCCTTTTGGCTGCGGGCTGAAGAGGTTGGTACGCACCTTTACCGAAGAAGCTGTCTGATCTTTTGAGATAACAGGCGCATTATAGGTAATGCAGACGGATCGATCCGGAACCTCGCTATTGAAATGAAAGTCGAGCAGAACAGTGTCGCTGCTTTTCACATGAAACGGTATGTATAGCGTTGTAAATCCTACAAGACCCACTCTTGCCGTATAGCTTCCGGTATCAGGTAAAACAATGCGGTAGCTGCCATCTTCGTTTGCAGTGGCACCTGTGATTTTAGCCTCGTTTTTAAGAATTAATATGTAGGCAAAGGGCTGAGTATGGCCATTGGTGCTGAATACCGTGCCTGTTACAACAGGGCGCTTCTGGGCAATGGCTGCCGGTATGCCGGGCAGCAGTATGCAGAATAATAGTAATAGGTTTCGCATAGTGCAGTGTATTAAAAGTTAGACAATAGTGTAACTGCCTGCATCGGTATGCAGGTATTAACAAGGGTGAGGTATATGCGTAAATCAATTAGGGCCGTAAGCCGAACCCAAGTCTTTCCACACTCCTTTTATTGGGTATGTAAGTGTGGGCAATGTGGGCGGGGAGTGGCCTGGGTATGCCGGCTTCTGTACCTGGCAGCTGGCTTAGCAGTTGCTGTATCAGCTGCCAGGCCTTCTTATCGGTCTCCCGTATATCTGTCGTTATGCGGGTTTGACGTAATGTTGTGCCGCTAATAATAACAGGTCTGTATTGCATCGCAGGCATATATCGGAACTCCGGGGCGGGAATCCCGGCCGGTATACGTTCGGTTGTTAATGGTACCTGGTACCGCTGTGCCTGCAGGCATAAGTGGCAACATAGATACAGTGTACTCAGAATCAGAAAAAGAGTTTTCATAATAAGGCAGATTATAGATTAATAGAGTGTTTGCCGTATTCCGGCAAATGGTATATTTTCATAGCTGAATGTATTGCATGTTTGATAGTATTGCATGTTGCGGCAGGACGTAGAAGGCTTGCGCATATATACCGGCAATGTATTTGTCTTCTGATGACTTGTACTCAAGATCGGCAGCTTTGCCTGGCAGCAGACTTTGCGTATGCAAGGGTAAATACTGTGGGATCTGGTAGCGGTAAATGCGATTCAGCATACTGATGCCACTCCTGCAGCCATAGGTAAACCCGAAAGGCGGATAATACGACCGGGATAACTGCTTTTCCGGACCTTGGTGCAGTAAAATAGCTTTATGCTTACAGAGGTAAAGCGTATCTGTAGGCACTTTCTGTGCAGTAACTGACAAGAGGGGGATCATCAGGAGTGAGAAAAGGATAACTTTCATAAGTATACGTTTTATCGGTTCGCGTTGAGTGGCCTCAGGCTAAGGTGCAGGTTGCCGGAAGCTCCCATCTGCCAGTTACGCAGTATCATTTCGGCATCTCTGTGGTGAAGAGATGCGGGGTAAAGAGTGTTTCGTGGTGCTTCGTCGCCGATTGTAGGTAAAGGTATTACATTAAGGAGGTAAACTTCCGTAATAAGTTCCGGTATAGTTTGGCCTATATACCGGAGTCTAATTTCCGGCTGACCTTTATAATGCACATTCAGAAGTAGTTTTTCGTCTTTGCAAAGGGAGAACATGTGGCTGGTGAAAAAGTGTCGTTGTTTATAGAAATGGAGTTTTACATTGCCGGTATCGTTGGTATATATTGAAAAATATCCGTTGCTGTCTGTTTTTGTATATTGGTTGTATGTGCCATTAGAGTGCAGGCTTACCTGCATACCGGCAACAGCTTTCAGGTCGGGATCGGTAATAAGGCCATGTATAAGCTGTGTTTTTTCCTGGGCATGTATTCCGCCGCACAGACCGCAGGAAAGGAGTAAAAATACCAGGAGTTTCATAGGCGTATGGTTTAGCGTTGTTTATACTTTTATACGAGCAGCTTTCTTCAAAAGTTATAGACAAATCAGCGTATTTATCGGACGGTTTTTTTGTGTATTATATTTGTATATAAATGTAATCTGATTTTAATGTACTGATTTTTAGAGTGTTTATTGTCTGTTGTGTATCAGACACATTTTGCATAAAAAAAGCCGGATATGTATTCCCGGCTTCCTGTATTATTCAAAAATTTCGCTTTTATTCTAAGCTCTTACGTGCGTTCGCCGCCGCCACAGGATTGCATAAAAGCGGATGAACAGTTGCGGTAGCCGTAAGCCGCTGCCTGAACCCGGCAAGCTTTTCATAAAGTGAAAGATACAGGCGGCCAATACACCTATAACACATGGTACAGGCGTTTTATTTACTGCAGATATTTTGCTGTTTCTAAGTTTTATACGATGTAAATGCTGATAAAAGCGACATTTAATTACAGCATTTTTGTAACATTGCTGTTATGTCAGCCGGATACATTTTAGCCATAGACCAGGGTACTACCAGTTCCCGTGCCATTTTATTCGATGCCAGCGAGAATATTGCAGGTATTGCACAGAAAGAATTTACACAGTATTTCCCGGAGCCGGGCTGGGTGCAGCACAATGCCCTGGAGATATGGGAAAGTCAGCTGAGTGTGGTACGCGAGGTATTGCGGCAGTCGGGCATAAAAGCAGAGCAGCTGCGGGCACTGGGTATTACCAACCAGCGCGAAACTACCGTGGTATGGAACCGCCATACCGGCGAGCCGGTGGCTCCGGCTATTGTATGGCAGGACCGGCGAACGGCCCCGCTTTGTCATAAACTGCGCGAAGAGGGTTACGAACCCCTGTTCCGTGAAAAAACCGGACTGATACTCGATGCCTATTTTTCGGGCACTAAAATAGGATGGATACTGGATAATACGTCCGGCGCCCGCGCGGCGGCAGAGGCCGGCGACCTTCTTTTTGGTACGGTTGATGCCTGGCTTATATGGAAACTTACAGGCGGTAAGGTACATGCCACAGATGCATCCAATGCTTCGCGCACCCTGTTATTTAATATGCATACCCTGCGCTGGGACGAAGAACTGTGCCGCATCCTGGATATTCCGCTGCAGATGCTGCCCGAAGTAAAAGATTCGGCAGACGATTTCGGACATACCCTGCCCGAATGGCTGGGTGCGGCAGTACCTATAGGCGGAGTGGCTGGCGACCAGCAGGCGGCGCTTTTCGGACAGGGATGTATGGAGCCCGGAATGGCTAAAAATACCTATGGAACGGGTTGCTTTATGCTTATGAATACAGGCGAAAAATCGGTGCCCAGCAGACACGGTTTACTCAGTACCATTGCCTGGAAGCTGAACGGGAAAGCGGCTTATGCCCTCGAAGGCAGTGTGTTTATTGCCGGAGCAGCCATACAATGGCTGCGCGACGGGCTGGGCATAATACGTTCGGCGGCAGAAACAGAGAACATTGCCCGCAGCGTAAACGACACTGCAGGCGTTTATTTTGTGCCGGCCTTTGCCGGTTTGGGTGCGCCTTACTGGGATATGGAGGCCCGGGGGGTAATATCGGGCCTTACCCGGGGTACTACATCGGCACATATTGTACGTGCAGCACTGGAGTCGCTGGCTTACCAGACCTGCGATATACTGCGCGCCATGGAGCAGGATGCCGGCATACGCATGCAGGCACTTAAAGTAGACGGAGGCGCAGCCCGTAACGATTTTCTGATGCAGTTCCAGGCCGATATTCTGCAAACCCAGGTATCCAGGCCGCATAATACCGAAACCACAGCCTTAGGGGCAGCCCGCCTGGCGGGTATATCGGCCGGTATATTCCGTGCCGGCGATTTTATAAAAGAAGGGAATTTCCGCAGCTTTTTGCCAGTAATGCCCGGCGAACAGTCTGCAGCAAAATATGCAGGCTGGCAGCAGGCCGTTAAAAAGTGTATTGAAGCAGCTGAATAGGGATGCGGCTGTTTAGTAGTTGAGCAGATCTTCGCTGCCCATGCGGCCGTACACCTCATCGTTGGCTTCCCACAGCTCTATTTTATTGCCTTCGGGGTCCAGTATGTGCACAAACTTACCGTAATCGTAGCTTTCTATTTCGTCGCACACGGTTACACCTTCGGCTTTTAATTTTTCAACTAAGGCTTCTATATGCTGTACCCGGAAGTTAATCATATAAGAGGCCCGGCCCGGTTTAAGATAATCGCTGTCTTTTTTAAAAAAGCTCAGCAGCGAATAGGCCTTTTCGTCGGGAGCGTCGTGCCTGCGCCATACAAAATTGGCTCCGTAGGGATGGTTTTTCATACCCAGGTGTCTGGCATACCAGGCATTCTGTTCTTCGGGGTTTTCGCAGGTAATAAAAATACCTCCGAGTGCAGTTACTTTAGGATTTGTTTCCATTGGCAAGAAAATAAAAGGCGATACTCAGCACCAGCAGCTGGGTAGAAAGGGTGCGCGAAAAATCGCCGTTAAAATCGCTGATTATATAATAAAAGGACAAAATTACCAGTCCGAGCGAGCTAATTACGGTAAGGGTAGTGGTTTTCATAAATCCGCCCACGAAAAGTCCGATAGAAAGGCTGAACCACACAAGCGAAATGTAGAAGGTTTTATCGAAACCGAAGTTTTTTACACTGTTCCACTGGTACAGTATGCCGTGTATAAGCATCGACACACGGAAAAGCCAGTGTGTAACGGGCATAATGTTTTTAAGAGGTTCCATATGCAGCTTGTTTTATGTTACAAAGGTAGGCCCGGTGGTATAGCTGTGCCGCCATACCGGCGAAAGATATTGACAATGCACTATTAATGAAGTTCGTTGGTCGCCTGCAAAAGCAAATTCATCGGAAATGCAGACGGAACAAAATTTACTTTCTTACATTTACGGCCTAAATTATCGCACGAATGAAAAACCTTTTTAGAAAAACCTGGTTGTTAGCCGGATTGTTCGCCTTTGTTTTGTCGGGCACAGTACGGGCTGACGAAGGCATGTGGCTGCCGATCTACATAAAGCAGCTGGAAAGCCGCATGCAGCAAATGGGCAGCAAACTTACCGCTGAAGACATTTATAGTGTAAATAAGGCTTCGATTAAAGATGCCATTGTTTCTTTCGGTGGCTTTTGTACAGGAGAAATCGTTTCTTCCAAAGGTCTGGTATTTACCAACCACCACTGCGGATACGACAAAATAGCCGAACTTTCCAGCACACAAAACAACTGGCTGCGCGACGGTTTCTGGGCTAAGGATAATGCTCAGGAAATTCCCGCTCCGGGCCTTTTTGTACGCATACTGGTGCGTATGGAAAATGTAACCGATAAAATAAAATCGGCCGAAGATGCCGATGCCATAAAAGAGGAGCTGATAAGCGGTGCCGAGCAGGAAGGTCCGGGCTATGAGGCCGAAGTAGACTCGTACTTCTATGGTAACGAATATTACCTGCTGGTTTACCAGGTTTATAAAGATATACGCCTGGTTGGTACACCGCCCGAAAGCGTAGGTAAATTTGGTGGTGATACCGATAACTGGATGTGGCCCCGCCATACCGGCGACTTTTCCATTTTCCGTATTTATGCCGATGCCAATAACAACCCGGCCGAATACTCGCCTAATAATAAACCCTATCAGCCTAAGCATCACCTGCCGGTTTCGCTGAAAGGTGTTAAGCAGAACGATTTTTCGTTCATTATGGGTTTCCCGGGCCGCACACAGCGTTACCTTACTTCCGATCAGATCAAAAAGATCATCAGTGTAGATTATCCTATGTCTTCGTCTATTATGGATGTAAAGCTCAAAACCATGAAAACGTTCATGGATAAAGACGAGGCTGTTAAAATTCAGCTTGCCAGCGATTATGCCTCCCTGGCTAACTACTGGAAATATATGCTGGGAAATATCTACTCGGCTAAAAACTCAGACTTTATCGAGCAAAAACAGGCTTTTGAGCAAAAGCTGCAGGCCTGGATCGATGCCGATGCCGCCCGTAAAGAAAAATGGGGTAACCTGATTGCCGACATCAAAAAACTCCAGACCGCCGATGATGCCAGTAATAAACTGGGCAACTTCCTTAATTTCGGATATTTTGGTCCGGCCATCGTAAGTTCGGCTACCCGCTTTTACCAGCTGGGTATGGTTATTACCGACGATAAAACACAGCCGGAGGCAGCCCAGAAACTGATAGAACGTGCCAGGAACGGTGTAGACAAGCAGTTTAAAGACTTTAATGCAACGGTAGACCATGCCGTTTTTGTTGAGCTTGGCAAATACATTATGGCCAACCTGCCTAAGGAAGACTGGCCCGAAGCTTTCCGCAACGAAGAATTTCAGAAGCTGAAAGGTGCCAACGACGAAGAAAAACTGAAAGCGTTTGCCGCTAACCTGTACAAAAAGTCGATATTCGCCAACCGCAGCCTGATGGAGAAATTCCTGAAAAAACCATCCAAAAAGGCCCTGAATGCCGATCCCGGTTACAAATACATGCAGTCGGTTATTGGACTGTACTTTAAAGTAATGGGTGCTGCCGGTGCCAGTGAGCAGGCCGAAGGCGAACTGATGACCGAATACATGCAGGCCATCCGCGAATTTTCTGCAGGTAAGCCCCTGTATCCCGATGCCAACAGCACCCTGCGTTTTACCTTTGGTTCTGTACAGGGGTATAATGGTGTGGATGGTAAAGAGTTTAAATTCTATACCACTGCCGATGGTATTCTGGAAAAAGAAAAACCGGGCGACCTGGAATTTGATGTTCCGAAACGTCTGAACGAGCTTATCAAGGCTGAGGATTTTGGTCGTTACGGCAGTAACGGAAAGCTGAATGTATGTTTCCTTACCACACACGATATTACCGGTGGTAACTCCGGTTCGCCCGTTATCGACGGCGAAGGTAACCTTATCGGTATTGCATTCGACGGCAACTGGGAAAGTATGGTAGGCGACCTTAGCTACCAGCCTAAAACACAGCGTACCATCAGCGTGGATATCCGCTACGTACTGTTCTTTATCGACAAGTACGCCGGAGCCGGCCACCTGCTGGAAGAACTGGATATTAAGCAGTAAGCAATAAACAGCAATATAATATGGGAAGGGCCGTCTCGCTGAAAGCGAGACGGCCCTTCCGTTTGTAAAATATGCTTGTTACAGGCCTGTTTCCAGTGTGTTTTTCACATGTCTCTTTTGCTTTTCCCACAATTCGGGGTTATTAAGCAATTCAATTTCTTTCTCTTTCTCAAGAACTTTTAGCCATATGCGGGCCGAAATAACATTCGCGGAATGGATGTCCAGGCGTACGATGATCTCGGTTTCCTGTGCCGGTTAATGATCTGGCTGAGTTCGGCAGGTTCAATATCCAGGTCTCTTGCAAAATCTTTACGTTTGGGGTATAGAATTTCAATGTACTCCTTCAGAAAGTGCCCAAATGTAAGTTTGGTATCGTAATCCGCTTTTTTAATATAGTCCTCCATCTGAAATTTCAGTTGCATGATCTGGAAAAGCAGGCGACGTTCCTTTGGCATCTGGTTCGCTTTTTCTTCGCGTAGCTTTTTCAGGATACGGGCATCTGCTTCCTGCCCGGCCTTTGTTTGTTCTGAGGGGAATACAAAAGATTCTGCAAGTTCTTCGGGACTGTATTTCTCTGGTTTTTTCTCAGTTTTCATATGGATAAGTGGTATTCAGATATGATCAGAAGCAGGGATTCATCTGCTAAAAAGAGACTATTGCCTGCTGCCGCCATACCGTATTTGTTTATATAATGCTCCCGTAGTTTTGTCTTGGGTATCAGGGTAACACAGGCATTTTCTCCGAACTGAGTAACTGCAAGCCTACATGCGTAACCTATCAAACAGCCTGCAATATCCTTGAACCGGCCTGTTTTGCCTACATTCTCATCCTATAAAGCAAGAAGTGATATATGTATACGTAATTCTGCCGGGAAGATTTTCAGCGACATCAAACCTAAAATATCGTTTTTATCTTTCAGGGTAAGTTTAAATACCTGATTTTTCTGTTCTTCTTTCCAGTTAAAAGAGTATCTTTTTTTGTAACAGGGTTGATATCTGCTGTCCATTTCCGCCCGTTTTGCCGTTCGGTAATTTCCATACTCAAATAAACAAAAAACACAGGAAGTTTGCAAAAAGTGTAAACTCTGTTTCCCGGCCCCTGCCTTCCCGCACTTTTTTGCGCATAATGTAAACCATTTCCCGTTTTTTACGTATTTATTAGGTGATGAAATGCTTCCGTTTTCTCTGGCTGCTTTTATGCATATTGTCGTTGCCGGCTTATTCCCAGATCAGCAACGGAGGTATTATTGTATTCGATAATGCGCAGGATAACCCTTATATACGCCGCAAACCCTCAAAGGCTATCTATTCCAACCAGATCAAGATTGGTTTGCTGTCGCCTTTCCGTGGTATTTACGAAGTGGGTTACGAGCGTATGCTTAAACATGGCTTTAGCCTCGAAGCTTCGATGGGGTACACCTACCGCGATTACCTGTTTGAGCGCCTGAGTACCAGTGGCCTGTATAATTCGCCCAATTTTTCGGTAAAAGGTGGCGTAGCTGCCCGCCTGGGTATGAAGTATTACCCTTTTTCGGAGGGCTGGTTCTCGGGCTTGTATTTTACACCGGAATTTGCTTACCGGCAGTATAACTTTAATGCCCGTGTTACCAATATAAACAGCGAAGGAGATAATATACCGGTAAACATGCACTGCATGTACGATTTTACGGAAGCCCGCCTGGGTGTAGGGCAGAGCGTTACGGATAATTCAGGGCGCCTTTTTGTGGATTACAGACTTGGCCTGGCATTCAGGCAGGTAACAGGCACTTTTCCGGAGTTCATTAACACAGGCAGCGAGGTATACTACCAGCGCAGCCTTACCACACGTTTCGGGCCGGCCTTTGTGATGAACATTTTTATCGGCTATGCCTTTTAACTTACATTTTGCCCATAGGCGTATGTCTTGCCCTGCTGCCGTCGCATTTGCGCGATGCGCAGGAGCTTACTGCCAGTAATAAGGTGCCGCAGATAAGCAGAACCGCCAGGGGAATGTATCGTGTTTTCATATTTTTATATACGCAAAAACGGGGCCGGGGTATGGCGGCTTAGCAATTTTTAGTAAAAAACAGGTTCTCAGAGCCTGCGTTTGGCTATAAATACCTTCATCCAGGAGAAAAAGAGCAGCAGCAGTCCGCCGAAAAAGGCAATGCGGCCTATAAGGTCGCCGTTGCGTACGTAAAAGGTATGTGTTTTATTAATGCTGATGCTTTGGCGCAGAGCACCTTCTTCCCACCATGCCGAACGCTGCAGCACATCGCCGCGTTCGTTTATAAAGCCTGAATAGCCTGTATTGGCCGAGCGGGCAACGGAGCGCCGCGTTTCAATGGCGCGCAGCCTTGCATAGGCAAAATGCTGCCTGTAGCCGGGTGTATCGCCCCACCAGCCGTCGTTGGTAACAATGGCTATAAAAGTGGCTCCTTTCTTTATGTAATCGGTAACGTAATCGCCGTATACCGACTCGTAGCAGATAACGGGGGCAGCCACCAGGTCGGGGTTATCGGTGGTAAATACCCCGCGCTCTTTCTGGCGACCCATATTGCCTATGTATCCGCCCAGACTGCTGAAAAGATATTGCTGAAACGGTTCCAGCACTTCGGCAAAGGGCATCATTTCGGGGCCGGGTACCAGTTTGCTTTTGTGGTATATCTGTATGCGGCTGGAATGGTCGATCTGCATGGCCGAGTTATAGTCGAGCGTATAGCTGCCGTTCTTATTACGGGTAGCTTCGCGGGGCACATCAGCAGCATCGGGGCCGAATTTTTCGAGATAGGTAAGTCCGGTAATAAAACGGGTTTTGGGCAGGGCCTCGAGGGTTTCGCGGATAATGCGTATCTCGCTGCAGGTATCCTGTTCGTGGGCCCATACCCCCCTGGGTAAAGCTGTTTCGGGACAAATAATATAATCGGTACGCGGATCGGCCTCGGCCAGACCCAGGTTTAGCAGGCGGTACAGCTGCGCTGTTTGGGAGGTGTTGAATTTTTCGTTCCAGGGGTCGATATTGGGTTGTACTACCACCATATCGGCTTGTATGTCCGATTCTTTGTAGGTGCTGTAACGGATATAGGAAAGGAATATGGGCAGCAGCAGTACCGTGGCAGCCAGTATGCTTTTACGGCGGAACAGGGCCTTGTTGCCGAACTGCTCCAGTGCAAAAAAGAACAGCAGGTTGCACAGCAGTATCCAGAGGGTGCCACCGGGCACACCGGTAATTTCGTACCATTGCACCCATTCGGGGAAATTGGCAAAGGCATTACCGAGGCTTAACCAGGGCCAGGAAAGGTCCCAGCGCATATGGCCAAACTCGAAGCCGGTCCACAGCAGTATAAGCCCCCAGTAAGCGGTACGGGCATCGCGCTTACGCATAAGCCATGAAAAAGAGTTCCATACCAGGGCCATGAACATGGAATTACATACCCAGGCCACTATGGCACCGGCACCGGAAGCGTTGTATACCCAGTAGGTAGTAAGAAAGTTGAAAATGAAAAAACCCCACCAGGCGGCAGCCATAAATAACCCGGGAATACGGCGCGGAGCCGTACGCAGGTATTTTTCGGCATAGAACATGGGCACCAGGGCAAAGAATATAAGCCCGGGAAAACCTTTATCGGGCCATGAAGCCGCTAACAACAGCCCGCTGAGCGTGGCCATAATAAATGCGGCAGGTATCTGGGGAACTTTTTTCATGCGTCAGGAAAGTATTGCGCTGCGTTTGCTGTCGAGTTTTATAAAGGTAAATATAAGTATGGTAAAGCTGAACAGCGAGGAGCCTCCGTAGCTGAACATGGGCAGAGGAATACCGATGGTGGGCACCAGGCCTATGCACATACCTATATTAATGCTGATGTGGGCGAACAGGATAGAGGCTACACCATACCCGTAAATACGGCTGAACCGCGACTTTTGCCTTTCGGCATTGAGCACGATGCGGCTGAGCAGACCTATGTAGGCTAATATAAGCAGCGATGCCCCCAGGAAACCCCATTCTTCGCCTACGGCCGAAAAAATAAAGTCGGTGTATTGTTTGGGCACAAAACGGTAGCGGGTCTGGGTGCCTTCGAGGTAGCCTTTACCTACCAGTCCGCCGGAGCCAATGGCAATTTTGGACTGATTTACATTGTATTCTACGCCCTTGGGGTCTTTTACCTTGCCTACCAGCACCAGTATACGATCGCGCTGGTGTTTCTGAAGTACGTTGTTGATGAGGTAATCGGTACCATATACATAGGCGGAGAAGAGTACACCCGACAGTATGGCCAGGGCCATAAGTCCGCGGCTGCGGCGGAGCATCAGTGCCAGTATTGCGGCAATACCTGCCACTACGCCAATAATAATAAACTTATCTACCAGTACCGTAGAAATGAGCAGTACCACCGCTAATACGGCATACACAAGCACCAGGCCGGTAAATCCCTCGCGGTAGAATACCAGGAACAGGGATGCAAAGGCAATGGTAGAGCCTGTGTCGTTTTCGAGCAGGATAAGAGCGGCAGGTATAAAGAACAGGGCCAGGGCAACCAGTCCTTCGCGGGAGAGTTTTACAGGCAGATCGAAGAAGTGGAACAGGGTAGAGCCGGGGCCGCCGAAAGAGAACGATTTTTCGCCCATGTATTTAGCCATAATCAGCGCTGTGGCAAATTTCCCGAACTCTGAAGGCTGAAATTTAAGACTTTCGGTAATCACAAACCACGATTTACTGCCCGATACTTCCTGCCCCAGTACCAGTACGCCGCCAAGGAATAGCAAGGCCAGCCCGTATATGGGCCAGGAGAAGGCCGAAAAAAAGTAGGGGTTAAAGAACATAATGCCAAAGGCCGCAGCCAGCGAAATGCCTATCCACAACAGCTGGCGGCCATAGGAGGTGGAAAGGGAGAAGAACTCGCCGTTGCCTTCCATCTGCGAAGCGGCGTATACGTTCATCCATCCGAAGAAAACGATGAACAGGTACAGCACAATCATCAGCCAGTCGATATGTGTATCTCTTCTTGCCATACTTAACGGGTTGGAGTGTTTGCGGGTTTAGGTTTGACCGGTTCGGGCGTAATAAGCACACCTTCCATGATGCGTTTTTCCATATCGGGACGTTTTACTTCGCGGAACAGGTATTTTTCGATCATCAGGCTGGCAATGGGACCGGCCCAGGTGGCTCCGAAACCGGCATTTTCTACCAGTACGGCAATGGCAATTCTGGGTTTATCGGCAGGGGCGAAGCATACGAATACGGAATGGTCTTTACCATGCGGGTTTTGAGCGGTTCCGGTTTTTCCGCCGGATGTTACGCCGGGTATTTGTGCTCCACGGCCGGTACCGCCGGTCATTACGCGCTGCATACCTTCCTTTACAATGGCAATATTGGAGGTGGCAATACCGGTTTCGTTGCGTTTAAAGAGTTTTATAGGAGCGTCGTCTACCTTTTTGCCCAGGTGCGGGGTTATCCACCAGCCGCCATTGGCCAGTGCTGCGGTCATATTGGCCAGCTGAAGGGCATTTACCTTTAACTCGCCCTGCCCTATGCCAAGCGAAATAACGGTAGTGGGTTTCCATTTACCGCGCCCATACCATTTGTCGTAAAAGGTGGTTTGCGGCACCAGGCCCGATTTTACATTGGGAATATCGCTGTCGGGGAAATTGGTACCCAGGCCAAACGAGGTAATGTATTGCCGCCATACCTTATAACCCTCTTCGGTATTGGTGCCGTGGTTTACAATATCGCGAAAAGCTGCGCAGTAGTATGCATTGCAGGAGGTTTGTATGGAAAATAGCAAATCGGGCGGACCTGCATGTGCGTGGCAGCCTACAATGTGCCCGCCTACCCGGAATCCGCCTCCGCATGCATAGCGGGTAGAGGGGGTAAGTACACCCAGCTGCAGACCAATGGCAGCATTCAGCAGTTTAAAGGTAGAACCGGGCGGATAGCCGTCCATAATGGCACGGTTAAACAGGGGCAGATTATGGTCCATTACCAGTTTGCCGTAATTTTTACGTATACCCCGGCCTACCAGCAGGTTGGGGTCGTAAGAAGGGGCCGTTATCATTGCCAGTATTTCGCCGGTTTCGGGTTCTATAGCCACAATGGCTCCTTTTTTGTTGGCCATCAGCTTTTCGCCGTATTCCTGTATAAGTATGTCGAGCGTGGAGGTAAGGTTCTGCCCGGCAACGGAAGCCGTGTCGTATTGCCCGTTCATATAGGAACCGTGCGGGTTGCCTTTGTTGTCTACAAAAATATTCTTTACACCTTTTTTGCCACGCAGTATTTCTTCGTAGCTTTTTTCGATGCCGGTATTCCCTATATAGTCGCCGGGTTTGTAGTAGTTGTCTTCTTTCAGTTTTTTATCGTCGACCTCGCTTATGTAACCAAGTACATTGGCGGCAATAGGTTTGGGGTACCTGCGCAGGATACGCGGTTGCAGGAAGAATGCGGGGAACTGGTACATGCGTTCTTCCAGCGTGGCTACTTCCAGCTTGCTCATCTGTTTTACAATGGGACTGGGTGTGCTGCGGCCCAGCTTAAGGGCTTTTACCTGGTCCTGTATACTTTTCAGGTTTTTGCGGAATTCGGCAATATCTATATCGGCCAGGCTGCACAGTTCCAGGGTGTCGAGCTCATCGCCCAGCTCGGCGGGTACTACCATCAGGTCGTACGACACTTCGTTGTATACCAGTACTTCGCCGTTGCGGTCGAGTATATACCCCCGCGCAGGATATTGTGTAAGCTTGCGTATGGCATTGGCATTGGCAATCTGCTTGTAGGTAGGATCGAATATCTGTAATACGGAAAGCTTTGCCAGGAAAGCAATACCGACAAATACAAACATGCCGATAAATATCCATTTTTTGTTTTCCGATTCGTTCATTTATCCGCTTGGGGTTTGGGCCGTTTTTTACGCGGCATAAAGGTACATTATCCTTAAACGCTCTTTATGCTTATGTTGCATTTTTTCCTGTTTTTGCTGCCCGGGAGTATAACTTTACTTGGTACTATTGCTTTTGGCAAAAAATGCCATGGCCGTAATAACGATCAGCAGCAGCGAAACGGCTCCGCTTACCGCCGTACGTATAAGCGTATAGAAGAAGTTGCGGAACGAAAATACTTCCAGGAAGAACAGGCTTAGATGATGTATAAGGATAAAGAAGCCTACGTAAAGGATAAAGTTACCGAGCCCGAATTTTTCGATGGTAAGAAAATTGTCTTTACCGTATCCTTCGCGGGGGGCAAAGGCGCGCAGAATGGTGCCGCGAAAGTAGATGGCAAAGACACAGGCCGCCGCATGTAAACCGCCGGAAGCCTCGAACATATCTATGGTAAGGCCGGTTACAAAGGCCAGTACCAGCAGCAGGTGTCTTTCGGTGAAAACGGGCAGTATCAGCAGGAAAAAAATATAGTATTGCGGACTTATAAAATAGTCGATATTGAGCCGGTTAAGGACAAACAGCTGTATACAAACCGAGAACAGCCACCAGAGCGAGTATTTGAAAATATTTCCGGTCATTCGTCCTTGTCGTCTTTTCGGGCTTCATTTTCGAGTGAGTCCTGCCGGGCCATGTCTTTATAATCGACTACATATACCTGGTTAAGTGCGGTAAAGCTCTGCATGGGAGTAACCTTTATGCTCAGCAGTCCTTCGTCGGCATCGGTTTCGAAGCTTTTTACCCGGCCAATGGGTATACCTTCGGGGAACAGCGACAGGCTGGTGGTTTCTACCGTATCGCCTGCCTTTATTTTAATGTGTGTGGCTATAGAGCCCAGCACCAGTTCGTCGGCACGGGTTCCGTCCCAGGTAAGGAAGCCAAATTCGTCGGAGCCCCTGATCCGGGCTTTTAGCTTTACTTTGCGGTGCAGCAGCGACATACACACGGCATAGTCCTGCGATACTACTTTTACAAGGCCGGCCACACCCAGCGGGGTTATTACGCCCATATTGCTTTTAACACCCTGGCGCGAGCCTACATTAAGTGTAATATAGTTATTGGCTTTATCGGTACTGTTGTTTATAACCTTGGCCGGGATGTAGTAGTATACCTGTTTGTAAATGGTGTCTTCGGCGGGACGTTTACCGGAGAATACCCGGTACTGGTCCTGCAGCAGCCTTGCACGCAGGCCGGCATTTTCGCGGGCCAGCATTTCGTTTTGCTCGCGCAGGTCGAAATAGGCTTCTACTTCGGAGTATTTTTCGTTTACCGAACCGGCTACCCGGTTGGCAGCTCCGAACATAATAACGCGCTGGTAATTGTTGTTGACGTATATTAATACGAAAGAGGCCCCCAGTAATGCTACCAGGAGTATAAGCCTGCTGTATTTCCGTAAAAAATCGCCAAAATTCTGCAAAAGTTCCGGTTTTTAAGAGATTAGCGCAAGAGGAACGGGAACTTATCGATGTTTTTAAGTGCAATACCTGTACCGCGGGCTACGGCTCGCAGCGGATCGTCGGCAACATGAACGGGCAGCTTGGTCTTGGCCGAAATACGGCGATCCAGGCCACGCAGCAATGCACCGCCACCGGTAAGATAAATTCCGGTTTTGTAAATATCGGCACTGAGCTCAGGCGGAGTAAGCTCCAGGGCGCTTAGTACGGCCGCTTCTATTTTGGAAATGGATTTATCGAGAGCAATGGCTACCTCGCTGTACGATACCGTAGTTTCGCGCGGGATGCCGGTCATAAGGTCGGAACCGTGTACTTTAAGGTCTTCCGGGGGATTTTCGAGTTCGGTAAGGGCAGCACCAACTTCAATTTTAATGCGTTCGGCCGTACGTATACCAATTTTCATGTTGTGCTGGCGGCGCATGTATTCTTCTATGTCGCTGTTAAAATCGTCGCCGGCAACGCGTATAGATTTGTCGCAAACGATACCACCCAGCGAAATTACAGCAATCTCTGATGTGCCACCGCCTATGTCGATAACCATATTACCGGTGGGCTTGCTTACATCGATGCCTATACCAATGGCAGCAGCCATAGGCTCGTGCAGCAGGTATACCTCTTTGCCGCCGCAGTGTTCGGCACTGTCTTTTACAGCACGTTTTTCCACTTCGGTAATGCCCGAAGGGATACATATTACCATTTTAAGAGAGGGCTTAACCCAGCTCTTTTTACTCTGGATCTTTTTTATCATGCCTCGGATCATTTCCTCGGCAGCCGTAAAATCGGCAATAACTCCGTCTTTGAGCGGACGAATGGTCTCGATCTTGGAATGTGTTTTACCTTCCATCATCAGGGCATCCTGACCAATGGCAATTACTTTATCGCTCTTGATATCCTTTGCTACAATGCTCGGCTCTTCCAGCACCACCTTATCGTTGTGGATAATAATGGTGTTTGCCGTACCCAGGTCCATGGCAATCTCCTGTGTCAAAAAATCAAAAAGTCCCACCTTTTACTTTTGTTAAAACGTTGAAAAACATGAAATTATTCCCCGAAGCTGTATTGTTTATAACTTCTTGTGCAAAAATATACTTTTTGTTCCGGAAAAAGCAATTTATTACACAATAACTGGCTGAAAAAAAGTGAAACGGCCCGGAAGCCACAAAGGACCCTGCTTTTTTGAAACCGTGTACTTCTGTAATCGCTTTTTTAGTGTTTAAAATGACGGATGCCTGTGGTTACCATAGCCATCTGCTGCTGGTTGCAGTAGTCGATACTGTCCTGGTCGCGAACCGATCCGCCGGGCTGTATCACCGCACGTACACCCGCCTCGTATGCAATCTGTACGCAATCGTTAAAGGGGAAGAAGGCATCGGAGGCCATAACGGCACCCTGCAGCGAAAGACCGGCTTCGGCAGCTTTGTTTATGGCATGCTTCAGGGCATCTATACGCGAGGTCATACCCGTACCTATACCCAGCAGCTGCCTGTCTTTTACCAGTACAATAGCGTTCGATTTGGTGTGTTTTACAATTTTAACGGCATAAATCAGGTCGTCGGTTTCGCGGGCATCGGCCTTACGTTCGGTAACCTGTTTCAGGTTTTCGGCGTTTTCAGAGGCCGTATCGCGATCCTGCACCAGGTAACCGTTCAGCAGGGAACGTACCTGCAGGCCTGCGCCGGGCTGCATCTTCTGTTTCAGTATAATACGGTTTGCCTTGGAACTGAGAATGCCAAGCGCTTCCTGGCTGAAGGAAGGAGCAATTACCACTTCACAGAACAGTTTGTTGATCTCGGCAGCGGCCTCTGCATCTATTTCACGGTTGCAGATAAGTACCCCTCCGAATGCCGATACCGGGTCGCCGGCCAGGGCTTTGGTATATGCTTCTTTTACCGTGGGGGCACTGGCCAGTCCGCAGGCGTTGTTGTGTTTAAGTATGGCAAAGCTGGTATCGTGAAATTCGGTCATAAGCTGTACGGCAGCATCGATATCGAGCAGGTTGTTGTAGGATATCTCTTTGCCGTTGAGCTTATCGAAAAAGGCATCCATATCGCCGAAGAAAATACCTTTCTGATGCGGGTTTTCGCCATAGCGAAGCGGATTGGGCCGGTGCGAGCTGATCTTAAGCGCTTCTACCTCGTGGCGGGCATTGAACCAGTTGAAGATGGCCGAATCGTAATGCGACGAAACCTCGAAGGCCTTAACCGCAAAAGACCTGCGGTCTTCCAGCGTGGTATTGCCCTGGTTTACTTCCAGCAGATTCAGCAGTTTGCCGTAATATTCCACGCAGGGTACAATAAGTACGTCGTTAAAGTTCTTGGCACCTGCACGTATAAGTGAAATACCTCCGATATCAATTTTTTCGATAATGGTTTGCTCGTCTGTAGTAGAGGCAACTGTTTTTTCGAAAGGATACAGGTCTACAATAACCAGGTCGATGAAAGGAATGGCAAATTCCAGGGCTTCGCGCCGGTCGTTTTCGTTTTCGGTACGCGCCAGTATACCTCCTAAAATTTTGGGATGCAGGGTTTTTACCCGGCCACCGAAAACAGAGGGATACTCTGTAAGCGATTCAACAGGTATTACCGGTATGCCCAGTTCTTCTATATAGGTCTGGGTGCCGCCGGTGGAAAGTATTTCCACGTTCAGTTCGTGCAGTTTCCGCACAAGAGGTTCAAGACCTGTTTTGTCGAAAACGGAAATAAGAGCTCTCTGTATCGTTTTGTTGAATGCCATACTTATAATGATGTTTTGCGCAATTTGCCGAAAAAGACCACTAACTGGTCTAAATGAGGCTGCAAAGGTGTGAATTTTTATGCAATTTCGTACCGTGGATATTTAATTAGTTTTTGAAAGCGGATGTTAGTCAGCCTGGTCAGAGAAAGTATACGATTTGCACTTGGATCTTTATGGTCGAACAAGCTGCGCACCTTTTTATCGCTGTTCGGTATTGTAATCGGTATATTTTCTATTATACTGGTGCTGAGTGTGGTAAATTCGCTGGAGAAAAATATCGAAAGCACGTTTAATTCGCTGGGCACCAATGTGGTGTTTGTGGGCAAATGGCCCTGGGATGGTATGGGCCCCGACTATCCGTACTGGAAATATATGAAGCGGCCTAATCCTTCGCCTTCCGAGCTGGACCTGATACGTAAAAGAGCCTCTTCGGTGGCCGATGTGGCGTTCCGTTCGCAGTTCAATACCAATGCTACCTATAAAGATCAGAGTGCCGAGAATATACAGCTGATGGGCATAAGCTACGAGTTTAACCGGGTGCGTCCGCTGGATATTGAGCAGGGCCGTTATTTTACCGAGCAGGAATCGCGCTATGGTAAGCATGTGGCCGTGCTTGGTGTGGAAACGGCTTCGGCGCTTTTTCCCAGCGGAGGCGCACTGGGGAAAACCGTAAAACTGAACGGTACCAATTTTGAGGTGATAGGTACCCTGGCCCGTGAAGGACAGGGGCTGCTGGGCGGTTTTAACGACCAGGCCGTTTTTGTACCGCTGCAAACCTACCGGGGAATGGTAAACCTGAACAGTATGAACGTATTTTCGGAAATTGTAGTGCAGCCTAAACCCGGCGTAAGCAATGCGGGTATTATGGACGAACTGCGGGGTACCATGCGTTCGGTTCGGAAACTGCGCCCTTCGGAAGATGATAATTTTGCCCTGAACGAAACCAGTATCCTTACCCAGATGACGGCCACCACCTTTGCGGTGCTTAACGTAGTAGGCTGGATTATTGGCATGTTTGCCATATTTATAGGTGGTTTCGGGGTGGCTAACATTATGTTTGTATCGGTGCGCGAACGTACCAATATCATAGGTATTCAGAAAGCGCTGGGTGCCCGGCGCAGCTTTATACTGTGGCAGTTCCTGGTAGAAAGCGTGGTGCTTTCGCTGCTGGGCGGTATTGCCGGTTTAATAATGGTGTTACTGGTTGCCAGAGTGGCTACCGTGGCCTTCGACTTCGAAATAAACATGAGCCTGCAGAATGCCACGATTGGTATTATGCTCAGTGTAATTACCGGAATGCTGGCCGGTATTATTCCGGCCTGGATGGCCAGCCGGCTCGATCCTGTAGAGGCAATACGCAGCAAATAGCTTAGCGGCCGAAACGCAGGCGCTGCCCTTTTTTCTCTTCGTGAAATACCCCTTTTTCGTAGGCCAGGTGCCCGTTTACAAAGGTATGTGTAATGGTATTGTGGAAATGGTATCCTTCGAAAGGACTCCAGCCGCACTTGTACAGTATATTGCTGCTGTTTACGGTATAGCCGTTGCGGGTATCGGCCAGTACCAGGTCGGCATAGTAACCGGGGCGGATAAAGCCGCGCTTCTGTATACGGAAAAGCCGGGCCGGGTTATGGGCAAACTTCTCGGCCAGCTGTTCTATAGTCCAGCGCCCCTGTTTAACCAATTCCAGGTAGCCGTTAAGCGCATGCTGCACCAGGGGGCCTCCACTGGGAGCAGCAATATAAGGTGCCGATTTTTCTTCGAGTGTGTGCGGGGCATGGTCGGTAGCTACTACATCTATACGTCCGTCGAGCAGGGCCTGCCAGATGCCTTCGCGGTCGGCAGCCGTTTTTACGGCCGGGTTCCATTTAATAAAATTGCCTTTGGCGGCATAATCGGCATCGCTGAACCAGAGATGATGCAGGCAGGCTTCGGCCGTAATCTTTTTTTCTTCCAGGGGCAGGTCGTTGCGGAAAAGTGTAGTTTCCTTCGCTGTGGAAATGTGCAGTATATGGATACGGGTGCCATGTTTTTCGGCTAATTCCACGGCCTGCGACGAACTGGCATAGCAGGCCTCGGCACTGCGTATAAGCGGGTGATGAGATGCATTGAGCGCATCGCCGTATTGTTGTTTAAAGAGCTCTGTATTGGCTTTTACAATGGGTTCGTATTCGCAGTGCAGCGCAATAATGCCTTTAAATTCGCTGAACACTGCTTCCAGGGTTTCGCGGTTGTCTACCAGCATATTGCCGGTGCTGCTGCCCATGAAAATCTTAAGTCCGCACACATCAGAGAGGTCGGTACGCAGTACTTCGGCCAGGTTATCGTTGCCGCCTCCCATAAAAAAGGAATAGTTTGCCAGCGATACTTCTGATGCCCTGCTGTACTTCTGCTCCAGCAGTTCCTGTGTAAGGGTGTTGGGCACGGTGTTGGGCATTTCCATAAAAGAGGTAATGCCTCCGGCTACGGCGGCCCTGGCTTCGGTATACAGGTCGCCCTTATGGGTAAGGCCGGGCTCGCGGAAATGCACCTGGTCGTCGATCATACCCGGCAGCAAATGCAGGCCTTCGCCTTCTATCTGCAGATCGGCCTGCGGCAGAGGCCCGCTTTCGGCCGTAAGTACATCCTTAATAAATTCATCTTCAATAAGAACGTGCCCTTTAAAGGAACGGCCCTCGTTTACAATCTGTACATTTTTTATCAGTGTGCGCATATCAATACCCTTTGTGCTGCAAAATTCCGAAAATAATACGGGATGTTCCTCACAAAAGTCGCAAATTAATTTTTGGTTATGTGAAGATTAATTTTACATTTGTTACTTCCTAAGCCACAGTAAACCAATATGAAAAAACACTTTCTGCTCATTTCGGCATATGCTTTTCTTGCCTTTGGTACTGCGTTTTCGCAGGTGCTGATTAATGAGTATTCGGCAGCAAACCGGAACAGTTATGCCGACGGGTTCGGCGAGTATGAAGACTGGATCGAACTTTACAATGCAGGCGGTGCAGCGGTGAACCTTGCGGGGTACCACCTCAGCGATAACGGAGGTAATGTAACCAAATGGCCTATCCCGGCACTGAACCTGGGTGCGGGCCAGCGGGTGGTTATCTTTGCCTCGGGTCGTAACGGCGTTTTCGGCGGGCAGTATCATACCAATTTTAAAATTACCCAAACCTCCAACGAGCCTATTATTTTTTCTGATCCTTCGGGTACCGTGCTCGATAACGTAATTACCTCTCCCAACCAGAACGGACATTCTACGGGGCGCACTACCGACGGTGCGGCTACCTGGAGCGTATTTACAACCGCTACACCCAATGCACCCAACGGAGGTACAGCCTATACAGGTTATGCTGTAAGGCCTTCCATGAATGTAGGGCCAGGTTTTTATGGCGGGGCTCAGGTCGTAACACTTACAACTACAGAGCCTAACTCACAGATACGTTATACCACCAACGGTTCTACACCTACCACTACCTCAACGCTGTATACAGGGCCGGTAAATATAAATGCCACTACCGTACTGCGGGCCCGTGTGTTTTCTAACGATCCGGCAGTATTGCCCAGTTACGTGGAAAGTAATACCTATTTTATAGGTGCTACACATAGCATTGCCGTTATTTCCATTTTCGGCGATAATATAAACACCCTGCTGGCCGGAACACAGATAGAGCCGCAGACGGGCCTCGAATATTTCGAATCGAACGGAGTCTTTATGGCCGAAACCTATGGCGATGCCAACGAGCATGGGAACGACTCCTGGGCCTATGCACAGCGCGGTATCGACTTTATTGCCCGCGACCAGTTCGGCTATTCCGACGACCTGGATTATCCGATATTTCATCGCAAAAGCCGCCAGAAATATCAGCGTCTTATTATTAAAGCCGCAGCAAATGATAATTATCCTTTTGCCAACGGAGCGCATATACGCGACTCTTACGTAACCACCCTGTCGCAGCAGGGCGGCCTGGACCTGGACGGACGTACCTGGGAGCCTGCCATTATGTATGTAAACGGACAGTACTGGGGCGTGTACGATGTACGCGAAAAGGTAGACGATAAAGATTATACCGACTATTATTTCGATTACGACGAAAGCGAACTGCAGTTTCTTAAAACCTGGGGCGGAACCTGGAGCGAGTATGGCGGAGCACAGGCACAGACCGACTGGAATACGCTGCGTAACTTTATCCTGAGCAACAACATGGGTGTACAGGCTAACTTTGCCGTTGTGGATGCCCAGCTTAACTGGCGTTCGCTGGTCGATTATTTCTGCCTGAATTCCTATACCGTATGTACCGACTGGCTTAACTGGAACACCGCCTGGTGGCGAGGTACCAACGACCCCGGTAATCCGCGCAGCAAATGGAGCTATGCCCTTTGGGATATGGATGCCACTTTCGGGCATTATATCAATTATACCAATATCCCCGACGATTCGCCCGGAGCCGATCCCTGTAATGCCGAAAATCTGCCCAATCCCGGCGGACAGGGGCATTCGCTGATTCTTACCAAACTCATAAACGAAAACCCGACGGTAGAACAATACTACATTTCGCGGTACATCGACCTGGGTAACTCTACCTTCAGCTGTACCAATATGATTCATGTGCTCGACAGCATGCTGCTTAAGATAACGCCCGAAATGCCCGCCCAGATAAACCGCTGGGGTGGTAATATGGCCGGCTGGCAAAACAAGGTGCAGGAGCTGAAAGATTTTATTAACGACCGCTGTGTGCAGATACAGCAGGGTATGGTAGACTGCTACAATGTAACAGGCCCTTACCAGGTAGATTTTGACGTAATGCCCGCCGGTGCCGGTACCATTAGGGTAAACAGCCTTATGTTGCCTACCTACCCCTTTAGCGGTACCTATTACGGTAATATAGACATATTACTTAAGGCCTATGCCAATGCAGGTTATGAATTCGATTACTGGCAGGCGGTAGATCCCGTACAGCCCGGTATAAACGATACCAGTGCCAGCATACAGATTACCGGTGCGCAAACCATTATTGCCCACTTTAAACAGATACAGGATCCCGAGCTGGTATTCCTGGTAGATCCGCCTTTGTCAGGAAATATCGATATCTCCGGTTTTGTTCCGCCGGTGTACCCGTATACCAATACCTATCTCGAAAATTCCAATATTACCATGTCGGCCCTGGCCGCGGCCGGTTATGTATTCGATTACTGGGAGCTTAACAACCATGCCGTAGCTCCGTCCACAACCGATCCTAATGTGGCCTTTACCGTTACAACAGACGATACGGTTATAGCCCACTTTAAGCTTATACCCCTGCCCGGTAAAAAGCGCCTTACCGTATGGGTAGATCCTGTAAACAGCGGCGATGCCGATATCAACGGGTTTACGCCGGGTGGCTATCCCTACTCTTCGCTGTACGACAGCAATACGGTAATTACGGCCATTGCCCTGCCGCAGGCCGGCTATACGTTCGGGTACTGGTCTATACAGAACCACGCACTCAGTCCTTCGGCCAATGCCTCTGCCGTAACCTTTACCATAGGCCGCAACGATACGCTTATTGCTTATTTTAACGAGGTGCCGGGAGTACCCGGCGTGCCGGAAGGTCCTACCTTTGCATTTATTCCCAATTCGTTTACTCCTAACAACGATGGTGTAAACGATACCTGGAATGTATCCATAAGCTATATTACCGATTTCGACCTGCGCATATTCAGCCGCTGGGGCGAAACTGTGTTTGCATCCCGGAATATTTACGACCAGTGGCGCGGTACCTACCATAATGGTTCCGAACCGCTGAAGTCCGATACCTATTCCTTTATTATCAAGTACAGGGAAAAAGACGGAAAGCTCCGCGAAATAACAGGCGGAGTAAATCTGATACGATAAAACAGGCGAAGGTTGCGTAATAAGCGCAACCTTTCTTATTTTTAACGCCTGTATTAAATAAAACGTGACACAGGCAAGGCGCATACGCATCATCATTTTCGTAATGTCGGTAACCCTGCTGGCCCTTGTAGGTCTGCAGGCATACCTCATTTACCGTGCCTATGCCCAGCAGAGCATGCAGTTCGACCAGAGTATGCGCGAAATTATGGATGCCGTTAAATACAAGGTAGAGCGCAATCATATAGAAAGCAAGGTAAACCAGGAATTTCGTATACAGGAGATCGAGAAAGCCATCCGGCGTAATATCGATTCCACACAGGTGGCTAACTCCGGTATAAACCAGGGAGGTATAACACCCGAGCAGATGCGCCTGTACTCCGATACCAGAAATGTAAGCGAAGAAGCACAATCGGAAAACAACCCCGAAATGATCCTGGACCGTTTCGAAGGCAACCTGGCCATGCTCCGCAATAATCCCGGCGAGCTGCGCTCTATATTCAACGAGCTTATCTTCGGATACCTTTCCTACGACGAGCGCGATTTCGATACCACTTTCCTGCGTAAAGAGATTGCACGCGAAATTATGGGCCGCAACATACGTACACCCTACGAATGGGGTATATACAACAGCTTTAATAAGTCCTTTATCTTTGCCACAACGCTCGATAACAAAGGGCTGGTGTATTCCGAATACCAGGTGCCGCTCTACTACCAGGGCATGAAAAATGCGGTGATGCTAACCGTATATTTCCCATCGCAAACCAGCTACCTGTTCGGCAATGTTTCGCTGTTGCTGCTTTCGTCCGTACTTATTACCATACTTATCATTATCCTGTTTGTGGTATCGCTGCGTATCATTTTCGAGCAGAAGCGCGTAGGTGAGATGAAAAACGATCTTATGAACAACATTACCCACGAGCTTAAAACGCCCATTGCAACCATATCGCTGGCCTGCCAGGCCCTTGCCGATAAGGATATGAGCAGTATAGAGAGCATACGCGAAAATTACATACGTATTATTAATGCCGAAAACCTGCGCCTGGGGAAACTGGTAGAAAATATTCTTACCTCGGCACTTACCGAAAAAGGCGAGATAAAGCTTAAATTCAGGCAGGTAAACCTCCATGAGCGTATACAGGAGCTTACCCAGAGTATGAAGATACAGCTCGAAAAACGAAATGTAAACCTGGTGCTGCAGCTCAGGGCGGCCAGGCCCTACCTGGAAGCCGACGAAACCCACATTACCAATGTGGTAGCCAACCTGCTCGACAATGCCATTAAATACCTCGGAAACGATAACACGGCTCCCCGTGTGGTTATACAGACCTACAACAAGCCCGGAAAGATCATTTTTTCTATCGAAGACAACGGTATAGGTATCCCTAAAGCCGATCAGGGCCGTATTTTCGATAAACTTTACCGTGTTTCTACCGGCAATGTACATAACGTAAAAGGATACGGATTAGGCTTAAATTACGTTAAACAAATAGCAGAAAAGCATAATGGTACGATTAAAGTATATAGTGAGTTGGGAAAAGGCTCTACATTTACGATTGAGCTTCCCTTCATACAGAATGTCGGAAAAAATTAGTTTCTTTACACCTATAAACTGTTCCTAAGCCATATGACACAGAAAGAAAACGCTAAAATTCTGCTTGCCGAAGACGAAACCAACCTGGGAATGTTACTTCGTGATTATTTAACGGCCAAGGGCTTTGAAACCCGCCTCTGCGACAACGGACAGGCGGCATTCGATATTTTTACGCAGGAACGCTTCGATCTGTGCCTGCTCGATGTAATGATGCCCGAAAAGGATGGTTTTACACTGGCTAAGGAAATACGTACCATTAACAAGAATATACCTATTATATTCCTTACTGCCAAATCGCTGGCCGAAGATAAGATTGAGGGTTTTAACACCGGTGCCGACGATTATCTTACCAAGCCCTTTAACATGGAAGAGCTGCTGATGCGTATACGTGCCGTACTTAAGCGTACGTCCATATCTACCATCGAGCAGAAGGAAGAAGCGGTATTTAACCTGGGCGATTACCTTTTCGATTCCCTGAAACAGGAACTGGTGCTGGGCAACGATAGCCGCAAGCTTACCTCCAAGGAGAGCGAGCTGCTGCGCCTGCTGTGCGAAAAGGCCAATAACGTGCTCGACCGTAACTATGCTCTTAAAGCCATTTGGCAGGACGACAGCTACTTTAACGCACGCAGTATGGACGTATATATTACCAAACTACGTAAATATCTTAAAGACGACCCGCGTATACAGATACTGAATATACACGGAAAAGGATTTAAGTTGCTGGCACCTTAATTGAGGCCTACAGGTTAGGAGTTCTTCCCCCGTCAACCGGTACATTTATACCCGTTATATACGAAGCTTTTTCCGATGCCAGGAACGTAACAGCTGCGGCAATTTCGTCTGCACTGGCAAAGCGTTTCATGGGAATTTCGGAACGCATTTCTTCTTCCACGGAGCTTAGTTCGGTATTGAGCCTGGCCGATTTATTTTCCATAATACTCTGTAAACGTCCGGTAAGTGTAGCTCCGGGCAGTACATTGTTTACCGTAATACCCCATGCTGCATTTTCGTTGGCCAGTGTTTTGGCCCAGTTGGCCACGGCACCGCGTATGGTATTGCTTACACCCAGGTTGGGCAGGGGCGCTTTTACCGATGTGGAAATAATATTGATAATGCGGCCGTATCCGGCCTCTTTCATACCCGGTAGTAAGGCCTGTGCCAGTATGTGCCCGCATATAAGATGGCGGTTAAAGGCCAGCAGAAATTCTTCGCTTCGGGCATTGGCCAGCGCTCCGGAGGCGGGGCCGCCGCTGTTGTTTACCAGTATATCGTAGCGGTTGCCCTCTCGTATATGTTCCTGTATAATGCGTTGCACCGATTCGGGAAAGTCCATATCGGCCAGCAGTACCTGGTGCCCATCGCCGGGCATGCTATCCAGCACGGCCTTAAGTTTTTCGGCATTCCTTGCCAAAAGGGTAACACGGGCGCCTTCGGCAGCAAGCATCAGCGCGGTAGCTTTCCCTATGCCGTCGCTGGCACCGCATACAAGCGCTCTTTTTGTATGTAAACCTAATTCCATACCGGCAAAGATACTGAAAAGGCATATGCGATTTTCCTGCATTTTTTCCGCAGCTCTTCGTACCTTTAGCATCAAAACAGGAGTATCATGATACAGCGCCCCTTTAATTTTAAGAAGTGGATCGATGAGCACCGCCATCTGCTTAAACCGCCCGTTGGCAATAAAATGGTGTGGAAAGACACCGAATTTATTGTAATGGTGGTTGGCGGGCCCAACTCGCGTAAGGATTATCATTTTAACGAAGGGGAGGAGTTTTTTTACCAGCTCGAAGGTTCGGCCACCGTTCGTATACAGGAAGACGGCAAGGCCGTGGATGTGGTTATTAACGAAGGGGATATATTTCTGCTTCCGCCCCGTACGCCGCATAATCCCATGCGCGGAGCCAATACCATTGGCCTGGTTATAGAACGCCGCCGCAAGGAGCATGAGAACGACGGACTGCTCTGGTTTTGCGAAAACTGTAATCATAAGCTGTACGAAGCATACTTCCCGCTGCGTAATATCGAAACCGATTTCCAGCGCGTATTCGAAACCTTTTACGGCTCTGCCGAATTGCGTACCTGCAAACAGTGCGGTACAGTAATGGAACCTCCGCAGAAGCCCGTATAACCGTATGACCGCTTTTGCACGCTTTATTTCCAATGTGTTTAACCCGCTGCTGGTACCTTTTCTGTCGGCCGTTTATGTGCTGTTTGGCGGAGTGGTATTCCAGGTAGACGGACTGCCTTTTGCAGCCAGGCGTTTTCTGCTTATTGTAATCTTTGTATTTACCTTTTTACTGCCGCTGTTTACCATTATTGGCCTTAAAGTCTTCGGTTTTGCCGAAGGACTGCACCTGCCGCAACGTAAGCAACGTTTTGTGCCTTTTCTTTTTTCTATACTGTATTATACGGCGGCGTACAGCTTTCTGGCTTCGATACAGGGCTTGCCGGTATTTTTGCTGCATATGATGCTAAGCGGTATTGTACTGCTGGTAACAGCACTGCTTTTTACGCTCTGGTTTCAGATAAGCATACATACCCTGTGTATGGGCAGCCTGGTAGGCCTGCTGTGCCACCTGGCCCTGTTTTACGAGGCGCAGGTGTTTCCCGTACTTATTGCGTCGGTTGTACTTTCCGGACTGGTTGCTTTTTCGCGGCTGGTATTAAATGCACACAAGCCCTACCAGGTATATTCAGGATTCCTTGTAGGGCTTGCCGTTCAGTATTTTAGCCTGCTTGTATTACTTATACTGCAGGTGAATGCCGTGTTTTAGAATGGGGTAAGTGTAAACCCGATCGTAATCGGGTGCCAGCCCTTAGGTCCCTTGTCTTTCTGGAATACTTCGGACAGGTTGTAGTATACCGTTCCTGCAAAACGACCATAGCCGAGGCGCAGGTGCATACCGTATACCAGGCGGTTTATACCGGGTACATTGTATTCTTTTATTTTGGCATTGTTGATGGAATTGCCGTACTGCAGGCCATCGCCTACGTATTTGGTTTTGCTGCTTATGAGGTAGCCTACACGTGCACCCAGCGACATTTTGAAGGTGTTGCGGCGGTGCGGATGCAGACGGAAACGCAGTTCGAAGGGTACCTCGAGCGTAGTGGTAGAAAATTTATAGCGCTTAAAGGTATCGGGGAAAGCCGTAAAAACGGTACCGCCGGTGGCTGCATTATAGGTTACCTTACGGTCGATAAAGTAATTTTCGTTACTGGTACCTGCACCCAAACCAAAACTGAAATTGGAGCGCTTAATGGTAAAATCCCACATAAGATGGCCGGTAAAACCGTATGAATACCACTTGTTTTTTACTTCCTGACCCTGCTGGCGCAGCATTTGTGCACTGTGAATATCTAAAATCACCTGATCCTGGCGTTTAGGGCGGGGTTTTATAGGTTTGGGATTTACGGCGGGTGCCTGTGCCAAAGCGTCTATTCCCAGTGACATAAGAACTCCCAGGAATAACAATGCAGCTTTTTTCATAGAAACAGATGAATTTTTTACAAACATATTACAAATTCCCTACAAAACGGAAATTTATGCGCTTCCGTATCGAAGCCATCAAATAATTCCGGAGGCTTTCAGTTCAAGATATTTATTTATGGTATTTACAGTAAGGGCATCGGGTGGTGTTAGTACACTGTATATGCCGTGCGCCTTAAGCTCGCGTACGATCTGCCTTTTCTCGTAATCGAACTTTTCGGCAATGGTTTTCATGTAAATATCTTCCGTATTCCTGGTTTCTTTTTCCAGGAAAGCCTTTAATTCGGTATTCTGAAAGAAAATAACCACCACCACATGGTTGCGGGCCATACTGCGCAGGTAAGGCAGCTGCCGGCGCATACCGCTCAGCGATTCGAAATTAGTATACAGCAGCAGCAGACTGCGGCGGTTAAGTTTACGTTTTACGTATACATGCAAAGCTTCGAAATTACTTTCGAGCCAGCCGGTCTGTTGTTTATACAGCGATTCCATAATCCCGGAAAGCTGGTTCTTTTTGCGGTCTGCAGGCACAACCTCGTCAATCTGGTGGGAGTAGGTTATAAGCCCGGCCTGGTCAAATTTCTGCAGGGCAATATTGCTCAGTACCAGCGAGGCATTAATGCTGTAGTCGAGCAGGCTCATGCCGTTAAAAGGCATTTTCATGCTGCGGCCCATGTCTATAATATTGTATACCGGCTGTGCCCGTTCTTCTATATACTGGTTTACCATAAGCGAATTACGCTTGGCTGTCGCTTTCCAGTTTATATGCCTTACATCGTCGCCGCTTACATATTCTTTTATTTTTTCGAACTCGGTATTGCTGCCCGTGCGCCGTATGCGCTTTATACCATAAAGCGTAAGGCGATGACTTATGGCATGCAGTTCGTATTTGCGCATTTGTATAAAAGAGGGGTATACGGCCGTATTTTGCGGACTGCCAAAATCGAAACGGCGGCGTACCATGCGCAGGGCTGTTGTAACAAATACGCGGGTAAGCCCAAACTCGTACTCGCCACGTTTTACAGGACGCAGGTTATACAGAATCTGTTTCGATTCGCCGCTGCGCAGCGAAAGCCGGAACAACACATCCCTTTTCTGAAACTGGTGTGGTATTTCGTCAACCACACGCAGGTCTACCTTAAAATTATAGCGGTTTTCAATATAAATGTAGATCGGGTTTTCGTCGCCGTTGCTTAGTTTTTGAGGCGTTTCACGCGAGGCAAAAATAAAATCGCTGCGCCTCCACAATATAATAATATCGCTTAGTGTAAGCAGCAGCCATATACCGGCCGCCACCATACTTAGTACCAGCAGTGGCGGTATGTAATAGCTCAGTGCAAAAAGCAGTACGAGCAATGCACCCAGCCAGAAAAAGCGGGGATGTATATACAGGCTGCCTATGAAGCGTTTTATCTTCTTCATGTGCATTAACGGGGTACTTCTACGGTAGCCAGCAGGTCGCTTATTACTTTATCAACGGTGCTGCCTTCCATTTCTTTTTCGGGAGTAAGCTGCACACGGTGGCGCAGAACGGGTATGGCCACGTATTGTATATCTTCGGGTATTACAAAGTCGCGTCCGCTTATGGCGGCTTTGGCTTTGGCCGAAGCCAGTATGGCCAGCGATGCACGCGGCGATGCACCCAGGTAAAGTACCGAATTGTTGCGGGTTTTATTTACAATGCGTGCAATATATTCAATCAGTTTCTCTTCTACTTTTACCAGTCCGCAGGTTTCGCGATAGGTCATAAGATCGCTGCGGCTCAGTATGGCATTCAGGTTTTGGGTGGTAGCATCGCCTTTGTGAGCCTGGGCTTCCTTAAGTATGCGCACTTCTTCTTCCAGCGTAGGATAGTCGATTACAATTTTAAACAGAAAACGGTCGAGCTGTGCCTCGGGCAGGCGATAGGTGCCTTCCTGCTCAATGGGGTTTTGTGTGGCTATTACCAGAAAGGGCGCATCCATAGGATAACTTACCCCGTCTACCGTTACCTGCTTTTCCTGCATACATTCGAACAGGGCCGCCTGGGTTTTGGCAGGAGCACGGTTTATTTCGTCGCACAGCACCAGATTGCTGAAAATAGGCCCTTTGCGGAATTCAAAATCCTGTGTTTTTACGTTAAATATAGATGTGCCGGTAACATCCGACGGCATAAGATCGGGGGTAAACTGTATACGCGAAAAATTTACCGAAAGGGTACGTGCGGTAAGTTTGGCCGTAAGGGTTTTGGCAATACCGGGCACCCCTTCGATAAGTACGTGTCCGTTTGCCAGCAGGGCCAGTATAAGCTGATCTACCATTTCGTGCTGTCCTATGATGATCTTGCCTATTTCGGCCCGGATATTATCGGCCGCCTGTTTTAAACCGGAAAAGTCGGTATTGTAGAATTCCATTTGCGTATTTATTTAATGCGTTTTTCAAAGTCTTCTATGATCTGGTTCAGCTGCATCAGGTCTTTATCGCTCATGTTATTGGCGGCAAGATAACTGTGCAGTGTACCTGTAAGTCGTTTTACGTCCTGCTCGGGCACATCGCTGCGTTGCGCAAGGGTGCGCGCAAATTCGGCATCGAGGCGATCGGTTTTTATATGATAACGTAAACGTATTTTCTCCAGGAAAAAGTTTATTTTTTTGTGTGCCAGGTTCAGGTGGTCTTTCTGGTTAAAATAGAGGCGTCCTACGGTTTCGGTAAACTCCAGGGTGCTGTTGCTGTAGGGTTTTATTACCGGTATGGTACGCTGTACCCGTTTGGACATAAACAGGATAAACAGCACTATAAGTACCAGCATCAGGAACCAGGCGGTTTTAAAGCCGGGGTGCGAAAGCAGCACACGCAGCGGTGTAACGGGTTCGGCACGGCCTACCTTGTAAAATTCGTCCCATATGGTATGCTGGTCGGGCATAAACGACAGGGTCTTTTCTACAAAATCTATATTATTATCGCGCAGCAGGTAATAATTGCTGAACAGGAAAGGTGTGGTGTTTAGTATAATCTGCCCTTTATGGCGCGGCAGTCTTATGGTAACGGGTCTGTTGCTGATGTTACGCGCCAGTACAACGGCCGTTTCGGGAATGGTATCGAAATAGCCGGCGGGGTCTAAACCTATCTGCGTATAGGGTACTGGAGCCTGTAGTTCTCTGGCGCTGAAGTTAAAACGATGATTCGTTGTGCCGTTGTTGAAATAATCGACCGAAGTGCTGAAGCCCAGGGTATCTTCGAGCACAGAGCCCAGCGAAACATCGGAGATAAATACAGTACCCCCTGCACGGGTTATTCTTTCAAATACGGCAAAATCGCTTTGGGTAGGCTTACTGTGGCGCAGGCCTATGGCAATGAAATTAATGCTGCGGGTAGAATCGAAACTGCTTTCGAAAGGAGCCTGCCGGCTAAACTCTATGGAACTGTTCTTAAATACGCCCGGCAGCAGTTCGTACAGGGCTTTGGCTCCAAAGGGAGTTTTACTGTTGCGGCTCCAGTTCGGCGTCCAGTCTACAGGCTTGGGCTGCAATGCATATAGTATACATACTAAAGCCAGCAGGGCAAGTGCAGGTACATAAAAGGGTATGCGTTTTTTTTCACTCATGCTTCCACCTCCCTGTATGCCTGGTTAAATGAATCGAATGCGGCTGCAAGCCTGGTATATTCTCCGGCATCTACACTGCTGTACCCGTACCATACAAATTCGTAGGCAGTGGCCAGGTAATCGAATGCGGCGTAATCGTTCCGTGCCCGCATCATATTCCTGAAATCGCTGTTGGTGCGTTCAATGCTCCAGGTTATTACATGGTTATCGGCCAGCATCTTAAGCGTTTTAAGATATTGCAGGCGAATAGCCCTGCGATAATTACCTTCGTTTACGGCCTTCTGTATTTCATCTATATACGAAATATTGTGAATGTCGTCTTCCAGTATTTCGTAATCTTCTTTTTTTACTTTGGCACTCTTACGGGTAAAAAGGGCTTTAAAATCGCTGCGTAGCAGCAGCCATATAAGCAGTCCGGTAAACACGGCAATAAGGGCAAACATTAGCAGGTAGCCCAGGCCTTTCATAATTCCGCTGTCGGCCATGGCAGGGTCGAAAAAATCGAAAAGCTCGCTTAGCCATTTTATAATGCGGTCCAGTATAGACATAACCTCTTCCCGGCTGTCGGGATACCTGTAATCGCGGCTGTTTTGCAGGTCGTTAAATTCTTTCCGGTCGAAACGCCGTACTTCCTGCAGTGTGGAATCGGCTGCGGCATACAGCTGCAGTGCCGGTAAAAACAGGCACAGACACAGGCTCAGAAGTATGTAGCGGAATTGTTGCAAGGGATTTAGTACGATTTTGTATAATGTTCGGGACCCAGGTCGCTGTAGGTACCCATTTTTTGTATACGTGCCAGTATATTGGTGCCGTAGTGCCGCTCGTTCAGGTCGCCGGTTTTAAAGGCCTGCGAAATAAGATAGATGGCCAGGCTGTATTCCATGGCAATATAATACAGTGGTGTAAATATAGATACCACAATAAGCAGTATCATGCTTTCTTCGCCGCTGAAGTCGGTGCCGTAGGTTTGTGTAATATTAAAAGCTACAACAGCCAGCACAATGGTAACAGGCACGGTAAGGGCATAGGTAATTATGTATTGTACCAGATTGCCCACGAAGGTTGTCCATAAGCCTTTCCAGAAGTTGCCTTTGGCATGCATAAGCTGAAATGCTTTGCCCATAGCCTGAAATACATCCTTTTTTTCGTAAGAGGCAATAAAGAAAATGGGTACACCTATCGACTGTATATAGGCCAGTACAAAGAAAAAAGCCAGGTAACCAAGTATAATAAAGATAATTAAGGGCCCTGCCGACCCGAGTGCTGCTGTAAGCCCCATGCCTATACCCATAAAAATAAGCATAACTACATAGGCGGCAGAGAAGAATACGCCGGAAAGTGCACCCCATACGAGTATATTGGCGACCCATTTCCAGAAATTTTTGCGTATACTGTTCCATACGTCGCGCACCCGTATTTTGGTATAGTCTTCGGAGTCTCGGTACAGGTTAATATATTCGAATACGGAAGAAGTAAAAAACAGCGAGCCTATAAAAAAGATAAGTGCGCCTATACCAATGTTCATATAACCAAACAACAGGTAGCTTATGCTTTCTTCCATTTTAAACAGCAGGTAAAAGCCGAACAGGTAAAAGCCCATGGCGGCTAAGGTAAAGGGCATGGCCAGGGTGGTAATGGTACGAAACAGTATGCGGCGGTTCTGCCGTATAAACCTGAAGGTACTGTTGAATACCTGACCCAGGTCGCGCGACTGCATAAATTCGAATTTGGTATTATTTGCTGGCATGGTCTGCATTTTGTTGTAAGGCCTTCCTGCGGCGGCTTAGCGGGTAAATAACGAAATAAAACAGAATAAAGCCAAATGTAAGTACAATTATGGCTATGCTTATAAACAGGTTTTCATTGTAATGGCGTGTAATAAAACCTTCGATAAAGGCGGCCATAACAATAAGGGGCAGCAGCCCGAACAGAACCTTAAACATATCGCGGCTGGTTTGTGTAAAGGACACACTGCGGCTGTACGTGCCCGGGAAAATAATGCTCATACCCCAGCGGGTGCCGGCCGCACAGGCAATAAGTATACAGGCAATTTCGATTACACCGTGTACCCATATGGCCAGCATGGTTTCGGCAAACACATTATGGGCGTACATAAGCTGGAAAAAGCTGCCTATATACAGCCCGAAGCGGAACAACAGCGCCAGTGCTCCAATACCCCCAAGCAGCCCCATTAAAAAGTACATAATAGTAACATACAGGTTATTGGCGGCAATCTGCAGAAACATGGCACCCTCGGGCGACATGCCGTATATGTTCATGGCTTTCCCGTCCTGTATATTCTGCAGTGTCTGGTCTACATACTGGTCGCCCATCATAAGGCGTGTGTAGGTAAGGTCGTTGGCGGCCGATATCCAGCCTAACAGTATCGCCAGCATAAATACAAAGGTACTTATGCCCATGTATGTGCTCTGGCGGGCCATAATGTCGGGCAGCTCCCGTGTGAAGAAGGTTTTTATACGTGAGCCTTTTTCGCGGCGGTTCTGGTATATTTCTTTATGCAGCTGTACCGAAAGGTCGTTGAGGTACTTTACCGTGTTACTTTCCGGGTAAAAAGTACGTGCATAGGAAAGATCGTCGTTTAACTGTATATAAAGCTCCGAAAGCCTGTCGGGATCTTTACGCCCCGGCCGCTGCAGCATCTTTTCCAGATTCTGCCACCTTTCTTCGTGTTTCTGTAGAAAAATAAGTTCGCGCACTTTAAATACTGAATATTTGCTGGTAAATATACAGTTTACTTTGTTTTTTCTGAAAGGGTTTTCGCTAAAAGCGTGTTTACAGGCGGTTATTATGCATTTAGCGATGATTTTTGATAATTAGCCGGAGTTTTTTCCGATTTTCGTTTTGCTTGCGTACTTTTGAATTCTACCCTGAGGGAAATGAATTATACAGACCGGATACAGATAGAAACCACCCAGAATGTAAGACTGGAATACGAAGTAGCCTCCGTGGGCGACCGTATTCTGGCCTGGCTTATTGATACACTTATTAATGCGGGCTTTATAGCTTTAGTGCTGGTGATTTATGATATTACCGGAGTGGTAAAGGCTGCGGGAGAAACCTTAACAGTAATACTGGTGCTGGCGATTATACTGCCCTGGGCTTTTTATCACCTGTTATGCGAGGTTTTTATGGATGGCCAGAGTATCGGGAAACGATTCCGCAAAATAAAGGTAATTCGTACTGACGGTACTTCGCCCTCGTTCGGAAATTATCTTATACGCTGGTTTTTACGCCTGCTGGAGAATGTAATATTCCCGGGTGTATCGTTTGTGGCGGTGCTGGCCAGCGAAAAAGGGCAGCGCCTGGGCGACCTGGCAGCCGGTACGGCCGTGGCCAAAGTAAGCCAGCGTACTTACCTCAGCGATACCATACTTAATTTTACCCGTACCGATTATGTGCCCGGCTTCCCCGGAGTTCAGTATTTTACGAATAAGGATATAGAGATTATTAAATATGTGCTTAAGCTGCACCGGGAAACAAATAAATTCCTGATTCTGCGCGAATGCGCGATGAAGGTGCGCAGTCTGCTCGGGATCGATCCGCAGCAGGATACCACACCCAATGAGATATTGCTGCAGAAAGTAGTTGATGATTATACGTATTACAAGAGCCGCGAAGAGGCCTGACCGTTTTACAGAAAACGGCAGGTAAGCAGCGCTGCATCGTCGTGGAAGGAACCCGATTTAAAACGGTTCATCTCCAGGCTCAGCGTAAGATTTACTTCTTCGGCGGTTTGCATACCTCTTTCCTGCAATACCCGTTTTACAGGCTCGTAGCCGAAAAATTCGTCCTGTTTGTTCTGTAACTCGCTTACCCCGTCGGTAAAGCATACCATTACGGCATCGTTTTCCAGGCGGCGTTCGCCTTTATGTACAAAAGGCAGGGGACTTATCATGCCCAGGCCGGTAGTACCTTCTTCCAGCAGTTCGGTGGTTTTCCCGTTGCGCAGCACAGGAGGGTTATGCCCTGCATTTACATAGCTGAGCACCCTCGTTTGGGTATTATAGCGTGCCAGGAACGCGGTAATGAAACGCTCGCCACGGGCAGCATGGTCTACTTTTTCGGAGAGTTTAAGTGTAAGTTCCTCCAGGTTGTCGTAAATGGGAAAGAGGGCCCGCACATTGGCCTGGAAGTTAGACATAAGCAGGGCGGCCGAAATTCCTTTGCCCGAAACATCGGCAATGCAAAAGGCAATTTCGTGGGCATTCAGCTCGAAATAGTCGTAGTAATCGCCTCCAACCTCGGAAAAGGGTACATGAAAAGCAGCAATATCGAGCTGCAACGCAGGATTACTCCAGGGTGGCGGAAACAGCATGGCCTGCAGCTCGGAGGCCAGCTCCAGCTCTTTCTGCAGACGCTCGCGGCGCAGGTTTTCTTTATGCAGTACCTTGTTTTCCAGGGCCACAAATACAATATTGTTCAGGGTCTGTAAAAATACCAGGCTGTCGGTAACATGTTCGGGCAGTGTATTAAGGTCGGCGGTTTCGAAAGCGGTTTCTACCAGCAGTATGGCCAGCATACTGTCTTTATGGTGGGCGGGTATAAGCACGTTAAAACCTCCGGAGGCATTACCCGGCCGGTATACAATGTTATCGGGGTTTTTTATTTCGTTCAGCAGTGTGCCGGCCTGCAGCAGCTCAATATCGCCGGGCTCGGTATTCAGCGACGATTCTACCCGCAGCCCGCCTGCACAGGAGAACAGCACAAAGCGTTTAATATAAGCCTGTTTGCCTAATATACTGGTATATATTTCCAGTATTTCCTTACGCGGGTAATTGTTATTTATGGCCTGTGTAACAAGCAACAAATTGCGTAACTGTGTTTTATAGCTCTGCTCAGGACTTCCGCTCCTGAATCCTCCCCCAAATCTCATAGCGTGAAGTTACAACCCGGCTTTTTAAAAAAGAAATTTTTGTTTGCATAAAAAGCAGCTGTGTTAATAAGGCGTATCGGGCCGGGCATATCAAAAAAAAGCGCAATCTTTGCAGCCTATGCATTTTGAGTTAATTCAAAAAGATACTACAGGCGCTACGGCGGCAAGGGCAGGCATTGTACATACCGGCCGCGGACCCGTGCATACACCTGTTTTTATGCCCGTAGGTACGGCGGCCACCGTAAAATCGGTGCATCCGCACGAACTTAAGAATAATATAAAGGCGCAGATCATACTGGCTAATACCTATCACCTGTACCTGCGTCCGGGTATGCAGGTAATGGAAGAGGCCGGAGGCGTACACAAGTTCATGAGCTGGCATGGTCCTATGCTTACCGACAGCGGTGGCTACCAGGTTTTTTCGCTGGCAGGTAACCGCAAACTGAGCGAAGAAGGAGCCCTTTTTCAGTCGCATATCGACGGCTCGCGGCATCTTTTTACCCCGGAATCGGTAATGGATATCCAGCGTACCATAGGTGCAGATATCTGTATGGCTTTCGACGAATGCCCGCCTTACCCCAGCACATACAGCTATGCCAAAAACAGCATGGAACTTACGCACCGCTGGCTGCAGCGCTGTATAAAACGTTTTGGCGAAACAGAACCGAAATATGGCGTGGAACAGGCCCTGTTTCCCATTGTACAGGGTAGTACCTATAACGACCTGCGGGCCGAAAGTGCAAAGTTCATCGCCGACCAGGATATGCCGGGCAATGCCATTGGCGGACTGGCCGTGGGCGAACCGGCCGAAAAAATGTACGATATGATTGAGCTGGTGAACGAAATACTGCCGGCACATAAACCCCGTTACCTCATGGGTGTGGGTACTCCGGTAAATATACTGGAAGCCATTGCCCGCGGGGTAGATATGTTCGACTGTGTTATGCCTACCCGCAACGGCCGGCACGGACTCCTGTTTACCCGCAACGGCATCATAAATATCCGTAACGAAAAATGGAAACGGGATTTTTCGCCTCTCGAAGAAGATCCTTCGGTGCACAGCGGAACTGTATATTCGAAAGGATACCTGCACCACCTCTTTAAGGCCGACGAACTGTTAGGCCTGCAGATAGCCTCGCTGCATAACCTGGCCTTTTACCTGTGGCTGGTAACACAGGCCCGCGAACATATTATAAATGGTACCTTTGCTTCCTGGAAGCAGGATATGGTGCCTGTACTCGGTAAAAAACTCTGATAGCTATGGCAAAAATTCTTCTTACAGGCGCTTCGGGATACATAGGCTCGCATACCTGGCTCAGCTTTTTTGAGCAGGGATATACCGAACTTATTGCTGTAGACGATTTTTCGAACTCGCATCCCGAAATTTACGACCGCCTGGCTGCCATTAGCGGACTGCCTGTAAAACATTATGATATTAGCATACTGTCGCCGCAACTGGAACAGGTTTTTGCCGAAAACCCAGGCATAAGCGGCGTTATCCATTTTGCAGCGCATAAATCGGTACCCGAAAGCGTGGAAAAACCGATCGATTATTTCGAGAATAATCTGTACGGACTTATCCGCATTATGAAAATGTGCGACCGGTATGGCGTGGGTATTTTTGTGTTTTCTTCGTCCTGCGCGGTATATGGTAATATCAATACCCTTCCCGTAACCGAAGAAACCCCGCTGCGTACCCCGCAGTCGCCTTATGCCTATACGAAAAGAACGGGCGAGGAGCTGCTGGAATCCTGGGCCACAGCTTCGAAAAAGGTAAAAGTGGTAAACCTGCGCTATTTTAATCCCGCCGGGGCTTATATGAACGGATTGCTGGGCGAGCTGCCGGGAAACAGACCCGCCAACCTGGTACCTGTGCTTTGTAACAATGCCCGCAACCCCGAAAAAAGCTTTACGGTATTTGGCACCGATTATAACACACCCGACGGCAGCTGCATCCGCGACTATATTCATGTTTCGGATATAGCCGATGCGCATGTGGCGGCATTCGTATATGCATCAGAATCGGCAGAACCTTCTTTTTTCCGCACCTATAACCTGGGCAGCGAATCGGGCACCTCGGTGCTGGAAGTGATACGCGTATTCGGCGAAGAAAATAAGGTGCAGCTGAACTACGTGCCGGGGCCGCGCCGCAGCGGTGATGTAGAAGCCATCTGGGCCGATTGCGCACTGGCGCACAGGGAGCTGGGCTGGAAACCCCGTCGCAGCCTGCAGGAAATTATGCGCAGCGCCTGGCAGTGGACACTTAATTATGCAAAACCTTAGCAATATGGAAGCTCATAAACAGCTCATCGAAAAGTTTTATACGGCTTTTGCCAATGCCGATCCCAAAACCATGGTACAGTGTTACCATCCGGATATCCGTTTCCAGGATCCTGCTTTCGGGGTACTCAACGGCGACGATGCCCGCAACATGTGGCTTATGCTGGTAAATCCGGGCCTCGAACTTACATTCGGCAATGTGCAGGCCAACGAAACAAGCGGCCGTGCCGACTGGGTGGCGGTATATACCTTCAGCAAAACAGGCCGCCGCGTAACTAACCGTATCCATGCCGAGTTCGAGTTTAAAGACGGACTTATCTGGAAGCATACCGATACCTTCAGCTTTCATAAATGGGCTTCGCAGGCCCTTGGGCTCAGCGGTAAACTGCTGGGCTGGACCTCCTTTCTGCAAAAAAAGGTACGTACACAGGCGCTGGAGAATCTGCGTCGTTTTACGGAAAAAAATAAGGGCGCGGGCAAACCTTAGCCCTGTAAAAACCGGCCTCCCCGCTGCACTTGTGAGTACAGTACCTGCGGTACTTAGCACACGGCGTACATCGGGCGCGCAATATGCAGCGCTGTTTACACTTTAACCTTTTTCCACCGTCCCCCGCGAAATACAAAGAATCCGGCAATACTTATAGCCGTTTCGGCTACAGGTATGGCAATAAAAACCCCGTCGGGGCCCATGCTCAGGCCCCGTGCCAGGAACCAGGCAAAAGGAACCTGAAACAGCCAGAACCCCACAAAATTTATAAGCGTAGGTGTCCAGGTATCGCCGGCACCGTTAAAGGCATTTATCATTACCATACCAATGCCGTAAAAAATATAGCCCAGGCTTATGTAGCGCAGGGCCCGTGCAGCCACGTTGCGTATTTCGGCATCGTCGGTAAAAAAGGCCACAAACCAGTGTCCGCATGCCAGAAACAGCAGGGTTACCACGGCCATAAAAAGTATATTGTACTTAACGGTTTTCAGCACCGATTCTTCGGCGCGTTTCAGTTGTCCGGCTCCCAGGTTTTGTCCTACCAGGGTAGAGGCTGCATTGCTCAGGCCCCAGGCGGGCAGTATAAAAAAGGTCATAAGGCGCAGTGCGGTCTGGTAACCGGCAGAGCCTGCTTCACTGCCGGTCTTTGCCACCAGGTAAGCCAGAAATATCCAGCTGCACGAGGCTATAACAAACTGCATTACACCCGGTGCTGCGATCTTAAGCAGGCTGCCTATCTGGGGCCAGTCGGGTATAAAATAGTGCAGGCGAATCTTAAGTATGCCTTTGCCGCTAAACAGGTTATACAGCTGGTACAGCACCCCGCTACCACGTCCTATGGCTGTGGCCAGGGCTGCGCCGGTAAGTCCCAGGGCAGGTATGGGGCCCCAGCCGTTAATAAGTATTGGGCATAGTATTATATTCATAATATTGGCCAGCCACAGGCTTTTCATAGCTATGGCGGCATTACCGGCCCCGCGGAATATTCCGTTTATAAGAAACAGAAACATAATTACCAGGCTGCTGCCCATCATTATGCGTACAAAGGGTGTACCCTGCCTGGCGGTTTCGTCGCTGGCACCCATCAGCAGTAATATATCGCTGGCATAAATAACGCCGCTAACCGATATAAGCAGGGTAATTGCAAAGGCAATAAGTATGGCCTGTATTCCGGCGCGGGCAGCTGCTTCGGGGTTCTTTTCGCCTATGCGGCGCGCAACTACTGCCGTGGCAGCCATGCTAATACCTATGGCCAGCGAATAAATAACCGTAAGCACCGATTCGGTAAGCCCCACGGTTTGCACGGCAACGCTGCTGTTATGCAGATGCCCTACAAAGTAAAGGTCTACCAGGGCAAATACCGATTCCAGTATCATTTCCAGCATCATGGGTATGGCCAGCAATATTACGGCCCGGCGTATGCTGCCACTGGTATAGTCGGCCTCTTTGCCGTTGAGCGATTCTTTTATCAGTGAAAAAGCCCGCGATAACTTGCCTGCAGGCCTGGTCTGTTTCATTGTCATAAAATAGTAAAAAGACGGGCGTACAGCATCTGCTGCTGTATGCGGAGATATAAATTAATAAGGATGGTTGCCGGGCACCGCTGCCCAGGACGTTAATTCAAAACCTGTAGTTTTGATCTTGCAAAACAGGTAAAGAGTACCAGTAAACAGGCTGTAAGAACTTAATTTAGTTCCAGAGCGCTTTTTCCTTAGGTGCTTTTTTCATAATGGCGTATATGGCTCCCAGCCAGTAATTGCGGAACCCGAAGCCCGAAGGAGCCCCTGTCATTTTATGCTGTTTCAGTACTTTTTTACCTTTTATGTCAAAAAATACAATGTGTACGGTAGCCTTCTCGTTCAGCTTGTCAAAACTGTCTACAATAAACACCAGGCCCAGCCCAGAGTTCTGGCTCAGTTTATACGACGATACTATCGGGGGTATGTTCTTTTCTTCGAGCTCAAAGGGTGTTTCTGTAACCAGTCCGTCCAGCTTAACCCCGCTGTTGCGCGTTTCTACCACGCTCATATCGTAGGTGACATCGCTCTTTTTAAAGAAGCGGGTAATGCTGTATTTGTCTTTTTCAGAAACCAGTACATTGTTCCACTCTTTAAAATAGTAGTCCTTTATTCTCTGCGGTTCGGTAAAGCCTACAGCACCCACAAGACGTGTTTTCGAAAAATCGAGGCCGTAAAATGTAACAGACGGGTCGTTTATACTTGCCTGCGAAAATGCATAAAAAGGAAGAAATACAAAGAGAACAGCAGTAAAAAGGTTGTTTTTCATAAAAAGCGGATATATTATGCAAATGTATAAAAAAACAGTTAAAATATGCCGGAGGGGTTTATTTGCTGAAGAATACCACGCCGTTTTCGCCTATATAACCATAACCTTCCGGTGTTTTTACATAAAACAGCATAAAACTGCCGTTTACATATGTGGTTTGCTCTATCGACTCGTATAAGGTTGGGATAAGAACTTTCCGCTTGTAGATATAAGCTCCCTTTTTGCCCTCTGTTTCCAGCTCGTAGCCATACATTCTTTCGCGTACGTTCGTATACTCTGCCGGAAGTAATACCTGGCCGGTCAGGTTTATAATTCCCTGCCTGCCGTTCTCCGAAAAGCGGAAATAAATTCCCTGCCCTCTCCATACACAACCCGGAGTGCATTGCTGCAGGTTTTCGTATTCAGGAGCCAGCAGCACTTTGTCTTTCTTCAGATCGTAAATGCCGGTTTTGCCGTTACGATCTATGTATACATACTCATTATATCCGCGCAGTGGCCGCACGGCCTGGTATTGTCGGCCCAGTTCGGTCTTTTTTGCAGCAAAAGGATCTCTGGTATCAGTGTAATGCCCATCAATCACTTCTTCCAGTATCCGTATTTCGTCCTCTGCAGAAGTTACGCGCACATCCGTAAACCGCTCTGCTGTAATCATACCCCTGGCTATCCAGGTAAATTTTTCCTGGTCATATCCTGCATCAAAGTCTTGCCATATACTCTGGTATTTTACCGGAATAATCAGTTTGCCTGTGCTGTTTACCAGTCCTTTAAGTCCGTCTTTCTGCACAATAAAGCTGCCATTACTTGTAGTTTCGATCTGGCTGTACTGGCAGCTTATCAGTTGCCTGCCATTGGTAAACAGGCCTGCCATACCACCTTTATACACCTTAAAAATATCCATCTCGTAATAGGTTACCGAAGCTTTTACAGAGTCGTAAGCATAAGTTTCGGGCACTTTTACCTGCATATTTTCGTCGAGTACCGAGGCTGCTGTGGCTTTTTTTACAACAAAACGCGCATAGGTTTTCTGCTCTTTACTGTTGTAATAGTATTTAGGTTCTATCGCCTTATACTGGGGGTTTACCTTAAGGTTACCCAGGGTATCGGCAAAACCCCACAGATTTTTTACACGGTAGGGAATAAGTATACTGCTTTTGTTTTGCTGAGCAAACAGGCTGCCACTCAGTACCAGGCTCAGCGAAAGAACATAGAATTTTATCATACAGGTATGTGTTTTCAGTTTAGGGAAGCATTAAGGTTTTGCAGGTTTTTCTGGTAAGGCCTGGCCTTTGCTTTGGCAGCCAGCAGCTGTTTCAGGCGTTTAAGTTCGGCAGTTTCGGCCTGCTCAGTAAAAAGTATAAGTATTTCGCCCAGTGTGTAGCTGCGGTATGGATTGTTTTCCCTGTTTATGGTTATGTATCCGCAATACTCGTCAGAGGCTGTTTCCATATTCTGATCCCTGTCGGCAAGGTCTATAAGGCCTTCCAGCAGCATGCCAAACAGGCGTGGTCGCAGCTCAGGAAAGGAATCGCAGTAAAAACTTATAAATCTGAGGCGGGCCTGTTTTATAAACAGGGCTCCGGGGTAGCGGTTTCTGAGGGAATCGTAAGAGGCGATGCAGCCAAGCAGTTCCGTTGCATCTGCGGGGCGCAGTACATGGCTGTACGGGAAATAGGTATGTGTGGAGGTATAGAGCGGGTTGTTCCCCAGAAAACCGAAATAAGCCTGCCAGCTGGCCAGGTCCCGAGCTTCCATTTGTTTCTGAAGAAGTGTAGCTTTTGAGTACAGCGGGTTTTTCGATAATTCTTCCAGCTGGAAACGGCTGGCTATGGACATGCCGATCAAAACCGAAATGTCTTCTTCGGTAAGCCTGGAATATTCATTTTCCATCTGCATCTTCAGCGAATCGGGTGTAATTTCTTTATCGAGGATATGTTTACTCTGTTCTGCAAATATCTGCAATTCTGCAAGCATAAGGTTAAAGAGCTCTCTTTTGGGCAGGGTACTCCTGAGCATAGTATTCATTTTAGCACTATACAATATTTCTTTGCTGCCCGGGGATGCATAATTGCCGAATGTGTCGTTATATTTGCTGTTGGAGGCATATTTTATAAGGCCCCGGAGTTTTTCTTTTTCGTTAGGATCGGTTGCTTTCAGCAATATACCCTGCAGACTTTTTTCCAGCTCGGCACCGGCTTGGCTCTGCTGCTTTTGTGCGGCCATAGATGTACGCAGCAGTTCCATAATTTCCCGTGCAGGTGTAAATGAGGCTGTTGCCTTTTCTTCCCGGTCAATTTCTTCGAATACCTGCTTGCATTCCGGGCTTTCGGATGTGCCGGTGTAGTACTTGATGCTTTCGCGTTGCAACTGATCGGGAAATGTACGCCACAATGCACATATAAGGCTGTCGGCATACTTTGTGGCATTGCTGCCATAGCCAAGGGTGCTGCAGTATGCCAGCAGGTAAAATACGCGGTCTTCGCTGTTCAGGTTGCCACGGAGCACTTCCCCTATAAAGTCTTTGTCAGAAAGCCCGGAATTGTTTTTCTGTTTAAAAGTCCGGTAGCTGAGTATAACTGAGGTCGCAAGCCTTGTAACCAGGCGGTTGCCGGGTTGCTGAGCCTGCAACTGTGGCATATATTGCATATAATCCTCGTTGCTGTTACTGTAAAAGGCCAGCCAGGTTTTTGTATAGAGCTCGTTATAACAGGCTGTGCCTGATTTTCGCAGACTGTCGTCGAAAGCTATGGCCCGCTCACGGCCGTATACGTTCCACAGGAGAAGCATTTGCAACAGGTTTTGGTCTTGCGGATTTTGTTGCCAGTAGGGCTCGCTGAGCAGCTTCGATGCCCGGTCGAAACGGCCGCCTGCTGAACAGACCGCAAGGGCCCGAGCTAATTCGTAGCCGCTTTTCTGGTATTGTACATACGGAATAATGCTTTGGTTGTAAAGGAACGGTATAGACAGGCAGAAGAAAAAAAAGAACAGCGTTACGCGTTTTAGCAGCATATTTATGTATAAGTAGAGTGTTTTCCGGTGATTTATAATTGTAAATATACTGGTAAAATATAAACAGTGGAAATAAATCTCTTTTTTAGTATTGCAGCAGGCTGTATATGTTCTGTCCGGAGAGTTTCTGCCGGCCGTTCAGGAAAAGGAGTTCTGCCAGGAAGCAACACTGTACAATTTCGCCTCCGGCTTTTTGCACCAGTTCGCATACGGCTGCGGCGGTGCCGCCGGTGGCCAGTACATCGTCGTGTATAAGTATACGTTCGCCGGGCTGTATGGCATCGGTATGCATTTCCAGGCTGTCGTTCCCGTATTCCAGCTCATAGCTGGCTTTTAAGGTATGGTAAGGCAGCTTGCCGGGTTTACGTACCGGTATAAAGCCGGCATTCAGCTGTTGTGCCAGCAGTGTGGAGAAGAAAAATCCACGGCTTTCCACCCCCACCACTTTATCTATACGTGTACCCTGCAGGGCTGCAATAAACTGCTTTACGCAGTAATTCACGGCCTGCGGACTGGCCAGCAGAGGGGTGATGTCGCGGAAAAGAATACCAGGCTTGGGGAAGTCGGGGATATCCCGGATGTACTCAGACAGATTCATACACCAATACGGTTTTGCGTTTCTTTACAGGTAATCCTCGGCGGATCACCAGCCAAATGTAACCAGGCTTATGCAGCTTTGCAAATATTGCCACCGGCTCAGAGTTCTTCCATAACATCATAGGGAAGTACACCATTCCGGTTCCATTTGCGTATACGTATCTTTTTGTTTTCGTATATCTGTTCATGCTGTATCTGTCCGGAAGCATACCATATCCGAAAAAGCCTGAAGGAGTTTTTTCGCGGGTCATAGAAGCCATACGGCCGTTTTCGTGAAAGCGGTAAGTGTAACTGAAGCCCAGGGAATCGTTCAGGGGAAGAGAACCGCCTTGGTGTATCACATAGCGGGCGGGTAAAGGCTCCTTACTTTGTGCCAGTGTGCGCCACTGCAGGTGCCGGGAGACTCAGTCGAGGCGGCGGTTTCATCGAAGTTGCTCGTTAGAGGACTTGGGTGTACTGGATTAAGATATAAAACGTCGGAGTCCCCTGCCGGGCGACTCAGACGAAGCAGCAGCGCCATCGAAGTCACTCGTGAGAGGACTTCGGTGTGCTGGAATATGATATAAAACGTATGAGTCCCCTGCTGGGCGACTCATACGAAGCAGCAGCGCCATCGAAGTTGCTTGTTAGAGGACTTCGGTGAATTGAAGTGTTATATAAAACGTCTGAGTCCCCTGCCGGGCGACTCAGACGAGGCGGCGGTTTCATCGAAGTCGCTCGTTAGAGGACTTTGGTGAATAGAAGTGTTATATAAAACGTCTGAGTCCCCTGCCGGGCGACTCAGACGAAGTTGCGGCTCCATCGAAGTCGATCGTGAGAGGATTTCGGTGTGCTGGATATGATATAAAACGTCTGAGTCCCCTGTCGGGCGACTCAGCCGAAGCGGCGGCTCCATCGAAGTCGCTCGTGAGAGGATTTCGGTGTGCTGGAGTATGATATAAAACGTCTGAGTCCCCTGTCGGGCGACTCAGCCGAAGCGGCGGCTCCATCGAAGTCGCTCGTTAGAGGACTTCGATGAATAGAAGTGTTATATAAAGTGTCTGAGTCCTTTTTCGGGCGACTCAGCCGAAGTGTAAAACTGTGTATATGTTTGATAAACTTCTATTTGACGGATATTCGCTGTGTTTTTTTTAATTTACCTTTGCTATACGTTTCAATAAATTCCAGTTTGCCGTTTTCGTCGTATAGGTACAGGGTACCCTCGCCGTCTTTCAGTGTGCCTTTTTCCATGATCTCGCCGTCGGAATTAAAATTGGACAGTACAGTCCAGGGGCGGTTGTCTTTGTAGATACGTGTCGTCCAGATTGTACCGTTGCTGTGGAATATTTCTATAATGCCTTCGCGAAGACCATTTATGTAATTGCCCGAAAAGCTTCTTTTACCGTCTTCGCTAAACATCTGCTGCAGTCCGTTGCGCTTCCCGTTTCGGTATGCACAGATGCAGGCTGCCTGCCCGTTTTTATAATAGCTTTTGTAAGAACCATCGTACTTCCGGCGCACAAAGGTGCCTTCACTCAGCAGGCTGCTATCGGGGTAGTAATAACGGAAAGGAATATGTGCAGAGTGAGATTGTTGCGCAGCCAGCTCATAATAGCCAAAGAATTCTTTATGATATCTGTAATACCGGGTATAGACTTCTATGCCTGCAATCCGGGTATCTTCCGTTTTCAGGCGTCCTTTTTTATCGAGGTAGCGCAGCCTCAGTGTGTCGCCACTCACAAGAACCTCATCGGCGAAAAAATCCTCCACGTCAAGGCTGTCGGTCTGGGCAAGGCTCAGGGGTGAAAAGGAAAAAAAGCATGGCAGAAAGATGTACAGGAAACGAAGGCAGATTTTCATGGATTTGTTTTATGGAACGTATAAACGGTCATCTGTTTTATATCGTATTTTATCATGCAGGGATTTTTTGTTAATGCAGATACTATCTGTATAAAAAGTGTTTTATAGCTGTTTCTGCATTCTGTATCCGAAGCACTACAAGGCAAACTCCACCGGCAGATAAAAGCGGGTTTTTACCGGAATGCCGTGTTGTCTGCCACAGCTCCAGCGGGGCATTTTATGTAATGCGTTTTCTACAATGGTGTCAAATCCAGGGGCGTTTTCCACACTACGCTCTATACGGATGTCAGAAAGAATTCCCCGTTCGTCCACAATAAAAGATGTATATACGATTCCCTCGATCTTTTTCCTTTTTTCGCGGCGCGGATATTTTAGGTTTTCCTTCAGCCATTGCTGCATGGCGCCTATGCCTCCAGGGAACTCAGGCATTTGCTGGGGGTAATTGTATATGGCAGAGTCGGTACTGGTATGCGTATACATACTGTCGGGGGTGACGGGGTCAGGAATGGAAATACCTCCGGCTATGCTGAAATCCCAGGGTATTTCGCCTATTTCGGGAGGGAGGGGCGGAATAGGTTCCGTGGCACTGTCGCTAATGCTGCTATCGGGTGCTGCGGGTGTTTGCTGTGGTTCGGTGGATATTTGTTCTGTAGCTGTTTTCTGTACATTTTGTTTTGTTGTGTTGCCACAGCCACACAGAGTAAGGGCACTTAGTGCCAGTATGTAAAAAGCATGATTGCCGAGGCCGGGGTGCTGCGGCAGGTTGCGGATCACGGTAAGGTAATCTGTATCTGAAAAGTCGAGCTGGGAACGCATTATGCGTCCACACACCCGTTCATTGGGCCGTGCCAGCAGGTATTGCAGTATGTCTTCCCGCGGCATACGGGTGAAGTCAATTACATTCTTGCTGCAATGATTGCAAAAGCGGCCGCTGTGTACAATCTTCATCGCGTTCCAGTCGGCGTTGCAGGGTTCTTTGATATGGGCTTTCATAATAGAGAGGGTTTGTATTGTAAAACAAAACGTTGTTCTCTTTTACATACATACACCTGTACGTGGGAAACGTTCATCCGGAATCCCCAACTCAGCGTTTAAATTCCACCGGCAGAAAAAAGCGGGTCTTTACCGGTATACTGTCCTGCCGGCCGCAACTCCAGCGGGGCATTTTTTTTAATGCCTTTGCTACATTCCTGTCAAATTTTTCGCCGTCTGCAATGCTTTTTTCAATGCGTATATCCGAAAGAGTCCCGTCTTTACCCACGATAAAAGATGCATATACCGTTCCTTCCACACCTTTACGCCGCGCTCTCCGCGGGTATTTTACATTTTCGCGCAGCCAGTTTTGCAGGGTGGCTACACCACCCGGGAATTCGGGCATCTGTGCCGGATAAGTATATACAGAATCGGCAGAAAAAGCGGGCAGACTGTCTGTAGCCGTGCTTTGTACAAGGTTGCTGTCGGCGATGGGGCCCGGGCCGGGTATACCAATCCCCCGATGCGGGTAATCGAGGCTGACAGCGCCCCCCATCATCTGTGACGGAAACGGGTAAGAAAGCCAGGGCGCTAAGTCCGGGAATGTAAAAGGTATCGGTATAAATTGCAGGGAATCCGCGGCGGTACTGTCCGCAAGGCTTTGCTGTTCCTGCGGGGCTTTGGCTGCTACAGAGGGGGCCGGTGCCGGGTTATGGCAGGCGGCCAGGCTCATCGTAGCCACGGTAAGCAGGTAAAAAGCCAGGTTGCTGTCTATGCTGCGCCGGGGCAGACTGCGGATCACGGTGCGGTAATCGTCTTCCGAGAAATCGAGCTGGCCGCGGTAAATACGTCCGCATACCCGCTGTTCCGGCCTGGACAGCAGGTATTGCAGTATATCTTCCCGCGGCATACGGGTAAAATCGATCACATTTTTGCTGCAGTGGTCGCAAAAACGGCCGCTGTGCACAATTTTCATGGCGTTCCAGTCGGCGTTGCAGGGCTCATTTATCCGGGCTTTCATAAGGTTACAAGTGTATCGTAAAACATAATGCAGGCTGGTTTTGTCTTTTATACACCGGTTTGCATAAAAAGTTCAGGACCATCTGTAAAAGATGATCCTGACTGTACTTTATTGTAAATGATCTGTATGTAGTGCTATACGGTTTCTTCGTAAAGTCCTGCTTCTTTGTCGAGGTAGCTTTGCACAATTTCTATGGCATTGGTTATTACATCGCTCAGTGCCGTTATATAGGCCCCGGGTTGGGCAATGGATATAGCATGTTTAATGGCCTCAATCTCTTTGGGGATAATTTCGTAGGTAACGGCCTTATTTTCGGAATGTACGCCTTCGAGTATCAGGTCTATGATTTCCTGGGCCTCGCGTCCGCGCAGGTGTTTTTCCTGGCGTATGATAATATGGTCGAACATACGTGCGGCAATGGCTCCGCATTCGCGAATATCCTGGTCGCGGCGGTCGCCTACACCGGCAATAATGCCGATTTTTTTGCTGGCTTCCACAGCCGAGAGGTATTCTTCGATGGCCTGATAGCCTGCCGGGTTATGGGCAAAGTCGACCATTACCTTAAAGTCGCGGAAGTTAAAGATATTCATACGCCCCGGGGTAAGAGCAGCGGAAGGAATAAAGGTTTCGAGACTCAGGCGTATACCTTCGGTTTTAAAGCCGTAGAGGTAACCGGCCAGGGTGGCGGCCAGCACATTGGCAATCATAAAACGGGCTTTACCGCCAATTGTAAGCGGGATGGTGGTCACTTTTTCGATACGTATCTTCCAGTCGCCTTTTTTAATGGTGATATACCCGTTTTCGTAAATGGCGGCTATACCTCCCTTTTTGCAGTGTGCTTTTACAACGGGGTTTTCTTCGTCGAGACTGAAATAGGCTACATTGCACTGCAGGGTCTGGGCTATTTTTACGCAATACTCGTCTTCGGCATTCATTACGGCCCAGCCGTCTTTTTTTACACTCTGCACCACCACGGCTTTTACGCGGGCCAGGTCGTCCAGGGTATCAATATCGTTCATGCCCAGGTGATCTTCGCGTATATTGGTAACAATACCTATATCGCAGCGGCTGAAACCAAGGCCTGCACGGAGTATGCCTCCGCGGGCCGTTTCGAGTACGGCAAATTCTACGGTGGGGTCTTTCAGAATAAATTCAGCGCTCATCGGGCCGGTAGTGTCGCCTTTTTCGAGCATGTGGTTCTGTACGTAAATACCATCCGAAGTAGTAAAGCCTACACGATAGCCTACATTTTTTACCATATGGGCCAGCAGTCGGGTAGTGGTGGTTTTTCCATTGGTTCCGGTAACGGCAATAATGGGTATACGGGCCTGTTTACCTGGAGGGTACAGCATATCTATAACCGGTGCAGCCACATTACGCGGCAGTCCTTCGGCAGGTGCCAGGTGCATACGGAAGCCGGGTGCCGCATTTACCTCCAGTACCACACCGCCGTTCTCTTTCAGCGGCTGGGTAAGATTATGGGCCATAATATCTATACCGCATACATCCAGTCCTATTACGCGCGAAATGCGTTCGGCCAGGAAAATATTCTCGGGGTGTACCATATCGGTTACATCAATGGAGGTGCCTCCGGTGCTGAGGTTGGCGGTAGATTTAAGGTATACCGTTTCGCCGGCCTCTGGAACCGTTTCGAGCGTATATCCTCTTTTGGCCAGCAGATCCAGTGTGTCGCGGTCTACCTTTATTTCGGTAAGTACATTTTCGTGCCCGTAACCCCGGCGCGGATCCTGGTTTTCGAGCTCTATAAGCTGTTCTATATTATGTGTGCCGTCGCCTGTTACATGAGCAGGTACACGCTGGGCTGCAGCTACCAGCTGATTGTTTATAACGAGCATCCGGAAGTCGAAGCCGGTAATGAATTTCTCAACAATAACACGGCGTGAGTATTTTTTTGCATACTCTAATCCGGCCAGGGCATCGTCCCAGTTTGTAACGTTAATAGATGCACCTTTACCGTGGTTGCCATCGAGCGGTTTCAGTACAATGGGATATCCTATACGATCGATGGTGTTTTTAAGGTCTTCTTCGTCTACACAGATCGAGCCTTTGGCTACGGGTATGGCAGCCTGGTCCAGCATGCGCTTGGTTTCTTCTTTGTCGCAGGCAATGTCTACGGCTATATTGCTGGTATGCTGGGTAATGGTGGCCTGGAAACGAACCTGGTTTTTGCCGTATCCCAGCTGTATAAGCGAGTTGGTGCCGAGGCGTATCCAGGGTATATCGCGCGAAACGGCTTCTTCTACCAGCGAGCCGGTACTGGGCCCCAGACGCACATCTTCGCGTATCTCGCGCATTTTCTGTATATCTGCAGCCAGGTCGTATTCGAGCCCGTCGATCAGGGCTTCGGCGATACGTACCGAGGCTTCGGCGGCGTACATGCCCACGTTTTCTTCGATGTAGCTGAATACCACATTGTATACACCCGGTGTACGTGTTTCGCGGGTACGGCCGAAACCGGTATCCATACCGGCCAGGGTCTGTATCTCCAGGGCAATGTGTTCTATTACATGCCCCATCCATGTGCCGCGCTTTACCCTGCTGAAAAATCCTCCGGGTGCCCCTTCGGAACAGCGGTGACTGTACATACTGGGGAACATGGCCTCCAGGCGCTCGCCAAAACCGGGAATTTTATCGGTAGGGCGCTCTTCCATCTCTTCCAGGTCGAGCCGCATCTGTATCAGCTTTTTGCGGTTTATGCTCCAGATATTGGGCCCGCGTAACGCTTGTATTTTAAGTATTTTCATATTGTGGCACAGGTTAATTATGCACCCAAAATAGTAAAATTCAGAATATATATACATAATGTATAGGGCTTTTGATCTTATGGCCCGCATTTTGGAAAAGAACAGGTAACAAAAGGGAACCTGGCAGGCGATCAATATCGAGCTGCAGTTGTATTGTTTTAAAATATAATTAATTTACAATGAAGCTATTGTATCCTTATTCGCAATTATTGTTGCTTAATTCCGTTATCAGCCTTAACATTACACCGTTTTTATAAATTTTCTTACGCGCGCAATCATGGCACCAAAAGGTAAATTAATCGTAATCGGGGGGGCGGTTGACAAAGGAAGTTTCACAGAAAAAGACTACCAGGCGAATATTGAAAATAACCTGAACTTTTTTGAGAAGGGTATCCTGCGCAGAATTATTGACGAGTCGGCAAACAAAGAAAAGTCGAGAATCGAAATTATTCCTACGGCCTCGCAAATACCACAGACAGTGGGCGAGGAGTACCGCAAGGCATTCAGCTACCTGGGTGCTGATAATATTGAGGTACTGGATATACAGGACCGCGAAACGGCAAACAGTAAAAAAGTGTGCGACCGCTTGCAGAAGGCCGATGTGGTAATGTTTACCGGAGGCGATCAGCTGAGGCTTACTTCTATACTGGGCGGTACCCGCTTTCATGAAATACTGGAACAGAAGTATAAGAACGAGCATTTTCTTATTGCCGGAACCTCGGCCGGGGCAGCAGCCTGCAGTACCAATATGATTTACCAGGGTTCGGCATCGGAAGCCCTGCTGAAGGGAGAAGTGAAAATAACCGGAGGTCTGGGCCTTATTGATAATGTGGTGATTGATACGCATTTTGTGCAGCGTGGCCGTATTGGCCGCCTGTTTCAGGCTGTGGTTAGCAACCCCCGCGTACTGGGCATAGGGCTGGGCGAAGATACCGGACTCTTTATCTCGGACGGACATGTAATGGAAGGTATAGGCTCCGGACTGGTGATACTGGTAGACGGACGAAAAATTAAAAATACAAATCTTACCGATGTATCGATGGGCGAACCGGTATCGATCGAAAATCTGATCGTACATGTATTGTCGAAAGGCGATGTGTACGACCTGGAGAACAGTGCTATGACCATCAGCAAAGAAGCCGGAAAACTGCAGAAAGCCTGATTTATGGTACCTAAAATTATTATACATGGCGGCTTTTTCAGCGAGTCGCATACCGACGAAGTAACCAAAAAGGCCAAACAGCAGGCCATGGAAGATATTGTTCGCCGCAGTTACGGGTATCTGCTGCAGCATACAGCCCTGGAAACGGTGGTGTATGCCGTATCGCTGCTCGAAGACTGCGATCTTTTTAATGCCGGTACCGGCTCCCAGATACAGAGCGACGGCGCTATACGCATGAGCGCTGCCGTAATGGATGGCATAAGTATGAAATTTGCCGGGGTAATTAATATCGAAGATGTACAGAACCCGGTGCAGGTAGCCGCTACCTTACTGCAGAAAGAAGACAGTATACTGGGTGGTACCGGTGCGCTGGACTATGCCCGTAGCATAGGCATACCATACTATAACCCCGAAATACCCCAGCGCCGCAGCGAATACGAAGCCAAAAAGGGAAGTGCCGGCCTCGGCACCGTAGGCTGTGTGGCCCTGGATGCCGGCGGAAACCTGGCTACAGCTACTTCTACCGGCGGCAAAGGTTTCGAAATACCCGGACGTATATCCGATTCGGCAACCACGGCAGGTAATTTTGTAAATAAATACTGTGGGGTATCCTGCACGGGCGTGGGTGAGGACATTATACGCGTAGCCCTGGCTACCAAAATCGTAACCCGGGTTACAGACGGTTTTGACATGGAAGAGGCTTACCGCCGCAGCTTTGATGAACTGAAGAGCTTCGATGGTTTTGCCGGCGCTATAGCCCTGGATCGCGAAGGCAATTTCGGGCATGCCGATTCGCATCCTTCTATGGTATATGCCTGGTACGACGGTGTTAACCTGGGTATGTTCGGGAATGAAACCCTCAGTGCTGTTTCATCGTAAAAAAAATAACAGAAACTGAATTTTCAGTGGCATGACATATAAAAGGCGATATACCCTCGGGATATCGCCTTTTGCTTTGCAGTGTTTTATTCATCTTCAGGCTGCTGCCATCCGCATTTTAAGCGCCACTCCCTTACGCAGGCGCATACGCAGGTAGTACGAAATGCCCAGAAAAACCAGAACCAGCAATGGCATTATAAACGGTGTGGCCGTTTCTACATGCACCCATACGGCACCTATAAGGGTAAAGGTAAAGCCGGCATAGGCCCATTCCTTAAGTGTTTCGAACCAGGGATTAAGCAGGGCCAGCGCTCCCAGCAGCTTGGCTACACCCAGCATGGTTACAAAAAATACGGGAAAACCCATTGCGGCAAATCCCTGCATCAGTTCGGGGTTCTGGGTAAGGTACATGCTGCTGCTCATCAGGTAAAAGGCAGATATAAGACCCGTGCTGATCCAGTACAGAATTTTGATCGTTTTCATAATTTTTAATATTAACGGGAACAAAGCTATGGTATATTGCTATACATTTGTAACTACTTACCTTTTGTATACCGGTTACATACAGGATACCGAATATGGAGAATATGGCCGTACATAATCACGAACAATGCAGTAAGAGCCGCCGTGCCATGCAGGATACACTGGAAGTAATCAGTGGCAAATGGAAACTGCCGATACTGATTACACTGCTGCACGGGCCGCGTAGGTTTAAGGAGCTGGCCCGCGAAATAGGTATTTCGCCCCGCATGCTTTCGAAAGAGCTGCAGGACCTGGAAGCAAACCGTCTTGTATTGCGCAGGGTGTATGAAACAAAACCGGTTACCGTGGAATATTCTATTACCGAATATGGTATTACGCTGCGCGACGTAATGGAAGAAATGAGCAAATGGGGGCACAGGCACCGGGTAACCATGTTTGGCTGAAAGCACTATCTTTAGCCCATGTGCAGATACCTGTTCCTGTTTTTACTGTTTGGTGCACTGCTTCCGGATGCCGCTGCCCAGGATGAGAAAGCCCGGCTCGGTAAATATGGCTGGATGCGTTACCGTCTGCGCCATTATTTTATGCATATGGGCGAAGATGAAGGCGAAAGTCTGCCGGCTGGTATCGTTAAAGAATACTACCATTGCTATGCAGATCGTTCTCCGGCACGGCTTATTGACTGGGGTGACGGCACCATTTACCACGGCTGGTACCTGGGTGTGCTGGGAACCGAGGCCGGACTGCTGCGCATGCAGGGGCAGCCGCTCGATTCTACAGCCCGCGAACTGTACCTGGCTCTGCAGGCTTTTGACCGGCTCGATTATAATGCAGAAATTATCTGGAGTAATTATAACGGAGCTACGGAGAGGGCCCATATGGCTGCCATTCCCTGGAATGCAGATACACGCAGCTGGGAGGGGAAAGCCCCGGGTGTGGTAAACGGCTTTTTTTTACGTAACGATGCTCCTCCCGATTTTATAAAGCATTTCCCTTTCGCAGGTGCTTTGGGTTCGGCCCTGAGCGCGGTGTACGACAGCAGCGACCGCAAATACCTGGGCGAATACCGTATTTGTCCGCCTTTTGTGTACCGCGCCGATACGTATTACCCGATGAACGAACCCAGTCACGATCAGATATTTCCGCTGCTGATGGGACTTACACTCAGTTACCGCTGTGCATCGGGTATTTACTGGGAGGGACAGGACCTGGGAGAGCGTGCCAGGCTTACGGCCCTGCGCATTATCGATTTTTACGATCAGAGCTGGAAAATACGCAACCCCGTGCGTACGCAATATGGCAGCGGTTGCAACAGCGAAGGCTGTCTGCCTTTTAACGGCGGGGGTAACAGTATTGCGTATGCTTATCCCCTGGCGGTGCTGGCTAATTACCTGCGCCGCGACGTTAGCTATTGCGGCGATCCTTTTATACAGCCATTCAAGGATATCGGCAACCCCTACATGTCGGCCGCCGGTTTTGCCCTGGGGCGGGTGTGGAAGAACCTGCCACCCCTGTTTTATCATCATCATGTAAATCATCATATGGAGGTTTCCATTGGTTCGGTAAGCAATGCATACCGGGCCATACGTCCCTGGCGGGGCCCTGAAATACTTTGGGAGCGAACGCACAGGCATAACGTGGGCTGGGAGTTTTATTACCTGCTGAATAAGTTTCTGTACCCAAACAAAACCGATTACTGGGCCACAGACAGCATTGAGTATGAGCTGGATCTGTGCCCGGCCAATGGTCCGCACTGGTTTATCCGTAATAAAAAACATATACTCAGTCCTCCCTGGAATGCCTCGCTGCGCTATGTGCATGCGTTTAAGAACGGCAGGCACTGGAGCCGTGAAGATAGCACCAATACCTGGTTCAAGGGCTATTTTTCGGGACTCGATTATATGTTGCTGCACAATATTTACCGCCTGGTATATCCGCAGCAGCATACCGAAACGTATGTGCTTTCGCACTGGCTGCAGAACGGTTTTCCGCAGTTTGAAGCAGGCGGCTTCATTACCTCTGGTATAATAACAGATACCTTGCATATACAGCTGCACATAGAAGAACCGCCCCTGTATTTTGTGCTGGAAGATGCCTGGGGGCATGTGGTGCAGCGACTGAACGGAAGCGCAGGTTCTGTAAAAATGAATGCCTCCGGCCTGGATCCTGGCTGGTATCTGCTGCGTTCGTATACCGATGCAGTGTGCGAAAAAGAATACACCTTACCCATCCGGCTTATCAAAGCCGATGCCATTACATCGGAACCCTGATAGGGGAGAATTACTGCAGTTTTTCCAGTATCTGCATGGCAGCGGCCGGTATGCGGGTACCGGGTCCGAATACAAAGCTTACGCCGGCCTGGTAAAGGAAGTCGTAATCCTGTTGTGGAATTACACCTCCGGCAATAATCATAATATCGCCGCGGCCGTATTTTTTCAGTTCGGCAATCACCTCGGGGATCAGGGTTTTGTGTCCTGCCGCCAGGGACGATATTCCCAGTATATGCACATCGTTCTCCACGGCCTGTTTGGCAACTTCGGCCGGGGTCTGGAACAGGGCACCCACATCTACATCGAAGCCGATATCGGCAAAGGAAGTGGCAATGATCTTGGCACCGCGGTCGTGGCCGTCCTGCCCCATTTTAGCCACCATAATACGGGGCCTGCGTCCTTCTTTTGCCGCAAAAGCATCAGTGGCTTTGCGGGCCTGTTCAAATTCGGCATCCCATTCCATATCCATACTATATACTCCTGAAATTGTTTTTACCGAGGCCTGGAAACGTCCGAAAACTTTTTCCATAGCCATGGAAATTTCGCCCAGGGTAGCCCGTTTGCGGGCGGCATCTACAGCAAGGGCCAGCAGGTTGCCTTCACCGCTTTCGGCTGCTTTTTCTATGGCAGCCAGGGCCTTTTCCACAGCAGCACTGTTACGGGTGGCTTTTATGTGTTGCAGACGTTCGATCTGCTGCCTGCGCACGGCCACATTATCTACATCCAGTATGTCCAGGCTGGCCTCTTCGCTTACTTTAAAGGCATTTACACCCACAACAATCTCTTTTCCGCTGTCGATACGGGCCTGCTTACGCGCAGCCGCTTCTTCGATTTTCATTTTGGGCAGGCCGCTCTCAATGGCTTTGGCCATGCCACCCATAGCTTCTACCTCCTGTATCAGGGTCCAGGCTTTTTCGATAAGCTCTCCGGTAAGTTTTTCTACAAAATACGAACCTCCCCAGGGGTCTATAGCGCGGCATATACCGGTTTCTTCCTGTATCAGCAGTTGTGTGTTACGTGCAATGCGGGCCGAAAAATCGGTAGGCAGGGCAATGGCCTCGTCCAGGGCATTGGTATGTAAACTCTGGGTGCCGCCAAAGGCAGCGGCCATAGCTTCTACATAGGTACGTGCCACATTATTGAAAGGATCCTGCTCGGTAAGCGAATACCCCGAGGTCTGGCAGTGGGTACGCAGCATCAGCGATTTATTGCTTTGTGGTTCAAAATCTTTTACAATACGTGCCCAAAGTACACGGGCTGCGCGGAGTTTGGCAATTTCGGTAAAGTGATTCATGCCTATGGCAAAAAAGAACGAAAGCCGCGGGGCAAAATCGTCGATCTTAAGCCCGGATGCAATGCCTGTACGCAGGTATTCCAGTCCGTCGGCCAGGGTATAGGCCAGTTCTATATCGGCAGTGGCTCCGGCCTCCTGCATGTGGTAACCCGAAATGGAAATGCTGTTGAACTTAGGCATTTTTTCGGCCGTATAACGGAATATATCGGCAATAATACGCATACTGGGTCCAGGCGGATATATATACGTATTGCGCACCATAAATTCTTTCAGGATATCGTTTTGAATGGTGCCGCTCAGTTTTTCGGGAGATACGCCCTGTTCTTCCGCTGCCACAATATAAAAGGCCATTACCGGGATCACAGCCCCGTTCATGGTCATCGACACCGACATTTCGCCGAGCGGGATCTGGTCGAACAGTATTTTCATATCCTCCACGCTGTCGATGGCTACCCCGGCCTTACCCACATCGCCGGATACACGCTCATGGTCGCTGTCGTACCCGCGGTGTGTGGCCAGGTCAAAAGCCACAGAAAGCCCTTTTTGCCCGGCAGCCAGGTTGCGACGGTAAAAAGCATTACTCTCCTGTGCCGTGCTGAAACCTGCGTACTGGCGTATGGTCCAGGGTTTGCCGGTATACATGGTAGGATAGGGGCCACGCAGAAAAGGACTAATGCCGGCCGTAAAACCCGAAAGAGGCGAATCTTTGGTATCGGCGGCAGTGTAGAACGAATGCAGCACAAAGCCTTCCGGTGTGCTGAAAGCATCGGTGGCGTTGCTTTTCTTTTTTCCCTTCCTGGTAAACAGATCGAGCGAACGGGTAATGAATTCTGGCTTCATGTACAGCTTTCGGAGTTATCGGAAATAAGATACGAAGGTACGGCAGGCAGCGCATAAAAACAACATTAAAAAATGTGTTACTTTGTATGGTTTTTAGAACACAACGTATGAGCACCAAAGAAAAACTGCTGCCCCTGCTTATAATATCGCTGTTAAGCCTGGCTTCGTGTAAATTTATTCCACCTAAAATTACGAATGCAAGGGGTTTTCGTATGGAACAGCGTAGTGACGGACACAAGGCCCTGGTAATGGAGCTGGAGATCGAGAATAAGAATTTTATAGGATTCCGGCTTAAGAACCCGCTGGCCACCCTAAGGCTCAACGGCCAGGAAATAGGCCGCGCCGATGCGCCGCTGAACCTGAAAATAAAAGCCCGCTCCAAAAATTACCAGACCATCGAACTGCGCAGCGACATCAGCTGGAAACAGGCCTTAGGTACCATCGGCTATACGGTTACAAGCGGTAAGGTAAAACTGGAACTCGACGGCAGTATGACGGCCCGTACCGCTTTTGTAAAAAAGCCCCTGCTGTTCAGGGTAGACAAAGAATACTCCATTATGGACCTTTTGAAGCAGTAAAGTGATATACAAGACGTTCAGGACCATCGACGGGGTGGAGGTTTACGAATACGGTTACAGCCCTATGGGAATCAGATCCCTTTTGTATACCGTACACTTTTTCCGCATCGGCGATACGCTTATCGATACAGGTTCGTACAAATCGCGTCCGGCCCTGCCCGATTTTAGTGCTGATCCGCCTGCACAGGCCCTGCTTACGCATTTTCATGAAGATCATAGCGGCAATGCGCGGTACTTTAAGCAAAAGTATGGTACGGAAATATACGGACACGAACTTACCATACCCATACTGGAAAACGGTTTTCGTATACAGCTATACGAACGTATTATGTTCGGGCCTTCCGAACCCCTGCCGCTGAAACCCTTCCCCGCACGTTTACATATCGGCCCCTGGGAGGCTGTTTGGATGCATGTGCCCGGCCATTCAGACGATCACTGCTGTTTTTACGTACCTGAAAAAGGCTGGCTGTTCAGTGGCGATATGTATGTGGCCGACCGGATAAAGATCTGGCGGAAGTCAGAGAGCCTTAAGCAGCAGCGCGAAGGTCTGAGACAGCTTACAGCACTCGATTTCGATACGCTCTTCTGTGCACATAATCCGCTCGAAAAAGGAGGCAGGGAAAGGCTTAAAGCGAAACTGGAAGTATTTGATAATTTTTATGGCGAAGTTTTGTTACATGCCCGCAGCGGATTGCCTCCGCGCGAAAGTATGCGCCTGCTTGGCCGTAAGGAATCGTATTTTACACGCTTTATGACAGAAGGTGACGTAAGCGTGGAAAATATGTTTCTGGATGTATACCGGGAAGAAGGTTATTTGTTGTAAGTTAATGTTTTAGCTTAATATTTGATTGCGAAAATCCGAAATCCGGAATCAATTTGAAAAATCCGTACCTTTGGGCACTCAGATTTTATGGAGACAAGCATTCATGATATACTTTCCGGCTTCGAGCCTTCGGATAAACAGGCCTGGGCCGAAGCGGTAAAAAAAGCGGTACGCAGCGAAGAGGAACTGCGTGCGCTGCGTCATGAAACGGCCGACGGGCTGGAGCTGGTGGCATTGTACGATAAGGAAGATACGAAAGAGCTGCCCTTTACAGCAGCAGCTCCGGGCGAATATCCCTATGCAGGCGGTTTCCCGGGTTTCGAAGCTACCCGGCTGCGTCAGCGCATTTTTACTGAAAAGTTTATGCTGGCTAACCAGCAGGCTGATGAGGCCCTGCGCAACGGAGCAGATGAAGTGGAGTTCAGCGGCGATTCGGCCGGCAACGAACGGGAGTTCGGAACCCTGCTGCTGGGACTGAACCCCGAAAAAACACCCCTGCATTTTCAGTTAGGCGAGAATAATAATTCGCTGCTTTTTATCCTGAGTTCTGAGTGGGAAATGAAAGGTTACGACCTTTCCAGGGTGCAGGGCTCGGTATATTTTTCGCCGTTCGACCGCCTTGTTGCTACCGGTAAGTACGACTATTCTGCCGCCGACACCAGGCGTTTGCTTAAGGCCAATATGGATATGCTGGCTGTTATGCCCGCTTTCCGCGGACTTTCTGTATCTGGCGTACGCTTTGCCAATGCCGGCGCGGGCGATGTGGCCGAACTGGCCTTTGCCTGCTCTATGGCGGTACAGTACCTGGATATGCTTACCGATATGGGTTACAGTGCCGATACGGTGTTGCAGCATATGCAGTTTCATATAAGCGTAGGCTCCGATTACCTTGCCGGCATTGCCAAATGGAGAGCGCTTCGTATGGTATGGGCCAATATTGCTGATGCATTTGGTGCTACGGTATTCCCGCATTTTAATGCCGTGAGTTCGGAATTCAATAAGTCGCTGTACGATGTGCATAACAATATGCTGCGTCTTACGTCCGAAAGTATGGCTGCCATGCTGGGTAAAGCCGACAGTTTTACGGCTGTTCCCTATAACGATCGTATGGAGCTGCCCGATGCCTTTTCGTACCGCAATACCCGCAATATCTGGAACCTGCTTAAGCACGAGTCGCATCTGGATGCCGTGCAGGATCCCGCCGCAGGAGCCTATTATCTTGAAATACTTACGTCCCGTATGGCCGAAGCTGCCTGGCATTTATTTACAGAAACCGAAAAACAGGGAGGTTTTATGGCTGCTCTGCAAAATAAATTCATACAAGGCAACGTTGAAAAACAATATACCCAGGCACTGGATGCCTTCCGCGCAGGAAGCCGTGTAATGCTGGGCACCAATAAATACCCCGACCGTAACGAAAAACTGAGCGGAAAAATATTACGTAACGTAGTAAAACCGGAACTGGACGATGAGTTTGCCGTAATGCCCCTCCCTGCAAGATACCTGAGCGAAACGCTCGACGAACAACGACTGAAGACCGAAACACAGGAGCTGAGAAAAGAGGCCGAAGCTGATTCCGATTTTGATAATCTGTAAAAACCATGAATTCGAACGAAAACGCATATAAACATGCCCGCGACCTGGAGAGCAAAGGCGAAATAATGAATGCCATACGTGCCCTGGAAGCATTCCCTTCGGGTACAAACCTGTATTATGCAGCACATTTATACAGCCAGCTCGGTCATTGGCGGAAATCGCTTAAAATACTCCGAAACCCTGAAGTAAAAGCTGCAGCAGATGCAGAATACAATACTTTTTATACAGAATGCCGCAACCGTGTAAAAGACAGTAATGCTGCCACATTCTTCTTCTTTGGCGTAAGTTTCATTTCGGGCTTTATCATTTTCTTCTCTACCGAAAAAGTAAGCGGTGGCGTGTTTCCTACCAATCATGCTATAAACATGTGGTTCCTCTATACTGGCGTGTTTTTCCTGTTACTGGGTTCCGTTATGAAATGGCTGGTTAGGCTGAAGTAGTTTGTTTGTGGTTGGAGTTACAGAGTTAAGAGGACGGAGTTAAGAGGTGTAGATGCCTAAATAACGTTGACCGTTTTTGCATACTGTTAAACAATCATTTTAATCATCTATTAGGGTTCTTGTTTAAAGAGGGGTTGTTTGCCCTTGCAAATATACTTTTTTCGAAAGTTAGAGGAC